>Ga0187774_10000371_pt1 | contig 15332 bp, 11 predicted proteins | sample 0216_BV02_MP05_2_FD_133152 | JGI IMG/M metagenome (GOLD analysis project Ga0187774, IMG submission 133152) | Tropical peat soil microbial communities from peatlands in Department of Meta, Colombia - 0216_BV02_MP05_20_MG | ecosystem: Environmental > Terrestrial > Soil > Wetlands > Peat | place... | reverse complement strand
TTGCGAAAGGTCAACGACTGTCTCGAACTGGTGATCCAGGATAATGGAGTCGGAGTCGAACTGGACCGGATTATCTCCCGAAAGAGCGAAAAGTACGGATTCGGCCTCTCCAGTATGCGCGAAAGGACCGAGCTCTCCGGGGGGTTTTTCTCTGTCCAGTCCGGGAAAGGGAAAGGAACGACCATTCAAGCATCCTGGAAAGTCGCCGCAGAAGCATGACCGACGGCCTGCGGGAAGAAGATTCTCTGCGCCTTTTTCAATGGCTTTGAATTTCTTTTGGTTAGATTGGAGAAGAAATGAAACTCCCACCGCATAAGACCAAGATTGTCTGCACCATCGGTCCGGCCTCCGAGTCTCCGGAAATGCTGGGAAAGATGATCCGGGCAGGGATGAACGTGGCCCGTCTTAATTTCTCCCACGGCGATTTTCCCGGGCATAAACGGGTGATCGAAAACCTCAGGGCTGCCGCCCGGGAAGCTGGTTATCGGCTGGCCATTTTGGCTGACCTCCCGGGTCCCAAGATCAGAATCGGCCAGTTCGGCAAAGAACCCATCGAATTAAAACCGGGGGAGACTTTCACTCTCACCACAGAGGAGGTCTTGGGGGACTCCCAGCGAGTTTCGGTGAGCTTTTCTACCCTTCCGCAGTCCGTCAAGGCGGGGGATATGATTTTCCTGAACGATGGCTTCATCCAGCTGGAAGTCCTTGGGATCAAAGGCAGAGAGGTCCTATGCCGGGTGATCGTTGGAGGAGAATTGCGCTCTCGCAAAGGGTTGAACCTTCCAGGAATTGATTTGGGAATTACCGCCTTCACCGATCATGACCGCCGCTGTCTGCAATTTGCCCTGGAAAACGGAGTGGACGCAGTGAGTCAGTCTTTCGTCGAATCGGGAAAAGACCTGAACGCCGTTCGTCAGGCCGCCGCCTCCCTGGGGTTTTCCCCCTTTATCATCGCCAAAGTCGAACGATCTCGGGCTCTTTCCCACATCGACGAAATCCTCGACGCCGCAGACGGAATCATGATCGCCCGGGGGGACCTGGGCGTGGAGATCCCCATCGAGCAGATTGCCCTGGTCCAGAAGCAGCTCATGCGGAAGGCCAACCTGCTGGGCAAACCGGTTATTACAGCCACCCAGATGCTCGAGTCCATGACCGACAATCGTCGCCCCACCCGGGCCGAGGCCACCGATGTGGCCAATGCTATCCTGGACGGGACGGATTGCGTCATGCTCTCCGGGGAATCGGCCATGGGAAAGTATCCTGTCGAATCGGCGGCCATGCTGGCCAAGATCGCAGCCGCCATTGAACCCTACCGGCCCGCCCATTATATTCGGGAGACGCTGCAGGGCGTTGGGCGGGGAGACCGGACCCGCCTGACCGACCTGATCGCCCTGAGCGTGGAGACGACCCTGGAACGGATTTCTCCCGCTGCCGTTTTCGTCCCCACCCACAGCGGGGCCACCGCCCGGTCTATTGCCCGGTTTCGCCCTCCGGTCTGGATCACCGCGGTGAGCTCCCAGGAGTCCACCTGCCAGCGCCTCCAGTTCTCATACGGGGTTTATCCGGTACACGAACCGGATCACCCCGAAGACTGGAACGCCTTTGCCCGGAAATGGCTGCAGGACAATGAGGTGAAAGGAAATCTCGTAGTTCTCACAGAAGGCCCATCGGTAAAGCACCCCGAGGCCAACAACCGGATGGAAATCATTGACTTAGGTCGCATCGTCGCCTAGTCGGGCAGTCTTTTACTTCCCCATTTCCAATTCATCCCTTCCCCTTCTTCTCTTCTCTGCCGGGCGGCGGTGCCGCAAGGGCGGGGTGTCTCTGCCCCTGAAAATCTTTACCTTCCCGGTTGCAGGCATTGTACTGAGCCAGGTTGGTATCGTGGTCGCGGACAAAGTTGCGAAGAGCCTCCAACTGGGACTGATAAGGACCGCAGTCGAGGGGGGTTTTTTCATCGGGGTCGGCCCTGAGGTCAAAGGCCCAGCAGCGGTTCTTCTTCAGAGAGACCTGCACTTTGATCCCATCGGTGCTCAACGAAGAAATACTTTCCTCGTGCCCATAAAAGAAAATGTACTTCCGCTTCAGAGGGTGGAATAGGGACTCTCCATCCAGCAGGGAGGGGTTGTAAGAAATCCGCAGGGCGTCCAGGAGGGTAGGCAGAATATCCGTATGGTTGGTGGGTACGTTGAAAGACCTCGGCTTGAACAGAGCCGGTTGGTAAAAGATCACCGGGGCCTCCAGATTTACGTTGTAGCTGTATCGGTAGTGAAGGTAGTTGTCCGGATGGTGCTGGCCGAAGGCCTGACCGTGATCGCCCACGATCACCAGGATGGTTCTCTCCAAAAGGCCCCGCTTCTTCAGGTGCTCAAAAATCCGCTGGACCAGCCGGTCGAGCAGGTACAGGTTGTTGATATAGCGGCTGATCGACTTTCCGTCACTCTCCACGATGCGGTATTCAGGTCCGTAGTCGAAATACGGGAAATGGGCGACGAAGCTCACGTACATCCCCAGGAAGGGCTCCCGGGCCCTGCTGATTCTCTGGAGGGAAAAATCCACGGTCTGAATTTCGTCGCGGGCGATGTAACGGCCCAGCGTGCTTAATTCCTCCCGGATCTTGAAGTTCAGATTTTCGTAGGTATGTATTTCTCGCAGCCCCCCGTTTCTCAAGAACGGGAGGGGGAAATACCAGGCGGAAGAGGAGGGAGAAACGAGAAAAGAATCGTATTTCGGGCCCAGGAAATTGTACAGGGATGGGATCTGGACATCCTGCCGCACTCCCAGCGTTCCCCGCTGGAAGAAATCGTAGAGGCCGCTGAAAATGGAAAAATCCGCCTTGGTGCTCACATTGGAGGGAGTGAAATGGTTTTTCAGAAACCAGCCCTCCCCAGCCAGCCGGTTCAAAAAGGGCATGGGAACCGGGCTTCCGCCGTAGCCTTCCTGCATGTAGCGGGTTCCCACGGACTCCAGAACCAGGAATACCACATTCCAGGGATGATTGGCTTGGGGAGGAAGGTCTTCCACTGCCCGTACGGGATGAGAATTCAATGGCCCGGCCGGCTTGAATCCGGATTCTGTCTCCTGAACCCGGATGCCCGTTCGGTCCCTTATCGGAGACCTGCCCAAGTGCTCGGCCATGTCGGAAAGGAAGAAAATTCCAGGATTCACCCGGAGCTCCGCCGGAACGGTATTCTTCTTTTCCGGAGGACCCAACAAGGAGAAGGCCCCCCAGAAAACCACGCCCGCGAGGAAAGCCTTCGCCACCCAGGCCCGCGCCGCCGGAGGAACCAGCCAAACCACCCAGAAGACTCCCAGGGGGAAGAGGACGAACAACCAGTCCTGGACCTCCAACAATTTCAGGGTGCCGATGGTGGAGACGCTGTACACCGACTCCAGGATCACCCCGAAATCGAACCCTGTCTGGGCGTCGAAGAGAAAGCGGAAATGGCCCAGGTGAAGGAACAGGAGACTTCCCAGGATCAAGTGGAGGAGAACCAGCCCCGCAACCTGGAAAGGGAGGAAGACCGCGCGGCTCTTCAGGAGAAAGCGCCCCTGGGAGAGGAGCAGGAAAAGGAAAAAGCAGGACAGGATCAAAAACAGATCGGAATCGCCAAACCCAAGGGTGAACCGGACCGGATGGGCGCCGGGTGAGAAATCGAAGGGTTTAATCGGATGAGTAAATAAACCGTAGGTGAGACGGGCCCGGTATGCCAGGACAAGGGACACCAGAGCCGGCAAAAGGGCAAAGGCCGTCCGGTTGCCGGAAATGAGGCGGGGAAACCATCCTTTCGGTTTTTCCGCGGAGGAAAGGTTATTCATTCCCCTTGCCATCTTTCCTCATTTCCTTGAACGTGTTGATCAATCCGTTGGTTGAGGAATCATGCGAATGAACAGGGCGGTCCTCCGCCAATTCCGGAAGGATTTTGCCGGCTAACTGTTTGCCCAGCTCCACCCCCCATTGATCGAAGCTGAAGATGTTCCAGATGATCCCTTGAACGAAGATTTTGTGTTCATACATGGCGATCAGGCTTCCCAGGACTCGGGGGGTTAATTTCTGAAAGAGGACGGAATTGGTAGGACGGTTGCCCTCGAAGATACGGTAGGGCCATAGTCTTTGGATTTCCTCTTCGGGCTTTCCTTCGCGCCTTAGTTCTCCGATCACCTCCTCTTTGGTCTTCCCATTCATGAGCGCTTCGGTCTGAGCGAAGAAGTTGGAGAGAAGGATGGAATGATGGTCCCCGATCGGGTTGTGGCTGATCGCCGGGGCCAAAAAGTCTGCGGGAATGAGTTTGGTCCCCTGGTGAACCAGTTGGTAGAAGGCGTGCTGCCCGTTGGTTCCCGGCTCTCCCCAGATGATGGGACCCGTCTGGTGCGAGACCCTCTTGCCATTACGATCGGTGGATTTCCCGTTGCTTTCCATATTTCCCTGTTGGAAATAGGCTGGAAACCGGTGCATGGACTGGTCGTAGGGCAGAATGGCCTCGGTCTCGGCTCCGAAGAAGTTATTGTACCAGACTCCGATCAGAGCCAGGATTACCGGAATATTCTTCTCCAAAGGGGTTTCCCGGAAATGCCGGTCCATCTCATGGGCCCCCTGCAGGACTTCGGCAAAATTTTCAAACCCGATATAGCAGGCAATGGACAACCCGATCGCCGACCAGAGGGAGTAGCGTCCCCCAACCCAGTCCCAGAAGGTAAACATGTTGTCGGGATGGATCCCAAAGGACCTTACCTTTTCCCTGTTGGTGGAAATGGCCACGAAATGGCGAGCCACATGCCGGGGGTCTTGGGCCCGTGCCAGAAACCAATCCCGGGCGGAGAAAGCATTGGTCATGGTCTCCTGGGTGGTGAAGGTTTTAGAAGCGATGAGGAAGAGAGTGGTTTCCGGGTTCAGCTTTTTCAGCGTCTCACCGATATGAGTTCCATCTACGTTGGAAACGAAATGGACGGATAACCCTTGTCGGGCGTAGGGCTTCAGACATTCGGTTACCATGACCGGGCCCAGGTCCGACCCCCCGATGCCGATGTTGACCAGGTCCGAGACCCGCCGGCCGGTAAATCCCTTCCAATCCCCGAAGATCACTTTTTCAGAAAAGCTTTTCATCTTTTCCAGGACCGCATTTACCTGAGGCATTACGTCTTGCCCGTCCACGTAAACGGGAGTGTTAGATCGATTTCTCAAAGCCACATGCAGAACCGCCCTGCTTTCCGTCTCGTTGATCTTGTCCCCAGTAAACATCTTTTCAACGGCGTCCCGCAGGTCCACTTCCGCGGCCAAAGAAAGCAAGAGTTTTATTGTTTCCGGGGTGATCCGGTTTTTGGAGTAGTCCACCAGGATTTCCTTGAAGCGGAGGGAGAATCGTTCAAACCGGCGCGGGTCCTCAGCAAAGAGGTCTTTCATGTGAACGCCCTGTATCTTCGAAAAGTGATTGCTGAGGTCCCGCCAGGCGTCTGTCTTTGTAGGATCGATCTTCTTCAACATAACCCATTCCTCCCGTTCACGCCGGTCAGCTTCCCGAACGCTGCAGACGATATTATCTTAAGTGTATCCAAGTGCGTCAAAAAGATCAGATCCCAAATGGGATATCAATTTTCCATGCCCCAATCGCCCTACCAAAAGATCCTTAGGAAAAACTTGAGGCGGATTGCATCCTAAACCCCCGCTTTTTTCCGCCTCTCTGCTTCAGTCGAACTCTCTGCCGTTATTTTCACAACAGTTGGTCCAGGAGTTCGATCATCTCCCTATCCCCCCCCGCCGGAGGAGTCCAGTCCACATGGGCAACTTCAACATCCTGCCCTTTCAGACTTTCGGCAAAATCCTTGACTCCCAGGTTTATTACCACCGGTCCATGGTCTAGTAGCTCACGGATCTTATCGGCCATCAGGTCCCTCTTGTAGAGATTGAATCAGAGCCGCACAAAATGCGGCTGATTGGGCATTGCTGGGGAAGACGACGGCTCCCGCTCCCTGGAGCAACTTGACTTGTTTGGCAAAACCCTGAAAGTCTTCGTCTGTCCCGCAAACCGAGGCAACGACGCATAGGAATCCTCCCCTTTTCCCAACCTCTTCTTTAGCCCTAGTAATTGCCTGGAGGAGTTCGCCCGCCGGGTCAGCAGATGCATTGAATCCGAGGATAAAGTCCAGCAAAAGGACGGCGATCTCCGGGTCCTGCGCCTCAGCCAGGATACGCTCTCTTCTCTGGCTGGAGTCGATCATGGGGTGGGGACAGCTGGAGGTAAATTCATCGGCGCCCATGTCCACCAGGGTGTGTTTCAGGCTGGAGTGAGGATTAGGCAGCTCCGAATTGCCTTCCAGGGGGATATTGGAAGAAACCCGAATTCCTGCGTCACGAAGAATCTGCTGGGATTGATAGCAAAAGGTCCCCCCGGCAAAGACCCCCCGAATGTACTTCTGTCCGGGTTTCATGGCGGCTTTTTCACCTTGGAGGCGAATCCGAGAAACCTGGGGTTCAGCAAGGATGGGCAGCTTTTCGCTTCCAGCGGCGATCTGCACGGCTGCCGCAGCAGCCTCATTAAGCGTTCGGGCGACCTGGAAGGAATGGTCCTCCTGCTGGAAATTTTTCGTCTCCCCCAGGAAGCAGGCTACCACCGGTTTGGAGCAGGCCTGGATTTTGGGGAGGATGTTAGCGAGGGTTCGCTTTCCCGGAGGCTTGGCGAGGATGGCGATCACTTTGGTCTGCGGTTCAGACTCTAAAGAACCCAAAGCCGAGAGGAGGGAGATCCCGCCAATCTCATCCGCTAGGTCCCGGCTTCCGGTCCCGATGGCGTGGGAGATTCCGGAGCCGGAGTGATGGACCAGAGTTGTGAACTCTTGGACCCCGGTCCCCGAGGCCCCGATCACCCCGATGGGCCCGCGGCGCACGGCATTGGCAAAGCCGATCCCCTTTCCCCCGATGAGGGCCGTCCCGCAGTCCGGTCCCATGACGATTAGGCCTTTCTCCCGGGCGTACTCTTTCAGGGCCAGCTCATCTTTGACCGGAACGTGATCGCTGAAGAGGAAGACATTCAACCCCCGTTCCAAAGACCGGCGGGCCTCCCGGGCAGCGTATTCCCCGGGAACCGAGATCACCACCAGGTTGGAATGAGGCTGGCGGCGGAGAGCCTCTTCCAACGTGCAAAAGGGCGTGGCTCCCGGGGGTCCCGAGGAAAGTTGTAGCCATGAATCCAGGTTTCCCAGCATTGCCGACAGAGTCTCTCCATCATCTGCCTTAACGGCGACGATCAAGTCGCCCGGGCCGGCCGCTTCGATCTCTTTTCCCCCGATCCCGATATCCGCCAGTAAAACCTTGTTCTTCTCGGTCCCCATGAGGGCCGCCGCCTGGAGAACACTTTTCTGTTCTGAGATTCTCCTAGCCACCCGCATTAGAAAAACGGAGTCATGGTATTCTTTCTTACGGATGACGCAACCGGTTACCATCTATCCTCTAATGAATCGGTAGTTTTGATATAGTCATAACCCGAATTTCGGCCCCCAAAACAATTAAATCCGAGTTTCAAATGTTCAAAAGGGTGTTTGGAACTTGGGAATTTCACTCCTTCAAAATTGTTTCCGATTTGGGACCTCCTGCTTCGGATTCGATTGCCTGTATTTTCATTCCGCACTTGAAAGCGCCTTACTTCATATATTTTTGCCCGAACGCCTTCAGCGCCTTCTGGAAACACTCCAGGGGCGCCCGCACGAGGCCTGCACCGATAATGGGGTATCCGGGGTTCTTGTGGGCGATGGCCGTATCGATGATCGGAGTGATTCCGGTCTGGACCACTTTGCGAATGTCGATCCCCACCGGCGTTCCCTGGAACCCAAATATGGGCATTCGATAATTCGGGCTGGCAGATACCGTAATCTGGCGCATGTCCTGGCTGTACTTCATAGCCTCTTCCGGCGTTCCCCCCACCAGGGCGAGAATTCCCGTAGCTCCGGCCAGGACGAAGCCTCCCCAGCCCACCGTCTCGGTAATTGCTGAATCCCCCATGTCGCAACCGGCGTCCTTTTCCGAGTATCCCGGAAGATACAACCCATTGACGCGGGGCGATGGAGCGAGAAACCATTCCTCGCCCAATCCGCTCACCCGGACCCCAAATTCCGTGCCGTTGCGCGCCATGGCCACAACGACCGTGCTAAACTCGATCCCCGTGGCCGGGTCGGCGGAACCTTTACCCGCCGCCATGGACAATCCCAGGCATAGAAGCTCATGGTTGGTAATATATTTCAGCGTCCCCAGCAAGGGTTCCTTGGCCACATCGGCTTCCACCATGGCAACGGCCATGGCGTTGGCAAAAAGGCTGGTGGCCGCCACCGGCCGGTTGTGCAGTTCATCGCCCATTTGCAGGGCCTTGGCGATGAGCGGCTTGAGCTCCAGGCCCCCTCGTTTCAGGAGCCCTTTCCGCAGCGAGGGAGCCCAGACATTGCGCCAGAGCCGCAGCCCCTCCAGGGCTTCGTCGCTGTACTCCCCAAACTGCTGCCGCCCTTCCACCTGACGGCAGAAAGCCCGGTTTCCGAAAGCCCGGTTCTCTACCACCCAGACAGGCATGGAAACCGAGATTGTGCCCGCCATGGGCCCGACCGCTTGGTGGTGATGGTTCGGCTCGAATTGGATGGCTCCGCTTTGAAGGACCTTTTCTGCTTCCTCGGGGGTCTTCGCCCACCCTTCGAACAGAGCCACTCCGATCATGGCTCCCCTCTGGGCGCCGCACATTTTTTCCCAGGTGACCGGCGGCCCGGAGTGGAGGATCATCCGGTCCTTGAGCCCCGGGATTACTTCACCCGCCGGAACGACATCCACCAGAACCGGGTCCGCCTCATGGATCCGCTTCACCGCCTCCGCATTCGCCACCTCGATTTTCTGCTTGATATCGGATTGAGTCAGGGTCATACAGAATTCCTCCGCTTATTTGAACAGAAAGCCAAAAAAAATTCCCTATAATCGCTTCTCCTCGTATGCTCTTTCCCCTAAGCCCTATTCTCTAGGCTTCTCTTTACCATCAGCAGTCCGGTCAGCGCTCCGGCGAGCATGTCCCAACCGGAGGAGTGTCCGATTCGCGTCAGGCTGATGGCTGCGTTCAGAACTGAGCAGGAGTCTCTTTCCTGCAACAGCATGGCAAAGAAGTCATGCAATGCTGCAGGTCCATGCCCCAATACCAAATCGCGAAAAATGGTATAGCTGACGGGGTGAGTACGGGTCTTTGCCCAATCCAGAAGCTCGGATATTGCATCCTCAGCCCAAGGAAAATCCCCCGGGTAGGCTTGATGTAAAGATCGGGCGGCAAAGAACAGGGCCCCCATGAAATCATCCCCCGAAGGGGTCAGGCCCGGCCCCAGCCCTGCAAGTTCCCTTCCCCCAATACCACAGCGAAGGAGGTCCTGTTGCAGGCAATTCCGGGCCAGTTCTAAAGTTGAGTCTTTGGCTCGAGCCATCAAGGAACCCGGTGGGTAAGAGGGAAGGTTTCCATCTTCCAGGAGAGCAGATAGCATAAAGATGCATGGGCCAAGTCCATCCGGGATTTCCAGCAACTGAAGGGCGCCGAGCAGGGATCGAAGGTTTGCTTCGATTCTTGGGAGGGGCCTTGCCTTCTCCGGCCTGATGATTGAGGGCTCCCATTCCACTCCGGAGCTTATGTCCATCCAAAAGGAACCATCCAAACGAAGATAGGGAGGATCAAAGAAAAATCTCTGACCACGGCAGCTAGCCTTTAAAGAAGGAGAGGACAGGATGCAACGTCGGTGGGGGGGAGACTCCGCCCCGGCTATCCACAGAATTTCCTCATCTTTTCTGGAAAGATAAATGGTATCGGATAGAGCAGCCAGCACTTCTCCACAGAAGCCGGGCGCGAGGAGACGCCGGGCCTCTGCCCCGATCAAGTGAGCATTGCTTATAGGAGGTCTGGAGGTCTGGGTCAGCAAATGAATGAATCCCACCCTTCGCGGCAATGGGTCTGCCTTACACCCTGCCGGGTGCAGGGCTCGGCATGGATCACTTGGTCTGACCAATGATGCCCTCGGCAAGCCAATCCATCTTTCCCAGATTGTCCGTCGACCAATGCTCGCCGGCCTTCACCCGCTCAGCGCCTTTGTTGTCCTTGATGGGTCCGGCAAAGACTTCCTTTTTGCCGTCGAGAAAAGACTTCTTCACGTCATTCACCATTTTAATGGCTTCCGGGGAAACGGCTGGGCCGAAGGGAGCAAGGGTGATCATGTCGCTGGCCAGGCTACCCAGGATGTTTTCGCTCATCCAGGTGCCGTCCATGACCTGCTTGGCGAATCGGGTGTAGAGTCCTCCCCAGGTAAAAGCCACGCCGCCGATCCAGCCTTTGGGGGCGAATTTCTGGACTCCCAGGTAATGATAGCCGACTGAGTAAGCGCCCCGCTTCTCCGCCGTCTGGACCACGGTGATGGGTGAATCCACGATCATTCCCATCACATCAGACCCTTGGTCCAATAAAGCATTGGTGGCCGTGGCCTCCTTCCCGGGGTCCAGGAAGGTGCCGGTGAAGACGATCCGGGTTTCCACCTTGGGGTTGACCGACCGGGCCCCTAGGTGAAGGGCGTTGACATTGGCCAGAAAGAAGCTCACCGGAAGGGCGCATACAAATCCCATCTTGTTCGTCTTGGTGGTCGTGCCGGCAGCGATCCCCATGAGGTAGAAGGCCTCCGGCGTGCTGGCCCAATAGGTGGTCAGGTTGGGAGCCCGTTTGTAGCCGGCGGGGTGAACAAATTTCACATCCGGGTACTTCTTGGCCACTCGAAGGGTGGGATCCAGGTAGCCGAAACTGGCAGCGACGATGAGCTTGGCCCCCTGTTTGATCATGCTTTCCATCACCCTCTCGGAATCCGCGGTCTCGGGAACATTTTCGACTTCGATCACCTCCACCTCGGGAAGGTTTTTCTTCATAACCGCGATTCCCTCGGCATGGGCCTGGTTGTAGCCGCCGTCGGTCATGGACCCGATGTGAAGGACCCCGACTTTCAATTTCGCCTGAGCCGGCGCCGCTTCAGGGAAACCGAAGTTCAGCACCAGAATCAAACTCGCCAGGATCCCTAAAGGCCTTACCCATGCCCCTCTTTCTCTTCTCATTCTCCCCTCCCCTTTCTTCTCTTTTTTATTCAATCCGCAATCCGCAATTCATTCGGTTCCCTGAAACACTCTCCCCAAACTCCCCGGCGCCGCAAGCCGCCGGGCCCCTCCCCAGACAGCCAGAACACCCAGGCTCAAAAGGTAAGGAAGCATGTCCAGCAGGAAGGGCGAAATCGGGACTCCCCAAGCCTGCATTTGAAGCTGCAGGGCAATGGCCCCCCCGAAGAGCAGTGACCCGAAAATGGCCCGTAGCGGATGCCACTTGGAGAAAATCACCAACGCCACGGCGATAAATCCGCGGCCCGCCGTCATCCATTCCTGCCAGGTTTTTGCCAGGGCGATGGACAGGTGGGCCCCCGCGATCCCCCCCATTATCCCGGCCAGGAAAAGAGCCTGGTATTGGCGGAGATGGGGATTCTTTCCGGCAGCGAATGCCGCGGTAGGGTTCTCCCCCACAGCCCTGAGACTCAATCCCCAGCGGGTGAAGAAGAGCACCCAATATACGAGCACCGCGATGGGCCCCGCCAGATAGACCAATATATCATAATTGAAGAACATGGGCCCGGCCAAAGGAATATCCGAAAGAACGGGAATGCCGACCTCGTCCAGTCCTTTGATCTTGCTTCCCACAAACGAAACCCCCAGGAGCGCACTGAGTCCCACGCCGCAGAACATCATCGCCAGGCCGCTGGCCAGCTGGTTGGCCCGCCGGGTGATGACCAGGAAACCGAAGAATAGGTTGAACAGTCCTCCGGCCAGAGCGGCGGCCAGAACCCCCAGGACCGCATTTCCGGTTAGGGCGGTCGTTGCGAATCCCACTACCGCTCCCACGAGCATGACCCCCTCCAGGCCCAGATTAACAATCCCCGCCCTTTCGCCGACCACCTCAGAAAGGGTGGCGTAAAGCAGCGGGGTTCCGGAATGGATGGACCCGACGAGAAGCCCGGTGAGAATCGGCTCGATCATCTTCCCCCTCCCTTCCGGGCCAGGATGACAAATAGAATGATGGCCATGAGGATGTTCACCACTGACCCGGGAATCCGGAGGGTCATCTGGAGGATATCCCCCCCCGCCGTTATTATGGCCAAAAGAAATGCGGCCGCCATCATCCCCACGGCATTGCCCATGGCCATCCAGCTGATAAGGAACCCGATGTAGCCGTACCCGGGAGATAGGCTCGGCCGCAGTTGGCCGTGGATGGCCGAGACTTCGGCCATTCCAGCCAGCCCGGCCAGTCCTCCTCCGATGAACATGAGTATCATGATATACCGGCCGATGGAAATCCCGTTCCTTCTGGCGGCCTCGGCATTCGCCCCGATGGCCCGCATCTCCAGCCCCCAGCGTGTGCGCGAAAGAATTAGATGATAGAAGACCAGGGCCGTAAGGGAATAGAATAGGCCCATATGAACCCTCGTGCCGAAAAAGGAGGGCAGGACGGCCGCGTCGGCGAAAGGCGCGCTCTGCGGGTAGTTGGCGCTCTCCGGGTCCTTCCAGGGACCGAAGATGAAAAAACTCAGGAGCAGGATGGCCACATAGTTCAAGAGGAGGGTCGAGATGGTCTCGCTGACCCAGCCCCGGGCTCGCAGGAAACCGGATATCAGACCCCATAGCCCTCCTCCCAGGAATCCCAGGAAGGAAATCCAGGGGATGAGAACCCACGCGGGCAGGTTGCCGAAGTTCAAAGCCCCCCATGCAGCCAAGAGGGCCCCGATATGGAACTGCCCTTCTCCTCCCACGTTAATGAGCCAGATTCTGGCCGGCAAAGCCACGGCCACCGCCGCCAGGGTCAGGGGAATCATCTTTACCAGGACCTCGGAAAAGCCGTAGGCGCTGCCCAGGGTGTTGGCGAAGATGTCCACGTAGGCTTTGATGGGGTTCTTGCCGAAGACCAACAGCACCAGGGCAAAGGCGCCCAGGGCAAACAGGAAGAGCCCGCCGAATCGGACCATGGCACTCAGCCACCCGTCTCCCTGCGCCGGAAAGGAGCCTGCAGATTTGCGCGCTTCCCTCATTTTATTGACCTGACCCCGTCATTAGGTGTCCTACTTCGTTCGGGTTCGTCTCCTGCGGTGGGCATGATTTGACGATTCTGCCCCGGAAGATAACTACCAGCCGATCACTCATGACAAACAGCTCTCCCAGGTCTTCGGAGATGAGCAGAACCCCCGCCCCCGCATCCCGCGAGGCGATGAGCAACTCACGGGCGGCCACGGCGCTGCGAACATCCAGGCCGCGGGTAGGGTAAAAGGCGATAATCAGTTTGGGGTTGTGGGCCATCTCCCTGGCCAGGATCATCCGCTGAACGTTCCCCCCGGAAAGAGTGGCTAGGGGAACGAAAAAAGAGGGAATGGTAAATCCGAGGCGCTGAAGCGATTGATCCAGGTCGGCGCAAACCGCCACCCAGTCCATGGAAAAGCCGTTCTTTCGGGAGTACCGTCGCGTGTCGGCCATCGCCATGTTCTCTTGCACGGTCAGCCAGGGGAAGGCTGCCATCCCGAGCGGGTCCTCGGGAATGAAAGCTAGGCCATTGGCCCGGGCACGGGCCACGGACCAGTGGGTGGCCTCTTGCCCTAGGATGTATTTTTCCCCCTTGGAACATCTCTCCAGGCCCAGGACCACATCGCCCAGTTCCCGCTGGCCATTGCCCGAGACCCCGGCAACCCCGACGATCTCTCCCGGGAGAACCGCCAAATCAATGTCCTGGAGGCCCACCGCCCCCCCCTCTCCGGAGGTGTGGACTCCTCTCAGCTGCAGGATCGGTTCAACTCCGCCCGGGGCCCGGGTGCGCTCGATCCGGGAGGTTTCGCGGACCTCCTCCTCGAACATGAGGGAAACCAACCTGGTCTCTATTGCCTCAGAGCCGGCCAGCGTTCCGGTAACCTTTCCCCGGCGCATTACCGTAATCCGGTCCGCACAGGTCAGGACCTCCTTCAACTTGTGGGTGATGAAGACCACCGCGTAACCATCCCGGCGAAGGTTGGCGAAGACCCGAAAGAGCCCTTCAATCTCGTGAAGAGCCAGGCTGCGGGTGGGCTCATCCAGGATAAGGATTTGCGCATCGGCCAGGATAAGTTTTAGGATCTCTACCTTCTGTCTCTCTCCCACTGAGAGCTGCCGGACCGGTGCCCGAGGGTCCACGGCAAGGCTGTACCTGTGGGAAATCTCCCCGATTCGTTTCAAGATATCCAACTTGTCCAGGACGACAGGCAGATCAGGAAGGAAGAGGGCGATGTTTTCCGCTACGGTCAGAGCCGGAACCTGCACGAAATCCTGGAAGACTATTCCGATCCGGAGCCTGCGGGCGTCGTGGGGAGAGCGGATATGGACGGTCTTGCCGTCGAGCCGAACCTCCCCGGAATCCGCATGGTAGAATCCATAGAGGACTTTCATGAGGGTGCTTTTCCCTGCGCCGTTCTCCCCCAGGAGAGCGTGGACTTCCCCGCGGTAAACATCCAGGTCCACTTGATCATTGGCTTTTACTGCCCGGAAGGATTTGCTGATTCCTCGCAGGGAAAGAAAGGGAGATGGGTTCATCTTGGAATCTTTGACCATGGGGAAAAACGCTACATAACTTTATCGCGGATTAAAGAAGGAATATACTAAAGGCGGTGGAATATTTCAAGAAAATCCCGAATTTCGAACCTTGGCAGCGAGAATCCCGTGGGTAGAGTCTTCCCGCTCAAGGTTTACCCTAAAATGAGACTGTTCCAAGGGATATCTTTTGCTAAGCAGATGTATTTAAGCTAAAATGGGAAGCAAAAAAGAGAAGGATGAGGTGTGGGCCGGTGAAAAGTTACAAAATCGTGGTGATCCCGGGGGACGGAATTGGGCCGGAACTCGTAGATGCGACTCTTGAGGTTCTGGAAAAGGTCCAGGAGAATGCCGGGGACTTCCGCCTCTCCTATGAATTCCATGAAGCGGGAGCGAATTACTATCAAAAACATGGGGTCAATATCTCCCCCGAAACTCTAGAGGCGATCCGCAAATCTGATGCCGCCATGAAGGGACCGGTGGGACTGCCCGGAGTCCGCCTGCCAGATGGCACAGAAGCAGGTGTCTTGGGAGGGGTGCTGCGAAGCGGTTTCGATCTTTACGCCAACGTCCGGCCCATTAAGCTTTTTCCAAAGGTGGCCATCCCCCTCAAGGACCGTCCCCCGGAAAGAATCGATTACGTCATAGTCAGGGAAAACACCGAGGGCCTCTACCTCTCCCGGGGCCGCGGAATCATCACTGAACAGGC
>Ga0187774_10000370_pt1 | contig 15337 bp, 16 predicted proteins | sample 0216_BV02_MP05_2_FD_133152 | JGI IMG/M metagenome (GOLD analysis project Ga0187774, IMG submission 133152) | Tropical peat soil microbial communities from peatlands in Department of Meta, Colombia - 0216_BV02_MP05_20_MG | ecosystem: Environmental > Terrestrial > Soil > Wetlands > Peat | place... | reverse complement strand
TGGCTCACGCAAACCTAATCCTTATGGAACTTCTGTTGCAGAAAAAATTTCAGAGGAGCTTTCATGCATTGGCTTTACTATTGTGAGCGGAATGGCAAGGGGCATTGATTCTATATCCCATAAGGGTGCTCTAAGGATGGGGGGTAGAACCATAGCAGTGCTCGGCTCAGGACTTGATGTGCCTTACCCTGCCGAGAATAAAGGCTTGATGGATAAAATTGCTGGGTCCGGTTGCGTTATAAGCGAATTCCCACCTGGGACATCCCCCGATAGAGAAAATTTTCCTCGGAGAAATAGGATAATAAGTGGACTTTCTCTGGGAGTGCTCGTGGTAGAGGCTACTGCTGACAGCGGCTCTCTTATAACAGCAGGATATGCCCTTGAACAGGGTAGAGAGGTTTTCGCAATTCCTGGTAATATAACTGCACCTACTTCAGTAGGCACGAACGAGCTGATTAAAAAAGGCGCTATACTCACCCGGAGGGCAGAGGATATAGTTGAGGAACTAGCGCCTGTTTTAAAGGGATTTATAAAATCAAAAGAAAAGGCGAAGATAGAGATAACGGATGAAGAAGAAAATCTTTGTAATCTGCTTTCTGGAGAGCCAAAGCATGTGGATATTATTTCTCGAGAGGGTAGATTACCAACATCAAAGGTACTCGAAATTCTTCTCAGATTAGAACTGAAAGGTGCTGTGAGACAAACAACAGGCAATAGATTTTATCTTGTATGAAAACGGGATCAAGTCACAATAACCTTGTCATTGTTGAGTCACCTGCAAAGGCAAAGACTCTTTATAAGATTCTGGGGAGTGGATTCGCAGTTAAGGCATCTATCGGTCATATAAAAGACCTCCCTGAGAAAGAGATCGGAGTTGATGAAAAGAATGATTTTGAACCTACGTATGTGATAATCCCGGGGAAAGAAAAAATTATCAAGGAACTCAAAAAGGCATCTAAGGAAGCTGATAAGATTTATCTCGCCCCTGACCCAGACAGAGAAGGAGAGGCAATAGCATGGCATATTGCATCTGAAATCTCAGACCCTAAATGCGCAGATGGAAAAATATATAGGATTATTTTTAATGAAATAACAGAACGGGCTGTGCGAGAAGCCGTAAAGAACCCCGGCAGAATAGATATGAAAAAGGTCGCGGCCCAGCAGGCCAGAAGAATACTTGACAGACTTGTTGGCTACAAACTCAGTCCCCTTTTATGGAAAAAGATCAGGAGGGGACTTAGTGCAGGAAGGGTCCAGTCTGTTGCAGTAAAGATGATCGTAGACAGAGATCGAGAGATAAAGGCATTCAAGCCTGAAGAATACTGGAGTATAAATGCAGAATTTGAAGGGTCTAAACTTCCCAGATTCTGGGCAAGACTTCACAAAATAATTAAGTCTGCTCCCAATGGGCAAATAGAAGCAGCTAATAAGTTTCTAATAACGAATGAAGAAACTGCCAGTAAAATACTCGAGGACTTAAAGAGCAAAGAGTTCGTACTAAGCAAAATAGAGCATAAACGAAGGAAGAGGATGCCTTACCCCCCCTTCATTACGAGCACTCTCCAGCAAGAGGCATCAAGAAAACTTAAATTCTCCGCCAAAAAGACGATGATGATAGCCCAACAACTTTACGAAGGTATTGAACTTGCTGAAGAAGGTGCGGTAGGGCTCATAACTTATATGAGAACAGACTCCTTCAGATTGGCCTCTGAGGCCCAGGACTGGGCAAGGGGACTTATCGAGAGAGTATATGGAAAGGATTATATACCTGATAAACCACCTATTTACAAGAGTAAGGCATCTGCACAAGAAGCACACGAGGCCATAAGGCCTACATATTCCAATAAAAGGCCTGAGGATGTAAAACAATTTCTTTCAAAAGACCAATATGCCCTTTATATGTTGATATGGAATAGATTCATATCAAGCCAGATGGCACCAGCCCAACTTGAGCAGACTACCTTCAATATAGAGGCAGGTAATCCCCCCATCCCCCCGGGGGGTGAGGAGGGATTTGCAGAGTTCAGGGCATCAGGAACAGTGGTACGATTCGATGGCTTCATGGCCTTATATACGGAAGGGAAGGATGAGGTAGAAGAAGAAGGTCTTACATTGCCTGCTTTAAAAGAAGGAGAAAAATTGATGCTCATCAATCTTCAACCGAGACAACATTTTACACAGCCGCCACCATATTATACGGAACCTACACTCATCAAGGCCCTTGAGGAAAAAGGTATTGGTAGGCCAAGTACTTATGCAACAATACTCTCGACAATCCAGGAAAGGAAATATGTCCATAAGATAAATAGCAAATTTTCTCCTACAGAGCTTGGTATTGTCGTAAATGACTTCCTTGTCGAAAGATTTTCCGACTTTATAGATGTGGATTTTACTGCAAAAATGGAAGACGAGCTTGACCGCATTGAAAAGGGGAAAATGAGATGGGTAAAGGTCGTAAAAGATTTTTATGTTCCTTTCAGCCATGACCTTGCAGAGGTGGAAAAAACTAAGGGAAAGATAAAACCAGAAGATATTCCTACTGACAGGACATGTGAAAAGTGTGGTCTTCCCATGGTCATAAGATGGGGAAGGCATGGAAGATTTCTGGCATGCTCTGGATTTCCTAAATGTAAAAATACAAAACCTCTTCACATTGAGAGCACAGAAGAACATGGCGCAGAAAAGATTAGCCAAGTTACAGAAGAAAAATGTGAGAAGTGTGGCTCACTCATGCTAATAAAGACAGGGCGATATGGAAAATTCCTTGCCTGCTCAAGATATCCCGAATGTAAAAATACAAGACCCCTCTCAACAGGTCTGAAATGTCCACAGGATGGAGGAGACATCGTAGAAAGGCGTTCAAAAAGGGGGAAACCTTTCTGGAGTTGCAGGAATTACCCAACATGCCGATTCGTCCTCTGGTATAAACCTATCCCAATAATATGTCCCAGCTGTAGTGCAGAGTTCCTTCTGGAGAAACGGGACAAGACTGGAAAGTTAATGCATTTCTGTTATGACAAAAAGTGTGGATACAAAGAAGAGATACAAGAAACAGATTTTAATCTTAACTCTTAACCCTAATGAGGCCGTTTATTGTAGGTATTGGCGGGGCCCATAGCAAGGTTGGAAAGACAACAATTGCCTGCCAAATCCTTAAAAGACTAAGCGGATGGGGTGCAATAAAATATACTAAGACTTCATTCTATAGTTCAATCATTGATAGCCCCAAGGTATTAAGACAGCCAAATAAAGACACCAAAAGATTCATAGATGCTGGCGCTACAGATGTTCTATGGGTTCAATCGCCACCTGAAGGCCTCATAGATGTCCTTGAGATAGCCATTGACAAGCTTTCACACTTAAAAGGAATCGTCCTTGAAGGAAATAGTGCGATTGAGACATTAAGACCTGATATCGTAATATTTGTTTCTGGAAATGGAGTACTCAAAAGGGGTTCAGAAAAAATTCTCAGAATGGCTGATGCTGTTATCTTTGATAGAGTTCCTCCAAAGGAAACACCCAGGACTGCCAAAAGATTATGTATCGATAATGAGGGAGGTTATATAAATCTTATAAAAGGATTCATGAATGTAATCGAAAAAAAAGAAAGACTCAAGGGCAAGATTTTCTGACTGAGAAACCTGATTATTCCTCTTTAACCTTTCCTGTAAAGAGACCAGATTTTTTAATCGCTCCCAAGAGGTAATTTTTAAATTGCTCAGGGAACAACCATTTTATGCCTAACTTCTCTGCCCATTTTATCAAACCTTGATCTGCCGTAATTAGTAAGGCATCCAACTCCATTGCAAGCAAGAGAAGGTCTACATCTTCTTTACTATCTATAATACCTTCCCTTAAGGCTTCTCGGTATTTTCGCCTTAAGTCCTGAATAATCTCATCTGAGCTCTTCTCCTCAACACTCCTAACAGCCTTCTCTGCAATTCTGAGCCCTTTGTTTACTCTTTCCCTTATGTCTTCTATCAACTCATATAAAAGAAAGGCTGGACATTTTAACTCATGCTTTTTAGGAGGTTTCTGATGGAGTACCACAAGCAAATCCTCAGGTATTTTGTCCTTTTCAATAAAATGCAAAAGCTCTTCAAAAATAGAGGGGGGCATATAAAACTCGAGAATGTGGATCTGAGCCGCCAAGAAAAGAAACCCCTCGAGTGCCCCTGTAGGAGTATCACCAAAACTTTTTCTTACATCAGGATTGACAAAAAGACTGGTGTCTAATACCACCCTCTGGGGATAGAAAGTTCCTTCAAATTTACTTGAAGGTATTTCATCGGCATTAAGTCCCTTTTTAATTTTTTTTGAAGCCATTCAAGGCAATCCAGCGTCTTAGGTCTTTCCTTCCTATAAATTATCAATAAACTGAGCCTAAAAGTAAACCCTTTTGAAATTGTACACGGGACCCGCAAATTGACACCGCAAGGGCGGAAGATTTTTAATTTACCCTGTAGATATCTTCAATAGGCTTTATCATCCCCTTGGCAAGCCACGGGACATTCCTACGGGGGTAAAGCTGAAACACTAAGCCCCTTGCAAAAAAGATATTTTTGTGTTAGGCTTTCAATCCTAAGACTCTGTTAAAAGTTTCGGCAGAAATCTCTCTTTCGTCGATTCAGTAGCCGAAAACCCAAGGCAGTTGATAGAATAGGAGGATAAAAGGGTAACATGGTAGCTACAATTAAGGAACTTCTTGAGGCGGGCGTACACTTCGGCCACCAGGTAAAGAGATGGCATCCTAAGATGAAGAAATACATTTTTGGAGAAAAAAACGGTATCTATATTATCGATCTCCAGAAAACGCTTAAGGGTCTTGAGGACGCCTATAATTTCATAAAAGAGATAGCTTCAGCAGGCGTTCCCATACTTTTTGTGGGGACGAAGAAGCAGTCACAGGATGCCATTCAGGATGAGGCAACGCGTGCTGGGGCTTTTTACGTTAACCAGCGCTGGCTTGGGGGAATGCTCACGAATTTCTCAACTATAAAGAAAAGCATTGAGAAACTCAAAAAGATTGAGACGATGAAACAGGATGGCACCTTTGAGCTCCTTCCCAAAAAAGAGGTTTCTGCCCTTGAAAAGGAAAGGGCACAATTAGAAAAAAATCTATCGGGTGTTAAAGATATGCCATCCCTTCCAAGTGCTGTCTATATAGTAGACCCAAAGAAAGAGAGGATAGCCATAGCAGAAGCAAGGAAGCTCGCCGTACCGATAGTAGCAATAGTCGACACGAACTGTGACCCTGATGAGGTCGACTATGTGATTCCTGGTAATGATGATGCTATAAGGGCCATTAAACTTATAACCTCAAAAATGGCCGAGGCCGTGCTTGAGGGTAAGGAAGTGCATTCAAAGAAAGCGGCAGAAGAAGCAGAAAAACTCAAAGTTGAGGAAAAAATACAACAGAAAAAGGCCGCGGTAATAGAGTGACGACAATATCATCGGAGATGGTTAAGACCCTTAGGGAAAAGACTGGCGTCGGGATGCTTGAGTGCAAAAAGGCACTTACAGAAAGCAACGGGGATTTTGACAAGGCTTTAAACCTGCTCAGACAGAAGGGCATTGCAAGCGCAGTAAAGAAGGCTGGAAGGATAGCTTCAGAAGGTATCATTGGCTCTTATATTCATATGGGGAAAATAGGGGCAATGGTTGAAATCAACTGCGAGACAGACTTTGTTGCGAGGACTGAAGATTTCAAGGAACTAGTCAAGGACATAGCTATGCAGATAGCTGCTGCAAATCCTTTATACCTATCAAGAGAGGATGTTCCTCATGATGTTATAGAACAGGAAAAAGAGATATACAGCGCCCAAATTACGGATAAGCCACAACATGTTGTTGAACATATTTTAGAAGGAAAATTCGATAAGTTTTACACTGAGAACTGTCTTCTTGAACAGGTATTCATCAAAGATCCTGATCAGAAAAAGAAAATCAAAGACCTCGTAGCCGAAAATATCACAAGATTAGGTGAGAATATTGTTATAAGAAGGTTCATAAGGTTCCAGCTTGGAGAAACTGCTAAAAGATGAGGGGATTGAAATATAAAAGGATACTCCTCAAGATTAGCGGTGAAGCCATGATGGGAAACAAAGGTTATGGTATTGATTCAGCAACTGCCGACTTCATGGCCAATGAGATAAAGGAGGCCGTCTCAAGAGGAGTTGAGATAGCAATAGTTATAGGCGGAGGGAATATTTTCAGAGGAGTAGAAGCAAGTGTAAGAGGAATGGAAAGGGCATCAGCAGACTACATGGGGATGCTTGCAACAGTTATTAATGCCCTTGCCCTCCAGAATTCCCTTGAAAAGCAGGGTATTCCGACACGGGTTCAGTCAGCAATAGAGATGAAGGAACTTGCAGAGCCGTATATAAGACGAAAGGCCATAAGACATCTTGAGAAGGGAAGAACTGTCATTTTTGCTGCAGGCACAGGCAATCCTTACTTTACAACTGACACTGCTGCTGCTTTGAGGGCAATGGAGATTGGTGCTGATGCAATACTAAAGGCAACAAAGGTCGATGGCATATACTCCTCTGACCCTGCAAAAGACCCCTCAGCAAAAAAATATGGCACCGTTACTTACATTGATGTTCTGAAAAGGGGGTTAGGTGTTATGGATTCGGCTGCTGTATCGCTATGCATGGACAACAACCTCCCTATCGTGGTATTCAATCTGAGGGATAAGGGTAATATAAGAAAAATTATAGAGGGTAAAAAGATAGGGACTCTTGTGAAAGGGAGCAATGGAGCAAGAGTTAAAAAGAAAGACCACTGAGCGAATGACAGGTGCCATCGAGGCCCTGAAGAAAGAATTTGCCTCAATCAGGACAGGAAGGGCTTCCCTGGCTCTTCTTGACGGTATAATTTTGAATTACTACGAAGTGCCAACCCCTCTCCAACAACTTGCAAGCCTTAGCATACCTGAGAGTCGTCTTATAATGATACAGCCCTGGGATCAAAAGATTATCCCTGATATTGAAAAGGCTATTATGAAATCTGATCTCGGTATTACGCCTATGAACGACGGCAAAATAATTAGGATACAAATTCCCCCTCTCACCGAGGAAAGAAGAAAGCAACTTGTGAAGGTCGTAAAGAAAAAGGCAGAGGAAGCAAAGATTGCAATACGGAATGTCAGAAGAGACACAAACGAGGAACTCAAGAGGCTCGAAAAAGAACAACACCTCAGTGAAGATGATGTTAAGAAATTCCATGATGAAATTCAAAAGATTACTGACTTTTACATAGTTAAAATAGATGAAGTTTTAAGTCACAAGGAAAAGGAAATAATGGAGGTTTAAGTACAAAACAGCGTGATGGCAGAGAAGAAAACTAAAAAGAAAAAACTAATCAAAAAAACATCTAAAAGAAGCGCCCAAAAAACTTCTCAGAGGGAAAAGACAAAAAGGGGTCAAGGGAAAAAGACAACTATGGTAAAAACCTTAAAGAAGGTTAAGACTCCGAAAAGGTCTAAGATCTTAAAGAAGCCAAGACCTAAAAAGATTAGGGCATTAAAGAAGGTTAAAGCTCCGAAAAAAGCCAAGGCCCCTAAAAGGGTTAATCCTCTCAAAACTAAAAAGGTAGCGACTTCAAAAAAACCTGAGACTCAAAAATCAGTCGCAAAGCCACTTGTAAGTAAAAAGTCAGAAGAGGAAAGAAAATCCGCACTGAGAAGTGCTCTTATTAAGAAGAGAGAGGAGATCGTAAAAGAGGCAAAGTCCGAGATATCCAAGTATATACGGGGCGAGAAGAGACAACTCGTGGATACAGCCCTGGACAATGGAGACTGGTCAATTGTCGATTTATCGGAGGATATCAGCCTTAGACAGTTAAGCACTCATAGAGCGACACTCCTTGAGATAGACGAGGCTATTAGAAAACTTGCTGAAGGAACTTATGGCAAATGCGAGGATTGCGGCGAAGATATAAGCGTAGAAAGGCTTAAGATTCTCCCCTTTGCAATTTATTGCGTAGATTGCCAGGAAAAAAGAGAGCAACTTGAGGAGTTAGAGAAGATAGAGAGAAAAATAGACTAAAAGGTTAGTAGATTTAAAGAACTTATAGTATAAACTCAAAAAACTTGGTATACTTCTGAAAGTATTTCTTTTGCTCCTTGTGCAAGCAAATCTTCAGCAAGCTTGATTCCAAGGACTTCGGATACTTTAGGTTTTCCCTCTATATGGCCTTTTATAATTCTGTCACCTGTGATGCTTCCAACAAGACCATCCATGATCAGCAACCCCCCCCCACCCTCCTTTACTAAATCCCTCTCCCGTCCCCCTTTACTAAAGAGGGATGAAGGGAGATTACTGACTATTCTTGCAAAGGCAGCTATTGGCACCTGACAACCTCCTTCAAGCCTCTTGAGAAAGGACCTCTCGGCCCTCACAGATATCGATGTCTCTTCATGGTCTAATACTTTAACTATGTTATTTATAGACTCATTATCAATCCTGCATTCTATGCCTATGGCCCCCTGTCCTATTGCAGGAAGGCATATATCTGGATCAAGAATTTCTGTTATCCTCTCATTCCGTCCTAACCTCTTCATCCCTGCAACAGCTACGATGATTGCTTGAAACTGGCCCTCATCGAGTTTTCTGATCCTTGTATCGAGATTCCCCCTAAGTTGCTTTATTTTTAAATCTGGCCTGGTATGACTCAGTTGACATGATCGCCTGAGGCTACTGGTTCCGATAGTGGTCCCGTGAGGAAGTTCTTTAAAATTTTTGATCTCGAATTCTAAATTTTTGACCTGAGACACAAAAGCGTCCCTTGGGTCTTCCCTTTTACATATGGCGGCAATATGTAACCCCTCGGGAAGGTCAGTTGGCACGTCCTTCATGCTATGTACCGCCATATCAACTTTACCCTTAAGGAGGGCATCTTCTATCTCCTTAACAAAAAGGCCTTTTCCCCCAATCTTTGCCAGCGATACATCGAGGATCCTGTCCCCCGTTGTCTTTATTTTTATAAGCTGTATTTCAAGTCCTGAGTGTAGCTTTTGAAGTTCTGATTTCACCCATTCTGACTGATAGAGTGCAAGCTTGCTACCTCGGGTACCAATAAATATTTTATTCTTCCTCTTCTTCATCGATCCCGTAAAGTCTTTTTATAATTGCTATCATGAGGTCTCTATCCTCAGGATCATCTTTGAGTGCTATTGTAGGAGGATGAATAAGCTTGTTGATAATGGCAGAAGCCATATATTCGACAGCCCTTTTCTGTCTTTCCTCCATATCGGGAAACCTATTCAAAAGCCTTTCAAGCTCTTCTTTTTTAATCTCTTCCGCTTTCTCCCTAAGAGCAACAATAGTTGGCACTGAATTGAGAGAAGACTGCCACTTAAGAAAGGGCTCTATCTCATCTTCTATTATCTTTTCTGCCCTTTCAGCCTCTTTCTGCCTTTCAAATAAATTCGAATCAACAATACCCTGTAAATCATCAATATTGTAAAGATAGACATTGTCCAGGTCGTTTATCTTGGGATCAATATTCCTTGGAACGGAGATATCAATAAGGAAGACCGGCCTCTGCTTCCTTTCTTTCATTACCTTATGCATTTGATCTTTCACCAAAATATAGTTCGAGGCTCCTGTTGAGCAGATGACAATATCAGCGTGCGACATCTCTCGGAGGAAATCATCTAACTTGACTGGTCTTCCATTAAATTCCCTGGCAAGATCACAAGCCCGCTCGTAACTCCTGTTTGCTACAATAACTTCCTTTACACCACTGCTCATGAGGTACCTCGCTGCAAGTTCAGCCATCTCTCCTGCACCGAGTAGCATAAATACCTTCTCCGAGAGATCAGTAAAGATTTTTTTTGCAAGTTCAACAGCCGCAAAGCTTATAGAGACAGCATTTTCAGCTATCCGTGTTTCTCGCCTAATACGTTTCGCAACTGAAATAGCCTTCTTCATAAGTCTGTTCAGAAGAATACCTGTAGCTTTTTTCTCGAGGGCTACCTCAAATGCCTTCTTCACCTGTCCAAGGATTTGTGGTTCACCAATAACCATAGAATCGAGGCTCGATGTAACCCTGAAGATATGTCTCACTGCGTTCACTCCCTCTTGGACATAGAGTACCTTATCCAGTGTAACCCTGTTTATACCGTGGAATTCTGAAAGAAAGGACTTTATAGATTCAGATGCTCTTAAAGTATCCTTTACATTTGCATAGAGCTCCACCCTATTACAGGTAGAAAGTATCAAGGCCTCTTCAATCTCAGGAAGGTTTTTTATTTGTATAAGACCTTCTTCGAGTCTTGAGCCATTGAATGCAAGTTTCTCCCTGACTTCAATATCAGCAGTATTATGATTGAGTCCTACAACAAAGACTTTCATAAGAATACATGAAGGCCTTTCCGGAGTAATTTAATACCCAAAAAGGAGGTAAGAATTATGAGAAACCCAAGTATAGATAGTATGGCCGCCCTCTTGCCTCTCCACCCCGCAACAAGTCTGGCATGGAGAATAATGGCGTAAATAAACCATGTTGTGAGAGACCAGACTTCCCTTGGATCCCATCTCCAGAAACTTCCCCAGGCGCTCTCTGCCCACAGCGCTCCTGTGATTATTGCGAGTGTGAGGAGAGGGAATCCCAGGCTTATGAGTTTATAATTCAATGCATCGAGGGTCTGAAGGCTCGGCAATCTTCCAAAAATGCCTCCTAAGTGTTTGGATTTTACATAATGTTCCTGGACAAGGTACATCGTCCCTATCCCAAAAGCAAGTGCAAAAGCAGCATTACCTAAGAAAGCAACAACTGTATGTATTGCAAGCCAATAACTTTGAAGAACCGGGCTTAAGGGTTTTATCTCTTGAGATAACATTGAAGATGAGAGCATCAAAACAAAGACTACAGGCATTATAAAGGAACAAAGGATACTTACCTTGTACCTGAATTGAAGGATAAAGAAGATAAGGACGATGCTCCAAGAGAAAAAAGACGTAGATTCATGGAAGTTTGTTATTGGAATATGGCCTGCGACAACATAGCGGTAAATGATGTTTGCTGTATGGAGAGCAAATCCTGCGCCGACAAGAATAAGCATGACCTGGGATATGATCTTTTTGTCCTTGAAAAGCTCTATGATACTTACAATGGTTGCAGCAAAATAAAAAATCAGGGATAGCTCAAAAAGAATTGTCCCCATCAGAAACAGCCAAGCTGGCACTTAGTAATCTTTACATTAAGTCTGTCAGCAGCCTTACCAACGTCCTTGTAAGGAATGCCTAGCTTCTCAGCGATCATTCTTGCAACAGAGCAAGGAAGTTTGCTTTCGATAGCCTTTTTCTTGATCTCGTCAGCCACCTTGTCTTTTGTTTTTCCCACGTATACTTTGGCACCCTCTTCCATTATAACGTAGCCTTACATTCTGACAGAATATTGATTAAAGTAGCTAATAAAACATTTTACTATATCAATTTTAAAAAACTCAATTTGACCGCCATACTTGATATCAAGTAATCCCCCCATACCCCTTTAGAAAAGGGGGATAAATGAAGGTTCTTCTTATAACTAAAAACTAACCCCTCTTTTCTAAAGAGGGGAACAAAAGTAGAAGGGTTAAGAGGGGCTATCTTTTTGAATAGGTGCCAAAAATGGTTGGGAAGATTCTGAGCTTAGAATAAAAAGGTTATAATGGATATGAAAACCGCCTTTTCTCAAGAGTTCTGAAAGGAAGAATTTATAGCGTAAAGGAATTTAAAAACAAAGGAAATGACAAATAAAGTGATAATTATCCTCGGGCCTACGGGAGTTGGAAAATCCACTGCCTCAATCCTTCTGGCAAAGGCCCTTAATACAGAGATAATCAGCGCTGACTCAATGCAGATTTATAGGCATATGGATATAGGGACTGCAAAGCCCACAAGGGAAGAAAGAATCCGTGTCAAGCATCACATGATTGATATCGTTGATCCATGGGAGGTATACAATACAGGTAAGTATATTGAAACGGTAATGCCTATTATAGAAGAGCTCCATAGAAAAGGGAGAATTCCAATTGTTGTAGGTGGCACGGGCCTTTATATTAAGGCAATGACGAGAGGTATCTTCAGTGGTCCTTCCGCCGACTGGTCTTTAAGGGAAAATCTATCTTCTACGGAAAAAGAAGAAAAAGAATCTCTGTATAGTTTTTTAAGAGACATCGACCCAGAGGCTGCAGAGAGAATTACTCCGACCGATACACGACGGGTTATAAGAGCATTAGAGGTTTGTTTAAAAAGTGATTCGAGCATGACTGAAATGCAGAAAACGATGACAAGGCCCCTTCCCTATGAATTTATAAAAATAGGTCTTTACAGAGACAGAAAAGAGCTCTATAGGATTATAGAAACGAGAGTAGACAAAATGTTTGATGAAGGGCTTGTCAATGAAGTTAAAACGGTAATAGATCTAATAAAAGAGGCGGAGAGGCGGAGAGGCGGAGAGGCGGAGAAAAAGCAAATCGCTGATTCACCGCTATCATCAATGCAGGCTATTGGCTACAAGGAAATTGCTCTGTATCTTGAAGGGAAGATTACTTTAGAAGAAACCCTAAGACTTATAAAAAAGGGGTCGAAAAGATATGCAAAGAGACAGCTTACATGGTTCAAGAAAGAGGAGGGCATTCAATGGGTGGATATTACAGGAATGCATGGTAGTAGTATGATCTTCAATCTTGTTTCTGATGTTCTTTCTCACGCCTAAAAACATTGGTTTGGTTATATAAATGAGATTGCTTCGTCGGTCTACCGACCTCCTCGCAATAACTCATTGTCATTCTGGCAGAGCGAAGAAATCGCTTCTTTTGGACGCTGGTAAGGGTTGCAATATTAAGTAAAATACTTTAAGGTAAAAAGAAAAAAATGAACCGCCACGCAGCAGAGCTGCGAGGTATCGAAGCTGTCATTCCGGCTCGTCCGGAATCTTTCTGTGTCTCTGTATCAAAAGAAGGATTCCCGACAAGCGGTAATGACAAACGTAAAAACTATCATTGAACCCCGAAGCTGAGCTTCGAGTAATTCTTTGATTAAAGGAGAAGACTATGACCACTGTAGCAAGGGGCCAAAACCTTCAAGACAATTACCTTAATCAGCTTAGGAGAGATAAGATACCTGTAGTTGTTTATCTTACAAATGGGATAAGACTGAAAGGTGTGATAAAGAGTTTTGACAGCTTTGTGATCCTCCTGCAAGAAAATACCCAGTCCCTCATATATAAGCATGCTGTATCTACAATAGTTCCTGAAAGAGATGTAGAGATAAGATTTGAGAACCAACAGTAGCCACAAAAACCCAATCCCCACGGTGGATATCATAATTGAATATAAAGGGGGCATCATTCTTATAAAAAGAAAGAATCCACCTGAAGGCTGGGCTATGCCCGGAGGTTTCGTAGACTATGGGGAAAACCTTGAATCTGCTGCCGTACGGGAAGCAAAAGAAGAAACAGGGCTCGACATCAAATTAATAAGACAGTTTCATACTTATTCTGATCCAAACCGAGATCCCAGACACCATACGATAACTACTGTCTATATAGCCAAGGCTCAAGGCAACGTAATTGCAGGAGACGATGCAAAAGAGATCAGTATATTTAACAAGGAGACACTTCCTGAACAGATAGCTTTTGACCACAAAAAGATCTTGAATGATTATTTCACAGGGAGGTATTAGGTAGATGCTTAAGATGATGCGGAAGCATGCAAAGTATTTCTATATACTTTTCTTTATTGTTATCCTCACTTTTGTATTCTGGGGCATAGGCACTGTAGACAAAACAGGCGGACGTGGAATTGTAGCAGAGGTCGGGAAATATAAGATAACGGCTGAGGACTACTGGAGAAATTATGAGAATGTTTATCGCTTTTATAGAGAAATATACAAAGACAAGTTTGACGAAGAAATGGAAAAGAAGATGAACCTGAAAGAAAAGGTACTTAACTCAATGATAGATGAGAAGGTCCTTCTTATAGCTGCAAAAGACGAAGGGATTACAGTAAGTGATGAAGAGCTCCACGAGGCAATAACACATGAACCAGCTTTTATGAGAAACGGGGTTTTTGACAAGGACATATATATAAATAGACTGAGGTTAAACAGGATTACCGTAGAGGAATATGAGAACTCAAAACGTCAGGAACTTACGCTCAATAAAATGAAGCGCTTAATATGGCTGTCTGTTGATGTAACAGATCTCAACTCTGATTCAAAACAGATATCAGGTAATGCCCAGCTAGCAAAGATGCTCAGTGAACAAATGCTTAGTGACAAAAGAGAGAAAGCAGTAAGGTCATATGTTGAGGGGCTTAAGAAGGAGATAAAAATCAAGATTAATACTAACCTTATCTCCTGATAGGGATAAAGTATTCTATTTGCAGAGGCAGCAAATCTTTTGCGGGGCGCACTAATAGACCCCTTTCATATCCCCCTTTTCTTTTTATAATCTCCCCTAACCCCTTTTTAGGAAAGGGAGGGATTTTCTTTGGTTTGAAAACCCCCGGATTTTTATAGTAAGATTAACTTAGCCGAAGTGGTGGAACCTGGTAGACACGCACGTTTGAGGGGCGTGTGGGGTAACCCGTGCGGGTTCAAATCCCGCCTTCGGCACCATTTTTAATCAACCAATCAATACCTCCACGCTTACTTTTAGTTTTAAATCCATTGTGATTTTCATCACTTCCTCCCAATCAATTCTCTTTTATATTTAATTTGTATTTAGCTTAAATTACCTCTGCTCAGAGCAAACCCGGGGAAACCCTGGGACGCAGAGCAACGGGACTAATGGACGGCGCTGTCCAATGTCCGCCGAGCCGCCGGAGGTCAAATCCTCTGGCGGCTTTTTTAATTGGCAGAAAAGAGAAGGACTCAAACAAAAGTGAAAGAGAAAAGAGGAGAGAAGAGATGAAAAAACAGAATGTTATTTTGCTTTATATATTACTCATCATAGTTATTTCTTTAAATGCTTCTCCTAGCCTTTCAAATCTTGTTACTCTCTCATGGGACGCACCAACCACAAATGCTGACGGTACGCCTCTTACTGACCTTGCTGGTTACAAAGTTTATTATGGTAATTACTCTGGTAAATATTCCCAAAATATTGATGTAGGTAATGTACCAACATATACTGTTGACAACCTGACTGACGGACTTACTTACTATTTTAGCATTACTGCATATGACACATCGGGGAATGAAAGTAGATACTCAAATGAAGTTAGTAAAACAATTCAATCTTCTCAGCAATATACACTTACGATCAATAAAGGTGGAGCAGGTAAAGGGACTATAATGTCATCTCCAACGGGAATAAATTGTGGATCTGATTGCTCGGA
>Ga0187774_10000369_pt1 | contig 15349 bp, 15 predicted proteins | sample 0216_BV02_MP05_2_FD_133152 | JGI IMG/M metagenome (GOLD analysis project Ga0187774, IMG submission 133152) | Tropical peat soil microbial communities from peatlands in Department of Meta, Colombia - 0216_BV02_MP05_20_MG | ecosystem: Environmental > Terrestrial > Soil > Wetlands > Peat | place... | reverse complement strand
TTCGCGATGCGGAGCTAGATCTCGGGAATGAAAAAGGCGCGCTGTAGTCATAGAAGTCCATGCTCAGATGTAAGTGCATGATAATATAAAGACTGAACAAGAGATTAATGGAGAAAACCATGGTAAGTCTGCAAACCCCGATTTGTAATTTTGGCTGGAAAGCGGTGGATTTCGCCCTTCAAGGTGTCGATGGTAAGCGCCACAGTCTAAAGGATGTCCGCGGTGAGAAAGGCCTGCTGGTGATGTTCATCTGCAACCACTGTCCGTATGTAAAAGCCGTGCGCGAGCGCATCGTGCGCGATTGCAAAGAACTCAAGGAAAATGGCATCGGCAGCATTGCCATTATGTCCAACGATCCCACCGATTACCCCGAGGATTCGTTTGACAATATGGTGAAGGTCGCGCGTCAATTTAATTTTCCCTTTCCTTACGTGCTCGACGATACCCAGGAAATCGCAAAGGCATACGGCGCGGTATGTACGCCGGATTTTTTCGGGTTCAATTCCAAACTTGAGCTGCAATACCGCGGGCGCCTTGACGCTTCGCGCACCAATGTCGTGCCCAATGCCCGGCGCGAGCTGTTTGAGGCCATGCAGCAAGTCGCGCGCACCGGCCAGGGGCCGCAAGAACAAATTGCCAGTATGGGCTGTTCGATCAAGTGGAAGCATGGAAACCCTGATTAAGTCGGTTATTCGTACCGTGCGCCAAGTAGCGCAGGCCGAAATCATGCCGCGTTATTTGCAGGTGGCGCAGCAACGAAAAGCCGACGGCAGCCTTTACACCGAAGCCGATATCGCGGCGCAGGAGGCGCTTGCAGCCAAGTTGCGCCAAATTCACCCAAGCCCGGTGCTCGCCGAAGAAATGAGCCGTGAGCAGCAAGCTGAACAATGGCTCGCCGGAGATTCTGGCTTATGGTGTGTTGACCCGATTGACGGTACTTCCAATTTCGTCAATGGTCTGCCCTATTTCGCGGTTTCCGTCGCGCTGATGAACAAGGGCCGAAGTGTCCTTGGGGTCATTTACGACCCGGTATCGCACGAAATGTATTACGCCGAGAAGGGCGCTGGGGCCTACCTTAACGGCGAGCGGCTCCCAATCAACGAATCAGAAAAGGAATTGCACCAGTGCATGGCGAGTGTGGATTTTAAGCGCATCAGCACCAACCTGGCGCGGCAGCTAGTCGGAACGCCGCCTTATTCCTCACTGCGCAATTATGGCGCAAGTACGCTGGAATGGTGCTATGTCGCCGCCGGTCGTTTTGACGTATATCTGCACGGTGGTCAGAGACTGTGGGATTATGCGGCAGGTTCGCTGATACTCGAAGAAGCGGGGGGAATGATGTGCTCTCTCAAGTCGGATGATTTCTGGGCTGATGATTTATGGAAACGCTCGGTGATCGCGGCCCGGAACCCAACTCTGTTCCACGCGTGGAAAACGTGGCTGCGCGCACGGCAGTAGTTTGCCATCCACAAACTGCATTTCTGCCCATTGTTCGTCTCCCGGCGCCGGTAGATAAGCAGCTTAGCTAAATCGCTGCATAGCAGCACGCTGCGCCGCATTTGTGAAGGCTTGGGGAGGCGATTACAATATCTATATGAAGCCAGTCAACCTGACTAACCACTTTCTGATCGCCATGCCCAACATGGCGGATCCTTACTTTGCCAAGAGCTTGACCTACATCTGTGAGCACAACGAGCAAGGCGCGCTCGGAGTGGTGATCAATCGTCCCATTGACATGACCCTGCAAGCCCTGTTCGAGCAAATCAGCATTCCGCTCGGTGAACCCCGCTTGCGCGGCATCGCGGTGCACTTCGGGGGACCGGTGCAAATCGACCGCGGGTTCGTATTGCACAGACCCCTGGGTGACTGGCAATCTACGCTCGCAGTCAACCAGGAGCTCGGTCTCACCACGTCCAAGGATATACTGCAGGCGGTGGGACGCGGCGATGGGCCGCGCCAAATCCTGGTCACCTTGGGATATGCCGGCTGGGCGCCTGGGCAACTCGAAAACGAGCTCGCGCAAAACGCCTGGCTTTCGGTGCCTGCCAAAAGCAATGTCATTTTCGACTTGCCCCCGGAAGACCGCCTGTCCGCAGCGATGGACTTGCTGGGTGTCAACTTCGCCACCTTATCCGAAGACGCAGGCCATGCGTAATTCACAATAAGGCGTTCATGAGGGAACAACGCGCTCACGCCACGCGCTACGCATCCGGCCGCAGGACAGGCACAATTTTAGCGTTCGACTTTGGCACAAAGCGCATTGGCATTGCGGTCGGCGATCTAGCGCTGGGCATTGCTCATCCGTTGACCACGCTTGAGTCAGCGCAGAACGAGCAGCGTTTTAACGCGATTGCCGCATTAATCAAAGAATGGCAACCAGTGCTGCTAGTGGTCGGGCTCCCGGCTCACATGAACGGTGGCGAGCACGAGATGAGCAGACTGAGCCGCGGTTTCGCGCTGCGGCTGCAACAGCGCTTCAAGCTCCCCACGTTCCTGGTCGACGAGCGCCTGAGCTCGCACACAGCCGAGCGATCGCTGGCCAAGGCTGGCATGTCGCGCAGCAAAATCGCGATTGACCAGGTGGCGGCGCAACACATTCTGCAAAGCTTTTTTGATGATCGTGAAACTTCCTGATGCGGAACAATTGGTTTCCGCGCTTGCCGCGCAAATCAAACCCCGGTTCGATTCCAGTACAGCGCTGATCGGAATACACACGGGCGGAGCCTGGATAGCACAAAAGCTGCAACAGCAGCTCGGGCTTAATACTCCCCTCGGCCTGCTCGACATTTCGTTTTATCGCGACGACTTCGCGCGCATCGGCTTGCATCCACAGGTCAAGCCGTCCGATATTCCTTTTGATGTCGAAGGACGCCGCATCATTCTTGTGGACGACGTGCTCTACACCGGGCGCACGGTGCGTGCCGCCATGAACGAACTGTTCGATTATGGACGCCCGGCAAGCATTGAGCTTGCCGTGCTGATCGACCGTGGCGGGCGCGAACTACCGGTATTTGCGCGCTACACCGGAACGACCATAGAGCTCGCGGAAAACCAGAACATTGAATTAAAAAAAGACAAGGAGGGAAGACTGAGCTTACACCTTAACCAAGTGTAGGCCGAACCCACGGGAAGCGTGGGTTAGCTTTTACCCATGATGCTATAATCCGCTTCGCGTACATGCACAGCAACCCGCAGCTTGACAAGAAGGGTGAACTCCAGCACTTACTCACGATCGAAGGGCTGCCTGCAACGCTTCTGACGCAAATACTCGATACCGCCCAATCGTTCATCGGCGTCACCAAGCGCGAAGTCAAGAAACTTCCTCTGCTGCGCGGCAAGGCGATTTTCAACCTGTTTTTTGAACCGAGCACGCGTACCCGCACCACGTTCGAAATCGCCGCCAAGCGGCTTTCCGCCGACGTAATCAATCTCAATGTCGGCACCTCTTCACAGAGCAAGGGCGAAACGCTGCTTGACACCATTGATAATCTGCAAGCGATGCATGCCGATATGTTCATTGTGCGGCACGCGCAAAGCGGAGCGGCGCACCTCATTGCCCAACACGTGGCGCCGAAAGTGCATGTCATTAATGCGGGCGATGGTCGACATGCCCATCCCACGCAGGCACTTCTGGACATGTTCACGATCCGCCACTACAAGCGCGACTTCAACAACCTACGCGTCGCGATCGTAGGCGATATTCTGCATTCGCGGGTCGCCCGCTCGCAAATTCATGCGCTCACTACGCTCGGCGTGCCAGAAGTGCGGGTGATAGCGCCCAAAACCCTGCTGCCTGCGGGCGTGGAAACTCTCGGAGTACACGTTTACCACGACATGCAGCGTGGCCTTAAGGATGTGGACGTTGTAATGATGCTGCGCTTGCAGAGTGAGCGCATGCAAGGACCGCTTCTGCCCAGCGCGCAGGAATTCTTCAAATATTACGGTTTGACTGCGGAAAAACTCGCAGCCGCCAAGCGCGACGCGATTGTCATGCACCCCGGGCCGATGAACCGCGGCGTGGAAATCGATTCCAGCGTGGCCGACGGTCCACGCTCGGTAATTTTGCCGCAGGTTACCTTTGGCATCGCGGTACGCATGGCAGTAATGAGCATGCTGGCGGGACATTGAATGAGAATTCAGATAAAAAACGGTCGTGTCATCGATCCCAAAAATAGCGTGGATTCGGTGCAGGATCTATTTATCGCGGCAGGCAAAGTGCTTGCCGTGGGACGTAATCCAGAGCCTTTTCATCCCAATCGCGTAATCGACGCCAGCAATTGCATCGTCTGCCCCGGTTTAATTGATCTTTCAGCCCGGCTCAGGGAACCCGGTCTTGAATACAAAGCGACCTTGGAATCGGAAATGTTGGCCGCCGTTTCGGGCGGCATCACCAGCCTCGCCTGCCCGCCCGACACCGATCCGCCGCTGGATGAACCGGGACTGGTGGAAATGCTGAAACACCGCGCAAAGAGCCTAAATCAGGCGCGTGTCTATCCGCTCGGCGCATTGACCCAAGGACTCAACGGCACGCGCATTACCGAAATGGCGGAGCTCCATGACGCCGGATGCGTCGCGTTCTCTCAAGCCAACGCGCCGCTCAGCGATACGAACCTGCTCATGCGCGCCATGCAATATGCCGCTACTTTTGGTTACACGGTGTGGTTGCGCCCGCAGGATGCCTACCTTGCGCAAGGCGGTGTCGCCCATGACGGGATAGTGGCCACGCGGCTTGGTCTCCCGGGAATACCGTCTTGCGGGGAAACCGTCGCACTTTCAACCATCTTGCTGCTTGCCAAGGAAACCGGAGCGAGCATTCACTTGTGCAGGCTTTCCACTTTCGAAGCCGTGGAAATGGTGCGCCAAGCCAAAGCCCAAGGTTTGCCGATAAGCTGCGACATCGCCGCTACGCATGTACATCTGACCGAAATGGACCTCGGCTTCTTCGACGCCAATTGTAACCTCATACCACCACTTCGCTCGCAGCGAGACCGGGACGCGCTGCGCTTGGGACTCAAAGACGGAACGATAGACGCCTTGTGCTCAGATCACACCCCGGTTGACGATGACGCCAAGCTGCTGCCTTTTGCGGAAGCCGAGAGCGGCGCGACCGGCCTCGAATTGCTCCTTCCGCTCACCTTGAAATGGGCCGCCGAAGCCCAAATTTCCCTTTCGAGGGCACTTGCCAAAATCACTCAAGTTCCCGGGGAGATACTTGGCGTCGATGCCGGCCATCTCACTCCCGGACACGCGGCCGACATCTGCATATTCAACCCCACGAGGTGCTGGAAAGTCGAGCCTATGGCATTGAAAAGTCAAGGAAAAAATACCCCGTTTCTCGGCGTAGAACTGCAGGGGCGGGTGAATTACACATTGGTCGAAGGCCAAGTCGTCTACGAAAGTTAGCCCGCTGCCTGTATAATAGGGCTTGCCGCTCCTGAATCCCTTTCATTATGAACCCCTTGCTTGATTTTTCGGGCCTTCCCCGGTTTTCTGAAATTTTGCCGCAGCACGTGGGCTCCGCGGTGGACGAATTGTTAAAGGAAAATCGCGAATTGGTCGGCCAGTTGCTGGCTCATGGCGGGCCGGCGACTTGGGACAATTTCGTGCAGCCGCTGGAAGATGCCAATGAGCGCTTGAGTCGCGCATGGGGACAGGTGACCCATTTGAACGCGGTGATGAACAGCCCGGAGCTGCGGGAAGCCTATAACGCCAATCGCCCAAAGATCACCCAGTACCATTCGGAACTCGCGCAAAACCAGGGCTTGTACGAAAAATTCAAGGCGATCAAAGCAGACAGTGAATTCGTGCGATTGAGCCGCGCACAGCAGCAAGTCGTGGAAAACGAACTGCGGGACTTACGCCTAGGCGGGGCCGAATTGCCACAGGACAAAAAGGCGCGCTTTTTGCAAATTCAAGAAGAGCTGTCGAAGCTCTATGCCAAGTTTGAGGAGAATCTGCTCGATGCCACCAATGATTTTGCATTTTATATCGCGAACCGTGCCGAGCTCGCCGGATTGCCGGAAGATGTTCTACAGGTAGCCGAGGAAGCCGCCGCCCTCGATTCTAGATCCGGCTGGAAACTGACCTTGCACGCGCCCTCTTGGATACCGGCAATGATGTACGCGAAAAACCGTACGCTGCGCGAAACCCTATACCGTGCCTATGTCACGCGTGCTTCCGAATTCGGGAAGCCCGAATGGGATAATACCCCGTTGATTCCTCAAATCCTCAGGCTGAGGCAAGAGAAAGCCGGTCTTCTGGGCTTTCGCTGCTATGCCGAAGTCTCACTTATTCGGAAAATGGTGAAGTCGCCGCTAAAGGTGCTGGATTTTCTCGGCGAACTCGGGTCAAAAGCCAAACCCCACGCCGAACGCGATTACCGGGAACTTCGGGATTATGCGCGCAGCGAGCTGGGGATTGAGGATTTTCAGGCTTGGGATGTCTCTTTTGCTTCGGAGAAGCTGCGCGCAGAGCGCTATGCATTTTCCGACCAAGAGATAAAGCAGTATTTTCCCGAGTCGCAAGTTTTGCACGGCATGTTCAAGCTGGTTGAAGCGCTATATGGCATTTCCATTACCCAGGGGCAGGCCCCCGTATGGCATGCCGACGTACGCTTTTACGACGTCCGTGACATGGGCGGTAATCTGATCGGGCAGTTTTACGCAGATCTCTACGCCCGGCCTTCAAAACGCAGTGGCGCATGGATGGATGAAGCTATCGCGCGCCGGCGCACGAATTCCGGAATTCAGACCCCGGTGGCATATCTGAACTGCAATTTTTCTACCCCGGTCGGCGGCAAACCCGCGCTGTTTACCCACGACGAGGTGATCACGCTATTTCATGAATTCGGCCACGGATTGCATCACTTGCTCACCAGCGTGGATCACCTTGGTGTTTCGGGAATCAACGGCGTGGAGTGGGATGCGGTGGAATTGCCCAGCCAGTTTATGGAGAATTTTTGCTGGGAATGGGAGGTCCTGAAGCATTTGACCCGTCATGTAGATAGTGGCGGGCATCTGTCGCGGTCGCTATATGACAAAATACTTGCGGCCAAAAATTTCCAGAGCGGAATGCAAACGGTGCGCCAGCTGGAATTCGCGCTATTTGATATGCACCTGCATCATGACTTCGATCCCCATGGGGACAAAAGCATGTCGCAATTGCTTGATGAAATCCGCCGCCAGGTCGCGGTAGTGATCCCGCCGGATTACAACCGTTTCCCCAACAATTTCTCCCATATTTTTGCCGGCGGTTATGCAGCCGGCTACTACAGCTACAAGTGGGCGGAAGTACTGTCGGCAGATGCCTACAGCCTGTTCGAGGAAAATGGCGTGGTCAACCAGGACATAGGACGCCGTTTTCGCGACGAAATTCTGAGTGTCGGCGGCAGCCGCCCGGCGCTCGAATCGTTTGTTGCATTTCGCGGGCGCGGACCGCAAATCGATGCGCTGCTGCGCCACAATGGCATGGCAGGCGCTCCCCATTGAATAAAGGACCCGTTCAAGTTCTCCCGGTGTAGAAACGTACGATGAAACTGCAAATCTTGATTTGCGCGCTCCTGTTTTCCGCCGGCAGCGGCTTGGCCGGACCTCTTTATCGCTGGGTGGACAGCGACGGCACGGTGCACTATTCGGATCAGTCGCCGCCGTCATCAGCGCAGAATATTCAGGAAAAAAGACTGGGTGCCAACGTAATCGAAGCCAATCAGTCCTACGAAATGGCAAGGGCAGCCAAATATTTCCCTGTGACGCTTTATGCTACGGACTGCGGTACCGATTGCAACAAGGCGCGGCAATTGTTGAAAAAACGCGCTGTTCCGTACAAGGAGAAAAACCCGAGCAAGCAGCGCGAAAACGCCGATGCATTAAAGAAAATTAGTGGAGATCTTCTAGTGCCGGTACTGGTGGTGGGCGACTCTCAAATTCTCAAGGGTTATGACGAGGTCGCGTGGAACAACGCCTTGGATACTGCCGGCTATCCCAAACCTACGGCTCCCGCCGCGGAAGCACCAAGGACGGAAACCACTCCGGCGGCAAATTTGCCCCCCGCCCCGGTTATGACCGCGCCGCCTCCTGCGCCGAAATCAAATTATTAGCCTTGATGCGGCTTGCCGCCTGGAACGTCAATTCGCTGAAAATCCGCCTGCCGCAGCTCGTGGACTGGATCGCAATTGCCCGGCCGGACGTGCTGTGCTTGCAGGAGACCAAGATTGAAGACCAATCGTTTCCGCTCACGGAAATAAAATCCGCCGGCTATCAGGCCGTATATTCAGGTCAAAAAACCTACAACGGGGTCGCCATCCTAAGTAAAGAGCAAGGCAAGGAAACGGTCGCCGCGATACCCGAGTTCAATGACACCCAAAAACGCGTGCTCGCCGCCACGATTGACGATGTACGGGTGATTTGCGTTTATGCGCCCAATGGACAAAGCGTGGATTCGGAAAAGTACCGCTACAAGCTGGAATGGTTTGCCAAATTTAATGACTGGCTTAAAGCCGAACTCGCCCGGCACCCGCAGCTTGCAGTGCTGGGCGATCTGAATATCGCACCTGAAGACCGCGATGTTTACGACCCGAAGGCCTGGGAAGGCAATGTCCTGGTCAGTCCCCAGGAACGGGACGCATTTCGCGAGCTCCTCAAAGCGGGTCTAAAAGACAGCTTTCGACTCTTTGATCAACCCGAGAAATCATTTAGCTGGTGGGATTACCGCCTTGGCGCATTCCGCCGCAATCTGGGGCTGCGCATCGACCACATTTTGCTCAGCAGCGCGTTGGCCCAACGCTGCAAATCCAGCACTATTGACATCAAGCCGCGCAAAGCTGAGCGCCCTTCCGACCACGCTCCGGTAATGGCGGAAATTTAGCCAGATCGTTAGTCGGCCTTTTCAGGCCGGTCGTCCAACCCGAGTTCCTGGATCTTGCGAGTCAAGGTATTGCGGCCTAGCCCGAGAAGGCTCGCCGCCTCGATGCGTCGCCCGCCGGTATGGGCGAGCGCTCTGCCAATCAGGGCTTTTTCAAACTGGCGAGTAAGCTCGTCCATGATACCCTGCTCGCCGCGCTTGAGGGCGCGCTCTACTTCCTTTTGCAGTGCGCTTAGCCAATCTATCTCCTGTGCCGGAGTTTCCGCGCGCAAATCGGCAGGAAGATCCCTGACCTCGATGTTTTGTCCGGGCGCCATGACCGTCAACCAGTGGCAGAGGTTTTCTAATTGCCGCACATTGCCGGGAAAATCCTGCGCTGAAAGGTATTTCATGGCATCGTTTGACAGGCGCTTGGTTTCCACACCCAACTCTTTTGCGCTCCTCTGCAGAAAATGTTTCGCCAGTAACGGGATGTCCTCTCGGCGCTCGCGCAATGATGGCAGGCGCAGCCGGATCACGTTGATGCGGTGAAACAAGTCTTCGCGAAACAGTCCCTCCTTGATTTTCGATTCCAGATCCTGATGGGTTGCTGCGATGACTCGCACATTGGCCTTTATCGGCTGGTGGCCGCCGACGCGATAGAACTGCCCTTCGGATAGCACGCGCAGCAAACGGGTTTGCAACTCAGGCGGCATATCGCCGATTTCATCGAGAAACAGTGTGCCGCCTTCAGCCTGCTCGAAACGGCCGCGGCGCATGCTTTGCGCCCCGGTAAAAGCGCCGCGTTCATGCCCGAAGAGTTCCGACTCGAGCAGGTCCTTGGGAATGGCGGCAGTGTTTATCGCGATGAATGGTCGGGTTGCGCGCGGGCTATGGCGGTGCAGAGCGCGCGCCACCAGCTCTTTCCCCGTTCCCGACTCACCGGTAATTAAAACCGTGGCCTGCGACTGGCTGAGCCTGCCAATGGCCCGAAAAACTTCCTGCATGGAAGGTGCCTGTCCCAGGATTTCCGGCGTGGCTTTGTCAGATTCGGCTTCGTCCTCGCCATGCAGGCTTTGGTGCATGGCGCGCCGAATCAGCTCCACAGCGTGGTCGACGTCGAAGGGTTTGGCGAGATATTCGAAAGCGCCGCCGCGGAACGCCGCCACCGCGCTGTCCAGGTCTGAATAGGCGGTCATAATGATGACCGGAACCTGCGGATAGCGCTCTTTGAGACTGTCCAGCAATTCCAGACCCGATGAGCCCGGCATGCGTACGTCCGTCACAACGACTTGCGGCGGAGCGACGGACAGTGCTGCCATCGCCTCGGGTGCCGTGGCAAAGGTTTTGAAAGCGATGCCTTCGCGCGCGAGTGCCTTTTCAAACACCCAGCGGATGGAACGGTCATCGTCTATGATCCACACCGGTTTCATGAGGCCGCCTCCGCACGCTCAGCGCCTTTTTGCGCGAGCGGCAACAGCAATGTGAAGCAGGTATACCCCGGCCGGCTTTCGCATTCGATAATGCCGCGGTGCTGATTGACAAAAGTCTGGGCAATGGTGAGACCTAGGCCGCTGCCGCCTTCCCTACCGGATACCAGGGGGTAAAAAATCTTTTCGCGAATCGCCTCGGGCACGCCCGGGCCGTTGTCGATGATCTGCACCATCAGCGCATGCCGGTAGCGTTTCCTTGCCAAGGTTATCTGGCGCACCACCCGCGTGCGCAGCGTGATTTTACCCTTGCCCCGCAACGCCTGCGCCGCGTTGCGCATGATATTCAAGGCGGCCTGAATCAACTCCTCCCGATCGCCGGTGAGTGTCGGCAGGCTGCTATCATAATCGCGCTCAATTTCAATGCCGTGCGGATATTCGGCAAGTAGCACGGTTTTTACCTGCTCGAGGACTTCGTGGATGTTGATTTCGGCTAGCCGCGGGAGCCGGTGTGGCGCAAGCAGGCGGTCCATGAGCATTTGCAGCCGATCGGCCTCCTTGATAATGACTTGAGTGTATTCGTACAGTCCAGGCTGCTCCAGCTCACGCTCAAGCAATTGCGCCGCGCCACGGATACCGCCCAGCGGGTTCTTTATTTCATGGGCGAGGTTAAGCATGAGCTCGCGATTTGCCTGTTGCTGATCCAGCATGCGCTCTTCCTCAGCAATTTTCAGCTGCTTATCTATTTGCCTGAACTCCAGCAGCACGCGCGCGTCCCGGGTTTCCAAGGGGGTCACCGCGCAGCTTAATCGCAATTCAGGCCGGCCCATTGCCGCAAGCCGCAGGTCGTGCTCAATATAACTGCAATTATTGACAAGCGCATAATCGACTGCGGTCAATAAGGTGCCAGTATCGCCAAATATCTCGCCGAGCGATCTCCCAGCCATATTTTTTCTGCTTATTTCGAAAAGATTTTCTGCTGCGGGATTGGCGTATTCCATCAGCAAATCCTCGTCGAGGAGAATCACGGCAGCGGCAAGCAGATCAAGACCGTGAAAAGCGGCAGGTGTCATGAAGTTGAGGATCGGTCACGAAAAGGTATCGGCAACTCGGGGCAGGATAAATCGCTGCGGGAAACAACGGGAATAAGGGAAGCGCCAGTGCCCGGTTTCGCCCAACGCGTGGGAATTATTGCTGCATGGAATCCGCTGGATTAATTTCCAGGCCCTTGGCCAGTTGCCTATTTTAATCCCGCGAGTTCCTCTTTCAATGCATCGACATTTTTCTGGTGCTCGGCAACCTCATCCCTGAAAGGTTGCGTGCGGTCCAGATATTTCTGATAGTTGCGCTCGCCGCCGATACGCGTTGACTCGGCTTCGGCGAGTCTTTTCTTGGCTTCTTCGAGCTGCGCCATTTCCTGCGACAATTCCTGCTCGAGAATCTGGCGGCGTACATCATCGCGGTTCTTTTGCGTTTCAGCGTCGACTTTAGGAAAGTTGCCCGGGGTCGCGGCGCCGGGCTGGCCCGAGGGCACGGTATTGAGGGGCTCAAGGTTCAGCTTCTGCGCACCTTTGCTCGGAACATTTGAATAGGTAACCCGGCCGTTTTCATCCACCTGCTTGTAGATATCGGCCTTGGCAGCTACGAATCCAAGCATCAGGATCACCGCGCATAACGCTCGCATGACCTCACCGATTTTCCGGGTGACTGAGGATTCGAAGCACTTTGACGCTCTTGGCGTATTCTTCCGCACAAAGCTGAAGTGTATGCCATGCCAGCCAAATTTTCAATGCAATCAACGTGCCAGATCAATTGTTGACCAAGCAAAAAAGAAGGGCGGGTATCAACCCGCCCGGTCTGCGAATGCTTTTATCAACCTGAATGTTCAGAAAGCCCTGGCCCGTGCTCCGAAACCAGCGCTGCGTTTACAGGCTGTAATACATGTCAAATTCCACCGGATGTGTCGTCATCCGGAAGCGCGTTACCTCTTCCATCTTGAGCGTCACATAAGCATCGAGCATGTCGTTGGAGAACACGCCACCGCGGGTCAGGAAATCGCGATCCTTATTCAGGCAATCCAGCGCTTCGTCGAGAGAGGCACAGGGATGGGTGATCTTCTTTGCTTCTTCCGGGGGCAGATCGTAAAGGTTCTTGTCGACCGGATCCCCGGGGTGAATTTTTTTCTGGATGCCATCGAGGCCGGCCAGCATCATGGCGCTAAACGCGAGATACGGGTTGGTGGTCGGATCAGGAAAGCGCACTTCGATACGCCGCGATTTTGGACTTGCAACCAGCGGCACGCGCACCGCCGCAGAACGGTTGCGCGACGAATAAGCCAAATTGATTGGCGCTTCGAATCCCGGAACCAGCCGCTTGTAGGAGTTGGTACCCGGGTTGGTAATCGCATTCAACGCCCTGGCGTGCTTGATGATCCCGCCAATGTAATAAAGCGCCAGTTCGGACAAGCCCGCATAACCGTTGCCGCTAAAAAGATTCTTGCCGTCCTTAGCCAGCGACTGATGTACATGCATCCCCGAGCCGTTGTCGCCGACGATGGGCTTGGGCATGAATGTCGCCGTCTTGCCGTATGAGTGGGCAACATTCCAGATCGTGTATTTGAGGATCTGCATCCAGTCGGCGCGCTTTACCAAAGATTGATATTTGGTTCCCATTTCGTTTTGCCCGGCTGCGGCCACCTCGTGGTGGTGTACCTCGCATTCCACGCCTTGTTCTTCCAGCGCGAGCACCATGGCATTGCGAATATCATGCAGACTGTCGGTTGGCGGCACCGGAAAGTAGCCGCCCTTAATCGGAGCCCGGTGTCCCGTGTTTCCGCCCTCGAATTCCTCGCCCGAGGACCAGGGCGCTTCTTCCGATTTGATTTTTACGAAACTGCCCGACATGTCGATGTTCCAGGTCACCGAGTCAAAAATAAAAAATTCCGGTTCGGGACCGAAGTAAGCAGTATCGGCAATGCCCGTTGATTTGAGATAGGCCTCGGCGCGCTTGGCAATTGACCGAGGATCGCGGTCGTAGCCTTTACCCTCCGCAGGTTCAATCACGTCGCAGGTGATATTGAGAACCGCCTCGTCAGTAAATGGGTCCATGCGGGCTGTTTCAGGGTCCGGCAAAAGCACCATGTCGGAGGATTCAATGCTTCGCCATCCGGCGATTGATGAACCATCGAAATAGTGTCCGTCAGTAAACTTGAGCTCAGTGAAAGCCTTTACGGGTACCGTGACATGCTGTTCCTTGCCGCGCGTGTCGGTGAAGCGCAGATCTACAAACTTGACTTCTTTTTCCTTGATTATTTTGAATACATCAGCGGGTGACGCCATTTTGTTCTCCTAAGATTGAAAGTGCAGGATATTGTTTAATACCGGAAAAATCGGTAGACAACAGTTAGCATTAAATGTGCCACTGCGAATCAAACGCAAGGTATTGTGCCATAAGTCATTCATCATTGAATAGCAGATTAAAGCGCACCAAAAGTGGGACAAAAAAACTGCGGTTGCACCATTACTGTGCCGGAATTCTTTGACTCGTGTAAGCCCGCAGACTGCGGCCCCAAATCGGAAAGGAGCCAACAGATTGCGGCTATAATGGTTTAGCGCTCGAATCCACGATCCGGGACTTTCATGGGAATAGTCGACGAGATACTCAAAGCGGCCAAAGAACGCGCAACGGAAATGAATTTGCCGTACGCAGGTGCGCTGCTCCCCAGCGAAGCTCATCGGCTCATGACTGAAGTGGCGAACGCCAAGTTGGTCGATGTGCGTTCCCGCGCCGAATGGGACTGGGTCGGGCGTGTCCCCGGAAGTGTGGAGCTCGAATTGCTCGCTTACCCTGGCTCGCAACCCAATCCCAATTTCCTCAGCCAACTCAAACAGCAGGTCAAACCAGACTCGCTGGTGATTTTCATGTGCCGAAGCGGTCAGCGTTCCCACAATGCCGCAATACTGGCGACCCAAGCAGGATACTCGAACTGCTTTAACATGCTCGAAGGTTTTGAAGGCGCCAAGGACGACTCGCAGCACCGCAACACCATGGGCGGCTGGCGCGTGGCCGGGCTGCCCTGGGTGCAGAGCTAGCTTGACCGGCTCGAGTTATTTCCGAAAGTTCTATATTTCGTCGCTGGCCGCTTGGAGTAATCTGGCAGGTAAGGCCAACCCGGTTATCAGTCCAGCCATTGCGGTCGTCGTAGCGGCTGCAAGGAATACTGCTGTCGCCGAAAAATGCTCGACCAAGACGCCGCCCGTGGCCACGCCGGCGCTGATCCCCGCAAGCAGGCAGGTCAACATCCAGGTAAAGCTTTCAGCAAGCATGGTCCGCGATGCCAGCCTCGAAATCAGGGTGGACGTAGCCGCCAAAACCACTGACATCGGCGCACAGCCGATTATGGCAACGAGTGCGAACCAGTAGAGATTATCGACTGGAACCACCAATAAAATTCCCGCCGCCATGGCCGCAAGCGCGAGCAGTAACTGCTTGGTCACAGGAGTGGTCCAATTGCGGCCGCCATATATCAAAACGCCAAGCGCGCTGCCCACGCTGGCGAGGCCCAGTATTACGCCTGCCGCAGCAGGCGCACCGCGATGAGTCGCGAAGCCGGTAACACCGACTTCAAACAAGCCAAAGGCGGCGGAATAAAATACCGTGGCGACAAACAGGGCGAGAAGCCGCGAGTTGTGCACTGGCCCGAGCAGGCTGCGACCAAAATCGGCTTCGTGCAGCGTCCAGTGCCTCACCGCCGGCGAACGCAAGAAAATAAAACATCCCAGCGCAGCACAAGCCGCGGCAAGCAGCACTGCGCCTTCCGTGTGATGTATTGCGACAAACACGGCGACCAAGTTAGGGCCGAGGATAAATATCGTTTCGATCAACGCGGAATCGAGTGAATAAGCCGCTTGCAGCAGATTGTGGTCTTTCAGTAATTGCGGATAAAGCGCGCGCATGCAAACTGTGATCGGCGGCATGGCCGCGCCCGCAACAGCGGAACACGCGGCGATCCACGATGACGGGGCGGAATGAGCAACCAGCAGCACCAGAGCAATAAGCGCCGTGGGATAAATTACCATGCT
>Ga0187774_10000363_pt1 | contig 15451 bp, 11 predicted proteins | sample 0216_BV02_MP05_2_FD_133152 | JGI IMG/M metagenome (GOLD analysis project Ga0187774, IMG submission 133152) | Tropical peat soil microbial communities from peatlands in Department of Meta, Colombia - 0216_BV02_MP05_20_MG | ecosystem: Environmental > Terrestrial > Soil > Wetlands > Peat | place... | reverse complement strand
GTAGGGCCGATCTCTGCATCGGCCGGACCCGGGCGGGTGCGAAGACCCGCCCTGCGGTGAGCTGCTGGGTGGGGGGTGGGTCTTGGCGATGAACACCGGTGAGGCGATCGTCATTGACGGCAGTTACGGCGAAGGCGGCGGTCAGATCCTCCGCACCGCCCTTTCCCTCTCCATGGCCGCGGGCCGCCCGTGCAGACTGATCAAGGTGCGGGCGAACCGGAGCAAGCCAGGTCTTGGTCACCAGCACCTAACGGCTCTCCGAGCAAGCGCGAGGATCTCCGCTGCATGCGTGGACGGCGCCGAGCTGGGGGCGCAGGAGATCTCCTTCACCCCCGGCCCTGTTCGCTCCGGAGCCTACCAGTTCGACATCGGCACAGCAGGCGCGGCGACCCTGGTGCTTCAGACCGTCCTGCCAGCGCTGGCTTGGGCTGAAAGCGAATCAAGACTCCTGATCACCGGGGGAACCCACGTTCCCTGGAGTCCACCCTTCCATTACCTGGAGCAGGTCTTTGGCTCGATGCTGCGGGGGCTAGGTTTTCAATGCCGCCTTTCCATCAGACGCTGGGGCTTCTATCCCAAGGGCGGGGGAGAGGTCGAGGCCGTTATCGTCAGCGGCAACCCGACTGCTAACGTCACCTTAGATGAGCCGTTCCGGCTGGAGTGCCTCACGGGAATCTCTGCGAGCAGCCGCCTGCCGGAGCATGTCCGGGTGCGGCAGGCCCGCCGGCTCGAGACTCGGCTGCGAGGGGCCGGGAAAGTTGTTGAGATGACAGTCGCGGACGTAACCGCCCTCTCGCCCGGGTCCTTCGCCTTTCTGTGCGCCCAGGGGCAGGGGTCGGCTGCGGGCTTTTCAGCCCTCGGGGAGCGAGGCAAACCGGCCGAACAGGTGGCGGACGAGGCGGCGGATGCGCTGCTCCGGTTTCTCGCGTCGAAGGCGGCGCTGGACCCCCACCTTGCCGACCAGCTCCTCATCTACCTAGCCATGATTCCCGGCTTGCACCGGTTTACGGTCTCTGAAGTGACCGAGCACCTTCTTACCAACGCCTGGGTGACGGAACAGTTTCTCCCTGTCCGCTTTGAGGTGACGGGCAGTCTCCGCGAACCGGGGCTGGTTACCAAGCGGGATCGCGGATAATCCAACTTGTCGCGGGCAGGGATCGAGCTGTGCATACGGAAGGCGGAACGTGGAATCGATTCCTGTGGCTCGACGGCTCGCGATTCACGATGACTTTCCCCTGGTTTCTCTCAGGTTCCTCGCAGTTTACAGCCGCTGACTCCTGTGCTAACGTAAAAAAATGAGGTCTCTCTCTCGCCATGCTTTCTATCTTTTCGCGGTGGTTCCCCGGCTACCCGGCGCTACGCGTGCGGCAGCGCGTTCTAGGTGTGGAGGACCAAGGTGCAAAAGCTCATGTTTGAGAAGATCCTGGTTGCCAATCGGGGTGAGATCGCCATTCGGATCATGCGCTCGGCCCAGGAGCTGAACATCAAGGTGGTCGCCATCTACGAGGAGACAGACAAGAACTCCTACCACATCATGCGCGCGGACGAAGCGGTCTGTATAGGCCCGGGACCCCGCAAAGACTACCTGAACATCCAGAAGATCATCGCAGCGGCCCGCAAGACCGGCGCGCAGGCCATCCACCCCGGCTACGGCTTTCTTGCCGAGAACCCCGACTTTCCCGAGGCCTGCACCGAAGCGGGACTGGTGTTCATCGGCCCGCCGCCCGAGGTTATCCGTGACCTGGGAAGCAAGGTCATCGCTCGCCGACTGGCCAAGGAGAGCGGCCTGACCGTCATCCCTGCCACCCAGACCCTTTCTCGGGGTGAAGAAGGAGACGAGGGGGCTCTCGTCTTCGCCCGGGCCCACGGCTTCCCCATCATGATCAAGGCCGTATCCGGCGGCGGCGGTCGAGGCATTCGTCAGGTCACCGACGAGAGGAGCCTTCTCGACGGGCTCAAACGGTCTCGCTCCGAGTCCCTGATGGCCTTCGGCAACGAAGAGGTCTATCTCGAGAAGTGCCTGTATCGGCCGCAGCACGTGGAGGTACAGATTCTCGCCGATACCTACGGGACCGTGGTCCACATGGGTACCAGGAACTGCTCGATCCAGCGACGTCACCAGAAGCTCATCGAGATCGCGCCGTCGGGTCTGCCCAAGTCCCTGACCGACGAGATCTGCACGGCGGCAGTGCGGGTTTCTAAGGCCGCGAACTACCTGAGCGCCGGGACCGTGGAGTTCCTGGTGGAACCCGACGGGACCTTCTACTTTCTCGAGGTGAATACGAGGATTCAGGTGGAACACACGGTAACCGAGGTGGTGACCGGGATCGACATCGTGCGGGAGCAGCTCCTCATCGCTCTCGGCGAGCCCATCAGCTTCTCCCAGGAGGAAGTGAAAGAGCGGGGTTACGCTATCGAGCTCCGGATCAACGCGGAGGATCCTAAGAACAACTTCTACGCCGACCCCGGCGTGGTCCAGGTGTACCAGTCATCCGCAGGCCACGGTGTCCGCCTGGACGGCGCCATGTATCAGGGGTACGAGATACCGCCCTACTACGACTCCATGCTGGTAAAGCTCACCGTTTACGGCTTTACCTGGCAGGAGGCCGTGGACCGGCTGGCCCGGGCGCTGAAGGGCTTCCTGATCATCGGGGTCAAGACCACCATCCCCTATTTCCAGCAGATCATCAACGAACCTGATTTCATCCAGATGAAATTTGATACCTCTTACATCGATCGGCATCCACACCTACTTGGCTACGAGGAGGAGGAACGGGAATTTCACAAGATTGCCCGGCTCATTGCCGAGATCAACGCCCACGGGCATAACCCTTATGCGAAGTAAGGCGCCCAGGTTCTAACAGCCTGCGGAGAAGGTCAGTATAGACATGCGCATCACCAAAGAGATGAGTCCCTCTGAGATTCTTGAGGCATTGCGGAAGGCGGAGGGCTACTACCTTTGCAACAACGAACGGGATGTGTCGCAGTCCGACTTCAAGAACCGCCTCATGCCCATGACCACCACCCGGGTCGCTCCGTATCGGGAGGCGGCCGGTTTCTTCTCGGTGGAGGTGAGCGGCGGCGCTTCCGTACACGTGGACCTCATGCGCAAGCAAGTCGATCCGTTCCAACGCCTGCGCCTGGCCAGGAAGGCCATGCCGCGGACCCTGCTCCAGGCAGTCTGCCGGGGCGCCAACCTCTTCGGTTATCGACACTATCCGGAAAACGTCATCCGGTTCACCGTGCGGGAGTTTGCTAAGTACGTCGATGTCTGGCGGGTGTATGACTTTCTGAACCATGTCCCTAACATGATCGCGGTGTTCCAGGAAGTGCAGCAGGCAGGCAGGATCCTCGTCCCGAGCATCTGCTTTTCCACGGGGAAGGAGCACACGGATAGGTACTACGTGGGGAAGGTGCGCGAGATCCTGGCGGCAACCGGTCCCGACGTCATCCTCTCCATCAAAAACCACTCCGGCCTCGGAACGCCGAAGCGAATCGGCCAGCTCGTGGAGGCTATCCGCTCCGAGTTTCCGGAACTCGTCTTGCACTACCACGGCTGCAACACGGACGGAAACGACATCGGCCGCATGACCGCAGCCGTTACCGCGGGGGTGAAGATCTGTGACGTGGCCGACCACGGTTATGGTTCGGTATACGGCCAGGCGCCCGCGCTCACCCTGATCCAGACCCTGGAGGACTACGGCAAGCGGACCATCGGCATGGATATCAAGGCCCTGGTGAAGTGCTCGGACATCCTGCGGTACGAGCGGAGCATCTACGAGCCCTTCGAGAGTCCCTATCGGGGTCACGATCCCACCGTGGCCCGGTACAAGCTCACCGGCGGCGCGGCCGGCAGCACCTTTGAGCAGGCGGAGAAGGGCGGCCTTCTCAACCGGATGCCCGAGATCCTCGAAGAGCTGGGGCAGATCCTCGTCGAGCTGGGGAACTGGTGGTGCGTGAGCCCGGGGGCGCAGATCGTGTGGACCACGGCGGTGAACAACGTGCTCTATGGCCGGTACGAACGACCTACCCTCGACCTCAAGAACCTGATCTTGGGACGGTACGGTCCGCTCCCGTTTTACGATCCCCAGGAGTGGATCTGCCAGAAGGTGCTGGAGTACCAGCGCTCCGACGGCAGGAAGTGGCACCAGATCCTCGCCGAAGAGGGGGGACAGGTCAAACCTCGGGACGTGGACCTGGACCGGGAGCGGAACAACCTTGAGAAGGAGCTGGGGCGACCGGCCACCGATGAGGAACTCGTCCTCTACCTTCAGCACCCCTTCGATGCTCTCTCCTTTTTCCGATTCATCGGCCGCTACGGGAAGACCTGGCTCTTGCCGCCGGAGGTATGGTTTAGGCGCGGGGGGTTCCAGGCCGGCGAACGGATAACCCTGGAGGATGAACACGGGGTCCCGCACCACATTGAGGTCATCTCGGCCCGCCAGGTGGGAAAGAACGTCGTCACGTCGCTTCTCATCGACCACAGTTTTCACACCATGAGCGTCAACCGGGAGGAGGAGGAGTCCAAACCGGGCTGATCCCAAGCGGACGGCTTCGGACGCTCGAAGGTGAAGGCGGACCTTGTCCGCCCGGGAGGCGGCTTAATGCCCGCCCGAATCATTTCCGGGGGGTGGCTTGAAAGGCGGCTACGCGAACCGCCGATCAGGCTTCTTCCGGTTCGGTGAGGCACTGCTGCGCCGGCTCGTCGAAACGGAACCTGATCTCATAGATGCCGTCTTCCAGGCTGCTGTGGATTACGTAGCCGGTCTTGTGGAAGACGCTAAGCATCCTCCGATTGGCGGCGAGGACATACGCCATGAACCCGGTGATCCCTCTGGTCCGGGCGATCTCGCAGAGGTAATGGACGAGGAAGGTCCCCACCCCCTTTCGCTGCCACCGTGCCTGAACGGCGAAATCCACTTCAGCGAAGTTGGACTTCTGGTCGACGATGTATCGGCCCACGGCGATGATCTTCTCCGAGCCGATATCCCCGACGACGCCGACGATGGTCATCTCGTGCTCGTAGTCGATGTTGACCATGGCCTGCGTGTCGCGATGGGGAAAGACCTTCATGGCCGAGAGGAAGCGATAGTAGACATCCTGGTCGGGGAGGGAGTAGAAGAATTCCTGGAGCACCCGCTCATCCGTGGGTTTTACGGGGCGGAAGAAGACCTTTATGTCGCCATCGAACATCTGGTAGGTCTCCAGTTCGTCCGGGTAGACATGGCCGAACGGCGACGCCAGGATCTGATCGTCGTAGACGTAATGGAGCTGTTTGGCCTCATCGAGGAGCTTTTCCCGAAACCTCGGGTGGGCGATGTTGATGAGACTCATAGCTCGCTCCCGGATCGTCTTCCCATGGAGGTGGGCGATGCCGAACTCGGTGACGACGTAGCGGGCCGATGCGCGCGTACCTACAACCCCGGCGCCCGGGGTGAGATGAGAGACGATGCGCGATCGGCTGCCGTCGGGGCTGGTGCTCGGCAGTACGATGATCGAGGTCCCGCCGGTGGCGCGGGACGCGCCGAGAGAGAAGTCGATGTAGCCGCCGATGCCGCTGTAGAGCCGGTGGCCGAGAGAGTCGGCGCAGGCCTGACCGGACAGGTCGATCTGCAGGGCGGAGTTGATGGCGGTCATGAGTCGATTCCGACTGATAACCTCGGGATGGTTGACGTACTCGCTCGGGTGGAGTTCCACTTCCGGGTTGTTATGGATGAAATCGAAGAGTCTCCTCGTCCCGAGGCAGAAACTGGCGATTATCTTGTCCTTGTGGAGCGTCTTCTCCTTGCCCGTAATGACACCTTTCTCAATAAGGGGCAGGTAGGCGTCGGTGATCAGCTCCGAATGTATCCCAAGATCACGCTTGTCGGTAAGGTGCCCGAGAACGGCGCTGAGGATACGCCCAATCCCCACCTGGATGGTGGCGCCGTCTTCGACGAGCTTGGCCACGTACTTGGCCATACGCTCGGCGAGGGCGTGACGGCCGGGGATGGGTCTTTCGATGAGCGGCTCCTCATACTCCACGACGGCGTGCAACTCGCTCACGTGGAGGAACGAATCGCCCAGCACCCTGGGCATGCGGGGGTTCACCTGGGCAATAACGAGCCTGGCGCTCTCGGCCGCGGCCTTTACCACGTCCACCGAAACACCGAGACTGCAGAAACCGTGGTCGTCAGGTGGGGAGACCTGGATCAAGGCCAGATCCAGCGGGAGGGCGCCCCTCCGGAAAAGGTTGGGCGCCTGGGCGGAGTAAATGGGAATGTAGTCGGCCAGGCCTTCATTCACCGCTTGCCGAAGCGTGTCGGTCACAAAGAAGGTCTTGACGTGGCAGGCGCGGCGTAGATGATCCTCAATGAAGGGGCTGTCGCCGAGGGCGATGGAGTAAATGATTTCAAGGTCGAGATGGCTGCCGATGGAGGCCGCCAGTGCTTGGACCAGATGTTGCGGCGTGCCGCAAGCGGAGCCGATGTATACGCGCGAGCCGTTTCTCAGGGAGCGGGCGAAGGCATCTTGGGCCGGGGTCAGCCTGCTGTCGTAGATCTTGCGCCAGTTCGAGAACATCTGCTCTCCTTTGCTCTGCACAGGCGAGAAACGTCGTTTCCATCCCGTATCGTCATCGTCACCATTATAGGTTGCCCCCCCCGGCTATTCAAGAAAAAGAGCGTTCTGCTTTCCCCTTGACATCGGGGAGGCCGGACTTTTTAATGGAGCGACTCTGGGCGGCTGGGGCCGGAGGAAAGCCGGTCTGCTTGGGAATGGATGCAGGATGGGCATCGTCCCCCGGAGTGGGGCGGCGACATGTGAGGGGAGAGTGAGGAGTCACCATGGGAGATCGAGGGCTCGTGTTACTCTATCCTGGACAGGGTTCCCAGTACGTGGGGATGGGGAAGGCCTTCTATGATGCGTTTCCCGAGGTGCGCGCCCTTTTTCGCCGGGCGTCCGAGATCCTGAGCCTGGAAATGGAACGTCTCTGTTTCCAGGGGCCGGAAGAGCACCTCGTCCTCACCGATAACGTCCAGCCGGCCATCACCCTGGTGAACATGGCGTGCTCCCTGGTCCTCGGGCTTCAGGGAGTCCGTCCCGGGGCGACCGCGGGTCACAGCCTCGGTGAGTACACCGCCCTGCATGTTGCCGGAGTCCTTGATGAAGGAGCGGTGCTCCAGCTCGCTCGTCTCCGAGGCCAGCGTATGCAGGAGGCCGCCGACCGACATCCAGGAGCCATGGCGGCCCTTCTCAGCCTGTCGCCGGACAAGGTGAGCGAGATCTGTGAGGCCTGTGACATCGAAGTGGCCAATATCAACGCTCCCGGTCAGATCATCGTAAGCGGAACGCATACCGGGGTGGCTCGGGCCATGGAGATGGCTGCCGCAGGAGGGTCAAGAAGAAGCATCCGCCTGAGCGTGAGCGGACCGTGGCACAGCCGCTTCATGCGGCCTGCCCAAGAGCAATTCGCCCTCGACCTCGCACGCTACCCCTTCAAAGACCCGGAGCATTCGGTGGTTGCCAACGTGGATGCCGACTACGTGAAAGACGGCGCCACGGCCCGGGAGAATCTCGCCCGGCAGGTCTGCGCGCCTGTTCGCTGGCAGGAATCAATGGAGCGTCTCATCGGAGACGGCCACCGGCGTTTTGTCGAGGTCGGGCCGAAGCGGGTGCTTCGGGGGCTTCTCCGTCAGATCGACCGAGAGGTTGAGGTCTGGAACGTGGAGGATCCCAAGAGCCTGGACGAGTGTCTGAAGGGAATCGGGTGCGGATGATGCGCCTGGGAGCCGAAGGCCGAAAGAGGGTGAAAGGCGGATTGTGCCGGTGGAGTGCGAAGGATGGTTGTGTCTGAGGCTTGAGGCGACAGTCCGCAGGGGAAGGTCTAGGAGAAAACGAATGTTACATGCCAGAGCTCAGATGACGAATGACATCCGAATACCAAATGACTAAGGAGGACAACGGACCACCGACGACAGACAACCTCACGACGTCGAAATGGCAGAAATGAGCGCACTTCAGATATAGGTCCGGCACCAGCCACCAGGACCGTGTCCAGGAGATTCTCATGAAGGACCAATTTCCAAAGGTGAATGAAAGCGCTATCTTTCTCCGTGAGAGGGTCAGGGTGGAACCCAAGGTGGGCGTCGTTCTCGGGACCGGCCTTGGCCGTCTGGGCGACCGGATCGAGGCAGCTGCCGTCCTTCCCTACCACGAGGTTCCCAACTTTCCGGTATCTACCGTTACCGGTCACCGGGGGCGACTAGTCTTCGGCTCGCTTGCGGGCACGACGGTCATGGCTCTCCAGGGCCGGTTCCACTACTACGAGGGCTACGACCCCAAAGAGATCACCTTCCCCATTCGGGTTATGGCCGCCCTGGGCGTGAAGACGCTCGTCATCTCGAATGCCGCCGGTGGGCTCAATCCTCTCTTTCGCCCGGGCGACCTCATGCTCATTCGCGACCACATCAATCTCACCGGTCAGAATGCTCTCCGGGGAGAAAACGTGGACGCGTGGGGGCCGCGTTTTCCGGACATGACCGAGCCGTATACCAGGAAACTTGTCGAGCTGGCTGAAGCGGTAGCCCTGGAACTCGGGCTTAAGGTGCACCAGGGTGTCTACGTGGGGGTCACCGGGCCAAGCATGGAAACGGCGGCGGAAACCCGGTTTCTCAGGTTCATCGGGGCGGACGCGGTGGGCATGTCCACCATCCCCGAGGTGACCGTGGCTGTCCACGCGGGACTCCGGGTACTGGGCGTGTCGGTGATCACCAACGTCAACCTGCCCGATAACTACCAGCCGGCTCCCTTCGAGAAGGTCATCGCGACTGCCGAGAGCGCCGAGCCACGGTTGGAGCGTCTGATGGTGGAGGTCTTGAAGCGGATGTAACCCCGGGGGGTTGCAGCGCTTGTTGAGTCACATCACGATATTCCGGCGGCCGACGGCAACCCTGCCGCCGTCCTGTGGGGAGAGAATCCCTATGCGAATCCTAGTTTCCGGGTCGCTCGCCTACGACCGTATCATGGACTTTCCGGGGAAGTTCGCCGATCATATCCTGCCCGAGAAAATTCACATCCTCAACGTCTGCTTCCTGGTGAACGGGCTCGAGGAGAAGTTCGGCGGCACCGCCGGGAACATCGCCTACACTCTTGCCCTGCTCGGAGAGCGGCCGCTCATCCTCGCCACCGCCGGACGAGATTTCGACAGATACGAGCAGTGGCTCCGGCAGCACGGCCTCCCTCTCGACGGCATCAGGAGGATCGAAGAGGAATTGACGGCCGGCGCCTACATCACCACCGATCAGGCGGACAACCAGATCACGGGATTCAATCCCGGGGCGATGAAGCACCAGTCTCGGTTTCAGCTCGACGGGGTCGATCCCGGCCAAACCATCGCCATCGTGGCGCCTGGAAATCTCGAGGATATGCAGGCCTACTGCAGCATCTTCAGGGAGACCGGGGTTCCCTACGTCTGCGATCCCGGCCAGAACATTCCCGTCCTTTCCGGCGATCAGCTCCTGGATATGATCAGGGGCTCCGAGGTCCTGATCTCCAACGACTACGAGCTAGAGATGATCGGGAAAAAGACGCGACTTGACAAGGGAAAGCTCCTCGAGCGCACCCGGGCGATCATCGCCACTCTCGGCGACAAGGGCTCGCTCGTCTTCAAAGGCAACAAGGAAGTGCACGTCCCTGCGGTCAGGGCGGCCCAGGTGGTGGATCCGACCGGCGCCGGTGACGCCTATCGCGCAGGGCTGGTGAAGGGCCTAGTCTCCGGGAAGCGCCTCGAGGACGCGGCCCGGATGGGAGCGACCTGCGCCAGCTTCGCGATCGAGCGCCACGGGACCCAGGAGCACCGGTTCACGGAGACGGAATTCTGGGAGCGCTATCGAGCGCATTTTGGTTGATAGAGAAAGCGGTGCGACCGGATTGGTTGATGAGAGGAAGATGAAGGCATCCGCGGAGTCCAGCGCCGCGGTTGACCTCCTGATTCACAACGCCATGGTCCTCACGGTGAACGACCGCGACGAGATCTTTTGTCCCGGCGCGGTCGCCCTCCGAGGCGACAGGATCGTCTGGGTTGGCCCGGAGGAGTCCTGGTCGTCCCGGGTTGAACCTCGTGAGCGTCTGGATGTGAGGGGAGGCCTTGTCATGCCGGGGCTGATCAACGCCCACACCCACGCGGCCATGACCTGTTTCCGGGGTCTCGCCGACGACCTTCCCCTTTCCGTATGGCTCGATAAGCACATCTTTCCCGCCGAAAAGAAGATCGATGCTGGACTCGTTTACTGGGGCACCCTCCTCGCCTGTGCCGAGATGATCCTGGGAGGGACGGCCACGTTCTGCGACATGTATCTCTTCGAGGGAGAGGTGGCCAAGGCCGCCCACCAGGTGGGGATGAGGGCATTGGTGGGGGAGGTTCTCTACGACTTCCCTTCGCCCAACTACGGCCCGCCGGAGCAGGGTCTCGCCTACACGCGCGACCTCATTCGCACCTGGGCGGGCGATCCCCTCATCTCGGTGGCGATCGAGCCCCACGCGGTATACACGTGCTCGCCGGAGCTCCTGCGCGCCTGCAACGAGATCGCCGTTCAACACGAGGTCCCGATGATCATCCACCTTTCTGAGTCGGAGGATGAGGTGAGGCAGGTTAGGGAGCGCTACGGCTCGACCCCGGTCGGGCACCTGGAAAAGCTTGACCTTTTGGGGCCGCACCTCATCGCCGACCACTGCGTAGTCCTCAGCGAGAAGGACAAGGGGCTCATTGCCGAGCGCGGAGTTCGCGTGGCGCACAATCCCGAAAGCAATATGAAGCTCGCAAACGGCGTAGCCCCCGTGCCGGATCTCCTGGCACTCGGGGTGCCCGTCGGCCTCGGGACGGACGGCTGCGCCAGCAACAACAACCTGGACATATTTGCTGAGATGGACACTGTCGCCAAGCTTCACAAGGTGAACCGACTCGATCCCACGGTGATGGACGCTCGGACTGTGGTGCGCATGGCGACCAGAGGGAGCGCCCGGGTCCTCGGACTCGAGAGCCAGGTGGGGAGTCTCGAGCCGGGAAAGAAGGCGGACCTCATTTGTCTGGACCTGAACCGGCCACACCTGACCCCCCTGTACAACGTTTATTCTCATCTCGTCTACACCGCGTCCGCTGCGGATGTGACCCTCAGCGTCATCAACGGTCGCGTGGTGATGCGGGATCGCGAGATCCTCACCCTGGATGTGGAGCGGGTCATGGCCGAGGTGCGGGGCATCGCTAAGACGATACGGCCGTAGGGGATATAGGGCATAGGGCGGAGAGCGTAGGGCAGACTCTTCCTGAACTAGTGACAACGGACGGCTGTAAAGTCGCGGAGAACAGAGGCCAGAGCCCTGTAGGAGCAAGCTCTCGCTTGCGACTGTCAAATGCCAAAGCTCAGATGACAAATGAAATCCAAATGTCAAATGGCCAATGATTTCGGGCAACAAACGACAGGCACCTCACGACTCCGCGTGGCGTGCCATTTCCCTTCAACCGGTTCCTCGCCATGACAGCGACCAACCCCCAAGTAAACCTCAGGGGTCCCATCGACCTCCTCATCTCCGGCGGTCTGGTCCTCACCCTGAACGACAGGAAGGACATCTTCCCTGACGGCGCCGTGGCCGTTGCCGGCGACCGCATCATTGCAGTAGGACCGACCAGGGGCTTGATGGAGACGTTCCCCGCCCGCCGGCTCCTCGATGCCAGCTCCTGCCTCGTTATGCCCGGTCTCATCAACCTCCACAACCATGCGGCCATGGCCTGTTTCCGGGGCCTTGCTGACGATCTGCCCCTCGAGACCTGGTTCCATGGTCATATCTTTCCGGCCGAGGCTCGCCACGTGAACGAGGAGAATGTCTACTGGGGAACGCTGCTGGCCGCGGCGGAGATGATCAGGAGCGGGACCACCACCTTCTGCGACGGCTATTTCTGCGAGGATGGCGCGGCCAGGGCGGTCGTTGCCGGAGGGATGCGTGCCGTTTGCGCGCAGGGAGTGATCGACTTCCCTGCGCCGGGCGTACAGGATCCTGGCAGGAACTTGGAGGTTGCCGAGGAGTTCGTCCGCCGCTGGCGGGGACACTCCTCCCGTCTCACGCCGAGCATATTTGGCCACAGCGCCTATACCTGCTCCCCGCAGACCTTGAAACAGGCCAAGGCGCTCTGCTTGGAGCACCGCGTGCCCTTCCAGATCCATGTGTCGGAAACGAAGGGCGAAGTGGAGGAAGTCGTCAGGCGGTACGGGCGGCGCCCGGTAGCGCACCTTGGGGACCTGGGCTTACTGGACAGCGCGACCCTGTGCCATCACGCGGTCTGGGTGGACGAGGGGGAAATCGATCTCCTCGCCCGATCCGGTGCCGGCGTCTCCCACAATCCAGAAAGCAACATGAAGCTCGCAAGCGGCGTTGCGCCGCTGCCGAGGATGCTCGCGAGAGGGGTTAAAGTGGGTCTGGGTACCGACGGATGTGCCAGCAACAATGACCTGGACTTGCTGCGAGAGATGGACATGGCCGCGAAGCTCCACAAGGTCCATGCCGGTGATCCGGCTCTGTGCACGGCGGTTCAGATCACGATCATGGCGACCCGGGGCGGCGCCGCAGCGCTTGGCATGTCCGACGACCTCGGCTCCCTGGAGCCGGGCAAGAAGGCTGACCTCATCATTATCGACCTCAACCAGCCCCATCTGGTCCCCTTATATGAGCCCTGTTCCCATCTCGTGTACACCGCCCGGGGCGCTGATGTCCGCGACGTGATTGTCGATGGCAGGATCGTCATGCGGAACCGCGAAGTCCTCACGATTGATCTCGAGCAAGCCATGGCCGAGGTGCGGCGGATCGCACGATCGATCAGGCCGTAGGAGGGACAGCGACCGCTGTGGACACGACTTCCCGCTTGAGAGGGGACAAGGCGTAAAGTGCGAATCGTCACCTGCTTAACTCATAATCCGAAACTAGACTGTGGAATCGTCAAAGTCGTAAAGTCAGGGGCGAAAGTCGGTGGCGGCGGTGTAAAACCTCCTGAAGAGAATTCGGCTCTGGTCAGAACAACCCATTGCATGGAGAGCGGCAGATGGCCATTCGGGTGATCCTAGAATGGAAGATCAGTCCCGGCACCGAGTCGTTGTTACATGAACTCTTGAGGGAAAACCGCGCTAGACTGCTGGGCACCAAAGGCTACATATCGGGAGAGACCTTACATTGTCTTGATGATCCCAGTACTCTCATAGTCGTCAGCACCTGGGGCACGCTCGCGGACTGGGATGCCTGGGTTAATTCCAAAGAGCGCAAGGAGGCGCAGGACAAGATCGAGTCCCTGCTAGGAGCCCCGTCCGTCCATCGAGCTTACATCTGCAGCTAGTGAGCGTATTATGGGGTGACGCGAATGTGTCGCGGGGGGCGTACGGGCCGGCTTAGGCGTTCGGTTATGGCAGAAAGGAAAAAGGATGGATTCCCCCGATAAGAGCCGTGACCTCCTCAGAACCCTTTTCGATGCGATTCCTGCCTTAGCCCTGGCGGTGGATGAGGACGTTCGCATCCTGGAATGCAATGCCGCCGTGGCAGGACTTCTCGGGAAAGACAGGACGACCATCATTAAGCGTCGAGGGGGCGAGGCCCTGCACTGTTTGCACTCCTATGATGTGCCCGAGGGGTGCGGCCGAGGGCCTTTCTGTAAAGACTGTATCATACGCGATTCAGTGAAGCAGGCATTCCGTGGGAACGGTGTTGCCCGGTGGCGGACAAAGCTTGAACTTGTTCGTGATGGAGAGACCGTCGAACTATATACGTTGATCACCGCTTCGCCGTTCGTGTATGACGGCAAGCAGCTTGTTCTCCTCATTATCGAAGATATCAGTGAAATGGTCGAGCTGCAACGCATCGTTCCCATTTGTATGCTGTGCAAGAAAGTTCGCAATGACGACCAATACTGGACAGATGTCGAAGCCTATTTCAAACGATATTGGGATTTGGATTTTTCGCACGGCTATTGTCCCGCATGCGCCGCCAAGGAGATGGCAAAACTGAAACAAGATCTGAAACAACGGTCATGAATACCGGTGGAGCCGGCGGTCACGACCATGTTGAAGCAGTGAGGCTGAGGCAAAGGGGGTCGGAGAGCTTTGGGGTAAGGTGGTTTCGGCGGACGAACTCACGAGCAATGCCTATTGAGCACCCCTAAACTCCGCGGGCCGCGATGGTCCGGCACTCTCTCCTATCTTCACACCGAATTACTGTGGACAAGGTCTCGCCGCCCTGGGGGACGAAGGCCCTCCCAACGGGTCCCCATGATGCCAACCTATCCCGAAGAAGATCACGACCGCCCCCTCCAAGGTTCCCCATAGGAAGATACCGCGTCGCGGCCTTTCTCCTTGCCGTCGAAAAGGGCTTTGTCAGCCGCGGCGAGGAGCCCGGTCATGTCGTCAGCGTGATCAGGGAAGGTGGCGATTCCGAAGCTGGCCCTGAGTCTTACCTCCAGCCCCTGCTCGCGGAGGTAGATCGTCTCCAGGATGCGCGCGCGGATCTCTTCAGCCCTCGCCCTCGCCTGGTCGTGGCCGCAGCCCGGCAGGACAACGATGAACTCATCACCTGCGTACGCAACCGCGTACGCTGGCTCTTCCAGGAAGTTCCGGATGGTTGCGGCCACTTCCTGGATGGCGCGGCTGCCGTTCAAGTGGCCGTGGGCGTCCACCACGCGCTTGAAGCGATCGAGGTCCATGAAGATGAGAGAAAAGCAACCCCCGGCGGACTTGCAGGCTGTGACGTGTCGGGCGAGCGACTGGTACAGGTAGCGGGTGTTGTAGAGACCGGTCAGATTATCGCGAATGGCCTGATCGCGGTACTTCTGTTCACTGGCCCGGAGGGCCTTTTCTGCCTCCTTGCGTTGCGTAATGTCTACCAAGGAGATCACGATGCGAGAAAGTGTGTCCTCATATCCGGAGACGGCCAGGGACCTCACCAGCACAATTCGCCTGTTGCCTCGTAGAGTGAGGAGAATCGCCTCCCGCTCCCGGGAGATGTTGCCCTCGGCCACCAGGGGAATGATTTCGACGGCGAGGCGATAGAACTCGTCCGTATTCACCTGGAAGAAATTGGTGCCCACCTCTTCCCTAGTCTCCGCCTCGAAGAGGGCCGTGAACGAGTCATTGAAATCCACGGTCCTGATCTTGCTCATGCAATGCGCCACTTCGTCGGGATGGAGTTCCAGATACGCCCGGAAATCGATGACTCCCGACGCGCGGAGGCCGTCGAGGTAGGTCTTCAGCTCGGAAGCGTCCCGCTCCAGTAAAGCGATTGGGGCTGACCGAAAGAGGAGACGATACCGCTCCTCGCTCTCCCTGAGGGCTTCCTCGGTTGACTTCAGGTCGGTAAAGTCTTCCACGAAGGCCATGACGCCAGAGTAGAGGCCGCCGGCGTCGGCAATGGGGCTCAGGTGGTAGCGGAAATGGAGCTGTTC
>Ga0187774_10000362_pt1 | contig 15456 bp, 9 predicted proteins | sample 0216_BV02_MP05_2_FD_133152 | JGI IMG/M metagenome (GOLD analysis project Ga0187774, IMG submission 133152) | Tropical peat soil microbial communities from peatlands in Department of Meta, Colombia - 0216_BV02_MP05_20_MG | ecosystem: Environmental > Terrestrial > Soil > Wetlands > Peat | place... | reverse complement strand
GGCGACCAGCCGGTGATCGCGGTCGAGGGCGACAGCGCGTTCGGCTTCTCGGGCATGGAAGTGGAGACCATCTGCCGCTACAACCTGCCGGTCTGCGTCGTGATCCTGAACAACAACGGCGTGTACCGCGGCGACGAGAAGAATCCGATCGGCGGCCGCGACCCTGCGCCGCTGGTATTCGTCAAGGATGCGCGCTACGAGAAGCTTATGGAGGCCTTCGGCGGGGTGGGCGTGCACGCCACGACGCCGGCGGAGCTGCGCAAGGCGATGGAAGAAGCCGTTCGCTCGCGCAGGCCGACGCTCATCAACGCCGTGATCGACGAGGGCGCCGGCACCGAGAGCGGACGCATCACGAACCTCAATCCGAGCGCGAAGAAGAAGTGAGTTTCTGGAGACCAGCATGGAAGCATTGAAAGGCGTACGCATACTCGACATGACCCACGTGCAGGCGGGTCCGACCTGCTCGCAGTTGCTCGCCTGGATGGGAGCGGACGTGATCAAGTTCGAGAACCCGCAGGGCGACGCAACTCGCGGCCAGCTGCGCGACGTGCCGAACGCCGACAGCCTGTACTTCACGATGCTCAACTGCAACAAGCGCTCGATTACCGTGAACATGAAGAGTACCGAGGGCAAGCAGGTGTTCATCGACCTGCTCAAGAAGTGCGACATCATCATGGAGAACTTCGGCCCCGGCGTGCTCGACCGCTTCGGTTTTCCGTGGGAGAAGATCCGCGAGATCAACCCGAAGGTCGTCATGGGCTCGATCAAGGGCTTCGGATCGTCCGGACCCTATGCGGACTTCAAGGCCTACGAAAACGTCGCGCAGGCGATGGGAGGTGCGATGAGCACCACCGGCGTGCCCGAGGGGCCGCCGTTCGTTACCGGAGCGCAGATCGGCGATTCGGGCACCGGGCTGCACCTCGCGATCGGTCTGCTCGCGGCGCTCAGGCAGGCCGAGCGCACCGGCAAAGGCCAATACGTCGAGGTGGCGATGATGGACGGCGTGATGAATCTGTGCCGCGTGAAGTTCCGCGACCATCAACGCCTGGCGCGCAGCGAGTTGTCCGAGTACTCGGTGCCGACCTACCGGGGCATGGGCGAAGTGCCGCGCGCGGGCAACGACTCGGGCGGCGGGCAGCTCGGCAATGCCATCCACTGCAAACCGCACGGTGCGAACGACTGGATCTACGTGGTGGTGCAGGAGGCGGTGTGGGACGCGCTCGCCAAGCGTATCGGTCCGGACCTGGGCATGCCCAACCTCGCGACCGACCCGCACTTCGCCACCATCGGCGAGCGGCGCAAGAACCAGCAGCTTATGTGGACCCTGATCAACAAGTTCGCCGAGAAGTACACCAAGCGCGAGTTCATGGAGATCCTCAACCCGCTCGATGTGCCGTGCGGGCCGATCATGTCGACCGAGGACCTGGCGAACGACGAGCACGTGCGCGGGCGGCAGATGTGGGTCGAGCTGGATCACCCGCAGCGCGGCAAGTGGTGGAACGTCGGCATGCCGATCAAGCTCTCGGACTCGCCCGCGGTGATCAAGCGCTCGCCCACGCTCGGTGAGCACACCGAGGAAATCCTGCGCGAAGTCCTCGGCTACGACCAGAACAGGATCGGCTCCCTAAAGACCGCGGGCGCGTTGTCCGCACCTCCCAAGAAGGCCGCATGAAGATCGCGATCATCGGTCAGCAGGATTTCGGCAAGGCCGTCCTGGAGGCGTTCCTCGCGCGCGGCGACCAGGTGGCGGGGGTGTTCTGCGCGCCGGAGAAGCCGGGCGCCAAGGCCGATATATTGAAGACGGCGGCGCAGGAAAAAGGGGTGCAGGTGTTCCAGTTCGCTTCGCTGAAGAGCGACGAAGCGAGAAGCGCATTGAAGGCGCTGAACGTCGAGCTGGGAGTTATGGCGTACGTGCTGCAGTTTGCTCCGCAGGACTTCGTCAACATTCCGCAGCGCGGCACGATCCAGTATCACCCTTCGCTGCTGCCGAAGTACCGCGGCCCGTCGTCGATCAACTGGCCGATCGCGCGCGGCGACACCAAGACCGGTCTGACCATTTTTCGGCCGACAGACGGTCTGGACGAGGGCCCGGTCATCCTGCAGAAAGAGACGGCGATCGGCCCCGACGACACGCTCGGAACGGTGTACTTCGACCGGCTGTTTCCCCTGGGCGTTGCGGCGATGCTCGAGGCAGCGGATCTCGTCGTTGCGGGCAAGCATCGCGAGACCGCGCAAGACGAGGTGCGGGCGACCTACGAGGGCTGGTTCCGGCGCGCCGAGGCGAGAATCAACTGGGCCGGTCACGTCGACTTCGTCTACAACCTCATCCGCGCGAGCAATCCGGCGCCGGGCGCGTGGACGACGCACGATGGCAAGGAATTGCAGATCTACGACTGCCGCAAGCACCCCGTGCACAGTTTCGGCGCGGTCAGAGGAAAGATCAGCGAGGTCGTGGAGCTGTCTGACAAGAGCTTCCAGGTGACCGCGCAGGGCGGCCGCATCGAGGTGCTGCGCGCCAAGCTTGGTGACGGAAAGAAAGTGTCGGCCGCGGACCTCATCGCTTCCGGTGCCATCAAGTCCGGCATGATGCTCGGCGCGTAGCCGCCGGCGCAGCGGTCGCGCCCGGCTTGCCCACTCTGCCCCTCCAAGGATGGGCAAATATTTGACGCAGCTTATATCTGACTGTAAGAATGCGCATTAGGCTTTTGTTTTAAGGGGGGTTATCCGTCTTTCAACCAGGTGCGCGTGAGGGGCGTGGTGCACCCACGATGGAAGGCAACACGCTTCCAGGTTGCACCACGCTTCCAGCTCAGGAAGTATTACCTACTGATTTATATGGGAAATACGGGATCCTGCGGTGGCTCGCGCAGGACGTTCCGCCCGCTGCGCAAGCGCCAGACAATAAGCAGATCATGAGCGCCCGTTCATGAAGTCGAGATTCTGGAAGACCGACTGGTTCCTCGGCTCGGCGGTGGCACTGCTCATGCTGTTCGCCGGTTCGAGCGACCTGCTGCAGAGCCTCGAGCGCAAGGCCTACGACATGGGTGTGCAGGCATCCTCGCGTACGCCCTCCGACCGCATCGCCGTTATCGCAATTGACGATACCAGCATTGCCAACATCGGGCGCTGGCCGTGGCCACGCGACGTGCACGCGAGGATGGTCGACCTGCTCTCCCGCGCGAAGGCGAAAGTCATCGGCTACACGGTGTTCTTCAGCGAGCCGCAGATCGACCCTGGCTACCGCTACATCGCCCAACTGCTCGACATGGCGCAAAAGGCGCCGCCCGCTGCGACGCCGGAAAGCGATGCGCTCGCGCCCATGGTGAAGCTGCTCGAGCAGGCCGAGAAGGACCTGAACACCGATCGCAAACTCGCCGATAGCATCGCGCGCGCGGGCAACGTGCTGCTGCCGGTGCTATTCACGCTCGGTCAGCCGCTCGGCAAGCCCGACCGCCAACTGCCCGACTTCATGCAGCGCAACGTCTGTGCGAGCGTCAAGGGCGACTCGGGCGCGCTGCCGCTGCCAACGATGAGCGTGCAGGTTCCGATCGATGAGATAGGCGGCGCGGCTGCGGCGCTCGGCCATCTGAATGCCAACCCGGATGTCGATGGCGCAATCCGCACCGAACCGCTTGTCCTGCAGTACTACGACCAGTTCTATCCATCGCTGTCCATGCAGATCGCGGCCAAGAGCCTGAATCTCGGGCCGCGGGACATGTCGCTGCGGCTGGGCGAGGGGGTGACGCTTGGCCGGCTCCGTATAGGCACCGATTCGGCGATGCAGATGTACACCTATTTCTACAAGGACCGCGACGGCCGCCCGGCGTTCACGGTCGACTCGTTCTACGACGTCCTGAGCGGCAAGATCCCCGCAGAAAAGTATCGCGACAAGATCGTGCTGATCGGCCCGACGGCGGCCGGCGTCGGCAGCACTTCGGTGACGCCGATCGCGCCGGCGATGGCGCCGGTGCTCACGCTCGCGCACGCGGTGTCCTCGATCCTGCAGGAGGACTTCTTCGTCTCGCCGCCGTGGGCATGGGTGGCCCAGAAACTGGCATACCTGCTGGTTGCGGTGTACCTGGTCGTACTGCTGCCGCGCCTGAGCGCAGGACCCGCGGCGGCGGTTACGGCGATGCTACTGGTCGTCCTGATCGCGACGCACTTCGGGCTCATGGTGGCGCGCGGCACATGGGTGCAACTGATGGTCCCGGCCACGCTGCTGCTGGTCGGCCACCTCGCGCTGGTCACCAAGCGTTTCATCGTTACGGAGCGGGCCAAGCTGCGCTCCGACGAGAGTTCAGCGGAATCGAACCGCATGCTCGGGCTCGCCTACCAGGGGCAAGGCAACCTAGACATGGCCTGGGACAAGTTCCGCCAGGTGCCGATGTCCGACGCGCTGCTCGACAACCTTTACAACCTCGCGCTCGACTTCGAGCGCAAGCGCCAGTTCAACAAGGCGGAGTCGGTGTTCCGCCATATGCACGGCTTCAATACGAAGTACCGAGACCTCGAGCAGCGGCTGACGCGCGCCAAGCAGCTCTCCGAGACGGTCATGCTCGGCGGCGGGGGCGGCGCGACGAATACCAGCATTCTCGGCGCGGGTGGCACGGTGGAGAAGCCGATGCTCGGCCGCTATCAGGTGGAAAAGGAGCTCGGCAAGGGCGCGATGGGCGTCGTGTATCTCGGACGCGACCCGAAGATCGGGCGCGTGGTCGCGATCAAGACCATGGCGCTCGCCCAGGAGTTCGAACCGGACGAGCTCGCCGAAGTCAAGGATCGCTTCTTCCGCGAGGCCGAGACCGCGGGCCGGCTGTCGCATCCCAATATCGTCACCATCTATGACGCAGGGGAAGAGCACGACCTGTGCTACATCGCCATGGAATTGCTGAAGGGTGGCGACCTGGTGCCGTTCACCAAGCCGGCGAACCTGCTGCCCGCCGAACGCGTGGTGTCGATCATCGCGCGCGTTGCCGACGCGCTGGGCTATGCGCACCGTCAGGGGGTCGTGCACCGCGACATCAAGCCAGCGAACCTCATGTATCACCCTGAGAGCGACACCCTCAAGGTGACCGACTTCGGCATCGCGCGGCTTACCGACAGCTCGAAGACGAAGACCGGCATGGTGCTCGGCACGCCTTCGTACATGTCGCCCGAGCAGCTTGCCGGCAAGAGAATCGAAGGCCGCAGCGACCTGTTTTCGCTCGCCACCAGCCTGTATCAGCTGTTGTGCGGTCGCCTGCCGTTCGAAGGCGAGTCGATGGCGCAGCTCATGTTCAAGATCTCGAACGAGCCGCCCGCGGACATCCTGCAGTACAACCCGCGGATTCCGTCGGGTCTCGTGGCATTCCTGCAGCGGGCGCTCGCCAAGAACCCGGACGAGCGCTTCCAGAACGGCGAGGAGTTCGCGCAGGCGCTGCGCGCCGCCGCCGGAGTGGCCGCCGCCGCGGGCGCCGGATTCGAGCTACCGCGCCCCGGGGGCGCTGTGGACATCGAGCTGTGAGACACGCATGGACCTGAGCCACGTCCTCGAAATCGCCAGCTCGACCGACCCCGGGATGGTGCGCTCGCACAACGAGGACGCGGTGGCCACGGACGCGGCGCACGGCATCGCAGTGCTCGCCGACGGAATGGGTGGATACAACGCCGGCGAGGTAGCCGCCGGCATGGCGACCACGGTCATCACCGCGGAACTCGCGCGCGCGCTGCGCGACGTGCAGCCGTACGAGATCGACCCCAAGACCGATCGCCCCTTCGCCGAGCGCCTGCTGCGCGAGCAGGTGTTGAGCGCGAACGCCTCCATTTACCAGGCGGCGCAGAGCCAGCCCCAGTACGCCGGCATGGGCACGACGCTGGTGACTTGCCTCTTCTACGACAACCGCGTAATGGTCGCGCATCTCGGCGACTCGCGCCTCTACCGGCTGCGCGGCGACCAATTAGAGCAGCTTACGCGCGATCACTCGCTGCTGCAGGAGCAGATCGACTCGGGGTTGCTCACCGCCGAGCAGGCGAAGACTGCGCAGCACAAGAATCTCGTCACCCGCGCGTTGGGCATCGACCTGGGCATCGAGCCCGAGATTCACGAGCACGCCTGCAAGCCTGGCGATATCTATCTTCTATGCTCGGATGGCCTGTGCGACATGGTGAGCGACGAGGATGTCGGCATGGCACTGCAAGCGCTGGGCGCCAACCTAGGTCTCGCTGCGCAGCAGTTGGTACAGATGGCCAATGACAACGGCGGTCGCGACAACGTTTCGGTTATACTCGTACGCGTCCTGCGGGAGTATCCCGCCGCTCGCGGCGTTATGGCCAAGTTCCTTGCATGGTTAAAATAACCCCTAGGGGTGAGCTATGGCAAAACTGATACTCAGCATGGACGGGCTGGTGCTCAAGGAAATCCCCTTGGTCAAGGAACGCACCACCATCGGCCGCAAGCCGCACAATGACATCCAGATCGACAATCTGGCGGTGAGCGGCGAGCATGCTGTGATCGTGACGATCATGAACGACTCGTTCCTCGAGGACCTCGGCAGCACAAACGGAACGATGGTGAACGGCAACAGCGTCAAGAAGCACTTCCTGCAAGGCAACGATGTGATCGAGCTGGGCAAGTACAAGCTCAAGTACATCGCGGAGGCCGGGCAACCGGTTGGCGCCAGCGCAGCCGATTTCGAGAAGACGATGGTGTTGCGCCCTTCCGCGATGAGAAGCGCAGCCGAGCAAGCGCGAGCGATGGCTCCTGCGTCGGTGGCGCCCTCAGCCGAAGGAATCCACCCGCAGCCCAAGCCGGCGGCAGCCGAAATCATGCGCGCGGTGGCCGCGCAGCAGGTGGCCTCGGCGGCGATCGGCGCCGGAACGGCGTCCAGGCCGGAACCCCTGACAACGGCTCCGGAGCCGCAGGCGGCGAAGGCTACGCAGCCCCTGGGCGCGATCCAGATCCTGTCCGGCGGCAATGCCGGAAAGGAGCTCGAGCTGATCAAGCCCCTGACGACGCTCGGCAAGCCGGGCACACAGGTCGCTGTACTGACGCGCCGTCCGCACGGCTACTACATCACGCACGTGGAGGGTGCGCAGCATCCTACCGTGAACGGGCAATCGATCGGCTCTTCGCCGCACGCGCTCAAGGATCATGATGTCATCGAAATCGCGAGCGTGAAGATGGAGTTCTTCCTCAAGAGCTGAGGCCGGTCGCAGGCCATCTCGCCGATCACACCGCCAGCGACCCCTGCTACGGCCATGACGCGAGCGCAGGAGGCCGCGTGAAGCAACACGTCGTCCGCATTGCGCTCGGTCTCGCCATCGCCCTATTTTTTGTAGGACACGCGGCGCGCTTCTATAGCATCGGGCTGATCGGCCAACTCGACAACATCATCTACGACGCGCGCCTGCGCCTGACGATGCCACGCGGAATCGACCCTCGCATCGTCATCCTGGACATCGACGAGAAGAGCCTACAGGAGGTAGGTCATTGGCCTTGGCCGCGGAACATCATGGCGAAGATCGTCGACAAGCTGTTCGACAAGTACAAGGCGGCTGAGGTCGGCTTTGACGTAGTGTGGGCGGAGGCCGACTATTCGTCTGGCATACGCGCTCTCGACCAGCTCGCCGACACGCAGCTTAGCCGGGACGGAGAATTTCAGCGCGTGTATCGCGAGCTGCGCCCGACGCTCGACTATGACGGTCTGTTCGCCCGGGCGATCAAGGGGCGGCCCGTGGTGCTCGGCTACTACTTCAACAGCGACGCCGACGCAAAGCGTATCGCGGCGATACCCGATCCGGTCTTGCCCAAGGGGACTTTTGCCGGCCGCAACATCGATTTTCCGCTCTGGCTGGGTTACGGCGGGAATCTTCCCGAGCTGCAGAGGAACGCTGCGGCGGCAGGCCATTTCAATCCGATGCTCGATTCCGACGGCGTCGTGCGCAAAGTGCCGATGATCGTGGAATTCGACGGCGCTTACTACGAATCGCTTTCGCTTGCGATGGTGCGTACGCTCCTCGCGCAGCAAGACGATGGCAAGCTTCCCAAGGTCCGGCCCGGCTTCGCGCCGGGATCGATGCTGCACCGGGGCTACACGGGCCTCGAGTGGCTGAGTGTGGGTTCGCTGACGATCCCCGTGGACGACACGGCAAGCACGCTGGTGCCTTATCGCGGCGAGAAGGGCAGCTTTCCTTACGTCTCGCTCGCCGATGTGCTGCATGATCGTGTCAAGCCCGAGCAGCTCGAGGGGCGAATTGCGCTGATCGGCACCACCGCGCCCGGGCTGCTCGACTTGCGCTCGACGCCCGTCGGAAATGCGTTCCCCGGGGTTGAGGTGCATGCCAACCTCATCGCGGGCATGCTCGAACACAGCCTCAAGCAGAAGCCGCCGTATATGCTCGGCGCTGAGGTGGTGCTGCTCGTGCTTGGCGGAATTGCGCTTGCTGTCGTGATCCCACTGCTATCGGCGCTGTGGGCGACAGTCGCGGCGGTGACGGGCGCCATGCTCATCGTCGGAGTGGATTTTGGCATCTGGGTGCAAGCCGGCATGGTGCTGCCGCTCGCTGCGTCGCTGCTGATGATCGTGACGCTCTATACCGTGAACATGGCGTATGGCTATTTCGTCGAGACGCGTTCCAAGCGGCAATTCACCGAGCTGTTCGGCCAGTACGTGCCGCCCGAGCTGGTAGACCGCATGGCCGAAAACCCCGAGAAGTACACGATGGAAGGCCGCGAGGAAGTGCTAACGGTGCTGTTTTCGGACGTCCGCGGCTTCACTACCATCTCGGAGAGCCTAAGCGCCAAAGACCTGTCCTCGTACATCAACGAATACCTCACCGCGATGTCCTTGGTTATTCGCGGTAACCGCGGTACGCTAGACAAATACATGGGGGACGCCATCATGGCGTTCTGGGGCGCCCCGGTCGAGGACGCGGACCACACCCGGCACGGAGTACTCACGGCCCTCGAAATGCAGCGGCGCGCCGTGACCCTGAACGAGGAATTCCGGGCGAAGGGCTGGCCAGAGTTCCACATCGGCATCGGGGTCAACTCGGGCCTCATGCGGGTAGGAGACATGGGGTCGAAGTTGCGCAAGGCCTACACGGTGATGGGGGATCCGGTGAATCTCAGCTCGCGGCTCGAAGGCATTACGAAGGATTACGGCGTCGGCATCCTGGTGGGCGAGGAAACGCGCCGTGCGGTAAGGGACATCGTCTTCCGCGAGGTGGACCGCGTGCGCGTCAAGGGCAAAGACGAAGCCGTGGCAATCTTCGAGCCGATCGGTCTCGACGGAGAGGTGGACAGGACGTTGCACGACGAGCTCAAGCTGTGGAACCAGTGCCTGCGGCACTACCGTGCGCGCGACTGGGATCAGGCCGAGGTGGCGCTCCTGAATCTTCAGCGTATGCGACCGCGCAGCGAGCTTTACGCGAGATTCGTCGGGCGCATTGAGGGATTCCGCCGCAATCCGCCAGATCCTGGCTGGGACGGCGTGACTCGGTTCGAGACCAAATAGGCATAGCGCGATGAGGCTGCGCGTGCTTGGCTGCTCCGGGGGCATAGGCGGGCGCCACTTGCGCACCACCTCATTTCTGGTCGACAGCGATATCCTGCTCGACGCTGGGACCGGAGTGGGCGAGCTGTCTCTCGCCGAACTCTCGCTGGTCGATCATATTTTCATCACGCACTCTCACCTGGATCACGTGACCAGCATCCCGTTCGTAGTGGATACGGTTGGAGGCATGCGGGCGCGACCGATAAACGTATATGCCAGTCGCGCCACGATCGAAATCATGAGGAGCCACCTGTTCAATTGGGCGATTTGGCCGGACTTTTCCGAGATTCCCAGCCCGGACGCGCCGTTCATGCGCTACCACGAGATCGAAGTCGGGCACACGATCACCATCGCAGGGCGGGAAATCACGCCACTGCCAGCCAATCACACAGTGCCGGCAGTGGGTTATCACCTGGATAGCGGCAAGTCCAGCCTGGTTTTCACGGGGGACACGGGACCGAACAATGCGTTGTGGAAGATCGTAAACCGAATACGTAACCTGAAATACCTGATCGTCGAGACAGCGTTTTCGAACAAGGAGCGCCAGCTCGCCGACGTATCCAGGCACCTTTGCCCCGAGACGCTGGCCGAGGAGCTGGCCAAACTCGAGCGTAGCGCCGACATTTACGTAACTCATCTGAAGCCGGGCGAGATCGAGCTGACGATGCAGGAGATCGAGGAGTGCGCGGGCGAGTTCCGCCCGCGCATGCTGCAAAACAACCAAGTATTCGAGTTCTGAGCGCATGAGCGCCACTCAGGCAAGTGCCCCAAGAGCCAGCCCCGAGCAACTCGCCGGACTGGTGCCGCTCGGCACCTTGTCGCCAGAGCGGCTCATGGAGCTTGCCGAGGTGGCGGTGCTCGAGCGCGGCGCGCGAGGCGCGGATCCGCTGCAGGGATATCCGACCGCCGGCCGCTCGATGTTCCTGCTGCGCGGCGAACTGCTGCTGGTATTCCGCAATGGCAGCACGCAGGTTGTCGTGGGCGGGACCGAGGATACGCGGTACGCGCTCAACAGGCGCGACGCGCAGCTCGTGCGCACCAAGGCGATCACGGATGTGGAGTTGCTGGTGATCGACGACGAGGTGCTGGACATCCTCGCCACGTGGGACGAGGTGGCCGCAGGTCAGAGCGAGGACGCTTCGGCCATGGCGCGCGCGGTTCGCAGCGACGCGCGGCTCATCTCGGGCGTGTTTTCGCTTGCCAACCTGCGTGGCGGAGCCTTCGCGCAACTGCCGCCGGCGCATATCGATGAGCTCATGCGACGCTTCGAACGAAAGAAGGTGCGGCGCGGCGAAGCAATCATTCGTGAGGGCGACGACGGTGCCAGCTACTACGTGATCGAGGCCGGTCGCTGCCAGGTCGAACGTGTGATCGGCGGCGTGAAAGTGGTGCTCGCCGAACTGCGTGGCGGGGACGCGTTCGGCGAGGAGTCGCTTGTTTCGGAGGCCAAGCGCAACGCCACCGTTGTCGCGCTTACCGACTGCGATCTTCTGGTGCTCGGAAAGAAGGACTTCGACGAGTTGCTGCGCGAGCCGCTGCTGCGCAGGATCGATTTCACACAGGCGCGCGAGCGCGTGCGGCGCGGCGCCGTATGGCTGGATGTGCGCTATCCGTCCGAGTACCAGTACGACAAGCTACCCGGCGCCATCAACGTGCCGTTGTCCGAAGTACGCGACATGTTCGCGGTGCTCGACAAGTCGAAGGAATACGTCGTCTATTGCCAGAGCGGCCGGCGTAGCGCCGCGGCGGCGTTCCTGTTTGCCCAGCGAGGATTCAAGGTCTGGCTGCTGGAAGGCGGCCTGTGGGCGACGGAAAATAGGGACTAAAGTGCCAAAAACGGCAAAAGGATGTTAAAAATCAGGGGTGTTACGGTTGAATGTTCGTATAGCAGACGCTAGCATAGGTTCACTAGCGAGCGGTTCTGGCGCGGGTGCGCGGCGGCAATGCCTGTCCGGCGCGCGCGCGTGTTTGCAGCACGCGCCCGCCATCGGAGGAGCGGAATGAGCGCCGTACTCAGCCATCAAGCTACTTCGCAGTCGGACGTCAACGCTCGTCTGGCTTTCCAGAAGCAGCTGCAGGCTGTCACCAACAAGATTCACGCGACCAGCAACATTGACGAGATCATGTTGGAGGTCAGCAACGACATTTGCACGCTGTTCAATGCCGATCGCCTAACGATTTACTCCGTGAGCGAGGACAAGCAGGCGATCATCTCCAAAGTTAAGACCGGACTAAATTCCTTCAAAGACCTGAAGCTTCCGATCGCCGAGCACTCCCTCGCCGGCTACGCGGCCCTTGCCAAGAAGGTCGTCAACGTCAAGGACGTTTACGATGACATGGAGCTGCGCTCGATCAATCCCACGTTGCGCTTCCTGCAGGAGGTGGACAAGCGCACCGGCTACCGCACCAAGCAGATGCTGGTCGCGCCGATCGTTGAGCAGGGCGCGAGCGAACTGATCGGCGTCATTCAAATCATCAACAACAAGGCGGGAATACCCTTTGGCGCGCTGGCCGAGGACGGCGTGGCCGAGCTGTCGCAGACGCTGGCGATCGCCTTCAAGCAGCGCCAGAAGCCTCAGCTCGTCAAGACGAAGTACGACTATCTGATCGCGGACGCCGTGCTATCTGCGGGCGAGTTCGATCTCGCCTCGCGTCAGGCGCGCAAGAAGGCGGTCGACGTGGAGATGGTGTTGGTCGAGGAATTCCAGGTCAAGCTGAGCGCCATCGGACAGGCGCTCTCAAGGTTCTTCGGGGTGCCCTACGAGGCTTTCAAGCCCGATCGCGTCAAGCCGATGGATCTGCTGAAGAACCTCAAGCGCGAGTATGTCGAAGCCAACCAGTGGCTTCCGATCGACGACTCCAAGGAGGGTCTCGTAGTGATGTGCCTCGATCCGGAGCGGATCCGCAGCTCGCGCATCGCGTCGAACGTGTTCCCAAAGGCGCGCATTGTCTACAAGGTCGCCACGCTCAAGGACTTCAAGGACACGGTGACCCAGTACTACGGCCAGGAAGCCGTGGACATGGGCAACATCGACGACCTGCTCTCCGGGTTGGATGACGAGAGCTCCGACATCGAGGGCGCCTCGGATGACGTGTCCGCCGCGGCGGACAACGAGCTGGTCAAGCTGGTGAACAAGATCATCGTCGACGCATACCATCAGGGCGCCTCCGACATCCACATCGAGCCGTATCCCGGCAAATCGAAGACCGAAGTTCGTTTCCGCAAGGATGGTTCGCTCGGGCCGTACATCGAGGTGCCCGCAAGCTACCGCAACGCGATCGTCGCGCGCCTCAAGATCATGTGCGACCTGGACATCTCCGAGAAGCGGCGTCCCCAAGACGGCAAGATCAAGTTCAAGAAGTTCGGCCCGCTCGACATCGAGCTGCGCGTTGCCACGATTCCGACGGCGGGCGGCGTCGAAGATATCGTCATGCGGATCCTGGCCGCCGGCGAGCCGATCCCGATGGACAAGCTTGGCCTGACCGATCGCAACTACAATAACGTCAAGAAGTCGGTCGAGAAGCCCTACGGCCTATTCTTCGTCTGCGGTCCGACCGGCTCGGGCAAGACGACGACGCTGCACTCGGTGCTGGGGCACTTGAACACGCCCGACACAAAGATCTGGACCGCCGAGGATCCGGTGGAGATCACGCAGAAGGGGCTGCGCCAGGTCCAGGTCAACAAGAAGGCCGGACTGGATTTTTCCGTCGTCATGAAGGCGTTCCTGCGCGCGGATCCCGACATCATCATGGTCGGCGAGATGCGCGACAAGGAAACGACCTCGCTCGGCATCGAGGCCTCGCTCACCGGCCACCTGGTCTTCGCGACCCTGCATACCAACTCGGCGCCCGAGTCGATCATCCGCCTGCTCGATATGGGCATGGACCCGTTCAACTTCGCGGACGCCTTGCTCGGCGTGCTAGCACAGCGCCTCGCCAAGCGCCTTTGCAGCAAGTGCAAGCAGCCCTACACGCCCGATGCGAATGAGATCAGGTCGCTGCTGAACGAGTACTGCGAGGAGCTGATGAGCACGGAGGCGTTCAAGAAGGACGCGAGGGGCGCGATGGAATCGGTGTACAAGGAGTGGGTCAAGAACTACGGCAACGAGAAGGGGCAGCTCACTCTGTACAAGGCGGTCGGCTGCGATACGTGCGGCGGTAGCGGAATGAAAGGGCGCCTCGGACTTCACGAGTTGTTGATCGCGAGCGACCGGCTGAAAAAGGCCATCCAGGAGCACGCGCGCGTTGCAGAAATGCTCGCGATCTGCCTGGAGGAGGGCATGCGGACCCTCAAGCAGGACGGCATCGAGAAGACCCTCATGGGTCTGACGCACATGAAGGAAGTGCGCACCGTCTGCATCAAGTGACGGGGATGCGCTCTCGCGGATGAGCGGCAGCCTCGACACTACGCAAATCCTCGATTTCTCCGGGCACGAGCTCTCGCCCGAGGACGATCTTGTCCAGCGACTCGAACGGCTGAATGCAATTGGGGCCTCGCTTTCAGCGGAGCGCGACATCAATCGCCTGTTGGAAGCCATTCTTACCGCGGCCAAGTCGATCACCCGGGCGGATGGAGGGACGCTCTACCGCGTGAGCGACGACAAGACGCTGCGATTCGAAATCATGCGCACGAGCTCGCTCAAGTACTACCTGGGCGGCACGACCGGCAACGCGGTGCCCTTCTACCCGATCCAGCTATACCGCGACGGTAAGCCAAATCACAACATGGTGGCGGCGTACGCTGCGCTCACCGGTGAGACCGTCAACATCGCGGACGCATACACGGCAGAGGGATTCGACTTCTCTGGCACGCGGGCCTTCGACAGCAAGACGGGTTACCGCTCGAAGTCGTTCCTCACGGTGCCGATGCGCAACCACGAGAACGAGATCATCGGGGTCCTGCAGCTGATCAACGCGACCGACCCCGCAACCGGCGAAATCACGGCCTTTTCCTCGTCGGATCAGCGACTCGCCGAATCCCTTGCCTCGCAGGCAGCGATCGCGCTTACCAACCGGATGCTGATCAACCAGCTCGAGGAGCTGTTTGAATCGTTCATCAACATGATCAATACGGCGATCGACGAGAAGTCGCCCTATACCGGCGGCCATTGCCAGCGTGTGCCGTTGCTCACCATGATGCTTGCGGAGGCGGCGCACGACACCGCCGAGGGGCCGTTGCGCGAATTCGCGATGACCGACAAGGACCGCTATGAGCTCAAGATCGCGGGCCTCCTGCATGACTGCGGGAAAGTGACTACGCCTGTCCACGTTGTCGACAAGGCCACCAAGCTCGAGACAATTTTCGACCGGATCCACCTGCTGGATACGCGTTTCGAGGTGCTCAAGCGCGACGCGGAGATCGAGCTGCTGCGCAGGCGCGCTGAGCTGACTGCGCGGATAGGGGGGCGCGAGGAGCTGGAAGCCGCGGAGGCTAGTTACCGCGAGCGCGTGCGCCAGCTGGATGACGACCGCGCCTTCCTGCGAGCCTGCAACATCGGGGGCGAGTCGATGGGCGAGGCCGACATGGCACGCGTCAAGTCGATTGCCCAGTACCGCTGGACCGACAGCGCAGGACACGAAGCGAGCTTTCTCACCAGCGACGAGCTCAAGAACCTCACGATACGCGCGGGCACGCTGAACGAGGATGAGCGCCACATTATCAATCACCATATCGTCGCAACCGTGAATATGCTGGAGGCGCTGCCGTGGCCGAAGCATCTGAAGAACGTTCCCGAGTACGCTGGCGGCCACCACGAGCGCATGGACGGCAAGGGCTACCCAAAGGGCCTGACCCGCGAGCAGATGTCGGTGCAGGCACGCGTCATGGGCATCGCGGACATCTTCGAAGCCCTTACTGCCAAGGACCGTCCATACAAGCGCGGCAAGACGCTCTCGGAGTCGCTCGACATACTGGGTCGCTTCAAGC
>Ga0187774_10000361_pt1 | contig 15470 bp, 16 predicted proteins | sample 0216_BV02_MP05_2_FD_133152 | JGI IMG/M metagenome (GOLD analysis project Ga0187774, IMG submission 133152) | Tropical peat soil microbial communities from peatlands in Department of Meta, Colombia - 0216_BV02_MP05_20_MG | ecosystem: Environmental > Terrestrial > Soil > Wetlands > Peat | place... | reverse complement strand
GGTGTCAAGGGGGAAGAAGAAAATCCTCCTTGGCCTTTCCCGCTCGTCGTGGCCGGACGATGGCGACGAGAGGAGCGAAAGAGGCTTGCCGATGCCTGAACTCCAACCGTCGCGCCCGAGAGCCATGGCCTCGAATGGTGCTTGCAGAACTCCCAGATTACCGTCCGATCCCCTTCGCCAGCACTCGCACTTCCTCTTCGGTCAGGCGACGACACTGACCCTTCGCCAAGGGTCCCAACATCAGGGGCCCGATCGCCACCCGCACCAGCCTGAGGACGTTCACTCCCAGTCCGTCCAGGAGCCGACGGATGTGGCGGTTCTTCCCTTCGCCCAGGACCACCTCGAGCCAACAGTTGCGCCTCCCTTGTCGGAGGAGCCGAACCTCTTTCGCGGCGAGAAAGTCACCTTGGTCGGTGGAAATCCCCTGCACCATCCGTTGGGCCAGCGATGCGTCCGCCAGGCAATCCACCTGGACGTGATAGGTCTTGTCGATACGGGCGTCCGGCGCCAGGATACGCGCCGCCCACCTCGTGTCGTTGGTGAAAAGGAGCAATCCTTCGCTCGCCTTGTCGAGTCGCCCGACCGGTGCGAGCCAGGGCAAATCCGCGTTCGCCAGACAGTCGTAGACGGTTCTCCTGCCCTTCTCGTCGGAGACGGTGGTCACAAGCCCTCGCGGCTTGTTGAGCATGAGGTAGATCTTCGCCGTCGCATCGATGGAGCAGGCGTCCACCTCGATGCAGGCGCGCTCCAGATCCACGGGTGCTTCCGGATCTTGACAGACGACGCCGTCCACCCGCACGCGCCCCTCTTGGACCAGGGCCGTCGCCCGCGTGCGGGAGCAGCGACCCAGCTTCGACAGAGCCCGGGCAAGGCCCGCTCCGGGTCGCCGAGCCTTCGGGTTTGACGAGACCCGTGGTTTGGACCTGGAGCCCATACGCAGTGACCAGGATTCGACCACTCAGCCGGCGCTTCGTTGATCTCCCGACAGAACCCGGGAGGATCGTTCACTGCCCTGGTGGGGACGATGCTGCTGCGGTTCCGGACCGCCGGGCTGCAATCAGAGGCTGTCACGGCCTCCGGTCCCAGAAACGACGAAGCCTCCCGCCGACGACCTGCCCTGTGACAAATGCGGCGACGAGAACCGGCACGGTGGAGAGGCGCCAGCCGAGGCCCCCAAGGACGCGCAAGCCGATAACGAACGGAACCGGGGCATGAACCGCAACAAACCAGGGCAGAGTGAACTTCTTCACCCCGGCGCGCCAGAAGCCGAAAGGAAGGTTTAGCAGAAGCACCGCGATTGCCACCGTCCATAGGGGAAGCATACCGTGCCTATCTGACCCTTAACGGCTTCGTAAAAAGTCCATCTGCGGCGTTGCGCTTCATCTTTCGTCATTGCAGCGTACTTCCATGTACGCCTCATTCCTCAAGATTCGCGCGCCTTGCATCTGGAGCTTTCTACTGTGCCGTCTACCTTGGCGACTTTTTACGACATCATCACCCTTCGTTCCCTTGCCCGCGCCTCGGGGAAGCAGCGCCTCCAGGAAGCCGGCGTGTCCAGTGGTTTCTCGCGGGACTATAAACATCCTGCCTCGTCCACCGCGGAGCTGGAGTGCTCGTGCATGATCTTCCATGCGCCGGAGGTCTTCTCGAGGACGAGGGTAAGGGCGCCCCGGACTTTCACCTTGGCGCCCTCCTCGGTGAGCAAGGTTATCGTGTACGGGGCGACGGCGAGCGCATGGCGTGTGCCCAGACCGCTCACGTCAACGGGGCCAAGGAGGATTTGGTAACGGTCCTGAAACCCGACAAGCTTGTTGGCTTCGGAGCGGATGGCGTCCCACCCTCGGGCGATCTTGCCGTCGCCGATAGAGACGACGCCTGCCGTTCTGCTGACCATTTCCATCATGACGTTCACGTCCGCCCGACTGTTCGCATCCACATACGCATGGACAACCTTCCGGACTTCCGTGACAACGTCGTCGGGTCGCGGCGCGACCGCCGTGCTTGGGGCAAGGCAAGCGAGACCTACGATCAGGATCAGGGCCCGTTCCATGGACCAGCGCCGCCTCCGGAAAAAGCTGAGAGTCTCCCGGTAATCCCCATTTCTCACGTACTTCTTCGCGCACCCTACCTTCATCGCTCTGATTCTTTCCCGGCATCCGTGCACAGAGAGGACACTGTCAGGGGATGGTAAGGCCTTCTCCCGGAGTCGTGGAACAACGGCATAGCTCCCGAGGGCACCTGTCCTTACGGCCACGTTGAGTGCAGACCCGATGAAGCTCCCCTCGGAAACTTCGTTCTTGCTGCAAAAAGAGTGAGCGAGACCGCTATTCGCTCGGCTGGGAGCTCGTGTGGTCATGGATAATCTGCCACTTCCCGGAGGCCTTCTCCAGAACCAGGGTGATCGCCCCACGGATCTGAAAGGTGGCTCCGTCCTCGGTGACAAGGGACATGGTGTAGGGAGCCACGACGAGAGCGTGAGCGGAGCCAAGGGGGGTCACGTCGATGGTTCCGAGGGAGATCTTGTAGCGCCCTTGGTGGCCGACGATCTCGTTCGTCTCCGACCGGATGGCATCCCAGCCTCGGGTGAGCTTGCCGTCGTCCACGGAGATGATTCCCGCCTTCCTGCTATACATCTCCATGACCGCCTTCGCATCGGCCTTGTTGCTTGCCTCCACAAAGGCCCGGGCGAAGTTCTGGACCTCAGTTGTGAGGCTATCGGCTGTCTGGGCAAGGGCGGTCAAGGCGATCAGAAAGGATAGGGGCGCAAGCAGGCAGATCACTCGTTTCATCATAACCTCGCACCTCCTCAAGGAAAGAGCGAAAGGCCATCGCTTCTCGGCGGCTCAGGGCGCGTGAACGAGAGGCTACGGGATCGGCACAGGAATGTCAACCGAACAGCCCCGCGCACGGTCGCGGGCCGTGGCAATCCTTGCCGCGCAGTGTCTCAGGATGCCTTGTTTCCCAGCCCTTCCGCCCTCCACCCGTTGTTGTCATGTGTTCCCACTATTGGGCAGGATCCGCCCTCCGGAAGAACGGTCAGGGCTTCGTTCCAAACGGACCGTGGGACGCGCTCACAACGGAGGGTTACAGGTCCTTCAAGAGGCGGGATTGCTGACTTGCCCGACCTTCAAGGCCAGGGGTGAAGGGCATTCCTCTTACGCAGGAACTAGTGGCCGTCTCGATTGTTCCCATCGAGCTCTTCCAGGTACGCTAGCATCCTTTCGAGCCGATTCGTCAGGTGTCCGATCTGGATGATAGATTTTACCCTCGTGCGGAGATCCGGGAGTCTGAACGGCTTCAGCACAAGATCGTCCGGTGCGCTCTGGCTGGCCTCGATGGCCGCGCCGGGAAAACCGGTCATCATGATGACCGGGATGAGTCTGGTCTTCTCATTCCCTTTGAGAGCCCTGCAAACCGCCGCTCCATCCATGTCGGGCATCACGACATCCAGCAGAATGACGTGGGGCTCTTCCGTCGCCGCCAATTCCAGTCCTTCTTTGCCGGCCGCGGTGCTGATCACCCGGTATCCCAAGGGCGTGAAAAAGCTCTCCAGGAGGTCCCTTACGGAAGGATCGTCGTCTACAACCAAAATCTTGTGGGCCATAAGGTGTACCCCTTGTGCGCACGAGCGACCGGTCGAGCAAAACGGCGCGGCCCCCACCCAAGAGACCAGCCTCAAGTGCCCTGCCCCACCAGGCGCGAGAAGCTGACATCACACGAGAAGTGCAGGTCACTCCTGACCCGGTACTCCCTTTCTTCGTTCGCGTTCTCGGCGTACGGTCACGGTGTCTCCGCCGATCCCCCAATTGTCGTTTTCGACCTCGTCAATGACCACGACCGTTGTCTGGGGGTTCTTGCCGAGAAGATCGGAGAGCAATCTGGTCACCTCACGGATAAGCCGAGCCTTCTGCTCCGTGGTGGCGCCCTCCCTCGTCATCTTTATGTTGACGTAGGGCACGCGAAGCTCTCCTTCAAGGATTTCAAGTCCGGTCGCTCCGAGGCGCGACTATGTCGCCCTCCCGTCTGGAATTATTTTTATAATCATTACTCCCGGCGCGGCCTAAGTCAAGGCTAACTGCTCCCGGCCTCCTTGCCGTTCGCTATCGGCCCTACCGCCCGAAAGCCCGCGGCAGCCACAAGCCTCTGATCTCATCTCTGGAAGGGTTGTAACCTTCCAGCAGGCAATCCCGTTTTCTAGACAAGAACCCGACACAGGAGGAGATCGACCATGGAAGAGAAGCCTAAATTAAGCAAGTCAGAGGCGCCGACAACTGAATCGGGCGGACGTAAAGCCAGCTCGGACAGAGGCAGCTCACTAACCTCTTCGCTAGGGGCGGGATTTCCAGCCTGCGTAGCCGCGGCCACGATGGCGGAATTGGCCATCCCCGCCCGCGAAATACTTCTGCCACGAGGAGCGCACCAGAACGCTCACCTCGGAGGGAGATCCAGGAGGTGGTGGACCTGGCCGGCAAGGTCAACAGGGGCGCTCACATGGCGGTCAAGAACGGCATCTGCGATATGATGGGCCTGGAACAGGAGCACGACCTACCCTGCCTGAAGCAGAGTGGTGGAGTCTATTTCTCAGCTTTTTTCCGTTTATCGCGAATGTAGACTGCTCTGGACTGGCCGTCGCTCTGAACCCTCTCATCGATGTCGAACAGCTTGATGGCTGCGGCGAGCTCCCCCAGTTTCTTGTAGCCGTAGTTTCGAGGGTCGAACTCCGGCGCCTGCTTGGCTATCGTGCTACCCACGGTCCCCAGTTGAGCCCAACCGGTGTCCTCCGATGCAGCCTCTATGGCGCTGCGAAAAAGCGTCACCAGCTTGGCGTCTCCTTTCAATTCGTTTGTTGTCTTCCTCTTGACGGCCGGTTCAGCATCTTCCTGCGAACGAAGAACCTCGGTAAAAATGAACTTATCGCAGGCGGAGACAAATGATTTTGGGGTCTTCTGCTCGCCAAAACCGTAGACGACGAGCCCTTCTTCCCTGATGCGGGAAGCCAGGCGCGTAAAGTCGCTGTCGCTCGAGACCAGACAGAAACCATCGAACCGCCTCGTGTAGAGGAGGTCCATTGCGTCTATGATCATGGCGCTGTCCGTTGCGTTCTTGCCCACGGTGTACCGAAACTGCTGGATCGGCTGGATCGAGTGCTCCAATAAGACTTCCTTCCATCCGCCCAGGCTCGGCGTGGTCCAGTCGCCATAGATACGTTTCACGCTGGCTACCCCAAACTTTGCCATTTCAGAAAGGAGCCCTTTCGTGATTGATGGTTGGGCATTATCCGCATCAATTAAAACGGCGAGCCTGGTTTGGGGCTGCTTATCGCTATTCATTCTACCCCCCTTGTAAACTGACGCTCAGCTCACCCGCTGCAGCAATCTCGGAGCAAGCTCGGATTCCAAGCTCCGCGATTCACTCTTAGTCGTGACGGCAAAGAAGGTCAAGTGCATAGTGGATCTCCAATCCCATTCTTGCACATCGGTGGTTCAATGCCGCGTTGGTGAACAGTTAGTTTGCTGAACATCATTTTTTCTCCAGCACCTTGCGAATGGTGTTGGCGAAGTTCCTCGTTGCATAGGGCTTCATGACAAACTCGCGAATCCCCGCCTCCTTAACTTGCTTGCCATTGATCAGCTCGCTGAATCCGGTGCACAGAATAATCGGTACATCCGGCCGGATTGCCATCAGTTCTTTCGCGAGATCGATCCCGGTCGGAGCGGGCATGGTCATGTCAGTAATGACCAGATCAAAGGCATCAGGTTGGGCGCGAAAGGCTTCCAGGGCTTCGAGGCTGCTCGTCCTGGCGACGACATTATAACCAAGGGACCTCAGCATCTGCGTCCCCAAATCGACAAGGGCGCTTTCGTCGTCAACGAAGAGTACGCGTTCGTCTCCGGTGGAAAGCGCTTCAACCGCGGGGTAAACCGTCCCCTTTCGTGGAGTCTCAGTGGAAGCTCCCATCGAGCCCTCTACATGTCCAGCGCCCGCCTCACCGAGGGAAAGAGGTCCATGTTGGTGTGCGGGAGGAACAGGGCGGCAACGAACTCGTCCATGAAGTCGGGGCTCACAGACAGCTCAAAGTAAGTCATTTGGCGGGCCAAGGTGCAGGCCCGGTCGTAGGCATGTTTGGAAAGGAGGGCCATGCGGGCGCCGGTGACGGAGCTGTTGCCGATAAACCGTATTTTTTCCAGAGGCACATCGGGGAGGAGACCGATCAAGATGGCCTTCTCCAGGTTCAGATAGTTTCCGAACGCACCCGCCACGAAGATTTGCTCCAGGTCCCCGAAGGAAAGCCCCACGCTCTTCAGGAGCACCCGCATGGCGGCCAGAATGGCACCCTTGGACTTGATGAGGTTGCTGATGTCGGTCTCGGTGATCACGATGTTCTTGCCGGTCTCACTCTCCCTGTCGCCAGCGAGGACGAATTCCCAGCCGTCCTCGTCCTGACGGACCCGCGAGTTCCCGCGCACCTGAAAGAACTTGCCGTCGGGGCCGATGATGCGGTTGCGGAACAACTCGGCGATGGCATCGATGAGCCCGGAGCCACAGACTCCCCGGGGCGGCGCGCCACCGATGGTCTCGCAGCGGACCTGGTCACCCTCGATTAACACCTTCTGGATCGCTCCGCGGGTGGCCCGCATGCCGCACTTGGTGCCGCTCCCCTCGAAGGCGGGGCCGGCGGAGGCGGAGCAGCAGACGAGCCACTCGTTGTTCCCGACCACGATCTCGCCGTTGGTGCCGATGTCGATGAGGGCGGAGACCGCAGGACGCGTGCTCATGCCCGAGGCCAGGATTCCGGCGGTGATGTCGCCGCCCACATAGGACGCCGTCCCCGGCATGCAGGCCACCACCGCCCGCGGGTGGAGGTGGAGGTCGAGCTCGGCCGCGGAAGCGGTGGGCGGGAAGTTGACCGTGGGGATGTACGGTTCGAGCCTGATATGGCACGGCTCGATGCCCAGAAAGAGGTGGGTCATGGTGGGGTTTCCCGCGGCGCACATGGCGGTGACGTTGGAGCGCTTGACGCCATGCTTTTCCAGGAGCGCGTCGATGAGCCCGTTCACCGTCTCGATAACCGCCTGGTGGATGGGAGACATGCCGCCCCGGCTGCAAGCGAAAATCATGCGAGAGATAACGTCCTCGCCGTACTTCGCCTGCTGGTTGTGGCTTCCTTCTACTCCGAGGACGGCGCCGGTTCGGAGATCGACGAGCTGGGCCACGATGGTGGTGGTGCCGATGTCGCAGGCGATGCCGTAGTTCTGGGCGCAGGCATCTCCTAGGTCCACGGCGCGGACTTCCAGGAGGTGCTCCTCCGGGCTGTGCAGGGTGACGGTGACCTTCCAGTTGCTTTCCCGAAGGAGCGTTGCCAGGCCCCTGAGGGTGCTGAGCGAGGTCTGCAGGTGGGGCGCCGGGATCGTTTTCCGGATCTCTCGGTAGACTCGGGCCAGGTCGGACATATTATCAGCGAGCGTTGGCTCCGGCAGAGACAGGAACAGCTTCTGCGTGAGGGGCATATAGACGAGAGACGGAGTTTCCTTGGCAGTCCCGATATTATTCAAGGGTTCCGGCGACCCATAGCAAACCGCCTTCTCTGCCGTGAGGATCTGCTGCTCCTCGAGTCGGGCTTCGGGCGGCACCCAGAGTTCGAAATCCTGGTCCACCCGGGTCGTGCAAGCGAGGACGAATCCGTCCTTGATCTCCTCCGGGGTGAAGAAAGGAATGCTGGAGGCAGGAGGCTTCACCTGGCCACGGATGATCCGCACCCGACATTTGCCGCAGACCCCCTCGCCGCCGCAGAGGCTGGCGAGGTACACCCCTGCCTCGGCCGCGGCGTCAAGGAGGCTTTTCCCGGCATCCACCTCGATCTTGGCCCCTTCGGGTTGGAAAATGACCACGTGTTTCGCCATGACGCGCTCCTGCTGAGATGATCGAGGACGGGTAACTATACCAGCGGAAGGGGCACCTCAGCAACGGGCATGTCGCTTCCCTGCCGACACGAGCAACAGATCGAAAACCGGTGAGGGAGAGGCGGGCTTTCCCGTATCGCTCGCCTCACCATCGAGGCAAGACGGGGCCCGGTGAAGTCACCGCTGCATCCGTTGCGAGGCAGCCAGAAACAGAATGGACGCAGCAGCGGTCATATCTCGCTGGAACACATACCTTCGCACGATCCTAGGTTGTTTTCAACTTGATCGGGCGGCAGATGGCGTGTAGAGTATCCGCGGTCTCGCGGAGGTCCTTGCATACATGCCGGAGAGCGACACTCCCACATCCGCCCGAAGGCTCATAGGGCGCTCCCGGCTGCTCAGGCGGCTGGTAAGGAGTCGAACCTACCCGGTCGTTGCGGCCATTCTCCTCATCCTGACCTTGAGTTCCCTAGGCGTTCTCTTTTTCGAGCGAGGGACGAACCAGTCATTTGAATCCATCGGCGACGGGGTGTGGTGGACCTTGGTCACGGCAGCCACCGTCGGCTATGGCGACAAGGTGCCGGTCACCACCGGCGGGCGCGTCGTCGCGGTTCTGGTGATGATCTTCGGCGTCGGGCTGGTCGGCATGGTGACCGGCCGGATCGCCTCGTGGCTCGTGGAGTGGAAGATCAAGGAGGGAAGCGGCTTGTCCACCCAGAAAAAGACGAAGAGGCATTTTGTCATCTGCGGCTGGAAACACGAGATGTCCCGGATCCTCAAGGATATCCTCCTGGTGAACCCTGAATTCTCGGATGAGGATTTGGTTCTCGTGAGCCTCGTGGACCCGGCCGAGGTTGAGAATCTCCGCGCCGAGCGCGAACTCCACGACATCCGCTTCGTGAGGGGTGATTATGTGGACGAGACCGTGCTCCACCGGGCCAACATCAAACAGGCCGCCCGGGTTCTCATCCTGGCGGACACGAGCACCCAGGCCTCCGCTCAGGAAATCGACGCCCGCGCGGTGATGGCGGTGCTTACTGTCAAGGGGCTTTCCAAGGACATCTACACCTGTGTGGAGATCATCGATTCCAAGTTCAGGCGGTACCTGGACAACGTCCACTGCGACGAGATCCTCCTGAGCCGGGAGCACAACCGGATCCTTCTCGCCAATACCGCCTCGGCGTCGGGCATCTCCCACGTGGTTCACGACCTGATCGATGTGGAGAGGGGTCGGCTGGCGACGTGGGACGTACCCGCCCGATTCGTGGGGGATACCTTCGGCAATCTGAGCGCGCACTTTCACGCTGCTGACAGGAGCATCCTGATCGGCATCCTGGAAAACACGGGGAACATCTTTCAGCGCAAGCGGGAGGCCCTGCGCGAAGCGCAGAAGACGCCCGATGTCGGTCGACTGGTGACGAACCTCAGGGCGGTCAAGGAGCTGCGGGGCAACCAGCCGGTATTCAATCCCGGGGCGGATTACGTGATCAAGCCCCATTCTCGGGCCATTCTCATTCGCAGTTGAATCCTCGGGAGGACGACATGACTGAGCAGGCGATCGTCGAGAGGTTGAAGAGGATTTCACTGTTTCGCGGCCTGATGAACGATGAGGCGAGGCTCGTGAAGCTCGCCCGGATAGCCTCGTGGCGGCAATGCCGTGCTGGAGACCACGTGATTCGCGAAGGACAAGAGGGCAGTGCGCTCCACATCCTCAACAAGGGGGTAGTGAATGTGGTCAAGCGGACCCTGGCCAAGGAGAGCTATACCATCGTGACCCTCAAAGAAGATGAGGACGCCTTCTTTGGGGAGCTCGCCCTCATGGACAGGGAGGTGCGGTCCGCCTCGGTGGTGGCTACGAGCGACTGTGAATTTCTGGTCATCGAGCGCGAGGACTTTGTTCGTCTCGGAGATGAAGACCCCTGGCTGGGGCTCCTGGTCACCAGGGCCATCGGCGAGGTCCTCGCCAAGCGGCTGCGGAAGACGAGCGAGGATATGGTCATGCTCTTCGAGGCCCTCGTGGGCCAGGTGGCCGAAAGCGGCGGCCTTGAGGGCGAGCCGGGGCAGGAGAGGGCTAGCCCGGGAGGCTCCTGAGATGAAGGACGCGGACAAGACGAGGCCGTCCGACACGAGCCCAGCAGAGCGCGTCGCCGCGCCCGGCGCTCTGGCGGCCAAGGTGACGCGGCTCCTCGGCCTTCCCGCCAAGAAGCGGCTGGAGGAGATCGTTGCCGATCCTCAGGCCACGGAAATCGTGCAGGCCCTGGCCGAGGAGGAGCTTTACTTTACGTTCAAGGAGGTGGGCGACCACGACGGGCTTTCGCTCTTGGAGCTGGCCTCGCCCGGGCAACGTCAATACGCGACGGACCTTGAGCTCTGGCGGAAGGATGAATTCCATCCGGAGCGGGCCCTTGATTGGGTGGCCCTGCTTCAGGAGAGGGGCCCGGATGCCGTAAAAACATGGTTGCGGGAAAGCGAGCCCGAGCTGATCTGCCTCCTTCTCAAGAAGTGGATCCGGGTCCACACATGGAACCGCGTGGAGGACCCCGAGGAGCCGCCCTATTTCACCCTGGACCAGGTGTACTACGTGGAGTTCCTGGAGCCTCAGCGCGAGAAGACCCTGAAAGGGTTGCTCACGACCCTCGCCGAAGCGGACCTCGCCTCTTATCACCAGACTCTCGAACACGTTGCCTGGCATACCGACGCAGAGCTTGAGGAGCATCTGCGCCACTTCCGCGCGAGTCGCCTCGCGGAGAAGGGATTTCCCGATCTGGACGAGGCCCTTTCCGTCTATGCGCCCATGAGTCCCGAGAGATTGAAGAGCGTCCAGGCCGCCGGAAGGCTGCTCGTGCCGGCTCCTCCGGAGGAAACAGGCCTCGCTCCCGAGTACGCTCTGGTGCGACAGCCGGAGGGGACCCTCTTCCGGGAGGCCATGGGCGAGGTGCGGGACCCTCACGCCGTGGACCGCATCAAGCGGGAGCTTGCAGCCCTCGCCAACCGCGTTCTTGTCGCAGACGGGCTTACCCTCGAGGACGTGGCAACCTTGCAGACCTCTCTTCTCAAGGCGGGGGGATATGTCAGCATCGGCCTCGAGCGACTTGTCTCCTGGGATGTTGCGCACGCAGGCGAGGTCCTCGACGTGACTCCTCTCACCTTTCTTTTCCAGGTGGGGTTCGCTGCGGTCGTCGAGGTCCAGCGGCAGGCCGAAGGCAAGGTCATGCCGTGGCTCCGCGAGTGCGGTTTGTCCCCGGAGTTTCTGGGAGAGCCATGGCACGCCCAACTCCAGGGTCTCCTGCGAAAGCGGCCGAAACGTCATCGCGGCGGCAGAGGGGGGGAGCCTTTCTACGAAGAGTTCACGAGCCTGGAACAATTGAGGGAAGTAGAACACACGGTGGGTATGACCCACCTGGTCGGCGACGTCCTCCTCGGCCTCATGCCGGCTGACTCCTGGGCTGCCGGCTGGCGCTCCTTCCGGCGCCGTGAACCGGGAAAGTCGCTGCTCGTCACCTGGCGCGTCATTCTCCTGAGCGCTCTTGTGCGGGGCGTGCTCTCCTCACGATTCTTCCCCGAACGGCTGACCCGCGCGGAAATCAGGGACTTCCTCGAGCGCATCTGGGAGCCCAAGAGTAAACCCCGCCGGGTCGCGGCCCAGTGGAAGGGGCAACTCGCCGGCTGGCTTGCAGGTCTTGCCCGCCGGCACCCCAAAGAGATGGAAGCCCTCGTTGACGAGCTCTCGCTGACGCTCGAGGTGGAGTTGGCGGAAGTAGCGGCTGAGCACCTGGAGCCCCGGCATTTGGAGACGCTCTTCCTTGTTGCTGAGAAGACGGAACCGTAGGAGCGACCTTTGCTCGCGATGGATCGCAACCCCCTACAGGTCGGGGTTGCTCTTACGGCGATGCTGGCTTGATCTGGATGGAGACGAGAGCCCTTTTCGCCTGGCCGCCGAGCAAGCGCAGGGAGGCGGGCGATAGCACGAGAGGGACCTCAACGCTCTTGGCCAGCGCCTCCGGACCGAGTCCCAAGGTTTGCACGGAGATGGGCTCGGTGGATAGGGTCCGAAGAGAGCGCACAATGGAGTCGGGACCGCTTACCTTTACCGTGGCGGGGTTGACGATGACCCGAGCGATCTGGAATCCCGGCGGCGGCAGACCCACCACCTCCGGGGTGATCGGCACCTCTTTCTCGATGCGTTGCTCCAACTCGACGGTGATCGCGGCAGGAGTGACCCGCACCACCTCGAGGCCCAGGGGAATCCTGATGTTGTCGGCGCTGAGGGGAACCTTGAGCGTTCCGGAGTTGCCGTCCCTGAGGTCCACGAAGGCCCCTACCTGCTCGGGCTTCAGGGCGCTCACTAGGCGGCCCTTGCCCGTGACCTGTACCTCCACCTTCTCCGCTGAGGCGCGCTTCAGCTCCAGGTAGTCCGGGATGTTACGGAAGTCCAGGGGAACCGTCAGGTTGATGAGCGACTGTTGCTTGCCGGAGATAACCCAGAAGGCGGACACCAGCATGAAGGTGAGAACGAGCCCGGCCGCCTGCGTAACCCACTCTCTTACGTGGCTCGCCGGCTTCCTCTCCGGTCGGACGCCGAGGAGAAGTCGCCGGAGCGCGCGCTCCAGGCGCCGGGGGTCGGCGACAACCTCCAGCTTTCCCCGGTAGGCAAGAGACACCTCGCCCCTTTCCTCCGAAACCGCGATCACTACCGCGTCGCTCAATTCCGTGAGACCGATGGCGGCCCGATGCCGCGAGCCGAACACCTGCGGCAAGCCCTCGCGCTGAGTAAGGGGGAGAAAAGTGCCGATGCGCTCGATGCGATTCCCGCGGATGACGGCGGCACCGTCATGCACGGGACTCTGCCTGGCGAAGATACTCTCGGTGATCTCCCGGGTAAAGATTCCGCCCAGGGGGATGCCTTCTCGCAGGAACTCGGTGAGCCGGTCGCGATTCTGGAAGACGAGGAGTGCACCGGTCTTGGTGTTGGCCAGTTGGAAGGCGGTCTGGGCGATGGCAGCGGGGTTGATCGCCTGAGGCTCGTAGAGCCGGCCGAGAAAAAGACGCACTGGATTGGTCTGGATGAGCGCCTCCCGAATCTCGTTTCGGAAGACCACGACGAGCACCAGGACCGCGATCGCCCCAAACCCCTCGAGGAACCAGCTCGTGAGCACGAGCCCTGCGGCCTGGGCAATGCCGTGGAGGACCCAGAGGAAGAGAAGCCCCACCATGATCTGGAGTACGGAAGTCCCGCGGAAAAGCAGAAAAAGGCGATGGATGAGGATGCTGATTACCAGGATGTCGAGCACATCCTGCCATTTTTGGGGGGCCAGAAGATCGAGAATCATGGGCAGAGTATGCCAGAGCCGGGCAGGGGGGTCAACGGAATGGGGGCGGGCCCGTACGGCCAGCGCCGCGCCGAACCCCTATTGGCCGGGAAAAAGCTGGAGACCGGCCCCACTCGGCGAAGGTCAAATGTCGCAAGCGCCGACATGTCCTGGTTGCTCCCACAGGCGGGATGTGCCGCGCCCGCCCGATAGGGAGCTCACAAGCAGGGTCATTTTCCCACCGCCTCCTGGTGATTGGCGAAGTAGCGGTTGAAGGCGTTCAAGTAGGCCCGGGCGCTCGCTTCGATAATATCAGGACTGGTCCCGATTCCGGAGTAGACGCCTCCCTCGATCTCGACCCGGACCATCGCCTCTCCCAGGGCATCCTTGCCCATGGTCACGGCCTTGAGGTCGTAATCGAGGAGCTTGCCGCTCTTTCCCACCAGCCGCTCGATGCAGTGGAAGGTGGCATCCACCGGACCGTTACCGGTTGCGGCGTCCATGAGGACCTCGCTCCCCCTCTTCAGCCGCACCGAGGCGAGTGGCGTGATCCTGTTCCCGCTCATGATCTGTAGGCCGGCAAGACTGTAAGTCTCGGGAACCTTGGAGATCTCGATCTCGACGATGCTGGTCAGGTCCTTGGCGGAGATCTCTTTCTTTCTGTCCGCGACGGCGATGAAGCGCTGGTAGACGCGCTCGAAAAGATCCTTGTCCAGTTCGAAGCCGAGCTCGTTGAGCTTGTGCCGTACCGCGGCCCGTCCCGAGCGGGCGGTAAGGACCATCCGGTGCTCTCGGATACCCACATCCTCGGGACGGATGATCTCGTAGGTGCGCCGGTCCTTGAGGATGCCGTCCTGGTGAACGCCTGAGGAGTGGGCGAAGGCGTTACTGCCCACCACGGCCTTGTTAGGCTGGACCGGGATGTTCATCACCCGGCTCACCATGCGGCTGGTCCGGAAGATCTCCGTCGTATTGATCCCAGTGTGGGCTCCGAAGAAGGCGGGGCGGGTGCGAAGGGCGACGACGATCTCCTCGAGAGCGGCGTTTCCGGCCCGTTCGCCGATGCCGTTCATGGTGCACTCAACTTGGTCGGCGCCGTTCTTTACGGCGGCAAGAGAGTTGGCGACGGCGAGACCTAGGTCGTTGTGGCAATGGACGCTCAGGGTGACCCTGTCCAAGGCGGGCACGCGCTCTCGCAGCCGGCGAATGAGGTCGCCGAACTCATCGGGTATGGCGTAGCCCACCGTGTCGGGGATGTTGATCGTCGTGGCGCCCTCTTTGATGACTGCCTCGACAACGCGACAGAGGTAATCGAAGTCGGTTCGGGAGGCGTCCTCCGTGGAGTACTCCACATCCGGGCAGAGCCCTTTCGCGTGGCGGACCGTCTCTATCGCCATCTCCAGCGCCTGCTCGCGATCCGTGCGAAGTTTCTGCTGCACGTGGATATCCGATGAGCCGAGGAACACGTGGATTCTCGGCCGCTCCGCCTCCCGCACGGCCTCCCAGCAGATATCGATGTCCTGTTTCACCGCCCTGGCAAGGCCGGCGATTATAGGGTTTCTCACCTCCTGGGCCACCATTCTCACCGCCTGGGCATCGCCGGGAGACGAACAGGGAAAGCCCGCCTCGATGACGTCTACCCCGAGGCGCTCAAGCTGCCGCGCGATTTCCAGCTTCTGTCTGGCGTTGAGCTTGGCACCAGGCACCTGTTCGCCGTCCCTGAGGGTCGTATCGAAAATTGCCACCTTGCGCGTGTCCATGTTTCCCTCCACAGTCAAAGGGTTTCAGGTTAAGGTCCGCTTCATCCATGGTCGCATCACAGCGAGCAAGCCCCGGCTCCATGCTCACCACCTCCCTTCACTTGCCGAGGGTGTTCCGGAAAAGCAGAAGGGCCATGAGCGATCCGCCCATGGCCCTCAAGCTGTCGTGGTAATGGTGGTCAGCAACCGCTTAAGGCAACGGGCGGGCCGCAAAGGCACAGAAGGCTAAGGAGGAGCAGGAACTCCTTTCTCAGCGCATGCACCCATTGCCGATTGTGAAACATGGTTTCCTCGCTGATCGCTAACATATTTTTTTAAATATATCGGAAGTACGAAGAGTTTTCAAGAGGAAAATCATGGAGTCTTCCGAAGCGCAGCCAGATAGCAGCCGCAGCCGGTAACGGGCCTGTAGGCCCAGCGCCATGCCGATCAATTCCCAACCCTCGACAGGTCGGGCTTGCCCCTACAGGTCGCATGGCGCTAGCGGAGCGCTGCGAACT
>Ga0187774_10000358_pt1 | contig 15515 bp, 27 predicted proteins | sample 0216_BV02_MP05_2_FD_133152 | JGI IMG/M metagenome (GOLD analysis project Ga0187774, IMG submission 133152) | Tropical peat soil microbial communities from peatlands in Department of Meta, Colombia - 0216_BV02_MP05_20_MG | ecosystem: Environmental > Terrestrial > Soil > Wetlands > Peat | place... | reverse complement strand
TTCTGGTATCCGTACGGACGCACCCGTGAAGCGCTCGAAACGATGACGCGCGGGCGCGAATCGCATCCCTGCTGGGGTTACAAGCTGCAGTACATCAATCCCGTGACGGGAGGCTGGGCGATGCCCACGATGGGCACATTCATGCAGCTCCTGCCAAAGGGTTTCAGGGGGAAGGACTATCGCTCAACCGACTCCACCGTCTACGCCGTCGTCGAAGGCAGGGGTCGCTGTATCGTAGGCGGTGAGACACTCACCTTTGGCCCCCGGGACGTGTTCGTCTGCCCGTCGTGGCGGCCCTATCGGTTCGAGGCTGACGACGCAGCCGTGCTCTTCAGCTTTTCCGACCGACCCGTGCAGCAGGCGCTCGATCTTTGGCGCGAAGCATTCTGAGTCGCAAGAGGCGCTGAGAGAAGCCGTCCGCGGGCGGCTTCTCTCAGCGCCCGGCTGCGAGCGACCGGCGAGATCTCCAGCGCCGCGCTGCGATTTCAATGCCACTGCGCTCACTTACGAACGACAGAATGAACGCCGAAAAGACCAATTACGACCTGCTGTACAATCCACGGCTCATCGTTCCGGATCATCAGCAAATCTTCGAGCGCTGGGAAAGCGATTCGGAGCGAGCTCGAGCAAGTCTCGGCGGCTACCTGGATGTGCCTTACGGACCAGCAGACAGCGAGAAACTCGACCTCTTTCGCGCGCACGGGAGAAGCCGGGGCCTTCTGATGTACATTCACGGCGGCTATTGGCGCTCCCTCGACAAGAAGCGCTTTTCGTTCATTGCGCCCGCGCTCGTCAAGGCAGGAATCACGGTCGCAGTGCCAAACTACGCGCTGTGCCCCGCAGTACGGGTCGAGGACATCGTGATGCAGATGGTGCAGGCCTGCGCCTGGCTCTACCGGAACGGCGGCAATTTCGGCGCGGCCTCGCATAGGCTTTTCTTGTGCGGGCACTCGGCAGGCGGCCATCTGGCAGCCATGATGCTCTGCTGCCTGTGGCCCAAGTACGCTTCCGACCTTCCGAAGAAAGTCGTGTCCGCCGCACTCTCGATCAGCGGCCTGTATGATCTAACCGAAATCGCGAGGGTCCCTTCGATCAACAATGACGTTCGGCTGACGGCAAAGTCTGCAACGAAGGTGAGTCCAGCGTTCATGCCGCCGGTGACCGACGCTCCTTTCTACACTGCCGTGGGGGGAAAGGAAAACGAAGGATTCCACATCCAGAACGCGCTCATCGCGAAGAAATGGGGTAAGGCTCGCAGGGCAGATGTCCTGTGTCCGGAGGACAACCATTTTACGATCCTCGATCAGCTCTGCAGGCCTGAGAGCAGCTTGTTCGGTGCCGTCTTGAAGATGCTGGAAACCGGCAACGGTCCGATATGACAGCCGGCCGTGCGGTCTGGCTCGGGATTCTGTGAATGGCCAAGATGGAACGGCTTATGGAAATCAGGCGACTGCTCGTGGACAGTTTCCTGGCCGCGGTTGCCGCTGCCGATCCGCTGAAAGTCCTGCCTCGTCACCTTCCCTCTCCACCGTCGGGAAGAACCTTGGTGGTCGGGGCAGGGAAGGCCGCGGCTTCAATGGCCCTTGCGGTCGAACAGCACTGGCCCGCAGATGCAGCGCTTGAGGGCATCGTGGTCACCCGATACCGCCACGGACTGCCTACGAAGCGCATACGGGTCATCGAGGCCGGCCACCCCGTTCCTGACTCCACTGGCGAAGCCGCCGCGGGGGAAATTCTACGTAAGGTCGAGGGGCTGGGGCCGAGCGACCTGCTGCTTGCGCTTGTCTCCGGTGGCGGGTCGGCTCTTCTCAGTCTCCCGGTGGCATCGGTTGGGATCGAAGCGCTCAAGGCGACTACGCGGGAGTTGCTGCGCTGCGGCGCCCCGATTCAGGACATAAACACGGTGCGAAAACATCTCTCCGCAATCTTGGGGGGCCGGCTTGCGGCTGCGTGCAAAGCCCCGGTGCTCGCACTCCTCGTCTCGGATGTGACCGGAGACGAGCCAACCCACATCGCCTCGGGACCTTGTGCGCCCGATCCGACGACCTTCGGCGACGCTCTTGCAGTCATTCAGCGCTACGGCATCGAGGCGCCGTCGTCGGTGCGGGAGTATCTCCGGCGCGGCGCAAAGGGCGAAGTTCCCGAAACGCCCAAGCCTGGTGACGGGGTATTCTTGCGCACGGAAAATCGTGTGGTTGCGAGCGCGCAGCAGGCCCTGCGCGCAGCTTCGGACTTCTTCCGCCAGCGGGGAATGTCCAGCATCATCCTCGGTGACAGCGTGACGGGAGAGGCATCCGAGGTTGCAAAGGCATATGGGGCGCTCACGCGCCAGATCAGCCGGTACGGGGATTTCGCCAAGCCGCCCGTGGCGCTCATCTCGGGCGGCGAATGCACCGTCACCGTACGCGGCAAGGGCCGCGGGGGTCGTTGTACGGAATTCCTGCTGTCGCTGGCTCTCGACCTGGCCGGCGCCCCGGATGTTCACGCGATTGCGTGCGACACGGACGGAATCGATGGCTCCGAAGACAACGCCGGCGCCGTGCTTTTCCCGGAATCGCTCGAGCACGGACTCAGGGTCGGTCTGGACCCAAGGGCTCTGCTTGCCAACAACGACGCCTACGGATTTTTCTCCGGCATCGGTGATCTCGTGATCACCGGGGCGACGCGCACCAACGTCAACGACTATCGCGCAATTCTGATCACTTGATGAATCCGCAGCGCTTCGTCGACGAGAGTCCCGCGCCGCCGAAAGCCAGGGTGCATTGGCTTTGGCGGCACGAGCGCGGGAATGCGCACACATCGACCGGCAACTCCAATGAGCTCCGCCGCCAACAGCGGCAGGATTTCCTCGAGCGAACCGGTGCCGTGGCCGACCGTCCAGACCTTCAAGCTGCCCATCCCACTGGCTCTCCTATTTCCAGCTCGAGGTCGGCGGCGGCGTTCCCCTGGTTGGCCGCGATTTCGATCAGGCCCTGGCTATTCGGGTACCAGAACACTGCGCCCCGCGGCACGGCCGAGAATACCGGGGCGTGCTTGATTTGGCGCCCGTTTGCAATGAGCACGGCGTCGCGCCGCACCGCCTCTGCACGCAACCCGGTCATCGCGTTGCCATAGTGATCCACGTAAATGATTTCGGGGAGGTCTCCCGCCCCGAACCCGACGGACAGCCGCCCAAGAGGAGCAAGCCAGCCGTCCGGAAGCGGGCCCATCTCGATGCGTGCTGCGACCGGCGCGAACAGATCCCGCCCGTGGAACGAGGAACTCAAGGCCCGGGGCCTCCACGCAATGCGATACGCCTCAGCGTGTGCCGCGCGTGCCGCGAATACCGAGAGGAGCCCATTGTCCGGCCCGACAAATCGATAGCCGCCCGCCCGCAGCGCGACCGGCTCGCGAGCGCTGCCAACTCCGGGATCGATCACGGACAGGAAGACGCTTCCTTGGGGAAACGTGGGAACGAGCGACGCAAGCAGATGGGCAGCGGCCCGGACATCGAACGCGGGGACATCGTTCAGCAAGTCTATGATTGCCGCGCCGGGCGCGTCCCGAGCCAAGACAGCCTTCACCTGTCCCAAGTACGGATCCTGAGACCCGAAATCGGTAAAAAGGACGATGGCCACGTCTGTCCGGCACCCGAAGCCTTCTCTAACGACCACGATTCTAGCGATTGTGAGGATTTGCCGATATCAGACAATTCCCGGGTTCATGCGGCACAAGACTTGTGGACTGCCGCTCCCTGCGCCTAGCCCAGGAGACGGCCTCCAAGAGCGACAAAGGCCGGAGGAGTCCGGCCTTTGCACTTTTGGGGAAAACGAGGTGACTAAGGCTTCGCTTGCTCGGTCTTGGTTTCGACCTCGGGTTCGGGCCGGTCAAGCAGTTCGACCAGAGCCATAGGGGCGTTATCGCCCTTCCTGAAGCCGTACCTCAGGATGCGCAGATAACCGCCGTTGCGCTTGGCGTAGCGCGGTCCGAGTTCGGCAAAGAGCTTGAGGACCAGCTGGCGATCGCGCAGACGGTCGAAGGCAAGGCGCCGATTGGCAAGCGTCGGCCTCTTCCCCAAACTTATCATCGGCTCTACAACGCGGCGCAGCTCCTTCGCCTTGGGAAGCGTGGTGCGGATGACCTCATGCTTCAGAAGGGAGACCGTCATGTTGCGCAGCATCGCCAAACGGTGGGCGCTGGTGCGGTTGAGCTTCCTGAGTCCGTGGCGATGACGCACTGTGTTTGTCCCGTGTCGATGCCTCTAACTGCGTGCCGTTTCCATACCCGCCGGCGGCCAGTTCTCAAGCTTCATTCCCAGCGTGAGGCCGCGTGAAGCGAGCACTTCCTTGATCTCGTTGAGCGACTTGCGGCCGAGATTGGGAGTTTTCAGGAGCTCGGTCTCGGTGCGTTGAATCAGATCCCCGATGTAATAGATGTTCTCCGCCTTGAGGCAATTCGCAGAGCGTACGGTCAGCTCCAGATCATCCACCGGTCGCAACAGGATTGGATCGACCTGCGGAGCCTTCTTTTCCTCTACTGCGGGTGCAGTCCCTTCCAGAGCGGCAAATACCGACAGCTGGTCGACGAGGATTCTCGCGGCGTAGCGGATCGCTTCCTCGGGTTCGATGACCCCGTTCGTTTCGATGTCGATAATAAGCTTGTCGAGGTCCGTGCGCTGCTCGACGCGCGCCGACTCGACCGAATAGGAGACTCGCCGCACCGGCGAGAACGATGAATCGAGAATGATCTTGCCGATACCCTTCGACTCCTCGGGAATCACGCGCAAGTTGCCGGGGACGTATCCGCGCCCCTTCTCGACCTTGATCTGCATTTCCAACTTGCCCCCGGGGGAGAGGTGGGCGATCACGTGTTCCGGGTTGATGATCTCCACGTCGTGGGTGGCTTCAATATCTCCCGCAGTTACCGGGCCCTCGCCCTTCTTCTTGAGATTGAGGAGCGCGTCGTCCCGGTTGTGCAGCTTCAGCACCACCCCTTTCAGGTTGAGAAGAATATCGACGACGTCCTCCTGAACACCTTCGATCGTCGAATACTCGTGAAGCACACCGGCGATCTGCACCTCGGTCGCCGCAAACCCGGGCATAGAAGAGAGCAAGACACGACGGAGCGCGTTGCCAAGCGTATGACCGTACCCGCGCTCGAACGGCTCCATCAACACCTTGGCGTGATTGGGAGCGATACCCTGAACATCGATGATGCGTGGCTTCAAGAATCCACTGGTTTGCATGTAAGACCTCGAGACAAATAGGGCGGCTGCCGCCGTACTTCAACCAAACGCAGCGTTACTTCGAGTACAGTTCCACCACCAGGCTTTCGTTGATCGTAGATGGCAGGTCCGAACGAGCGGGAAGCGCCTTGAACCTGCCTTTCATTTCCTTTGTGTCAACCTCTATCCATTCCGGAAAACCGCGTCCCTCAGCAGCCGTGACGGACCCTTTTACGCGAAGCTGTTCCTTTGCCTTTGCTGAGACCTCCACCATGTCACCGGGTCGCACCGGGTAGGAAGGCATGTTCACGCGCTTGCCGTTTACGAGGATGCCGTTATGGCGCACGATCTGTCTCGCCTCGGTCCGGCTCGACCCGAATCCCATGCGGTAGGACACCGTATCGAGCCGCGATTCCAGAAGCTGCAACAGGCGCTCGCCCGTGACTCCCTTGCTGCGCGAGGCCTCTTGGTAGGTCTTGCGGAATTGGCGTTCCAGCATGCCGTAAATACGGCGCAGCTTCTGCTTCTCGCGCAGCTGCTTTCCGAAATCCGACATACGGCCTCCGCTCTTCTGTCCGTGCTGCCCGGGAGCGTAACTGCGTCGCTCGATCGCGCATTTTTCGGTGAAGCATTTCTCGCCTTTGAGAAAGAGCTTTTCTCCCTCCCGGCGGCACTGGCGGCATTTGGCGTCTAGGTTTCGAGCCATGTAAAGTCCTCTGTCAGAATCGACGATCCTGTTTGGGATCGGTTCCGGTCAATTCAATTATCCGGCGTCGGGTCATATGCGGCGCCTTTTCGGCGGGCGGCATCCGTTGTGCGGCACGGGTGTTACGTCCGCAATGCTGCTGATCTTGAGACCCAATGCATTGAGGGCTCGAACCGCCGACTCGCGACCGGGCCCTGGTCCTTTGATGCGCACTTCGAGGTTCTTCACGCCACACTCCTGAGCCGCACGACCCGCCTGCTCTGCAGCCACCTGGGCGGCAAACGGCGTGGATTTTCTCGAACCCTTGAATCCAGCGGCGCCCGAAGTCGCCCATGCAAGCGCGTTGCCTTGGCGATCGGTGATGGTGATGATCGTATTGTTGAACGATGCGTGGACGTGCGCGATGCCCTCCGCTACGCTCTTCTTGACCTTCTTGCGGACGCGCGCGGCGGCGGTCGGCGCAGCAGGGGGTTTTGCCATTTATTCGATTCCTCTACGGTTCTCTAGTATTCAACCGGCCTTCGCCGCCGGAGCGGTGATCTTGACCGCCGCCTTGCGGGGCCCCTTGCGCGTCCGAGCGTTGGTGCGGGTCCGCTGCCCGCGGACCGGGAGCCCCTTGCGGTGACGCGTCCCACGGTAGCAACCCAAGTCCATGAGCCGCTTGATATTCATCGATACTTCACGGCGCAGGTCACCTTCGACCTGGAACCGGGCCACCTGCTCACGCAAGCGTTCCATATCTGACTCAGACAAGTCTTTGATTTTTCTAGCTTTGTCCACTTTCGCAGCGGAGCAGATCGCCTGCGCGCGAGCCCTGCCCACACCGAAAATCGCCTGCAGGGCAATTTCGGCGTGCTGATGATTCGGTATATTGACTCCGGCAATCCGGGCCATGCCTTACTCCAACGAAGAACTAGAAATGAAAACCTGAAATTATAGCGTGATATCCGTTAATTACCTAGTGGTACTCAACCCTGTCGCTGCTTGTGGCGCGGATCCTTGCAGATCACCCGCACGACACCTTTGCGCCGGACGATCTTGCAGTTCCGGCAAATCTTCTTGACCGAAGCGAGCACCTTCATGGGGCTTTCCTTTCCTCTTCCATCCGTTCATTTCGCGCGGAAGACAATGCGTCCTCGCGTCAGGTCGTAGTGCGTCAGCTCCACCGTAACCTTGTCGCCCGGCAGGATGCGGATGTAATGCATGCGCATCTTGCCGGAGATATGTCCCAGAATGATGTGTCCATTTTCCAGCTTTACGCGAAAAGTCGCATTGGGCAGTGTTTCCATGATCTCGCCCTGCATCTGGATCACATCTTCTTTCGCCATGCTCTCTCACCCTGATCCATCAGCGAGCCGTAAACCCCGCGCCCTTGAAATTCGCTTTCTTCAGCAGGCTCTCGTACTGGTGCGTCATGATGTAGGCTTGTACCTGCGCCATGAAATCCATGGTTACCACCACGATAATCAGCAGAGAAGTCCCTCCGAAGTAGAACGGCACGTTCCATCTGAGGATCAGGAATTCAGGGAGCAGGCAAACTAGCGTCACATAGATTGCCCCCGCGAGCGTCAGCCTGAGGAGAATTTTTTCGAGGTACTTCGCGGTCTGCTCGCCCGGTCGGATGCCTGGGACGAATGCTCCCGACTTCTTCAGGTTGTCTGCGGTCTCTTTGGGGTTATATTGCAGAGCCGTGTAAAAGAAGCAAAAGAAAACGATCGCGCCCGCGTAGAGCATTACATACACGGGCTGTCCCGGGGTCAGCGTGGAGGCCAGATCTCTAATCATGAGGGTGAATGCCGCCCCGATCTGACCTTTCGTCAGCAATTCCCAGGTGCTGCCGCCTGCAACACCGCTGGTGAACCAACCGGCGAGCGTGGCGGGAAACAGGATGATTGAGGACGCGAAAATCGGCGGAATCACTCCCGACATGTTCAGCTTGAACGGCAGATGCGAGGCCTGCCCGCCGTAGACCTTGTTGCCGACCTGTCTCTTGGCGTAGTTGACCAGAATCTTGCGCTGCCCACGCTCTATGAAGCACACGCCCCATGTCACCACGGCGACGGCGGCTGTAATCGCGATTGCCGTCAAAGGATGCATAGCCCCGGTGCGAACCAGCTCGAGCAGGCCGCCGATTGCGTTTGGCAAACCTGCGGCGATGCCCGCAAAGATGATGATCGAGATGCCATTGCCCAGACCGCGCTCGGTCACCTGCTCCCCAAGCCACATGAGGAACATCGTGCCTGTCACCAGCGTTACGACCGTAGTAAAGCGAAACAACAATCCAGGGTCGATGACCAGTCCGGGTTGAGATTCAAGTGCTACGGAAATCCCTGTTGCCTGGAAGAGGGCCAGGAACACGGTGCCATAGCGCGTGTACTGCGTGATCTTGCGTTGACCCGCCTGCCCCTCCTTCCTGAGCTGCTCAAGCTGCGGGGACACCGCGGTCATGAGCTGCATGATGATCGATGCTGAGATGTAGGGCATGATCCCCAGGGCGAAAATTGTGAAGCGCGAGAGGGCCCCGCCTGAGAACATGTTGAACAAGCCGAGAATCCCGCCCTGCTGAGACTGGAACAACTCAGCGAGACGAATCGGGTCTATGCCCGGCACCGGAATGTGGGCCCCGATGCGGAAAACAACCAAGGCACCGAGCAGGAACAGGAGCCGTTTCTTCAGGTCACCGTACTTACCGGTCTTGCCGAGCTGAGGGGTCTGCGTGGCCATCTAAGCCTTACTTGCCCTTTTTCCCTTCGGGCCCGGCTGGTGACGCCGGCGAAGTCTTGACCTCGTTCTTCTTCTTCTTCTTCGCTTGATCTCGGGGGGAACCGTCTGCGGGCTCTCCCGCCTTCGCCTTCATTCCGCTCTCGTCCGGCTTCCCCTTCGCCTCGCCTGCGGGCTGCGTCACCGCAAGCGGTTTCGGTTCCCGTTTCGGCTTCGGTTGAGGAATGGGCGCGTCAGTGCTTCCGCCGGCTGCTTCAATCGCAGCGCGCGCACCCTTGCTCACCGCGATTCCCGTGAGCGCGAGCTTGCGCGTGAGTTTGCCCGACAGGATCACTTTGGCGCTCAGAACCGACTCCGGCACGATACCCGCTTCCTTCAGCGCGGCAAGATCGACCGCTTCGGCCTTCATGCGATCGAGATCAGATAGACGAACCTCGGCACCACCGCTGATCAGGGACTTGAAGCCGCGCTTGGGCAACCTGCGCTGGAGCGGCATCTGGCCGCCTTCGAAGCCGACCTTGTGAAAACCTCCGGAGCGCGCTCTCTGGCCTTTGTGGCCACGTCCTCCGGTTTTACCCGTGCCTGAGCCGATGCCCCGTGCGACGCGCTTGCGCACGCGCTTCGAGCCTTCGGCCGGTCTCAGATTATTGAGGTTCATCTATGCCTCCAGGCGCACAAGGTAGCTGACGCGGTTGATCATGCCGCGTACTTCGGGCGTATCCTTCACTTCGACGGTCTGGTACAGGCGCCTGATACCCAGGCCGCGCACGGTGGCGCGATGCTCAGCTTTGCATCCGATGGTGCTTTTCACGAGAGTCACGCGAATCTTCTTGTCGGCCACGAGTTTCTCCTTCAAGCCGCGATTTCTTCAATCGACTTGCCCCGCTTGGCCGCGATCTCGGAGGGCGTGTTCATCCTCTTGAGCCCGTCGAGCGTCGCGCGAACGACGTTGTAGGGATTGGTGGAGCCAATGCACTTGGCGAGCACATTGGTAACGCCCATCACCTCGAATACTGCCCGCATGGGCCCACCTGCGATGATACCGGTGCCTTCCGAGGCCGGCTGCATGATGACCTTCGACGAACCGTGCTTCCCGATCACGGCATGCTGAAGCGTGCCATTCTTCAAGGTGACTCGAAACATCTTGCGGCGTGCCTCCTCCAGCGCTTTCTGTACGGCAACCGGCACCTCGCGCGCCTTGCCCTTACCCATGCCGACGGCGCCGTCTCCATCACCGACGACGGTGAGCGCGGCGAAGCCGAGAATTCGGCCGCCCTTGACCACCTTGGTGACGCGGTTCACGGAGACCATCTTCTCCTTCAGGCCGTCCATGCGCTGTTCGCTGCCCTGCATCCTGGGTTGCATTCTCGCCATCGTGAGCCCCTAAATCAGAATTTCAGCCCGGCTTCGCGGGCAGCGTCGGCGAGTGCTTTGACCCGTCCGTGGTACCTGTAGCCCGAGCGGTCGAATGCCACGGACTGGATACCCAGACTCTTCGCTTTCTCGGCGATCCGCTTTCCGACTGCCACGGCCGCCGTCTTATTGCCGCCATTTGAGATCTTCGCGCGCATTTCCTTCTCTGCCGTGGACGCCGACGTCAGGACCTTGCCGTCCGCAGCGCAGACCTGAGCGTAGATGTGTGTATTGGTGCGGTGGACGGCGAGCCGCACACGCCCGAGCTGGTGGAGCTTGTGTCGGGTCTGCGAAGCGCGCTGAAGCCTGGCTGCCTTCTTGTCGCTCATAGTTACTTCTTCTTTGTCTCTTTTAGGGTTACCTGCTCGTCCGAGTAGCGCACGCCCTTGCCCTTGTACGGCTCTGGCGGCCGGTACGCACGCACCTCTGCGGCTACCTGGCCCACGAGCTGCTTGTCCAATCCCTTGATGACGATCTCGGTCTGCGATGGCGTCTCGACTTTCACTCCTTTGGGCATGGTGTGCACAACGGGATGGGAAAAGCCGAGCGCAAGGTTCAGCTTGTCTCCTTGCGCCTGGGCGCGGTAGCCGACCCCCACCAGCGTAAGGCGCTTCTCGAATCCCTTGGTGACCCCAAGGACCATGTTGGCGACGAGCGCCCGCAATGTGCCGGACATGGCATTCGCCTCGGCCGAATCGTTCAGGCTCTTGAAAAGCAGTCTGTCTCCATCCTTCTCCACACCAATGTCACGGCGGAGGGGTTGCGTCAGGGTCCCGAGCGGTCCTTTTATCGACAGCGCTTCCACCGCAAGGGTCGCTTCGACGCCCTTGGGAAGACTCACGGGATTCTTTGCGATTCGCGACATGCCGACTCCTAGGCGACGATGCAGAGCACTTCGCCGCCGATTCCGGTGGCCCGCGCTTTACGGTCCGTCATGACGCCCTTCGAGGTAGAGACGATCGCTACCCCCAGCCCGTTCATGACCTTGGGCAGATCGTCGCGGCCGCGATAGATACGGAGCCCCGGCCGCGACACCCTTTCGATTCGTTCGATGACCGGCTGCCCCGCGTAATACTTTAGGCTGATCTCCAGCTCCTGCTTCCCTTCCTTGTCGTGTACTGCAAAGCCCTCGATATAGCCTTCGTCCTTCAGCACTTGGGCAATCGAAACCTTCAGGGTTGACGAGGGAATGCCGACAGCAGTTTTCCGCACAGCCTGGGCATTGCGGATCCGCGTCAGCATGTCGGAGATCGGATCGGTCATGCTCATTCGGCCCCTCCTTCTACCAGCTCGCCTTGATCACGCCGGGGATCTCCCCACGCAAGGCAATCTCACGCAGCTTGTTCCGCGCCAAACCGAACTTGCGGAATACGCCGCGGGGGCGCCCGGTCAGCTTGCAGCGGTTACGCAATCGAACCGGTGAGGAATTGCGGGGCAGGCGCTGGAATTTTTCGCGCGCCTCCTGGCGATCCTCGTCGCTTCGCGCGGCATCGTTGATGACCGCGAGCAATGCCGCTCGCTTGGCGGCGAACTTCACCACCATCTTGCGGCGTTTCTCTTCGCGGTTGATAAGGGCAAGCTTGGCCATGGCTACCTCAGGTCTTGAACGGAAAGCGAAACGCCGCCAGAAGCGCACGCGCCTCTTCGTCGGATTTCGCGCTCGTGGTAATGCTGATGTTGAGTCCCCGCAGAGCATCGATTTTGTCGTACTCGATCTCCGGGAAGATGATCTGCTCCTTGACGCCGAGGCTGTAGTTGCCGCGACCGTCGAAGGCTCGGCTCGAGATTCCGCGAAAGTCTCTGATTCGGGGTATGGCCACGGTGACAAGGCGATCCAGGAATTCGTACATGCGCTTGCCTCGGAGCGTCACCTTGCAGCCCACCGGAAAATCCTTGCGGATCTTGAAGGTCGCGATCGACTTCTTAGCCTTGGTGACAATTGGCTTCTGGCCGGCGATCTTGGCCAAGTCGGCTACGGCGTTGTCGAGAATCTTCTTGTCCTGCGTCGTTTCACCCACGCCCATGTTCAGGGTGACCTTCTGGATGCGTGGTACTTGCATAGAGGTCTTGTACCCGAACTTCTTCATCAGGTCGGGCACTACGTTCTTGCGGTAGTACTCTTGCAGGCGTGCCATAGACTATGCGTCCACCATTTCGCCATTGGACTTGAAGACACGTACCTTGCGTCCGTCGTCCATTTTCTTGAACCCGACTCTGTCGGCTTTCTTGGTCTGCGAGTTGAACAGAGCGATATTGGAAACGTCGATCGGCATTTCCTTTTCTGTGATGCCGCCCGTGATGTTTTTCATTGGATTCGGGCGCTGGTGCTTCTTCACCCGGTTGACACCTTCCACGATGACGTGTCCGGTATCCACGATACGCAGCACGGTGCCGCGCTTTCCCTTGTCTTTGCCTGCGATGACGATCACGTCATCGCCCTTTCTGATCTTTTCCATAGTTTCGATACAATCGATGGATTCGGTTGTTACGCGGACCGCCGGAGGCCGTGCCTCTGCTGTCTAGAGCACCTCGGGGGCGAGCGACACAATCTTCATGAATCGCTCGCTGCGAAGCTCGCGAGTCACCGGCCCGAAAATGCGTGTCCCGATCGGCTCCATCTTGTTGGTCAGGAGCACCGCCGCATTGGAGTCGAAGCGGATGCGGCTGCCGTCGGCCCGCCGCACTCCCTGGGCAGTGCGCACGACCACGGCATGATAGATCTCGCCCTTCTTCACTCGGCCTCGCGGAGCAGCGTCCTTGACGCTCACCTTGATCACGTCGCCGATGTTGGCGTATCGGCGCTTCGAGCCCCCGAGCACCTTGATACACATGACCGCGCGCGCGCCAGTGTTGTCGGCGACATCGAGCACCGTTTGCATCTGAATCATTTCTTCTCTCCAACTTGTCTGCCGGGCTTGTAGCAGGGCAGGCAGTTTTGGATCCCGTCCGGGATGATCCGCTTCGGGGCCTGAAAGAACCAATTACCTGAAGCGAAGGCCTTGGATTTTACTTTGGATCGACCCTCTTCCGCAAGGTATTCTTCAGACCACGCGCCCCTTTTCGACGAGCTTGGTCACTCGCCACGCCTTCGTCCGGGAAATCGGGCGACATTCCTCGATCAGCACCACATCGCCCTCGTGGTACTCGCTCTTTTCGTCGTGAGCGTGGTACTTCTTCGAGCGGGTAATGATTTTCCCGTACATGGGATGCGTCACGCGACGCTCCACCAGTACCGTTACGGTCTTGCGCATCTTGTCGCTGACGACTCTGCCCGTCAGCGTCCGCGTCGTCTTGGTTCCGCTCATTTCGCTCCCGCCTTCTCCCTCAAGATGGTCCGAGTCCGGGCGATGTCCCGGCGCACCTTCTTCAACTGGCTGCTGTTGGTGAGTTGCTGCGTCGCCTTCTGCATGCGCAGGCTGAACTGTGCCCGCAGCAGATCCTCAAGCTCCTTGGAGAGCTGTGCCGGATCCTTGGCACGCAACTCACTGGTTTTCATATTGGTGACCCCGCTTCATTGTTCTTACCCGCCCATCTGGCGGAATACAAATACCGTGCGCAACGGAAGCTTAGCCGCGGCCAGCGCAAATGCTTCGCGTGCCATGGGCTCGTCGACTCCATCCATCTCGTAGAGGACCTTCCCTGGCTGGATCTCGGCGACGAAATATTCCGGATTGCCCTTGCCATTACCCATGCGCACTTCCGCCGGCTTGTGCGAGACGGGCTTGTCGGGAAAGATACGGATGAAGATCCGCCCGCCGCGCTTGATGTGTCGAGTCATGGCGCGTCGCGCTGCTTCGATCTGGCGAGCCGTCAGCCGGCCACGAGTCGTCGCTTTCAGGCCGTACTCTCCGAAAGACACCTTCGTTCCGCGGGTGGCGACCCCCCGGTTTCGTCCCTTTTGTTGCTTGCGGTACTTGGTCCTAGCTGGCTGAAGCATGAAATCGTTCCCTTCCTACGAAGAAGCCTTCGGCTTCCGCGATCTCTTCACCGTGGTCTTCGGTTTGGCTTCCGGCTTTGTCTCGACCTTGGCCTTGGATTCGCCTGCGGCCTTCTTTGAAACGCCAGGGCGCGGCCGAGAGGCCTTTGGCTTGGTCTCCGCCGCCGCGGCTTCAGGCGCGGGCGCACTGGGGGTCGCCGCCACGGGACCCGGTGCCTCTGCTGCAGCAAGGGGGGCGGGCCTGACGGGCGCCTTCTTCACCGTTTTCGCCGCCAGAGCCTCTTCGGAAGTTGGAGAAGGCGGCGCCAACGGCTCCTCGCCCTTGGCCATGACTTCGCCCTTGTACACCCAGCACTTGATGCCGATCACCCCGTAGGTCGTCTTCGCCTCGGAAAAACCGTAGTCGATGTCCGCGCGCAGCGTGTGAAGCGGCACGCGACCTTCGCGATACCACTCGGTGCGCGCGATCTCGATGCCGTTCAGCCGCCCCGCGCTCATGATCTTGATCCCCTGGGCCCCCAGGCGCATGGCATTCTGCATGGCGCGCTTCATCGCGCGGCGGAACATGATGCGCTTTTCCAGTTGCTGCGCGATCGAATCGGCGATGAGCTGGGCGTCGACTTCGGGCTTGCGGATCTCCTCGATGTTCACGTGCACCATCTGCACGCCGAGAAGCTTCCTCAGATCGGCTTTCAGCATCTCGATATCTTCGCCCTTCTTTCCGATTACCACTCCTGGCCTTGCGCTGTAGATCGTGATGCGAGCGTCCTTGGCCGGCCGCTCGATGACCACCTTGCCGACCGAGGCATGGGCGAGCCGCCCCTTCAGGTAGTCGCGGACCTTCAGGTCCTCGTTCAGCATCGTGGCAAAATTCTTGGTGTTTGCGTACCAGCGCGACGACCAGTTCTTGTTGACGCTGAGCCTGAATCCGGTCGGATGAATTTTCTGTCCCATGAGATTCCCTATTTCTTCGCCTTTGTCGGGGTCTTCTTCTTCTCCTCGTCGCCGACGGTGACGAAGACGTGGCAGGTGTGCTTGGTCACCCGGTTGCCCCGGCCCTTGGCCCGGGCGTGGAATCGCTTCAGCGGGATGCCGCGCTCGACCAAGATTCGCTTCACTTTCAGCTCATCGACGTCCGCGCCGTCGTTGTGCTCCGCGTTGGCGATTGCCGATTCCAGGACTTTCTTGATGATCTGTGCGCCTTTCTTGGGGCTGAAGCTCAGCAGGTTGAGCGCTTTCTCCACTGGGAGCCCCCGAATCTGGTCGGCCACCAGTCGTCCCTTTTGGGCCGATAGCCGTACACCGTAGAGCTTTGCTCGGGTTTCCATCGTTCGCTCCTACTTCTTATCGCCGCCCGCGGCGGGGGCCGCGGGCGCGGGAGCAGCCGCTGGCGCGGACGCGGCGGCGCCGGGAGGTCCACCTCCGCCCGCCCTGGCGGCAGCGGCTGCCTCCAGGACTCTCTTGTCCGCCATACCGTGACTCTTGAAAATGCGTGTCAGGGCGAATTCACCTAGCTTGTGCCCGACCATATTTTC
>Ga0187774_10000357_pt1 | contig 15522 bp, 13 predicted proteins | sample 0216_BV02_MP05_2_FD_133152 | JGI IMG/M metagenome (GOLD analysis project Ga0187774, IMG submission 133152) | Tropical peat soil microbial communities from peatlands in Department of Meta, Colombia - 0216_BV02_MP05_20_MG | ecosystem: Environmental > Terrestrial > Soil > Wetlands > Peat | place... | reverse complement strand
CGCCACCACGGACCATATCGACGACACCCTCAACTACAAGGCGGTGGCCAAACGCCTGATTGATTACGTCGGCAAATCCCAATATCAGCTCGTGGAGACCTTGGCCGAAAAAGTCGCGGAAATCCTGCTCGCCGAGTTCAGGCTCAAATGGGTGCGCGTGCGCGTCAACAAGAAAGGCGCGGTCCGCGGCGCCGGCGACGTGGGCGTGATCATCGAACGCGGCGCGGCATAAACCATGCCCCGGGTGTACGTCAGCCTCGGCAGCAATATCGACCGGGAAACCAACCTCCGCACCGCCGTCCGCGAGTTGGCGGCGCATTACGGAAGGCTGACCCTCTCGCCAGTTTATGAAAGCCGGGCGGTCGGATTCGATGGCGGGAATTTCTACAATCTGGTGGTCGGCTTCGACACCGAAGAGTCCCCCGAACGCATCAAGGAAACGCTCGAGGAGATCGAAACGCACTGCGGCAGACGCCGTGAAGGCCGCCGTTTCAGCTCGCGCACGCTCGACCTCGATCTATTGCTCCACGGTGATACGTTGCGGCACGACGGCCGGATCGACCTGCCGCATCCGGATATCCGGCGATACATCTTCGTGCTGCGTCCGCTGGCCGAAATCGCGCCCGACCGGCGTGATCCGGAAACACGCCGGACCTACGGCGAGTTGTGGAACGCATTCAACGCCGGAAAAACGGAAATCTGGAAAGTGGAATTCGATCCGGGAAGATAAATCCGGGTTCTACAACACCACCCAGCGACCACCGTCTACTATCAGCAGCTGGCCGGTGATGAAACCGGCGTCGCGCACCAGGAACAATGCCGTGCGGGCGATATCGTCGGTGTCCCCGGAGCGTTTCAGCGGCGTGCGCGAGACGATGCGCTGCTTCGACATTTCGTCGAGCTCGGTCTCGGGCCAGAGGATGACGCCAGGGGCGATGGCGTTGACGCGAATCTCAGGACCGAGCTCGCGCGCCAGGCTCTTGGTGAGCATAATGACGCCGGCTTTGGCGATACTGTAGATGGGGTAACGAATCAACGGCCGGTCGCCGTAGATGTCGGCAATGTTGACGATACAGCCGCCGAATTTGCGCAGATGCGGAACCGCGGCCTGAGACAGAAAATAAGGCGCCTTGAGGTTGGTGTCGACAACGTCGTCCCACTGCGCCTCGGTCGCCTCACCCACCGGCGTGGGATAGAAACGCGAGGCGTTGTTGACCAGCACGTCCAGGCGGTCGAACGCTTCGACAGTCTCGAATACCAGGTTTTTCGCCAGTCGTTCGCCGTTGCTGAGGTCGCCGCGTACCAGCATGACCGACTCCGGGCGATCCCGCTGCAGCTCTTCCTGCAGCGCGTGCGCCGCCCGTTCAGAGGTGTGGTAATGCACCACGAGCTTCATGCCCTGAGCGTGCAGCAGGCGCGCAATCGCCGCGCCGATTCGATGTGCTCCGCCCGTGATCAAGGCGACCTTGCCATCGAGAGTGTTGTCGGCCATAACGGAATCCCTACTTCGTTCGTCCTGAATATGACTGGCAGCCCTACTCGCTGCCGCTCGTTCGTCTTGTCATAAAATACCCAGTATAGTGCCTGAGCTTGACGCCATTCTGCCAGAAATAGTATGAACGCACTCGAATTGTGCCAAACAGGGCGGGCGCCGTTATCGGCCACGTCGCGATTTCGGTTACCCGTTGAAAAGCCATATAGCCATGCCGAACTATTCCTCACACCACAACGGCCCGACGGCCCGGTCCGACGCACGCACGCTACCGCCGCAGAGTGACGAGGAGCAGGAACACAGCGACCGGTTGGTGCGCCGCGTGCGCGAAGAAATCTCACGCTCCGGCGGCGCGATTCCGTTCGCGCGCTTCATGCAACTCGTCCTTTACGCGCCGGGGCTCGGCTACTACGCCGCGGGTCGGCGAAAATTCGGCGCCGGCGGCGATTTCATCACCGCACCGGAACTGGGTCCGCTGTTCGCGCGCTGCCTGGCGCGCCAATGCCGCCAGATACTCGGGGCGCTCGCCGGCGGCGATATTCTCGAAGCCGGCGCCGGCAGCGGCGCCTTGGCCGCCGACCTGCTGATTGAGCTCGAGTCGCTGGGTTGCCTGCCGCGGCGTTACGCCATTCTCGAGCTCAGTGCCGAACTGCGCGCGCGTCAGGCCAAAACCATAAAGCACCGGGCGCCGCATTTGCTATCGCGGGTGCACTGGCTCGACGCGCCGCCCGCGAGCATTCGCGGCATCATTCTGGGGAATGAGCTGCTCGACGCCATGCCGGCGGTGCGTTTTCGTGTCGCTCCCGACGGCATCCGCGAGCTTTACGTGACTTGGGAAAACGATCGTTTCGCGTGGCAGGAAAAACCGGCCGAACGGCCGGTGCAGGCTCGAGTCGTGCCGCTTGCGCTGGCGCCGGGTTACACCTCGGAGATCAACTGGCACGCCGAGGCCTGGGTGCGCACCATGGCGGACACGCTGCAACAGGGCGTGCTGTTGCTCATCGATTACGGCTTTCCGCGCGCCGAGTTCTATCATCCGCAACGGACGGACGGGACGCTCATGTGCCATTACCGGCACCGCGCGCACGCCAACCCGCTGATTCTGGTCGGCCTACAGGACATCACGGCGCACGTCGATTTCACCGGCATTGCCGCGGCCGGAACCGGGGCCGGCCTGCGCCTTCTCGGCTACACCTCGCAGGCGGCTTTCCTGATCGGATGCGGGCTGGAACAGCTTGCGGCGCAGTCCGACCCGGAAAACACGCGCGCCCATCTTGAACTCACGCAGCAGATCAAGAAACTTACGTTGCCGCACGAAATGGGCGAGTTGTATAAAGTCATCGCGTTCGGGCGCGGCGCCGGGGAGCCGTTGCTCGGATTCGTCGCCCGGGACCGGCGCGGACGGCTTTGACGACGCCATCGCACGAGCGCATCATGATCAAGGCGATTATCACCGACATCGAAGGCACCACGTCATCGTTATCGTTCGTCAAAGACGTGCTGTTCCCCTACGCGCGCGAGCGCATGGCGGAGTTCCTGCGCGCCCATGCGCAGGACCCGGCGGTGCGGCGCGAGATCGAGGACATGCGAAGGATCAATGGACAGAATCTGAGCGATGCGCAGGTCGCCGAACAGCTGATCCGGTGGATCGACGAGGATAAAAAAATCACGCCGCTGAAGGCGCTCCAGGGCATGATCTGGGAGGACGGTTATAAGAAAGGCGCTTTCAAAGGCCACATGTACGAAGACGCGGCGTGCGATCTGAAAAAATGGAAGTCCGCCGGCATCGCGCTCTATGTTTTTTCCTCTGGCTCGGTGCACGCGCAGAAGCTGCTCTTCGCGCACAGTGAATATGGCGACCTCACGCCGCTGTTCTCCGGCTATTTCGACACCAATATCGGCAACAAGCGCGAGGCGGCTTCCTACCGGAAAATCGCCGAGACCATCGGCTTCCCGTCGCGGGACGTGCTGTTTCTTTCCGACATCAAGGAAGAACTGGATGCCGCCCGGGCGGCGGGCATGCAAACGGTGTGTCTGGTGCGGGTTGGCGCGCTCGATGCAAATGCGCCGCACCGGCAGGTCAGAAATTTCGACGCGATCGTGTTTTAAACCGTCCGCGCCCACAGGTCATGCGTGTCGGCACCGGTGATTTTCACCCTTATAAGATCCCCCGGTTTCAGGCCTTTCGCGGCTTCAATATAGACCACCCCGTCGATTTCCGGGGCATCGGAGCTGGAACGCGCGACCGCCTGTCGGCCCCGCACTGCGTCCACCAGCACGTCCAGGGTCCGGCCGATGCGGCCCTGCAGTTTTTCCGCAGACATGGTTTCCTGTACCTGCATGAAACGCGCGAGGCGTTCTTGTTTGATCTCTTCCGGCACTGGCTCGGCTAAGGCGTTGGCGGCCGCGCCCTCGACTGGCGAATAGGCGAAAGCACCGACGCGATCTAGCCGGGCCGCGCGCAGGAAATCAAGCAGTTCTCCGAACTCTTCCTCGGTTTCGCCGGGAAACCCGACGATGAAGGTCGAACGCAGCGTGATCTCGGGGCAGACCTCGCGCCAGCGTTCGATGCGCGCGAGGTTGTTCTCGGCGCTGGCCGGGCGTTTCATCAGTTTCAGGATGCGCGGGCTGGCATGCTGCAACGGCACATCCAGATACGGCAGGATTTTCCTTTCGGCCATCAGCGGAACAACCTCGTCCACGTTCGGATAGGGATAGACGTAGTGCAGCCGCACCCACACGCCGAGCTCGCCCAAAGCGCGTGCGAGATCCAGCATGCGCGTCTTCAGCGGCCGGCCCTGCCAGAAACCGGTGCGGTATTTCACGTCCACGCCGTAGGCGCTAGTGTCCTGGGAGATGACCAGCAACTCCTTCACGCCGGAGCGCACCAGATTCTCCGCTTCCTGCATCACTTGGCCTACGTCGCGGCTCACGAGGTCGCCGCGCATCGACGGAATGATGCAGAAGCTGCAGCGATGGTTGCAGCCCTCGGCGATTTTCAGATAAGCATAATGTCGCGGCGTGAGCTTGATGCCGGCTTGCGGTACCAGGTCGGTGTAGGGATCGTGCGGTTTCGGCAGGTGCGCATGCACCGCTTGCATCACTTGGTCGAGGGCGTGCGGGCCCGTGACCGCCAGCACCTGCGGATGGGCTTGTTTGACAACGTCGCCCCTGGCGCCGAGGCAACCGGTCACGATCACGCGACCGTTTTCCGCGAGCGCCTCGCCGATGGCCTCGAGCGACTCTTCCACCGCGGCGTCGATGAAGCCACAGGTGTTGACCACCACCAGATCGGCGCCGGCGTAGTCGGGCACGATGGCGTAACCCTCGGCGCGCAGTTGCGTGAGGATGCGCTCGGAGTCGACCAGCGCCTTGGGGCAGCCGAGGCTGACGAATCCGACGTTGGGAACGGGGCCAGCACCGGCCCGCAGCGCGGAATGGGAGGACGCAGCTTTGACCATGACATCTACTCGATCTTGAGGTAGGCGTAGCCCTGGTGCTCGAGCTCGACGATGCGCGCCACCCCCGAAGGAACGAGCTGCACACCCGGGATCAGCTTCTTCTCGCCGAGCCCCGCCTGCTCGCGGGTGATGTCGCACAGTTCCAGCTTCACGCCGAAGGTGTCCTGCAGGGTCTGGAGGCGCCCGAGCAGGTTCTCACGCCGTTCCTTGAGCGCCGCGTCCTCGGCGAACGGCGTGCCCTTGAGCGGGTCACGCGTGACGAAACGGATGCCGTAGGAGACGAACACCACGCGAATGTCGTAGTCCGCCAGCTGCGACTGATACACGCTCACCATGTTGTTGATGTTGGTGAGCATGGCGCTGAAGCGGCGCGGGTCGGCGAAGTCGACGTGGTACACCACCTTGATCACGTCGTCCTTGGGCTTGGCCGCGGCCGGTTCGGCCGCCGCGGCCTCGCCCGCGCCGGCCGCCACCAGCACCAGGGCCAGCGCGGCCAGCAATACGGAATTCCACTGGTAAATCGGCTTGAGCTTCATGACTCGTCTGCCTTCGCTCCCGAAGGGGCGGTATCGGACGCCGATAATACCTGACGCACGGCCTCGATGCGCTGTTCCCTGATGCGCGCGCCGATATCCGGACCCTTTCCGCCGTCGGCAGCGATGGCCGCGGTATCGACCGCGCGTGCCGCCGCGTGCGCGCGCCGGAAAAGACCGGCCTGGGGATAGGGCGCATCGCCGATCCCGGCGCGGCCGCGGAAATCGGCCTCGCAGGCGGTGACAAACATGTCGACGCGCTCCGGGCGGCGGAACGCGTCCATGGCTTCGAGCGTGTCCACCACGGTGGCGGGCCGCAGTTCGGCGATCCGGTGGCAATGCGCGTGGTAGCGCGCGGTGACGAGCGCGAGGTCGCGGTAATCGTTGGGCACGCGAAAATGCTGGCAGAAATTCCTGACCAGCTCGACGCCGCGCTCTTCATGGCCGATGTGCTGCGGCCATTCGTGCTTGGGCGTCACTCCCTTGCCGAGATCGTGCATGAGCGCGGCAAAGCGCACGCGCACGTCGGCCGAGAGATTCGCCGCCGCGTCCAGTACCAGCATCACGTGCACGCCGGTATCGACCTCGGGATGGTGCTTTTCCGGCTGCGGCACACCGAACAACGCGTCGATCTCGGGGAACAGCCGCACCAGCGCGTCGCAGCCGCGCAATACCTCAAAGAAGCACGACGGTCGATCTTCGCCGAGTGCCCGTTCGAACTCCTGCCACACGCGTTCCGGCACCAGGTGGTCGACCTCGCCGGACTCGACCATCCGGCGCATCAACGTGTTGGTGCCGTGCGCAACGTGAAAGCCCCATTTGGCGTAACGCGCGGCAAAGCGCGCCACCCGCAGGATGCGTACCGGGTCCTCGGCGAACGCGGGCGAGACGTGGCGCAATACGCCGTTGCGCAAGTCTTCGGCGCCGCCGAAGGGATCGATAAGATTGCCCGCCTCGTCTTCGGCCATGGCATTGATAGTGAGATCGCGCCGCCTGAGGTCGTCTTCGAGCGTTACATCCGGCGCCGCGTAAACCGCGAAGCCCTTGTAGCCGTGACCGGACTTGCGCTCGGTGCGCGCCAGCGCGTATTCCTCCTTCGTCTCCGGGTGCAGGAACACCGGAAAATCAGCGCCCACGGGCTTGAAACCCTTGGCGATCATTTCGTCCGGGGTGCCGCCCACCACCACATAATCGCGGTCCTGGACCGACAGACCCAGGAGCCTGTCGCGCACCGCGCCACCGACGAGATAGATCTTCATATGGCAAGACGAATGAGCGACAGTGAATGGGACTTCATTATCATGACGAGACAAACGAGCGTGGCGAGTAAGACTACCTTATCACGGCAATACGAACTGGCGTAGCGAATTAGGTGTCATCTTGTGACAAGATGAACCAGCGGCAGCGAGTGGGGCTACTAGTCATATGTCTGGACCAACGAAGTAGGGATTCCTTTATGACCGACATGCTAATGTGTGGCGGCTATTCAAGCCAATAGTCCGTTCGCATGACCGACAAGCTGCGTCTGGTTCCCTTGCTTTTGTGGTCGCTCGCCGTCACCGCATGCGCGAGCCCGGCTTACTATTACCAGGCCGTCTCGGGAGAGATGCAGATTCTCTCCAATCGCAGGCCGATCGAGGACGTGCTGAACGATCCGGCCACGCCACCGCAGACCAGAACGCAGCTCGAGCTGGCGCAACGTCTGCGCGAGTTCGCCAGCCGCGAATTGCTGCTTCCGGACAATCGCAGCTATCGCCTCTACGTCGACCTGCACCGGTCGTATGCCGTCTGGAACGTTTTCGCCGCACCAGAACTGTCTCTCGAACCCAAAGAATGGTGTTTCATCGTTACCGGTTGCGTTCGCTACCGCGGCTATTTTGCGCGCGCCGCGGCGGAGCAATTCGCCGACGCGCTTAAACAGAAAGGCTACGACGTCTATGTCGGCGGCGTGCTCGCCTTTTCCACGCTCGGCTGGTTCAACGATCCTTTACTCAACACTTTTATCGACCGCCCCGAGGCCGCTCTCGCGGGACTGCTGTTTCATGAGCTGGCGCACCAGAAAATTTACGTCACAGGCGACACCAGTTTCAACGAATCCTTCGCCACCACGGTGGAGCTCGAGGGCGTCAAGCGCTGGTTCGAACGGAACGGTACGCCGCAGCAGGTCGATGCCTACCGGCAGAAACTGCAACGGCGCGAGGAATTTATCGAGTTGATGCTCAGGCACCGCGCGCATCTGTCGGAGATCTACGCCTCGCGCTTGAGCGACACAGAGAAACGCGCGGCCAAAGCGCACGAGTTCAATGAGCTGCGACAGGATTACGCCGGGCTCAAGGCTTCATGGGGCGGCGATACGACGTACGACGGCTGGTTCGCGCGTGATCTGAACAACGCCCAACTCATCGCGGTCGGGCTGTACACCCAGTACGTCTCGGCGTTTCAGAAACTGCTGGCGCAACACCATGGTGACCTAGCCGCGTTCTATGGCGCCGTGGACCGGCTCGCGCACCTGCCGCGGGCGCAACGCGACGCGGACCTGCGTGACCTGGTGACAAGCCGCTAACGCGGCGCGACATAGGTCGGGGCGATTTCCTCCAGACGCTCCGGGGTGATGCCGAATAGCTCGGGAAAGCCGTCTTGACACACGCTATCGATCTGCAGCGATCGGTAATTGTCGAGCGAAAACGGCTTGCCGGGGACGAACTCCAAAGCTGCCGCCTGCAGGAATGACAACGTATCGTTCAAGCCGACGATGCAAACGCGCCGGTCGAGGAGTTCCGCGACATAGCGCACAATCTCGCGCAACGTATAGACACTGGGGCCACACAGGTCGTAGCGCTGCCCGAAGGTCTTGTGATTGTCGAGCGCTTCCACGAATACGCGCACCACGTCCTCCACGTATACCGGCTGAAAACGCGCATCGGGGCAGGCGAGCGGAAACACGCCAGGGGCGAAACGCAACAGCATCGCGAAGCGGTTGAGGAAGTCATCGCCGGGGCCAAAGATGACCGAGGGACGGAAACTGGTCACGTGTAGCTGGTCGCTGTCGGCGCGTTGCGCTGCCTCTTCGCCCGCGGCTTTGGTGCGCAGGTAATGACTAGGCGCGTCGGTGGCGGCGTGCAGCGCGCTCATGTGCAACAGCCGCGATACGCCCGTCTGGTGACAGGCATGCACGATTTTTCCGGGGAGGTCGGCGTGCACCCGCACGAAACCGCGGCCGTCGCGACCCGGTTCGTTGAGGATCCCGACCAGATTGACGACGGTGTCGCGCCCTTCGAGCTCAGTCTGCAGAAACGCCGCCTGCTGCACGTCACCTTCGCTCAGTCGCAGGTTCGGCATCACCAGTAGGTCGCGATGGCGCTCGCGGCGTCGGGTGAGGATGACGATGTCGTGCCCGGCCCCGGAAAGACGCGCTGCCAGACGCCGGCCGACGAAACCGGTTCCACCCAATATGCATATCTTACGCGTGGTCATGAAGCACCGCCTGTTCCCTACGATACCCCCCGATGCGGCTCAGCGTCCACCAACCTTCGACGACGGTTTCAAACACCGGTGGCAACAAGCGACTCACGCGAAGAAAAATCCCGGGATCGACCGAACAACGATATCGATTAGGACTGGACTGTGCCGAACTGGGCGCATTCGGCGGCGTGGTAAATGAAGGATCCGCTGTGCCGACGCTTGGCCACGTACATCGCGGCATCGGCGCATTTGCATAAGGCGGAGACGTCAGGCGCGTGGTCCGGGTACGCGGCGATACCGAGACTGCCGGTCACCGAAATGGCGCAACCTTCGAGCTGAAACGGTTGTTTCAGAACGTCAAGCAGCTTGCTCGCCGCTCGCGTCGCCCCCGTGATGCCGGTGAACGGCAGCACCACGGCGAATTCATCATTGCCGAGCCGGCCCACGGTATCGGATCGTCGCAACGATCCGGTCAGCCGCACGGCCACCTCCTTCAACAGCCGGTCGCCGACATCGTGCCCATAGTGATCGTTGACCTGCTGGAAGCCATCGAGGTCGATCATGATGAGAGCGGAGGACTTATTCGCGCGTTGCGCCGTGAGGATGCCTTGGCGCAGGCGGTCCTGCAACAGCGTGCGATTCGGCAACTCCGTGAGCGGATCCTGCAAGATCAGCCGCTCCAGCTGTTTGACAGCATCGGCCAATTCGGCGGTGCGCTGTTCGACGCGTCGCTCCAGATCGGCGTCGAGTTCTTGAAGTTCGTGCCGGGATTGCGCCAGCTGCGCGCGGGTCTTGCAGAGCTGGCCGAAGCTCGTGGCGTTGTCGATCGCGGAACTGGCCTGGTCGGCGAAGAACATGAGCAAATCGAGGTCGCGCTTGCTGAAATCGCGGCCGCCGATTTTGTTGATGCCGGCCAGGCCTCCGAGGAACTGACGCTTGCCTGCCAGCGGCACAAGAATCACGTTGCCGGCCTCCTTCTCCCAGCGATTGCGCTCGGCCTCGTCCAGCTCGGCCAGCACCCCGTGCCACCAGGGCCGGCGATTGCGCCACACCCAGCCGCAAACACCGACCTCCAACGGCAGCGATTGACCGACGACCTCTTCGGCGTTTCTGCCGCAACCGGCACGATAGGTGTATTCGGTGCATTCCTCGTTCAGGATCGGGATCAGCACCGTCTCGGCGAGGATCAGCTTGCGTGCATGGTCCGCGACCAGTTGCAGGACTTTCTCGAGATCGGGCTCGCTGCTGACCGCCACGGCGGTTTCCTTCAGCAGCGCGATCTCGAATTCGCGATCGCGTAATTCGCTTTCCAGGAGAAAAATGCGATGTGCTTCTGACATGGGGTTCCCGCTCCATGGGGACCGTCCATCCTGCGTCGACGGGTTCGCGCCGGACGATATACCTCGAGTGTAGTTCATGATCGGCCACCGCAGAGGCTCGGGTGGAGCTCGGATCCGGCCGGCCCGGCGGAATTACCGGCAAGCGACAGCGCGCGTCGCCGTTTCCAAAACTATGTCTTCAGCCCGATATACAGGGCGGGCGCGCCAGGCTTACGGCGCCGCCGGCGCGATGCTCGGCATACGCGTGCTGAGCCGCACTGGGTTATTTTCAAGACGGTAGTTGTACACGGTGGTGTAGGACATAACATTCTTCACATAGTCGCGGGTCTCATTGTACGGGATGGTCTCGACCCAGATGTCGGCGTCCATCGGCTGCTCCGGCATCCAGCTGTTGACGCGGTTCGGCCCGGCATTGTACGAGGCCGTGGCCAGCACCTGATTGCCGTTGTTGCGCCCCAGCACCTCCTTGAGGTAATTCATGCCCAGACGCAGGTTGTTCTCGATGTCGAGCAGCGCGCGGTTGCTGCGGATGCGGATGTTGAGCTTGCGCCCCGTGAGCCGCCCGGTGGACGGCATCAACTGCATCAGCCCGAGCGCGCCCGCCTGCGAGCGGGCGTCCACCACGAAGGCGGATTCCTGGCGCACCACCCCGTACACCCAGCTCGGATCGACGCCGTACTGGGCGGCGTTGCTTTCGATGGTGTCGCGGTACAGCAACGGGAAACGCAGCTCGAGGTCGTCCAAGTGGTCGCTGCGGGCCACCGTGAGGATGGCGCGGTCGTACCAGCCCCACTGGCGCGCGATCACCGCGGCCACCGCGAGCTCGCGGTTGTTCATGTTTCGCGTGGTCCAGTTCCACTGACGGCGCGCGTCCGTCACCTGGCCCATCAGATACAGTTCCTGCGCCATCTGGATGCCGGGGCGCGCGAGCATCGCGCTCACCTCCTCGGGGCTGGCTTCGACACTCACGTGCTGCATCGAATAGTTCGCGTTGACGCGATCGGCGGCGAGGAATCCGTAATAACCGCGATCCTGCGCCAGCGCCTTGTACAATTCACGCGCCTCGTCCTTGTTCCCGGTCTCCTCGAGGATGCGCGCCGTCCAGTAACGCCACTGGCTCTCGTGCTGCTGCTCCTCGGTCAGACCCGCGATGAAGCGACGCGCGGTGTCCCACTGTCCGGCGCGCAGAGCCGCGCGCACGCGCCATAGTTGCAGGGTTTCGTCGTTGGCGCCGGCGGAAACCGCCGACAGCCATTGCAGCGCCTGCGGCAGATCCTCCTGTGCCGCGAGAATGCCGATATAGCGCAGAACGTAGTTGTCGTCCTCGCCGAAAAACTGGTACTTGGTCTTGAGGTACTGCCATTGCGCCATCGCCTCCTCCGGGTCGCGGTTGGCGAGGCGCACGACGCCGTGCGTGACGATCATGCGCGCCACCGGCGTATCCACCGGATAGCGGATGTCATGCAGTTCGCGCACCGGGTCCCGGTGCATGGCCTGCCAGCGTTTGACCCAGATACGCTCCGACGGATCGAGATAGCGGGCCAGATGGTCCGCGAGGTCGAGATTGCGCGCTTCCATGGCGAGACGTATACGTGCCCAAACCTTCTCCGGGGTCATGTGTCCCGCCTGTCTCCAAGCGTCGAAAACCGGGTCGCAGGCACTGGGCAAGGGCCGGCCGGTCAACCAGAGTTTTTCCACCTCATCCATGAGCGGAGCCTGCTGCTCGCTGGTTTTGAGCAGGTGCGCCAGGCGCAGGCACTGCAACTCCGGCTCGTCCTCGACATCCTTATATTCCTCGAGGAAGGTATCCCAGTCCCCACGGCCGGCGAGGTAACGCAGCCACTTCTTGCGGATGACGTCGCTGATCGGGGCTTGGCTGTTTTCCTCTAGAAAGCGGTGGATTTCAGCTGGGGGTGTCGACGGAATGCGGTTCTTCAGCGACTCGTATTCGAGATAACCGCGCAGGATATAGCCGTCCAGGCGTTCGTACAGCATCTTGAAGCGCGTGGTCTGGCCGGCCTTCAGGGCCTCGATTGCGGCCAGGTAATCCCGCCGCCGGCCCTCGTCGTCATCCGTCGCATACGCCCGCGCCGACGGGAAATTAACCCCGACCGCAAGACCGCTCAGTACCAGCAACACAAAAACAATTCGCCGCATGCTGTTTTATTATAGCGATTGACCCGGCACGATAGCTTTTAAACGGTTTCGGACGCAATGGGCGTCGCGTTGCATCGAGGGCGGCATGGGCGTGCCGGATTAAAAGCGAAATCTATATGACTTTCCGGTTATCGCGGCGGCAGAGTGGCTTCCAAACCGGCCACGAAAGAAACGCCCGATCAGGTATATTCGATCGAATACGTGCTGCTGCAATAACCGCACCCGAAAATTAAGTTCAAAACGGAGAATAAGGATCGCCCATGACCATGGAAACAATCAATCCCGCCACCGGCGAACGGTTGAAATCCTTCGACCTATGGAATGAAGGCCAGATCGAGGCCGCACTGACCGAGACCGCGGCGGCCAGAGCCGCGTGGCAGGCCACGCCGTTCGTCGAACGTGCGCGGCTGTTCCGAAGCGCCGCCGCCGAGTTGCGCCACAACATCAGTCACTATGCCAGGCTGATCACGCTCGAGATGGGCAAAATCATCAAGGAATCGCGCGCCGAGATCGAGAAATGCGCCTGGGGTTGCGAATTCTACGCCGAGCGCGCTGAGGACCTGCTTCAGGATGAACCTGTCGAAACCGACGCCGGCGTGAGCTACGTCGCCTACCTTCCGCTCGGCACCGTGCTCGCGGTCATGCCGTGGAATTTCCCCTTCTGGCAGGTGTTCCGCTTCGCCGCGCCGGCTCTGATGGCCGGCAATACCGCGCTGTTAAAGCATGCCTCGAACGTTCCACAGTGCGCACTCGCCATTGAAGCTGTTTTTCGCCAGGCCGGGTTCCCGCCAGGCGTGTTCCGCACGCTCATGATCTCCGCGGCGCAGGCGGAAATGCTCATCGCCGACCCGCGCATCCATGCCGTGACCCTTACCGGCAGCGAGGTGGCCGGGCGAAAGGTGGCGGCGGCGGCCGGAAGCCACCTCAAGAAGACCGTGCTCGAACTGGGCGGCTCGGACCCGTTCATCGTGCTGGCGGACGCGGATCTCGAGCAGGCGGCGTCGGTGGGCGTGGCCTCGCGCTTTCTCAACGCCGGCCAAAGCTGCATCGCCGCCAAGCGCTTCGTCCTGATCGAATCGATTGCCGATGAGTTTCTCGAATTGTTCAAGCAGAAGGCGCATGCCCTCAGGATGGGTGATCCCGCGCACGAGGATACCCAGCTCGGCCCGATGGCGCGCGCCGATTTGCGCAACCAGTTGCACAAGCAGGTCACCGATTCGGTCACCGCCGGCGCCAGCTTCGCGCTGCACGGCGGACCCGCAGCCGGACCCGGTTTTTTCTATGAGCCGACCGTGATCGATCACGTGAATCTGGGCATGCGCGCGTACGAGGAGGAGTTGTTCGGGCCGGTCGCGATCGTGATCCGGGCGCGGGACGAGGACGACGCGATTCGCCTCGCCAACGATAACCGCTACGGGTTGGGCGCGAGCCTTTGGACGCGCGACGTCAAACGGGGCGAACAACTCGCGCGCCGGATCCAATCCGGCTCGAGCTTCGTCAACGGCCTGGTGAAAAGCGACCCGCGTCTGCCATTCGGCGGCATCAAGGCATCGGGTTACGGTCGCGAGCTTTCGGTCCACGGGATCCGCGAGTTCGTGAACGTGAAAACCGTGTGGATCAAATAGTCCCAAAAAAGAAAGCCGGGCTGACCCGGCTTTCTAACGGTGAAAACGATCGTTTTATTTCCCGAACCGGAAAACGATTCCCCCGCTGATCAGGTTGATGTAGGGACTGCCGAGACTGCCAGCATTGTAACGTTCCACCTCGACTCGCGCGCCGAGATTCTTGGAAAAATCGTATTGAAACCCCATTCCGCCAAAAGGATTCAGGTCGGTAGCATGTGACGTCGTCGAAACACCCGAAACCGATTTCGAAACCTCGACGTTACTGCCTATCAACCCGAACTTCAACAGCAAACCGAACCGATCAGTGAACGGTATCAATCCTGCGAGTGCGGCGGTGTATCCTTTGTCCCTGCTTGTGGCACTGGCGGTACCGGACTTTGCGGTGGCTTCGCCCAGATCGACATAACCGAACTCGGCGCCGACATATTTATCCCATAACGCCATGCCAGCGAAAGCCTTCCAGCCGTTGTCATTACCGTCGACGCTGCCAGTGGTAAAACTGGAACCAAGCAGATCACCCACGGTGGCCTCGTGCCTGGCTTCACCGACGCTCAGCCCGCCATACCAGTCCACGGCATGCGATACCGACGGAATGGTCATCATTCCCATCGTTGCGACGACTACACAAACAACCCGAAAGTAACCTGTTATTGTCTTGAATTTGCTATTCATGAATCTCATCCTCCATCCTTCATCATTTATGTTTTTTGAAAGTTGCGAACGACAAGCGCCCACCCCCTCCGGAAAATCTCAGCAGCGAACGTACAATAATGCGTGGGTCAAATCCGGTCAACAACAGTTGAGGATGCCGAGCCGTCGCCCGATAAGTCGGCGGCAAGCGCATCGCCGGCGCGGTCTGGACGGGATCAACCTGAATGTGTATGGGTCGCGAACGCGTCAGCTAATCCTGCGAACGCCCTGCCTGTTTCCGATGTGACCACCACAACAGCCAGGCGCCCAGCAGAATCATGGGCAGGCTCAGTATCTGCCCCATGGTGACCCAGCCGAAGGCGAGGTAGCCGAGCTGCACATCCGGTTCACGCACGAACTCGACCAGGAAACGGAAGATTCCGTAACAGAGAAGAAACACGCCGGAGACAGCGCCGGTCGGACGCAGCCGGCGGGCATAAACCCAGAGAATGACGAACAACGTCACGCCTTCGAGCGAGAACTCGTAGAGCTGCGACGGGTGTCGCGGCAGCGGGCCGGCGTTGGGGAACACCATCCCCCACGGCACGTCGGTGACTTTACCCCAGAGCTCGTGATTGATGAAGTTGCCGAGCCGACCGGCACCGAGCCCGAGCGGCGTGAGCGGCGCGACGAAATCGGCGACGCCGAAAAACGTGCGCTGCGTCCGGCGACCGTACAGCCACATCGCGGTGATCACGCCGAGCAGCCCGCCGTGAAACGACATGCCGCCGGACCAGATGTAAAACACCTCGATCGGGTGCT
>Ga0187774_10000355_pt1 | contig 15541 bp, 14 predicted proteins | sample 0216_BV02_MP05_2_FD_133152 | JGI IMG/M metagenome (GOLD analysis project Ga0187774, IMG submission 133152) | Tropical peat soil microbial communities from peatlands in Department of Meta, Colombia - 0216_BV02_MP05_20_MG | ecosystem: Environmental > Terrestrial > Soil > Wetlands > Peat | place... | reverse complement strand
TCAATGAGGGTTTCAAGGAAGGAAGCCTCACTCTCCTTGAATATTTTCTTTCGCTCTTCTTCACTGAGGTTTTTGACCTGCGCTGTTGCCTCAAATTCCATCATCTTGTAGAGTTCACTCCATGTGATGACTTCCTTGTTCACGACAGCAACCACACGGTCAAGAAGGATAGAAGCATGAGATGCAAGAGAGAGTATAAAGATCAATGATATTAAAAAAAGTAACCTGAATTTAAGCATAATTATTCCTTATGTATTGAAACGAATTATAAAACATGTCATATCTGTTTCTCAATACAGGCTGAATAAGTTGATACTTGGATAGCCTGAGGGCTTAAGCTAAAAATATTTCACAACAAATTTTTTTATAAAATATGTGGCGCTTGCTGAGATGTAACTCAATGTAAGAACTGAAAAAAGACTTGATTTGCTATTGGCCGTAAGCTAAAATTATAGAAAGCATTCCTTTTCTTTTTGCAAATTATTTATGTAAGGGGTATTAGACGTGAATAACAGGCTGGAGTATGAATATTTGTTATCTGAATCAGTAAAAATGCATGGCCACCTATGTCCTGGACAGGTACTTGGAGTGCGGATGTCTATACTCGGCCTCAGGGAGATAGGGATCGAAGACCCAAAAGGAAAGGACAAAAAGAACTTCATCGTCTTTGTTGAAATTGACAGGTGCGCAACAGATGCTGTTCAGTCTGTCACAGGATGCAGTCTTGGACACAGGACAATGAAGTTCATGGACTATGGCAAGATGGCGACAACCTTTTTGAATCTTAAAACAGGCAAGGCAGTAAGGGTTATCGCAAGAGAAGAATCGCGTCAGAAGGCAAAAGAATATTTTCAAGAAATTGAAAACAAGTATGCAGCTCAGATTGAAGCATACAAGATTATGCCCGATGAAGAACTCTTCGATGTGATGGAAGTCAACGTGAAAATAAATCCCGAAGATATGCCCGGCAGACCTCTGAAAAGGGTTAAATGCAATTCCTGCGGTGAGCATGTTCAGGACTCACGAGAAGTTTATAGGAACGGAAATGTCCTGTGCAAATCCTGTGCAGATTCCGGATATTACGAACTTTGCAAAGAGGATATTTTTTGACATGCGTTATGCGATATTATAATAACGGTGGAAGAATGAGCGTAAAGATTAAATCAAAGTTCTGGATTGAAGTTGACGGAAGGCCCGTATTCGGCAAAGGAAGAAGATGTTTGCTTGAAGCCATTGATAAAAATGGTTCAATAAACCAGGCTGCAAAAGATATGAACATTTCCTACCGAAAGGCATGGAGCTACTTAAAGGTTACGGAAGAAAGGCTCGGAATGAAATTGATTGAACGGCATACTGGCGGAAAAGGCGGGGGTGGAGCAATTCTTACAGAAGATGCAAGAACAATCTTGGAAAAATATAGGGAGATGGAGAGAGGCTTGCAAAAGATTGTAGAAGGAAGGTTCCAAAAAATATTCAAGAAAAACGAACTGTAGCGGAGGTATTATGTGTGATTTTTCGCATACAAAGACTAATTCTGGAACAAGAAAAATACCTGTTCAGGAAGCTATAGGTACTGTCCTTGCCCATGACATTACAGAAATACGCCCCGGGGAGTTCAAGGGGCGGGCGTTCAAGAAAGGCCATATTATCAGAGAGGAAGATGTGCACTATCTCCAGAGACTCGGTAAGGAAAACCTCTTTGTTCTGAATATAGCAGAAGACGAGATGCACGAGGACGATGCAGCGTATGCCCTTGCAGATGCCCTTTTGGGTGAGGGCGTTGGAATACAAGGAGAACCAAAGGAAGGAAAGATAAATATAGTTGCCACAAAAGACGGTCTTCTCAAGATAAATAAAGATGCACTGCTTGAATTCAATATGTTAGGCGATGTTATGTGTGCAACGCTTCATAACAATACCCCTGTACGGCAAGGGCAGTCAGTGGGAGGCACAAGGGCTATACCATTAGTCGTCAAGAAAAATATTGTTCTGGCTGCAGTCAGCATTGGTAAAAAAGCAGGAAAGATAATTCACGTCAAAGAGATCAGAAAACCAAATGCAGGCATTATTATAACAGGAAACGAAATCTATTATGGAAAGATAAAGGATGCCTTTGCTCCGGTCATAACAAGCAAGATACAAGCAATCGGCGGTGAGGTTGTCGGTGTCTATTACTCCCCTGATGACGAATCCTTTATTGAGGCAAGACTGAAGGAGTTGATAAACGCCGGCGCAGATCTGCTTATTACCACAGGAGGAATGTCTGTTGACCCTGATGACGTAACGAGATTCGCTGTGAGAAACCTCGGAGCAACAGACATAACCTATGGCTCTGCAGTTCTTCCGGGCGCCATGTTTCTTGTTGCCTATCTGGATATAGATAATCAGTCTTCAATACCTATACTTGGGATTCCTGCATGCGGGATGTATGCAAAAAGAACGATCTTTGACCTGATACTGCCCAGGGTTCTTACAGGAGAGAGGGTCGGGAGAAAAGAACTGGCTGAACTTGGACACGGAGGGCTGTGTATGAAGTGTGAAGCATGTAAATATCCAATCTGCCCTTTTGGGAAAGGAGGTTAAGCTTATGATTATCAAAAGTATTATCGCTTTTCTGTTGATGTCAACTTTTGTGGCACTTGTAGCACCGCAGATTAGCACAGCCGCAGATCAACAAGAATTAACTGTCTCAGCAGCAATAAGCCTGAAAAATGCCTTCGAGGAAATAGGAAAGCTCTTTGAGGCAGCGCACAAAGGTGTCAAAGTGGACTTCAATTTCGGTGCATCCGGAGATTTAGTTCGCCAGATCGAGGGAGGGGCTCCTGTTGATGTGTTTGCCTCTGCTGCACAGAAAGACATGGATGAGGCAGAAAAAAAGGGTCTTGTACTGCCTGATTCCAGGATCAACTTTGCGGGCAACAGTGTTGTCTTGATAACACCGGCAAATTCAAAAATCCCGATAAAAACCTTTCAGGACCTTGGACTAAATCAGGTAGAAAAAATAGCAGCGGGCAATCCTAAGACTGTTCCGGCAGGGCGATATGCAGAAGAAGTATTTGTTTATTTCAAACTGCTAACTGCAATAAAAGAGAAGCTTATTTATGCTGAAAATGTGAGACAGGTCCTCGATTATGTTGCGCGGGGAGAAGTGGACGCTGGTGTTGTGTATACAACAGATGCCATGGTCAAGGCAAAAGATATAAGAATTGTAGCCACTGCTCCCGAGGAGAGTCACAAGCCGGTTATCTATCCTGCAGCTGTGGTCAAGGGTACCAATAAAGAAATCCTGGCAAAAGCATTCGTTTCTGTTTTGATATCAGAGGAAGGCAAGAAGGTGCTTGAAAGGTATGGATTCAAGCTGATAAAAAGCGTGCAGTAAGCCTCAAGGGTTTTATAGCGGAGGTATGTTCGAAAGTTCTATGTTGTTTTCACTCAGACTTTCTCTTCAGGTAGCAGCAGTTGCGACATTTTTCATAATTATTGTCGGAATCACGATTGCTTATTTTCTTGCACGAAGAAACTTCAGTGGTAAAGAGTTGCTCGATGTGCTATTTACCCTCCCTCTGGTATTACCTCCTACAGTAACGGGGTATTATCTTATTATCCTCTTTGGTCGGAACGGCTTTATCGGCAAACAGATTTATGCCTGGACAGGATGGGGCATAATGTTCACCTGGTATGCTGCGGCGCTGGCCTCATTTGTGGTAGCGCTTCCGTTAATGATTAAGACTACACGCGCAGCAATCGAGTCTGTTGATAAGAACCTTATAAACGCTTCCTACACGTTAGGTCATTCAGAATTCGAAACGACTCTCAGGGTTATATTGCCTCTTGCAAAAAAGGGGATAATTGCAGGTGCTGTGCTCTCTTTTGCGAGGGCACTTGGCGAGTTTGGGGCGACATTGATGGTGGCTGGGAATATCACTGGAAAGACTGACACGGTGCCGCTTGCTATATACTCTCTGGCAAGCAGTGGTGAATGGTCAAGGGCTAATCTCATGGTAATATTTTTCACTCTATTGTCAGGGCTTTTTCTATACATTGCAAATAAACTGAACAAGGGCATCATTTGATGGAACTTTCCGTTAAACTGTTTAAGCAGGTGAATGGTTTTAATCTTGATGTTGAATGGCAGATCAGCAATGAACTCGCTGTCCTCTTCGGTTGTTCAGGGGCCGGAAAATCAATGACACTCCAGTTAATAGCTGGATTGATGAAACCCGATAAAGGTTTTGTTCGCCTGGACGGAAGGTCCTTTTTTGACAGTGCTTCAAATATAGATCTCTCGTCGCAAGAACGTTCTTTCGGGTATGTATTTCAGGATCTTGCTCTATTCCCTCATATGACTGCTCTTAATAATATTCTTTATGGTGCTACGGGTCTCGGTAAAACGGAAAAAAGGGAAAAAGCCAGGGAAATGATCGAGGGTTTTCATCTTGAAGGCCTTGAGAATAAATACCCCTCTGAAATATCAGGAGGACAAAAACAGCGTATTGCTTTCGCAAGAGCTCTTATACGCAGACCCGATGTTCTTTTGTTAGATGAACCCTTTTCAGCCTTGGATAATCCTCTTCGCATAGAGATGAGGCGGTTTTTGAGGGATATAAAAGATAGGTTTGATGTGCCTATTGTCCTTGTAACTCATGATGTTGCTGAAGCTTACACCGTTGCTGATACTTTAATAGTTTATTCGAAAGGGAAAGTAGCCCAAATTGGTACGCCAAAAGATGTATTTGATAATCCACAGGGCTCTGAAGTTGAAATACTTGTCAATGCAAGGTAATCCCATAAATAAGTTAATCAGTCATCCCTGGTACCATCATAATCATTAACTATTGGCTATGCGCGAATAACTGTTTAGCAGGAAGTATAATCCGATAGAATTCTTTCATCAATCAATTCCTAAATTCTCTATAGATTATGATTTCTTGCTTGAAATGAATTTATAAAATATGTTATATGTATTCCTCCGTATACATAAGGCATCTATATAACGGTGATATTCTGTCCACCAGTTACAATATAAATACAATATAAATTAGCAGGAGCTGGATAGAAAGCTCTATCTTTTATTTCATGAAATGTGGTGAAGGTTGTTGTGGCTGAATATCTCTGGCCTCATTGCCACATAAAAGCCTTAGAAGGAAGGGTTGGTTGACGCCATTTAATAATTAATTATATAATTTATTTATAAAATATGGACAGAGATTTATTCCGGAGTGGTCAAAATGGAAGAGGCTCTCGAGAAGATACTTACAGATTATAGGCAAAATGAAGGCAATATCATAACGATCCTTCAAAGTGTAGAGGAGACCTTTGGTTACATACCTGAAGAAGCAGTAAACTGGTTTTCGAAAAAACTTGATATTCCCGCAAGTCGATTCTACGGAATAGCCACATTCTATGCGCAGTTTCATCTCAAGCCCAAGGGGAAAAATGTTATTACTGTCTGCCGGGGTACTGCCTGCCATGTAAAGGGATCAGAAAGGCTGTTAAACAGAGTGCTCATAGAACTCGATATCCCGCCTGGTGAAGATACATCAGATGACCTTAAGTTTACTGTTGAAAAAGTGAACTGTGTAGGTGCCTGTGGTATTGCACCTGTCATTATTCTTAACAAGGAAGTACACGGTAAGATGACTCTCGATAAGCTGATGAAGGACATGAAGAGATTAAGGACTGATGAGTAAAGGAATCGAAATAAAAGTATGCACAGGCACAGGCGGAATTGCAGCCGGTGGTGAAGAGGTATTATCATCTTTCAAGAAAGCACTATCAGCAGCAAACATTGATGCTATTTTTCATGAAAGTTGCTCTATTCATAAAGTTGGCTGTAGGGGGTTCTGCGCAAAGGATGTTCTTGTGGACATCATCATTGACGGCACAAGGACGACCTATAATTACGTGAAACCTGATATGGTCGAAAGAATTGTTAATGAGCATATTATCAAGGGTAATCCTGTTGCTGAGTGGGCTGTTGAAGAGGATTTCTACAACTTCCACGGAAAGCAGACGAAGGTTGTTTTATCCCAATGTGGTGAGATAGATCCTGAAGATATTGAAGCCTATATAGCAGTTGAAGGTTATGATTCAATCAGGAAAGTCATCACATCAATGACCCCTGAAGAGGCGATAGCTGTTATAAAGGATTCTGGCCTTCGGGGAAGAGGTGGTGCCGGTTTCCACACTGGCCTTAAATGGGAAATCTGCAGGAGAAAAGAATCGAAAAAGAAATATATAATCTGTAATGCTGATGAAGGAGATCCTGGAGCATTCATGGATAGATCCGTACTCGAAGGCAATCCTCATTCTGTAATAGAAGGAATGATTATTGGTGCTTATGCGATTGGGGCTGAAGAGGGTTATGTTTACGTGAGAGCTGAATATCCCCTTGCAGTTCAAAGAGTGAAAAAAGCTCTTCATCAAGCGAGAGAAAAAGGGTTCCTGGGCAATAACATTTTTGGCAAAGAATTTAGCTTTGATATAAAGATTAAATTAGGAGCAGGGGCTTTTGTATGTGGTGAGGAAACTGCCCTGATCGCATCGATAGAAGGGAGACGGGGTATGCCGAGGGCGAGGCCACCTTTCCCCGTGGATAGCGGGCTCTGGGGCAAACCAACAGTGATCAATAACGTTGAAACCCTTGCAAACGTCCCGAATATTATTAGAAAAGGTTCAGAATGGTTTTCCTCCTACGGTACAGAAAATAGTAAAGGCACGAAAGTATTTGCATTAACCGGGAAGGTTAAAAATACTGGATTGATCGAGGTGCCTTTTGGCATTGCATTACGAGAGATAATCTATGATATTGGTGGGGGCATTGAAGGTGGAAAGGCTCTCAAGGCAGTGCAGACAGGAGGTCCATCAGGTGGTTGCATACCAGCAAAGTTTCTTGACATAGAAGTAGATTTTGAGTCACTTGCTCAGGCGGGCTCCATTGTTGGTTCAGGCGGGATGGTTGTCCTCGATGAGACAGACTGCATGGTAAATACAGCGAAGTTTTTTCTCGAGTTTACCCAGGCGGAGTCCTGTGGTAAATGTACTCCGTGCAGAGTTGGTACAAAGAGACTGCTTGAAATATTAGGAAGGATCACATCAGGAAATGGTCAGGAAGGAGACATTGAATCCCTTGAAGAACTCAGCCATTACATAAAAGCGGCTTCGTTATGTGGATTAGGCATGACAGCCCCAAATCCTGTATTGAGTACTATCCGGTATTTCCGGGATGAATACGAAGCACATATCAAGGACAAGAAGTGTCCGGCTCTTGTCTGCAAGGATTTGATTACTTATTCTATTCTTGAAGAAATATGTACGGGGTGCGGAGCATGCAAAAGAGTTTGCCCGGCCGATGCAATCAGGGGCACAAGAAAGATGCCGCACAGAATAGACCCGAATATATGTGTGAAATGTGGGACTTGTTTTGATGTGTGTAAATTCAAGTCAATCATGAAATCATAAAGCGTGGAGAGCAAGGCATAAGTCTAAAAATGTTAACAGGAAATACAAAGTTTCAAAAATCTGCTGACGCCTCACGTCTTACATTTTACGAGTAGGCAGGAGTTGATATGGTAACGTTGACGGTAGATGGGAAAAAGGTTAGTGTAAGAAAACTATCTACGGTACTTGATGCTGTGAGAAAGCTCGATATACCATTACCCACCCTTTGCCATCATCCAGATCTTACCCCTTACGGGGGATGTAGACTCTGTGTCGTAGAAATTAAAGGTCTGGCAAGGCCTGTTACAGCCTGTACAACGCCTGTAAATGAAGGAATGGAAGTTACAACAACAAATTCTAAGCTGGAACAATTAAGGAAGACAACTCTTGAGCTTATTCTCTCTGATCATCCGAATGACTGCATGGTGTGCGAAAAAGCAGGAGATTGCGTACTCCAGGAGCTTGCATATTTTTATGGTATCAAGGAAAACCGGTTTCAGGGTGAGAGGAGAGTTTACAAGAAAAAAGATAACAATCCCTTTGTTGAAAGGGATATGGAAAAATGTATCCTCTGTGGGAAATGTGTTCGGGTGTGTGATGAGATTCAGGGTGTTGGTGCAATCGATTTTGTCAACAGGGGATTTAGAACCAAGATCTCCCCTCCCTATGAAAGAGATCTTAATTGTGAATTCTGCGGTCAGTGTGTAGCAGTGTGCCCAACCGGAGCTCTGACTGGGAAAATGTGGGCCCGGAAGGGGAGACAGAGTTTGAAAGAAGTCGATACAGTCTGCTCCTATTGCGGATGTGGGTGTAACCTGACCCTTCACGTCAGGAGAAACAAGATAATAAGGGTATCTTCCAGGGCGGATACAATCAATGAAGGCTGGCTCTGCGTAAAGGGAAGATTCGGCTATGAATTCGTTCATAGCTCTGAGAGACTTACAAGACCTCTTATGAGGATTGCTGATAAAGACCACTTCACTTTGGAATCCGGACCCAATTCGATTTCTGAACTCTTCAAGGAGGTTTCGTGGGATGAAGCCCTTGATTATGTTGCAAATCGTCTGAAGGATATAAAGGATAGATATGGTCCTGACTCAATCAGCGGGATTTCCTCAGCACGATCCACAAATGAAGAGAATTACCTCTTTCAGAAATTCATGCGTGCGGCAATTGGCACAAACAATGTTGACAATTGCGCACGGGTCTGACACAGCGCAACAGTAGCCGGTCTGGCTGCAGTATTTGGATCAGGAGCTATGACGAATTCTATATCTGAGATAGAAAATAATGATGTTATCTTTGTCATAGGTTCAAATACAACAGAGGCACATCCCATCATAGGCTTAAAAATGAAGAAGGCTGTGAGAAAGGGCGCGGAGCTCATTGTTGCTGATCCAAGGAGGATTGACCTTGTAAGGTTTGCTCATATATGGCTGCGTCACAGGCCAGGCTCAGATGTGGCCCTTCTGAATTCCATAATGCATGTCATAACAAAGGAAGATTTGATTGACAAAAAATTCATAGAGACATGGACGGAGGGTTTTGAGTCTTTTAAGGAAATCCTCGAAGAATATACGCCCGAAATAGGAGAAAAGATTACAGGGGTTCCTAAAGAGGACATCATTAAAGTGGCCCGGCTTTATGGAAATGCTATAAGACCCGGTATTTATTATACGCTGGGTATTACCGAGCATACGCATGGAACTGAGAATGTCTATTCTGTAGCGAACCTGGCAATAATGACAGGAAACCTTGGTAGAGAGAGCACAGGTGTTAATCCCCTGAGAGGGCAGAACAATGTTCAGGGAGCTTGCGATATGGGTTGTTTACCTGATTGTTTCCCTGGCTATCATAAGGTTAATATACCCGGTATAAAAGAAAAGTTTGAAAAGATGTGGAGTGCCAAGCTTATAGATAAGATAGGGCTTAAGACTTCTGAAATGACAATAGCAGCAATGGAAGGACATCTAAAGGCAATGTACATAATGGGAGACAATCCTGTCCTGAGTGACCCTGATATGAACCGTACAATAAAGGCATTTAAAAAATTAGACTTTCTCATTGTTCAGGATATATTCTTAACTGAGACTGCTGAACTTGCAGATGTGGTGCTTCCCGCGGCATGCTTTGCAGAAAAGGACGGAACATTCACAAATACAGAGAGAAGAGTGCAGAGAGTCAGGAAGGCAGTGGAGCCGCCAGGAGAGGCGAAAGAGGATTCTTGGATAATTATGGAGCTTGCCAAAAGACTTGGATATTGGATGAAGTATGACTCAGTCGAAGAGATATTTCATGAAGCTGGAAAGGTCTGGCCAGCATTGGCGGGGATGACTTATAAGAGGTTAGAAAAAAAGGGTCTTCAGTGGCCATGTCCAACACTTGATCACCCCGGGACCCCATATCTCTTTAAGGGTGGATTTCCAAGAGGAAAGGCTGCATTCAGCATTGTCAGATATAGACCTTCGGAAGAATTACCCGATGAGGAGTATCCATTTTTACTCTCGACAGGAAGGGAGTTATTCCATTATCATACAGCTTCGATGACGAGAAAGGTTGATGCCATCAATAGAATATCACCCGAGGCATATGTAGAGATTCATCCTGATGATGCCAAACAATTAGGTATTAATGATGGTAAAAAAGTAAGAGTTTCATCGAGAAGGGGGTCTATTTCTATCAAGGCAACCATTTCGGATAGACCAATAAAGGGGATGCTCTTCATACCTTTTCACTTCAGGGAGGCAGCAGCCAATGTGCTTACCAATACTGCCCTTGATCCCATCGCAAAAATACCTGAGATCAAGATATGCGCAGCAAAAGTGGAAGTACTTTAATTATAAATATCAGTCAATTGCAGGATTAGGAGGTATGAAAATGATTCAGGCATTAAAGCAGCAGTCTTTATTCAGTGATATTGACGGCGAAGGGCTTGAGAGGCTTTCAAAAATAGTTAAAAAAGTAGCCCTCAAAAAAGGTGAGTATCTCTTTAAAGAAAAGGATGATACCCGTGGGGTGTATCTTCTCCATTCGGGTAAGGTTGAAATCTCAAGGGTAACTGCTGACGGCTGGAGACAGACCCTCACTGTCGTAACCCCGGGAGATTTTTTTGGTGAGCTCTCTATCCTTGAAAAAAGAAGCCATGTTGCAAGCGCTGTTGCGGTTGAAGACTCAGAACTCTTCCTTATTCCACGTGAAGAGTTTGAGAGACTCGTGGATGAAGATGTAAAGCTCGCATGTTACATTCTCAAAAAGATTGCTCTGGAGATGAGCAAAAAGCTCAGACGTACCACTGATAAATTCCTTAGTGCATTGATAAGCTACTAAAGCGTGATACGTAAGGAGTAAAACGTAAGGGGATATATTATCTTCTCACGTTTGAGTTTTACGCCTTACGAAAAAAATACAAAGGGGGATTTGTAAAATGTCGCTTGATCCAACCAAACATGCAGATTGGGAGATTGCGTTAGAAGCAGAAGCGCGCATGAAGACATCTCAGCAACTAGCTGAGGAGTTGGAGATTAACAAAGAAGAGATGTTGCCACATGGACATTATATTGCAAAGGTTCGTTTTGCACGTGTCCTGGAGAGATTGAAGGATAAACCTGATGGAAAATTCATCGAGGTAACAGCAATAACACCAACACCACTTGGAGAGGGGAAATCCACTACTACTATGGGTCTTCTACAGGGGATGGGCAAACGGGGTAAAAAAGTCACGGCATGTATTCGTCAACCATCAGGTGGACCAACAATGAATATTAAGGGGTCTGCAGCAGGTGGAGGACTTTCACAATGTATTCCTCTTACGGAGTTCTCACTTGGCCTGACAGGAGATATTAATGCTGTCATGAATGCCCATAACCTTGCCATGGTTGCTTTGACAGCAAGGATACAGCACGAGTTTAACTATACTGATGAACAGCTTGCGAAGAGGAATCTGAAACGTCTCAATATAGACCCTAAGAATATAGAGATGGGCTGGGTTATGGATTTTTGTGCACAGGCACTCAGGCATATCATCATCGGTATGGGTGGCAAGATGGACGGGTTTATGATGCCCTCAAAATTTGGAATAGCTGTTTCTTCGGAGGTGATGGCAATACTCTCTATATTCAGCGACCTTGCTGACTTCAGGAAGAGAATGGGTGGTATTGTTGTTGCCTATGACAAACAGGGAAACCCTGTAACGACTGAAGACCTTGAAGTAGCAGGTGCCATGACTGCATGGATGCGCAATGCCATAAATCCGAATCTCCTCCAAAGCCTCGAAGGCCAGCCTTGCTTTGTTCATGCCGGACCTTTCGCCAATATTGCTGTAGGCCAGTCATCTGTCGTTGCTGATAAGATGTGTCTTAAATTAGCCGATTATCATCTCACCGAATCAGGTTTCGGTGCTGATATCGGCTTTGAGAAGTTCTGGAATGTAAAGTGCCGTTATTCTGGAAATATACCCAATGTCTCGGTGATTACCGCTACTATAAGGGCATTGAAACATCATGGGGTCAATGCAGGTGCTCCATTAGTTGTACCAGGCAGACCGATTCCCAAAGAATATTTTGAGGAGAATCTCAAATGGCTTGAAGATGGAATGAAAAATGTCATTCACCACATCAATACTGTTAAAAAAGCAGGGATAAACCCTGTCGTCTGCATAAACCGGTTCCACGCTGATACAGATGAAGAAGTAAAATTGACCAAGAAGATGTGCGAAGCAGCCGGTGCACGTGTTGCAGTATCTCAACACTGGCGATATGGAGGCGAGGGAGCACTTGAACTGGCTGATGCTGTTATCGATGCATGTAATGACAAGGTTAATTTTAAATTTCTCTATGACCTTGATACACCTACCCGGCAAAGGGTTGAATTGATAGCTAAGGAGGTTTATGGTGCTGATGGTGTGAGCTATTCTCCAGAAGCACTGGCAAAGGCAGAACGGTTCGAGAAAGATCCAAAATTCAACGACTATGCCACTATGATGGTCAAAACCCATCTTTCCCTTTCTCATGACCCAACAATCAAAGGTGAACCAAAGGGCTGGATACTTCATATCCGTGACTTTCTTATTTATGGTGGTGCACGGTTTATCTGTCCCGTAGCAGGAAATATCAGCCTTATGCCAGGAACATCATCCGATCCTGCTTATCGTCGTGTTGATGTGGATCTGAAAACAGGAAAGGTGAAAGGACTGTTTTAAAAATAATAATATTAAGATGCCCTTTGGCATAAGCCAAGGGGCATCCTGTTTTTCGATCATAGAAGTAGCAAATTTTTGTGTGGCAGTAATATATCCTTTTTCAAGGCCCCCTTTTCTAAAGGGGGAATGAGGGGGATTACTAAAGATAAGTACTTAATACTCCCTTTAATTTATGCAGGCTAAAGCCTGTAGTTGCCAATTGAAAAGACACTCGAGAATTTATAATCTCCCCTCGCCCCTCTTTACAAAAGAGGGGAATTTTTTAAAGTTTTACCTTACACGTTTTGCTACTTACTTATCTTTTCTTCTTCCCTTATTGTAATTTATTCTCTTAAGCTCTATAATTTTTATTAAGCCCTAGAAGTTTTATTGGCAAGGATCATGCTTAAAAGAATAATACTTCTCATTTTATTTATCCTTTTATATTCTTCTCCTGCTTCATTAGAAGAGCCAAAGAGAAAAGTTATGGTAATCACCATCGATGGTGTCATCAACCCCGTTGCTGCAGAATATATAGGAAAGAGTATTAATGATGCGAATAAGAAAAAAGTTGAGGCATTAATAATTGAGCTGGATACCCCGGGTGGGCTGGATACTTCGATGAGGAATATTGTTAAGGATATCATTGGAAGCGAAATTCCTGTTGTTGTTTATGTTGCACCGAGTGGGAGCAGGGCAGCTTCTGCAGGTGTATTTATTACAATGGCTGCCCATATTGCGGCTATGGCACCCGGTACCAATATAGGAGCAGCCCATCCAGTAGGTATCGGAGGAAAGATGGAGAAAGAAATGGCTGAAAAGGCGACGAATGATGCAGCAGCTTATATAAAGTCTCTTGCAGAGAGAAATGGAAGGAATGTAAAGTGGGCTGAAGATGCGGTAAGAAAGAGCATTTCTGCAACAGAAGGAGAAGCATTAAAGGAGGGAGTCATAGACCTTGTGAGTAAAGACCTGAACACCCTTCTTTCTGATATAGATGGTAGAAAGGTAAAGACTGTTATGGGTGAAAGGGTTCTGAATACAAAAAATGTAAGGGTTATCAGAAAAGAAATAGGATTCAGGCATAAAATACTCAATCTCATCTCAGACCCGAACATTGCATATATGCTGATGCTCCTCGGTTTTTACGGCCTCTTTTTTGAACTTACAAATCCTGGTTCAATTTTTCCTGGAGTATTAGGAGGAATCTCTCTTATCCTTGCCTTCTATGCATTCCAGACACTTCCGGTAAATTATGCAGGGCTCTTGCTGATTATCCTCGCCATCATCCTCTTTGTCCTCGAAGTAAAAATCATATCCCATGGGATACTCACTATTGGAGGAATAATCGCCATGATTATAGGCTCATTGATGCTGTTTGAATCACCGGGTCCTTTTATGAAGCTCTCTCTTTATGTTATTCTGCCTGCTGTTATTATAACCACCTTATTTTTCACTCTTATAATCGGTCTTGCTGTTAAAGCACATAGGAGAAAACCTGTTACTGGGCCAGAGGGCCTAATAGGAGCTAAAGGTATTGCAAATACAGAAATAACAAAAGATGGAGGTATGGTATCATTGCATGGTGAACGTTGGTCAGCATATTCTGATGAACCGATATCAAAAGGTGAAAAGATAATAGTTGAGGCTGTTTCAGAATTAAAGGTGAAAGTTAAAAAACTGGGATAAGTTTGCATGGTTTACTTTGTTTACACAGTTTCCAAAGATTAAAAATCTAATAACTCAGTAAACTCAATAAACCCGTAAACTGAGTAAACTTTAAAAGGAGGAAAGCATGCCATTTGCACCGTCATTTATGGGTTTCCTTGTAGTAATCTTTCTTATCGTTTATTTCCTCTCAAGTGCAATCAAGATATTGAGGGAGTATGAGAGGGGAGTTGTCTTCAGACTTGGAAGAGTTATACCTGTAAAAGGTCCAGGGCTTGTCATAATCTTTCCTATCATCGACAGGCTTGTCAAGGTTAGTCTCCGTATTGTTGCAATGGATGTTCCATCTCAGGATGTGATAACAAAAGACAATATTTCGGTTAAGGTGAATGCTGTTGTTTATTTCAGGGTGATAGACCCTGTAAGGGCGATCACAGAGGTAGAGGATTTTTTATATGCAACCTCGATGATAGCGCAGACAACACTAAGGAGTATCCTTGGCCAGAGCCAGCTCGACGACCTCCTTACTAAGAGGGAAGAGGTAAATGCCGAACTTCAGAAGGTAATTGATTTCCAGACAGAACCCTGGGGGATAAAGGTAACAGCAGTGGAAGTAAAGAATGTTGACCTGCCAATGGAAATGCAAAGGGCGATAGCAAAACAGGCAGAGGCTGAGCGTGAAAGAAGGGCAAAGGTTATCCATGCTGAAGGAGAGTTCCAGGCTTCTCAGAAGCTTGCAGACGCAGCAAATATCATCGCAACAGCACCATCTGCCTTACAGCTCAGGTTCCTTCAGACCCTGACAGAGATTGCTACAGAGAAAAACTCAACAATAATATTCCCTGTTCCGATAGACCTGATTAAGCCTTTCCTAAATAAATGGGAGAAAGAGGGAAAATAACGAAGCTTTTTAAGTAAAGAGAAAACAGATATAGTCTAAAGGTTTTATATACGTCCAGAAGGTGGACAAAACTGTCGGCTTTCTGAAGGATTAATTATTCTTCAGACTTCAATTAAATAATTCCTAAATTTGATTATCGTGAAAGGTCTTTTAGCTATCAAAATATGGGGGTTGTTGTCCTTATTTCCCTATTTTAAAGATCTGCCTGTAAGTCTTTCATTTAACTGTGAGTATCGGCTTAGTTATGAGTGTCGTAATGTAAAATAAAATGTTGCTCTTTCAGTCAAACAATGCCGTAATCTTTATAAGTCAGCGAACTACCACTTTATCAACGCTGAGGCCCATGTGAGACCACC
>Ga0187774_10000354_pt1 | contig 15574 bp, 18 predicted proteins | sample 0216_BV02_MP05_2_FD_133152 | JGI IMG/M metagenome (GOLD analysis project Ga0187774, IMG submission 133152) | Tropical peat soil microbial communities from peatlands in Department of Meta, Colombia - 0216_BV02_MP05_20_MG | ecosystem: Environmental > Terrestrial > Soil > Wetlands > Peat | place... | reverse complement strand
GCTCGACGACGCCGTGAGCGTCGCCGTGCTGGGCGGCCTCGCGGACGCGCCGGAAGTGCGCGAGCAGGTCGAGGTGCTCGAGTTCGCGGAGGTGCCGCTGCGCAGCTACGACGCCCAGGGCGTCGCCGACCCCGAGCTCGCGCGCGAGATCATCGCCGCCGACGCGGTGTACGTGGTATGAGCGCCGCGCGGCGCATCGTCATCGTCTGCGACGGGCCCGCGGCCCGGCCCGAGGCCGGGCGCCTCGCCGAGGCGCTGAAGCGCGAGGGCGCCGTGGTCGTCGTGCGCGAGGCGGACGACCGCGACGACGACCTGCTCGACGCGATCTCCGGCTCCGACCTCGTGATCGGCTGGAAGTAGCCTTGCCTACCGGGCCGAGTGGCCCGTGAGCTTCACTTCCACCTTCTCCTCGAGGCCCGCGTAGTAGGCGCGCAGGATCTCGAGCACCTCGGGGCGGCTGAACTCGGCGGGCACCTCGGCGCCTTCCGAGAGCCACTTGCGCAGCTTCGTGCCCGACACCAGGAGGCGGTCCTTGTCGTCGTGGGGGCAGGTGCGCGCCGAGGCCATGCCCCCGCACCGGTAGCACCAGAACGTCCAGTCGATCTTGAGCGGCTGCGTCTCGAGCGACCCCGGCGGGATCTCGTCGAAGATGTGGTGCGCGTCGAACGGGCCGTAGTAGCTGCCCACGCCCGCGTGGTCGCGCCCGACGATCTGGTGCGAGCAGCCGTAGTTCTGCCGGAACAGCGCGTGCAGCAGCGCTTCCCGCGGGCCCGCGTAGCGCATGTCCAGCGGGTAGCCCGCCTGCACCACGGTCTTCGCCACGAAGTACTTCCCGGTGAGGGTCGCGATCGCCTTCGTGCGCACCTCGGCCGGGATGTCGCCGGGCTTCAGGTTGCCGAGCAGCGAGTGGATGAGCACCCCGTCGCACACCTCGATCGCCACCTTGGCCAGGTACTCGTGCGAGCGGTGCATGGGGTTGCGCGTCTGGAAGGCCGCCACCTTCGACCAGCCGAGCGCCTCGAAGGCCGCCCGCGTCTCGGCCGGCGTCATGAACAGCGCCCCGTAGCGCGCCTTGAAGCCCCCGTCGGAGAGCACCTTCACCGGGCCGGCGAGGTTCACCTCGCCCTGCGCCATCACCATCTTCACCCCGGGGTGCTCCGGGTCGGTCGTGCGGAACACGCTCGCGCACTCGTGCGCCTTGTCGATCGCGTACTTCTCGGTGACGCGCATCGTGGCAAGGATCTCCCCGCCTTCGGGGTCCGCCAGCGCGAGGTCGGAACCCACCTCGATGGGAGCGGAAGCCGAGCGTCCCGCCGACAATGTGATGGGGATAGGCCAGAAAAGGCCGCTCGCGGTCCTGTAGCCGTCGCACACGCCTTCCCAGTCCGCGTGCGTCATGAACCCTTCGAGCGGCGTAAAGCCTCCGATCCCCAGCATCACGAGGTCGCCCTTCTCGCGCGACGAGACCGTGAGGCGAGGCAGGTGCGAGGCGCGCCGCCGCTCCGCGGCGAGCTCGGCGCCGTGAAGGAGCAGCGGCCTGAGCGCTCCGCCTCCGTGGGGATGGACCAGTGCCATGGAAGCTATTACCGCAGGCCGCCCGCCCGCCGTCTATTACCGTGTGGAGGAAGGGCACCTACCCACTTGGGGGAGGGGTTGATCGCGCGCAAAGGAGCCCGGGGGCGGGCTTCTAGAATCCACTGGATCCGGCCACAAAACGGGGAACGCGCGCACTCCCCGCCGCAAGGCTTCCGGAGGAGACGCAGCAGTGGCGAAGCAGCAACTGAGAATCGTTCACGACGCCGATCGCGGCCCGAGGGCGCCCGCGCCGGAGGGGTCCCCGCCCCTCCTCCTCATCGCCGACGCGGCGCTGAGGGCGGTGCTCGAGCGCGGGCTCGCCGCCATCGTCGGGCTCACGGGCGCCGCGGGCGGGGCCGTGCGCCTCTCGTCTGACGACGGGACCGAGCTGCGGCTCGTGGCCGCCCAGGGGCTTCCCGCGCGCTGGGTCGCCGAGGAGCGCAGCGTCTCGGCCGGATGCGGAGTCTGCGGGCTCGCGCTGCAGGACGACTCCCTGCGGCTCGCTTCCGAGGCGACCTCTTGCAGGCGCCGACTCGGCTCCTTCCTCTGCGACGGCCACGGCGGATCCGCTCTCGCCCTGCCCCTGCACTGCCGCGGCAAGGCGATCGGCGTCTTCAACCTCTTCTTCGGGCCCGCGCCGCGCGGGGACACCGACCTCGCCCGGCTGCTCCGGCCCATGAGCGACATGCTCGACATCATGATCGAGAACGCCATGCTCGAGCAGGAGCGGTTGCGTGCGTCGCTCGCGGCCGAGCGCCAGCTCCTCGCGGGCGAGGTGCACGACTGCCTCGCCCAGGAGCTCGCCTTCATGCGCATGCGCATGAGCCTGCTGCGCGGCGCGCTCGAGGCGGGCGACACGGGGCGCGCCCTCGAGTGCTCCGCGGACGTGAGCGGGACCCTGGGCGAGGCCCACGGGCGCCTGCGCGAGCTCATCACCCAGTTCCGCTCCGGCGCCGACCCGGGGCTCGCCCGCGCGCTCGAGGCCATGGCCCGGACCTTCGAGGCGCGCACCGGCGTGGCGCTCGCGGTCGACAATCGCGTGGCCGACCTGGAGCTCTCCCCGGAGCAGGAGGTGCAGGTCTACCGCATCGTCCAGGAGGCCCTCGCCAACGTCGTGAAGCATGCGCAGGCGCGCAAGGCCCGGGTGGCGATCCAGCGCCGCGAGGGGCGGCTCACGGTGAGCATCGACGACGACGGGCGCGGCCTGCGCGCGGCGAGCCCCGCCGAAGGCGGGCACTACGGCCTCGACATCATGCGCGAGCGCGCCCAGCGTATCGGGGGCGAGCTCGACATCGTGAGCCCGCCCCGCGGCGGCACGCGGGTGCGCCTTACGCTGGCGGCCGCGGCGCCGGCGGCAGATTGACGATGGACGCGACTCCCGTGCGCGTGGTGGTCGTCGACGACCACGGCCTGTGCCGGCGGGGCCTCGCCGAGCTGCTCGAGCATCGGGCGGGCATCCGCGTGGTGGGCTCCACCGGCGAGCCCGAGGCCGCCGTGCGCCTCGTGCGCGAGCTCAAGCCCGACCTCGTGATCATGGACCTGCGCATGCCGGCGATGCACGGCCTCGCCCTGCTCCGCCGCATCCGCGACGAGGGACTCGAGACGCCGGCGGTGGTCCTCACCATGTGCGACTCGCAGGAGGACCTCGCCAACGCGATGCGCGCGGGCGTGCGCGGCTACCTGCTGAAGGACATGGACCCCGAGGACGTCGTCGACGCCATTCGCCGCACGCTGCGCGGCGAGCTCGTGGTGGCGCCCGCGATGGCGAACAAGCTCTCGCAGCTCTTCGGGGCCGGGCCGGCGAAGGAGCCCGCGGGCCGCTCGCTCACGGAGCGCGAGGTCGAGATCCTGGGCTACATCGCCCAGGGCATGAGCAACAAGGGCATCGCCAAGGCTCTCGCCATCAGCCACGACACCGTGAAGCTGCACGTGCGCCACATCCTGTCCAAGCTCAACGTGAGCTCCCGCGTCGAAGCCGCCGTCTACGCGGTGGAGCGCAAGGTCTCCGGCTCGGCGGGCTAGGCCTTCCGGGGCCTAGAGCCAGGATTGCACGCGCGAGTGGCGGGCGACCAGGTCGACGAACCCGCGATAGTCCACGGTCATCACCCCTTCGACCAGGGCCCCGTCCATGGCCCGCGCCTCCAGGTCGGGGGCGAGCGCGTAGACCTTCACGTCGGGAGGAAGGCTCTCGAGGCGTCGTGCGCCCGCGGAGCCTCGCGTGGCCGCGTACACGCCGTCCTCGATCAGCAGCACCGAGTCGCCCGGGCGGGCGTGGGCGAGGCAGCTTTCGAGAGCGGGGCGCTCGGTCGGCGACTTGTTCACGATGTGCAGCACGGGCGCGGCGCTCAGAAGCTGATCAGCACGTCGGCCGCTTCCATGAGCGCGGCGATCTGGGCCGCCGGCACGACGTGGGCGGGCACCAGGAGGTCCGACCCGTCGAGCCCGCGCAGCTCGAGCGACTCGCGCTCGACGTAGAGCTTGTCCACGTCGTAGTCCTCCAGCGCCCGGTAGGTGGGCGAGAAGTTCCTCTGCCCGATCGCCCGCGTGTCCTGGCCCCGCACGAGCTGGTAGACCCCGTCGTCGAGGAAGGCGAGGCTCACGTCCTGGTCGAACGCGGCGGTGACGAGGACCACGTCGAGTCCCTCCGACGCGTAGCCCGAGCCGTAGGGGGCCTTGCGGTTCACGAACAGGAATTTGCGGACGGTGCCGGGCTCCATGGGGGGGCTCAATCGCCGAAGACCACGAGGCGGTCGGCGCGGATCGCCGACTCGACGAGCTGCCCGATCCCCGAGATCCGGAAGCCGCGGGCGAGCGCCTCGTCCACCATCCCGCGCCGCAGCGCCGCGGCGACGCACACGACGAGGTCCACGCCGTGCTTCTCGGCGAGGTCGGTCCAGCGCCCGATCACGTCGCGATCATCCTGCGGCGCCTCGGAGCGCTTGTTCGCGTTGTTGACGCCGTCCTCGTAGAAGAACACGCGGTCGATCCGGTGGCCGGCCTCGATCGCTGCACGGCAGAAGAGGTACGCCGAGTCGCTCGACTGGTGCTGGTACGGACCTTCGTTCACGAGGACGCCGAATCTCATGCGATCTCCGCTCGGCGGGCGCGCGGCGCGAGCCGCGCCCACGTAGCCGTCGATGCTAGGGAGGGGCGCGCGGGGCCGCCATCCCTCCGAAGGGGACGCGCATAGCCCGAATGGGCTATGGGAACGTCCTTCCCCGGGGGGCTAGACGCCCGCCTCGACGCCGCTCCACATTAGCCGGATCGACACATCGCACGCGCAGGCGAACCCGGTGACCTACAACTCGCGCCCGTGCCCCGAGCCCGCCGCCATGGTGGACCTGAGCGGCCTCGGATGCCCCGGCACCCTCCTGGGGGCGCGGCACATCCTCGACGCCCTCCGCGAGGGGCAGGTGCTGCTGCTGCTCTCCGACTGCGCCGGGACGCGCGACGACCTGGTGGCGTGGGCGCGCCAGACCGGCAACGAGCTCATCGCCTGCGAGCCGCGGGAACGCGGCGTCACGGGCTACCGCCTGCGCCGGGGCCGCTCGCAGGCGATGGACGTGAGCGCCCGGCTCGACTTGCGCGGCAGCCTCGAGCCCGCTCCCATCGTGGAGGCGAACCAGCGGCTCAAGGGCATGCGCGCGGGCGAGGTGCTCGAGCTCGTGAGCGATTGCCGGGGCATCCAGGACGACCTTGCCGGATGGGCGCGGGTCACGGGCAACGAGATCGTCGCGATGGCGGAGGCGGAAGCCGGCGCGCGCGAGTTCTACCTGCGCAAGCGCTCCCCCGGTGCGGCGGCCGCGTCGCCGTGATCGCCTACGACGACCAGGAGCTCGCCCTCGCCGCCGAGCTCCTCGAGCTGCGCCACGGACGTTCCGTGCGCTTCGAGCTGGGCGAGGCCGAGGTCCCGGAGCCGGGCGCGCCGGTGCCGTTCGCCTGCGCGGCACTCGTCTGGGAGTCGCGCGGCGCGCAGTTCGTCGTGTGCAAGGTCGGTCCTGCGCGCTACCGCGGGGGCGCGTTCGACGCGAGCGGCGATCCGTTGCGCGGGGGCGGGGTCGAGCATTCGGACCTGGGAGATTGCATCGACGAGCTGCTGCGCGCCAGGTCGGGCTGAGGCGCCGGCCCCGGTTTCGCGCGTCCATCACTCCGATGGGCTATCCCGCCTCCCATCGGAGTGATTGACCCTGGAGGCCGCGGGATCCATAAACGTCGTCGTGGAAAGGACCGGGGATCAATCCCTCGACCCGCCGGGCGGGGCAAGGGCTGCGTCCCCTTCGCGCGACGGAGGCGCAATGGCGACAGCGATCGCCACCGACCCCACGATCCTCGTGGTGGGCGGAGGCATCGGCGGCATGACGGCCGCCCTCGAGGCGGCGGAGTGCGGCCGGCCGGTGGTGCTCGTGGAGCGCGGCGCCACGCTGGGCGGGCGCACGGCGCTGCTCAACCGCTATTTCCCGAAGCTCTGCCACCCGACGTGCGGCCTCGAGATCAACCTGCGCCGGCTGCGCGGCAACCGCAACGTGCGCGTGATCACGATGGCCGAGGTCGTCTCGGTCGAAGGGCGGCGGGGCGACTACACGGCGACCGTGCGCATCGCCCCGCGCTACGTGAACGAGAACTGCACCGCTTGCGGCGAATGCGCGGCCGCAGTGGGCGCGGAGGTCCCGAATCCCTACGAATACGGCCTCGCGAAGACGCGCGCCGCGTACCTCCCCCACGCCATGGCGCATCCGCGGCGCTACGTGCTCGACCCGAGCATCGTCGGCACGCCGGAAGGCGAGAAGGCCCGTGCGGCGTGCCGCTACGGCGCGATCGAGCTCGACCAGAAGGAATCGACGGTGCGGCTGCGGGCGGGCGCGGTGATCTGGGCGACCGGCTGGCGGCCCTACGATGCCGCGCGGATCCAGCCCTACGGCTACGGGCGCTTCCCGAACGTGATCACGAGCGTCGAGTTCGAGCGCCTCGCCGATCCGCGCGGGCCCACGGGAGGCCGCCTGCTGCGGCCCTCGGACGGGAAGCCCGCGACCCACGTGGCGTTCATCCAGTGCGCGGGCTCGCGCGACGAGAACCACCTGCGCCACTGCTCCCGCATCTGCTGCATGGCCTCGCTCAAGCAGACCCGCTACGTGCGCGATGCCGCGGGCCCGGAGGGCCGCTCGACGATCTACTACATCGACATCCGCGCGATCGACCGCTTCGAGGACTTCTACCGCGCGGTGCGCGAGGACCCGCAGGTCGCCTTCGTCAAGTCGAAGGTCGCACGCATCGCCGAGGACCCGGCGACGGGCGACCTCGTGCTGCACGGCGTGGACACCGAGGGCTACCGCCGCTACGCCGCGACCCACGACCTCGTGGTGCTCGCGATCGGGATGGAGCCGGAGGCGCGGAGCATGAAGCTGCCCGCGGACGTGGTCGTCGATTCGAGCGGCTTCCTCGAGGGCTCGGCCGACGGCGGGCACATCGCGGCGGGTTGCGCGGCGGGCCCGCTCGACGTCAACCGCTCCGCGCAGAACGGGACGGCCGCGGCGCTTCGCGCGATCCAGGTCGTGCGCCGCGCCGCCGCAGCGGAGCCGGCGCGCGTCGCCGAGCCCGTGGGGGGCGAGTGATGGCCGAGAGCAAGTTCGCGGCATACGTGTGCGGCGGCTGCGGCCTCGCGGAGCGGCTGGACGTCGCGAAGCTCGCCGCCGTCGCGCAGAAGGAAGGCAAGATGGCGCTCGTGCGCACGCACGGGTTCCTGTGCTCGGCCGCCGGCGTGCAGTCGATCCGCGCCGACCTCGACAACGAGGGCGTGACCCACGTGGCGATCGCGGCGTGCTCGCGGCGCGCGAAGACCGACGCGTTCGATTTCCCGTCGGTGCCGGTCGCCCGCGCCAACCTGCGCGAAGGGGTGATCTGGGCCCGTCCCGCCACGGACGAGGCGCGCGAGACCGCGCAGGAGATGGCCGAGGACTACGTCCGCATGGCGTGCGCGGAGCTGAAGAAGATGCAGCTGCCGCAGGGCAATCCCGAGCCGGCCACGTGCCGGCGGCTGCTCGTCGTGGGCGGCGGGATCACGGGCCTCACGGCGGCGCTGGAGGCGGCCGAGGCGGGATACGAAGTGGCACTGGTCGAGAAGAGCGACGCGCTCGGGGGGATGGCCGCGCGTTTGTGGAAGCGCGTGCCGGCGCGCGGGCCGTACGAGGCGCCCGTGCCCACGGGAGTGGGCGAGCTCGTCGAGCGCGTGAAAGGCCACCCGCTGGTCACCGTGCACCTCGGGACGACCGTGGCGCGCACGAGCGGCGCTCCCGGGCGCTTCCGCGTGAAGCTCGCGCGCGGCGACGGCGCCGGAACCGAAATCGAGGCCGGCGCCATCGTGCAGGCGACGGGCTTCGCTCCCTACGACGTCGCGAAGCTTCCCGAGCTGGGCGGCGGAAGGATCGCCGACGTGGTCGACCAGGCGGGGTTCGAGGACCTCGCCCGCGCCACGCTCGCCCGGGGCAAGCCGCTCGCCCGTCCGTCCGACGGCGCGCCGGTGCGGCGCGTGGCCTTCGTCCAGTGCGCGGGGCAGCGCGATGCGGCCGGGAAGCACCTGCCCTACTGCTCGGGGCACTGCTGCGCCACGAGCATCAAGCAGGCGCTCTACCTGAAGGAATCGGACCCGGCGATCGACGCCGTGGTGCTCTACGACGACCTGCGCGTGCCGGGCATGGGCGAGGACTTCTACCGCAACGCCCAGCGGCGCGAGGTGACGTTCACGAAGGCGAGGGTGAGCGCCGTCGAGGCCGACGGGGCCGGCTGCGCGGTCGCCTTCCGCGACCTCATCCTCGACGAGGATTTGCGGCTCGCGGCCGACCTCGTGGTGCTCGCCACCGGCCAGGTCCCGAATTCGGGCGTGAACGTGGAGCTCGCGGAAGACGCTCCCGAGAGGAAGGCCCGGGTCTCGGTCCTGAACCTCGCCTACCGCCAGGGCCCGGACCTGCCGCAGCTCGTCAACGGCTTCGCGGACTCGCACTTCATCTGCTTCCCCTACGAGACGCGGCGCACCGGCATCTACGCCGCGGGCCCCGTGCGCCGCCCGATGGACATCGCCCAGGCCACCGAGGACGCGACGGGCGCGGCGCTCAAGGCGATCCAGGCGATCGAGAACGCGGCGCGCGGCCGCGCGGCGCATCCGCGCTCGGGCGACCTTTCGTATCCGCGCGTGCGCCTCGAGGGCTGCACCCAGTGCAAGCGCTGCACCGTCGAATGCCCGTTCGGGGCGATCGACGAGGACGAGAAGCGCTTCCCGGTGTTCAACGAGAGCCGCTGCCGGCGCTGCGGCACCTGCATGGGCGCCTGCCCCGTGCGCGTGATCTCGTTCGAGAACTACTCGGTCGACACCGTGGGCGCGCAGATCAAGGCGGTCGACATGCCCGACGAGTTCTCGGAGAAGCCGCGCATCCTGCTGCTCGCCTGCGAGAACGACGCCTATCCGGCGCTCGACATGGCGGCCATGCACAGGAGCGTCTATTCGGCCTTCGTGCGCGCGATCCCCGTGCGCTGCCTGGGCTCGGTCAACGCGATCTGGATCACCGACGCGCTCAACTCCGGCTACGACGGCGTGATGATGATGGGCTGCAAGCATGGCGACAACTACCAGTGCCACTTCGTGAAGGGCTCGGAGCTCGCCAGCTACCGGATGGGCAAGATCGACGACACGCTCAAGCAGCTGGGCCTGGAGACCGAGCGAGTGGCCACCTACGAGGTCGCGATCACCGACACCGAGCGCGTGGCGCGGCTGATCGAAGACTATGCGGCGACGATCGCGAAGATCGGGATGTCGCCGCTCAAGGGATTCGCATGAGCGCGGCCGCGCCGAAGCCCGCTCCGTACGGCAACGACTTCCTGCGCGAGGTCGAGGAGCGCGTCGAGGGCGGCGACTGGGTGCGCATGTGCATGCAGTGCGGCGTGTGCGCCGGTTCCTGCCCGCTCGGCCCGCACTGGGAGCACTCGCCGCAGAAGATCTTCATGATGATCCGGGCGGGCAAGCGCGACGAGGTGCTCCGGTCCGACTCGATGTGGATGTGCACCTCCTGCTACAACTGCATCGTGCGCTGCCCGCGCAAGCTCCCGATCACGACCATCATCCACGGGCTCGCAACCTACGCCCACCGCCAGGGCCTCGCGCCGAGGGTGCAGCCCACCCGCGACTTCTCCCTGCAGTTCTGGGGCAACTCCACGCGCACCGGGCGCGTGAACGAGATGAAGCTCACGATCGGCCTGTACTTCCGCGACGGGCTCGTCGCGGGCGTGAAGAAAGGCTGGAGCATGCGCAACGCGGCCCTCGGGCTGCTGCGCGCGAAGCGCCTGAACCCGCTCGAGCTCCTGCGGGGGCACGAGTGCGAGGACAAGGCGGGCATCCAGCGCATCCTCGCGAAGGCCTACGAGCTCGAGGATGCCCGCCGCGGCAAGCCCGTCGCATGAGGTGACCCCATGACCAAGGAGTACGCGTTCTACCCGGGATGCTCGTCGCAGCTCAAGGCGTCGGCGTCCAACTATCTCGCCTCGGTCGACTCGATGTGCCGGACCCTGGACATCAAGCTCACCCCGATCCCCGACTGGAACTGCTGCGGCGCCTCGATCAGCTACGCCGGCTCCGGAGAGATCGCGCGCCACGCCCTCAACGCCCGCAACTTCGCGCTCGCCGAGAAGCACCTTCCCGGCCAGGACATCGTGGCCACCTGCGCGGCCTGCTGGCTCAACGCGCGCGAGACCCAGGAGCGCCTCGCCGAGGATCACGTGCTGATGCGCGACACGCGCGCCGCGCTCAAGGAGGCCGGGCTCGACTACGGCGGCGAGACGCCCGTGAAGCACATGGTGGAGGTGCTCATCGAGGACTTCGGCTACGACGCGCTCGCCGCCCCGGTCGTGAAGCCGATCGAGGGCCTCAGGTTCGCCGGCTACGTAGGGTGCCAGACCAACCGCCCGTTCGGGATCGCCGGCGAATCATTCGAGAACCCCCTCTACCTCGACAGGCTCGTCGAGACCGTGGGCGCGGAGCCGGTCGCCGAGTACGACCAGAAGGTCGCGTGCTGCGGGGGGGCGCTCGCCTTCTCCGAGCCCGAGAAGAGCCAGATGCAGATCCGCGCGATCGTGGAGTCGGCCTACGACCACGGCGCCGACATGATCGTGACGCCCTGCCCGCTGTGCCAGGCGAACGTGGAGATCTACCAGGAGGAGATCAACCGTCGCCAGGGCACGAAATTCGCCATGCCGGTGGTTTACTATAGCCAGCTGATGACCATCGCCTACGGCGGCGACGCGAAGGATGCGGGCCTCGACGGGCAGATGATCCGCGCTCCGCGCCTCGAGGAGATCGCCGCCGCGCCGGCGAGCCCGAGGCGCGGCATCTGAGGAGGGCCGATGGGCTCGGGCAAGATCAGCATCGTCGCGCTGTCGGACAAGCGCGAGCAGCTCCAGATGGCCGCCATGGTCGCCTCGGTCGGTGCGGTGAGCGGCCACACGGTGCTCGTCTTCGTGTCCATGAACGCGCTACGCTATTTCGTGAAGGGCCGGCGGGAGCCGGCCCCGGCCGAAGGGCCCGTGGGCCGCATCCTGGACGAGAAGAAGGTGACGCCCTTCCAGGACCTGTTCGCCAACGCCGTGGAGCTCGGAGGCGCGAGGATCCACCCCTGCTCGATGGCGGTCGACGTCCTGGGGGTGCAAACTGGCGATCTCGAGCCCTGGATGGGCGAGCCCATGGGCCTCATGCAGTTCCTCGACGAGGCCGAGGGCGGGCAGTTCTGGTCGTTTTGATGACAGGAGGGCAGCGATGGCCGAGAAGAAAGTGATCGACGCCCGGGGCAGCTTCTGCCCGGGGCCCCTCATGGAGCTCATCGCCGCCATGAAGATGGTCAACGTGGGCGATGAGATCGAGGTCCTGTCGAGCGACAAGGGCTCGGCGGGCGAGATTCCCCAGTGGGTCAAGAAGGTCGGACACGAGCACCTCGGCACCGCCGAGGAAGCCGGCGTCTGGCACATCAAGGTGCGCCGGACCAAGTAGGAAGGCGCTGCGGTGCTGCAATAACAACCGGAGGAGCGGCAAATGAAGATCCTGATCGTCGGCGGCGGCATGGGCGGCACGATCCTCGCGAACAACCTCGCCCGGCGGCTGAAATCCGAGATGAAGGCGGGCAAGGTGCGCCTCGAGATGCTCTCGGCCTCGGACAAGCACGCCTACCTGCCCGGACTGCTCTACGTGGCGGTCGGGCGCATGACGCCCGACGAGATCTACCGCGACCAGGCGAGCCTCCTCGAGCCGGGAATCGCGTTCTCCGTCGACCCGGTCGAGCAGTTCATGCTCGACAAGAACCAGGTGAAGACGAAGAGCGGCCGCGTCGTGGACTACGACATCCTCGCCATCGCTACGGGCTCGCGCATCTGGCCCGAGGCGATCCCGGGCCTGAAGGAGAACGCCGAGTTCTTCTACACCGAGGAGACGGCGGTGAAGCTCTTCAACCGCCTGCGCCAGTTCCAGGGCGGGCGGATCGTGGTCGCCATGGGCGTGCCCCACAAGTGCCCAATGGCCCCGCTCGAGATCACCTTCATGCTCGACGACTACTTCCGCGAGCGCGGCATCCGCGACAAGGTCCAGCTGCACTACACCTACCCCGTCGGGCGCGTCCACACGCTGGAGAACGTCGCCAAGTGGGCCGCCCCGGAGATGGACCGGCGCGGCATCACCTACGAGGTGCTCTTCAACCTGAAGGAGGTGGACGGGGCGCGCAAGACGCTCAAGAGCGAGGAAGGCTCCGAGACCACCTACGACCTGCTGATCTCCATCCCCTCGCACAAGGGCATGGAGGTGATCGAGCAGAACAAGCTCGGCCAGAACGGCTGGATCCCGACCGACCGCCACACGCTCAAGATGGAGGGCCGCGACAACGTCTACGTCCTCGGCGACACGACCAATCTGCCGATCAGCAAGGCCGGCTCCACGGCGCACTTCGAGGCCGAGGTGGTGGGCGAGAACATCGCCGCGATCGTGAAGCTAGGCTCGCCGGTGCGCCGCTACGACGGCAAGGTCTTCTGCTTCATCCAGGCCGGCAGCGAGAAGGCCACCTACGCGATGTTCAACTACAGCCAGCCGCCGGATCCGCGCGAGCCCACCCGCGCCCTGCACTGGTTCAAGCTCGCGTACAACAAGCTCTACTGGGTCTCGGCCCGCGGGCTGCTGTAGGAGGCCGCCATGACCGACGTGACGGTTTCCCCCCAGATCGAGAGCTTCCTGCGCGCCGCGAAGGACTCGGTCACCGACGACATGATCAACCGCCTCGTCGAGAGCGCGACGCAGGCGATGGACCTCCTCGACCGCGTGAACCGCAGCGGAGTGAGCGACGCCCTGCCCGCCATCGCCGAGATGGTGCGCACGGGCGACATGGAGCGCGTGGCGCGGTACGCGCGCCTCGCCGGCGCCGCCGAGGACGCGGTCACCGACGACATGATCGGGCGCTTCGCCACCCTCGCGGGCGAAGCGACGATGATGGTCGACCGCCTCAACACGAGCGGCGTCACGAAGCTGATCGACCTCCTCGGCCAGCTCAACGCGACCGGGTCCCTCGACCGGATCGCCGCGAAGCTGCCGGCGCTCATCGACAACCTCGAGCTCATCGAGAACATGCTCAACTGCATGGCCGAGGCGTCGAAGGACGTGAAGGCTGCGCCGGAGCCCGGCGGCGGCCTCTTCGCGCTCCTCGCGACGATGCGCGACCCCGAGAACCAGAAGGCGCTGCAGTTCTTCATGGCGGTGGGCCGCCGCATGCGCCAGAGCTGCACGAAGTAGGTGCCGCTCCCCGCGCGCGCGGCTTCAGCGGGGAGCGGGGACGATCTCCCTCGAGGCCGCGAGCTCCGCGATGCTCGCGATCACCGCGTCGGCGCCGGCCTCCGAGGCCGGCCGCCCGCGGTTGTAGCCGTATCCCACGAGGACGACGGGACAGCCGGCCGCGCGCGCCGCGGCCACGTCGAGGGCCGAGTCGCCCACGAAGAGCAGCTCGCGCGGCGCGATCCCGAGATCGGCGGCCGCCTTGAGCAGGAGGTAGGGGGCGGGCTTGCGCTGCTCGGGCGAGTCGGCGCATTCCACGAAGGCGAGCCATTTCGCGAGGCCCGCCTGCCCGAGCAGCGGGGACGTGAAGCGGCTCGCCTTGTTGGTGATGCATCCCAGGGGGAGGCCCCGGCCCGCGAGCCCCTCCAGGCCCTCGGTCACGCCCGGGTAGACGCGGCCCGCATCGAAGAGGCGCCGCGCATAGAGCTCGCGGAAAAGCGTCGCGGCGCGCTCGAGGGAAGGCGCGTCGGGCGCGGCACCGGTGCTCTCCGTGAGCGCGCGCACCACCAGCGTGTCGACCCCGTCCCCCACGGCCGCCGCCACGCGCTCCTCACCGAGCGCGGGATGGCCGAGGGCCGAAAGCATCGCATTGGCGGCGAGGGCGAGGTCCGGCGCGCTGTCCACGAGCGTGCCGTCGAGGTCGAAGGCCACGGCCCGCGCGCGATCGACGAGGTGCGTCACGGGGATCCCGGCGGTCATGGCCACATTGTCGCGGAAAGCGCGGCGCCTTCGCGCCCGATCCCATCAGGATATCTTACGAATCGGCGAAGCAGAATTGAGTAGTCCTGATGCATCGCGCGCCTTATGTTTGCGGGCAAGGCGCGGAGCGTCGACCCGCGCGCCAAGGAGAGCCATGCATCCCCTCGAAGCCCCCGCGCTCGGCGAGCGCGACCGCCTGTGCGCCAACGCCCTGCGCATGCTCGCGGTCGATGCCGTCGAGCGCGCGAAGTCCGGCCACCCCGGCATGCCCATGGGCATGGCCGAGATCGCGGTCGCCCTCTGGACCCGGCACCTGCGGCACAACCCCGCGAACCCGCGCTGGCCGGACCGCGACCGCTTCGTGCTCTCGAACGGCCACGGTTCGATGCTGCTGTACGCGCTCCTGCACCTTTCGGGCTACGACCTGCCCATGGACGAGCTGCGCCGCTTCCGCCAGCTCCATTCGAAGACGCCCGGCCATCCGGAATTCGGCGCGACGCCCGGCGTGGAGACGACCACGGGGCCGCTCGGACAGGGGCTCGCGAACGCGGTGGGCATGGCGCTCGCCGAGCGCGTGCTCGCGGGCCGCTTCAACCGCCCGGGCCTCGACGTCGTGGACCATCGCACGTACGCGTTCGTCGGCGACGGGTGCCTCATGGAAGGCATCTCCCACGAGGCCTGCTCGCTCGCGGGCACCCTGGGGCTCGCCAAGCTCGCCGTGCTGTACGACATGAACGGCATCTCGATCGACGGGGCCGTCGAGGGATGGTTCACCGACGACACGCCCGGGCGCTTCCGCGCCTACGGGTGGAACGTGGTCGGCCCGGTGGACGGCCACGACGTGGAGGCGGTCGACCAGGCGCTCAAAGAGGCGCGCCGATCGGCCAAGCCCACGCTCATCGCGTGCCGCACGGTCATCGGGCACGGCAGCCCCGCCAAGGCGGGCACCGCGGACGTGCACGGCGCCCCGCTCGGAACGGCCGAGGCGGCGGCCACGCGCAAGGCCCTCGGATGGCCCCACGAGCCGTTCGAGGTGCCCGACGCGGTGCGCCAGGGGTTCGACGCGCGCAGCCGCGGAGAGCGCGCCGAATCGGAGTGGAACGCGCTCTTCGAACGCTACCGCGCCGCCCATCCCGCCCTCGCGGCCGAATTCTCGCGCGTGATGGCCGGCGAGCTCCCGGCCGAATTCGACGCGGCGATGGATCGGCACCTCGCGGCCGTGCGCGCCTCCGACGCGCCGATCGCGACGCGCCAGGCGTCCCAGCGCGCCATCGAGGCGCTCGCGGCGGCCCTTCCCGAGCTCTTCGGGGGCTCGGCCGACCTCACCCATTCGAACCTCACGCGGTGGAAGGCCGCCGAGACCGTGGGGCACGACGGGGGCAACTACATCTCCTACGGGGTGCGCGAGTTCGGCATGACCGCGGTGCTCAACGGGCTCGCCCTGCACGGCGGCCTGGT
>Ga0187774_10000353_pt1 | contig 15574 bp, 12 predicted proteins | sample 0216_BV02_MP05_2_FD_133152 | JGI IMG/M metagenome (GOLD analysis project Ga0187774, IMG submission 133152) | Tropical peat soil microbial communities from peatlands in Department of Meta, Colombia - 0216_BV02_MP05_20_MG | ecosystem: Environmental > Terrestrial > Soil > Wetlands > Peat | place... | reverse complement strand
GCACGCCACCCGCGAGATCGTCGACGCCAACATCCCCGAGACCCTGGCCGGAGTGCTGAGCGCGCGCATCGACCGCCTGCCCGAGACGACCAAGCGCGTCGCGCAGACGGCGGCGGTGATCGGCCGGGTCTTCATGCACCGGGTGCTCGAAACGGTCTGCCACGCCGCGCCGCCCCCCGAGCGCGTCGATCACGTCGAGCCGCACATCGGGACCTTGTCGATGGAGCAGATCGTCCGCGAGCGCACGCGCAGTCCCGAGCGCGAGTACATCTTCAAGCACGCCATGACCTGCGAAGCGGCGTACGGCCTGCTGCTGCGCGCGCGGCGGCGCGAGTTGCACGCGCGCGCCGGCATGGCGCTCGAGACCCTGTTCGCCGATCGCCGCGACGAGTTCGCGCCGCTGCTCGCCCACCACTTCGCCGAAGCCGACGATCTGAAGCGCGCGCTCGACTACTCGCGGCGCGCGGCGGACAACGCGCGCAAACTCTATGCGCTGCGCGAGGAGCTGGTGCATCGCGACCGCATCCTGACCCTGCTCGACCGGAGGGCCGACGCGCCGGCGGCCGACGTCGTCGACGCGATCATCGAGTGGGTTCTCGTTCGGCACCGGTTGAATACGTACGATGGCGTGCTGGAGCGCCTGGGCGACGCGGTGGCGCGCTCGCGCGCCGCCGGTGACAAGCGCCGGCTGGCAAGGGCGCTGTCGTGGACCGGCAACATCCACTTGGTCACCGGGTTTCCCTCCCGCAGCTTTGAATATCTAGAAGAGAGCCGCCAGCTCGCGACCGAACTCGGCGACGAGGCACTCATGCTCCTGCCGCTGTTCATCGCGACCTGGTGGCTCGTTGATCGCGATCCGGCCGCAGGGGTCAAGGCGCTGCAGGAAGTGATCGCACTCGCCCGCAAGCAGCGGGCGACCGATGTCGAGGGGCACGCCATGGCCTATCGCGCCATCGGGCTCGCCCGGCTGGGCGAGTTCGACGCGGCGCGGGCCCAGATCGCGGACGCGCTCGAGATCGCGCCGCGTGCCGGATCGCCGGTCAAGGAGGCCGACGTTCACATCGCCGTCGGCGAAGCCTATTACACGATGGGCGAGGTCGAGAAGGGGCTGGAGCACGCGCGTATCGGGGCGGACATGGCGTACAACGCGAACGGCCTCGAGTGCGCGTGCGCAGGGCACTTCGGCGTGGGCAAGGGGCAGTTCGAGAAGCGCCGGTTCGACGAGGCGCTCTCGCAGTACGCCAAGTCGCTGGAGCTCGCGGGCAGGGTGATGTCCCCGGGGTTTGCCGGGTATATCAACCAGATCAAGGCCAGCGCCGCGCTTGCCGAGTTCGAGCACGGCTCGCCGTCGGCAATCGAATCGTTGCGCGTTGCCCTGAACAACGCACGCAATGGCCACGACGAATTCGGCGCCGCGACCGTCGCCAAGGATCTGGCCAGCGCGCTCGTCAAGCTCGGCCGGAACGATGAAGCCGGACCCTTGCTCGATTCGGCGATCGACTTCTTCCGCGCGCGCGGAATGCGCCCCTATCTGGCCGGGTCGCTCGAGCTCGCCGCGACCTTGTACGAGCAATCCGGCAAACCCGAGGAGGCCGAAAAGACCCGCCGCGAGGCCGCGCAGTTGCGCGGCCCAATTGGCTCGGCGAGCGGCGTAGCGCAGGTCTGACCATGGCCAAGCCGGTCATCCTGGCGGTCGACGATGAACCCTCGGTCCTCGCGGCGGTGGCCCGCGATCTCAGGCATCGCTACGCATCGGACTACCGCGTGCTGCGCGCCGGATCGGGCAAAGAGGCGCTGGATGCGCTTCGCGATCTCAGGCTTCGCAACGATGCCGTTGCCCTGCTGCTCGTCGATCAGCGCATGCCCGGGATGACCGGGGTCGCTTTCCTGCATGAGGCGATGGCCTTGTTCCCGTCGGCCAAGCGCGCGCTCCTCACCGCCTACGCCGACACCGACGCCGCGATCCGCGCGATCAACGAGGTCAAGCTCGATCACTACCTGATGAAGCCCTGGAATCCGCCCGAGGAGCTGCTCTATCCCGTGCTCGACGATCTGCTCGACGACTGGCGCGCCAATTTCCGGCCGGTGTTCGAAGGGGTTCGCGTCGTCGGGCACCGCTGGTCGGCCGACGGTCATCGCGTGCGCGATTTCCTCGCCCGCAACCTCATCCCGTACCGCTGGCTCGACATCGAGACCGATCCGGAGGCGGCGCAGATCCGCGCGCTTGCAGGCTCCGACGAAGCGCCCCTGCCGCTGGTCGTCCTTGCCGATGGCTCAAGGCTGTCGCGTCCCTCGATTGCCGCATTGGCCGAACGCCTCGGGCTGCATACGCAGGCCGAGTCGAAAACCTACGATCTGGTCATCGTGGGCGCCGGGCCGGCCGGACTGGCCGCCGCAGTCTACGGGGCCTCCGAGGGGCTGCGTACGCTGCTGATCGAACGCGAGGCCCCGGGGGGGCAGGCCGGAACGAGTTCGAGCATCGAGAACTACCTCGGCTTTCCCGCGGGATTGAGCGGCGGCGATCTGGCGCGACGCGCCGTCGCACAGGCGCGGCGGTTCGGCGCCGAGATCCTCGCGCCGATGGAGGCAGTCGGGTTTGCCACGCACGACGGCTACCACATCGTGACGCTCGGCAACGGATCCACCGTGACCACCCAGGCCCTCCTCGTCGCCACGGGCGTCTCCTACCGGTTGCTCGAGGTTCCCGGCGCGGACCGCCTCGCCGGGGCCGGCCTGTATTACGGGGCGGCGATCACCGAGGCGCTCACCGTCCGGGGACAGGACGTGTTCGTGGTGGGAGGCGGCAACTCGGCCGGACAAGGTGCCCTCTACCTCGCGCGCTTCGCCCGGTCGGTCACGGTGCTCGTGCGCGGGCTCTCGCTCGCCGAGACCATGTCGCGGTACCTGGCCGAGCGGATCGAGGAGGCCGAGAACATTCGCGTGCGAACGCGGGTCGCGGTCAGCGAGGTTCACGGCGCGCAGAGCCTCGAGGAAGTATCGATCCGCGATGTCGGCACCGGTGCGGTGGAGCGGGTTCCCGCGGGCGCAGTCTTCGTCTTCATCGGCGCAGCGCCGCGCACGGCGTGGCTCAAGGGCGTGCTGCAGGCCGATGCGGGCGGCTTCGTTCTCTCCGGCGTGGACCTGGAACGCGAAGGCGGCAAGCGGCCGCGCGGCTGGTTGCCCGACCGGGATCCGTTCTGGCTGGAGACCAGCGTTGCCGGCGTGTTCGTCGCCGGGGACCTGCGGCACCAGTCCACCAAGCGCGTCGCCTCGGCAGTGGGCGAAGGGGCCATGGCCGTTCAGTTCGTGCACCAGCACTTGCGCGGCCCGGCACCCGCGCAGCGCCCGCTGGCGCCGACCGGGTCGTGAACGGTGAGCCGTTCCTCGGATGAGTTGCGCTCGCTGCAGGAGTTCGTCCGCAAGCTCCCCCTGTTTGCAGACCTGACACTCGCTGATGTGGCGCAACTGTGCCGTTCCTCGCGCCGCGTTCATGCCGTGCCGGGGGAACGCGTTATCGAGGAGGGCGCTCCCGGGGATTCGCTGTACATCATACTTTCCGGCGAACTCGAGATCACCAAGCGCGACGCCGACCGGGAGATCGTGCTGGCGAAGCGCAAGGCCGGTGAGGCCGTAGGCGAAATGTCGCTTCTGGAGCGCACGCCGCGTAGCGCTTCAGCGCGCGCGGTTCAGCCGAGCGCGCTCCTGGAAATCAGCCCCGGGGCATTCCAGAGCGTTCTCGAAGCAAATCCGTCCACGGCGATGACGGTGCTGCGCACGGTAGCGAGCCGCCTGCGCAGCACCGAGGCGTCGCTCATGCAAAGCGACAAGCTGGCTTCGCTTGGCACGCTGGCCGCGGGGCTCGCGCACGAACTGAACAACCCGGCGGCCGCGATCCAGAGCAGCGCGCAGCATCTGCGCGGGGCGTTCGATACCTGGCGGCGCCGCACAGTCGAGCTGAAGACCCTGAACCTCGGCGCGGACGAGCAAGCGCGGCTGGCCGAACTCGAGGCCGGGATCGCCAACTACGGTTCGCCGCGGCCCGACGATGCCCGGCAGGAGGCCCAGCTCATCGACGAACTCGAGGCGCTCGGTATCGACGATGCTTCCGAGATCGCGCCCGCGCTCGTCGGCTTCGGCTGGACCGTCGAGCGCCTGCGCCCGGTTGCGAGCGGTTTTGCGGCTGCGCACGTCAACCCGGTGCTCCAATGGCTGGGGGCGGGGATCGCCGTGCAGCAGCTCGTGGCCGAGATCCGAAGCAGTGCGCAGGCAATCTCGGAGATCGTTCGCGCGGTGAAGTCGTACGCCTATCTCGATCAGGCGCCGGTCCAGGACGTCGATCTGCGCGTCAGTCTCGAAGACACGCTCGTCATCCTGCGCCACAGGCTCAAGGACGGGGTGGAAGTCGTCCGCGACTTCGAGGCCGGGCTGCCGACGATAGAAGCGTATGCCAGCGAGCTGAACCAGGTATGGACCAACCTCATCGACAATGCCATTCATGCCATGAACGGCCGCGGGGTGCTCGAGCTCCGCGCGCGCCGGGTCGGGGGCGAGGTCGAGGTCCTGATCATCGACAGCGGGCCGGGCATCCCGCCCGAGATTTCATCGCGCATCTTCGATCCCTTCTTCACGACCAAGCCGCAGGGGGTGGGGACGGGACTGGGATTGCACATCGCCCACAATATCGTCGTCAACCGGCATCGCGGCCGGATCGACTTCGAATCGAGGCCGGGACGCACCGAGTTCAAGGTGTCGCTGCCGATTCGCATGAAGCCGGCGGCGCCAGGCGAGCCCAGGCCCGCGGCCGCGTAGAAGCGCAGGCACGACGGTGCTGCGATGGTCGACATAGTCCTCTTGGTATTGCTTTTGCTGCAGCTGAAGCATTTCGTCTGCGATTTCCTGTTGCAGACGCAATATCAGATGCGCTACAAGGGCATCTACGGCCACCCCGGCGGTCTCGTGCACGCCGGACTGCACGTGATCGGCAGCGCCTCAGTCCTGATCGCGCTGAACGTCACGGCGCTGTTGCAGATGCCGGTCACGCCGCTCTTGGTGCTGCTTGCGGCCGAGTTCCTGCTGCACTATCACATCGACTGGGGCAAGGAACAGGTCGTCAAGCCCTTCGTAGAGGAACGGGGGACGGTCTACTGGGCCATATTCGGACTCGACCAGTTCCTGCACCAGGCAACCTACGTCGCCATCGCGTACATCGTCTTCCGTGTCTGAAGGCGTCGCGCACAAGCTGTCGTAAGCTATGCGACCATGGCCCGGCAGGCAGACAACATTCCCGAACGCCCGCCCAACCGCGACATCCGCCAGTTGGCGCGCGTGTTGCGCTTTCTCTGGCCCTACCGGGGGCGGATGGCGGTCGCAGGCGTCGCGCTCGTCGTCGCCGCCGGCTGCGTGCTCGTGCTAGGGCAGGGGCTGAAACGCGTCGTCGACTCCGGCTTCTCGGGGAACGACGCCGCCTCCCTCGACACGGCGCTCTTTGCGCTGCTCGCGATCGTTGCGGTCCTCGCGGCCGCGACCTACACGCGCTTCTATTCGGTGTCCTGGATCGGCGAGCGCGTCTCGGCCGACATCCGCCGCGCGGTCTTCGGGCACCTGCTCGAACTCTCGCCGGGCTTCTTCGAGACCATGCGCACGGGCGAAGTGATCTCGCGGCTCACCAGCGACACCTCGCTCCTGGAGGTCGTGATCGGTTCCTCGGCCTCCTTTGCGCTGAGGAACACGCTCATCATGCTGGGCGCGCTCGTCATGCTCGTGGTTACGAGCCCCAAGCTGACAGTGCTGGTGGTGCTCGGCGTGCCGCTCGTGATCGCGCCGATCCTGCTCTTCGGGCGGCGCGTCAGAAGGCTCTCGCGCGCGAGCCAGGACCGGATTGCCGACGTAAGCACGCATATCGACGAATCGCTGCACGAGATCCGCACGCTGCAGTCCTACGGACACGAGGAGGAGGACCGCGAGCAGTTCGGCGAGCGCGTCGAGCAGGCCTTCGCCACTGCGACGCGACGGATCGGACAGCGGGCGCTGCTCATTGCCTTGGTGATGCTCCTCGCTTTCGGGGCGGTGGGCCTGATACTCTGGATCGGCGGGCGCGATGTTCTCGCCGGGCGAATGAGCGCCGGCGAACTCTCGGCCTTCGTCTTCTACGCGGTGCTCGTCGCCGGGGCCGTCGGAGCGGTGTCGGAAGTGATCGGCGACTTGCAGCGCGCTGCGGGCGCGACCGAGCGCCTGATGGAGCTCCTTGCGACCGAGCCTTCCATTCGCGCGCCGGAGACGCCGCAGGCGCTGCCGGAGCTTCCGCGAGGCGAGGTGCGCTTCGATCGCGTGAGCTTCCACTATCCTTCGCGACCCGACACAGCGGCGCTCAGCGATTTTTCGCTCTCGGTCTCGCGCGGCGAGAAGGTCGCGCTGGTCGGGCCTTCCGGGGCGGGCAAGTCGACCGTATTCCAGCTGCTCCTGCGCTACTACGATCCCGGTGCCGGAAGAATCGTGCTCGATGGCGTCGAGCTCAAGAGCGCGGATCCCCTGGCCTTGCGCAGGCGAATCGCGCTCGTGCCGCAGGACCCCGTGATCTTCGCTGCAAGCGTCGCCGAGAACGTTCGCTACGGCCGGCCGGAGGCGAGCGACGCGGAGGTCGCGGCCGCCTGCGAAGCGGCCTATGCGAGCGAGTTCATCGCACGCCTGCCCGAAGGAATGAATTCCTTCCTCGGCGAGCGCGGCGTGCGCCTCTCGGGCGGCCAGCGCCAGCGCCTGTCGATCGCGCGGGCGCTGCTCGCCGACCGCGCGGTGCTTCTTCTCGACGAGGCGACGAGCTCGCTCGACGCCGAGAGCGAGCATTACGTGCAGAGGGCGCTCGAACGCCTGATGCGGGGCCGCACCACGCTCATCGTCGCGCACCGGCTCGCCACGGTGAAGAACGCCGACCGCATCGTCGTCATGGACCAGGGGCGGGTGATCGCCGCGGGCACGCACGCCGATCTCGTTCGCGAGCAGGGCCTGTACGCGCGGCTCGCGTCGCTGCAGTTTCTCGGCGAGCTTTCGCCCGCGGCCGAACCATGAGGGCCTGGCTTGCAGTCTGCGTGCTCCTCGCCGCGGCGCCGACGTGGGCCGACACGCTCAAGATCGGCTCGAAGCGCTTCACCGAGTCCTACGTGCTGGGCGAGGTGCTGCGCTTCGCGGTCGAAGGCAAGGCGCCGGTCGAGCAGCGGCCGGGGCTGGGCAATACCGGAATCGTCTTCGCGGCGCTCGAGGCCGGCTCGATCGATCTCTATCCCGAATACACCGGAACCATCGCAAGAGAGATCCTGAAGGTCGAAGGCGAGCTCGCTCCGGCAGATTTGAACCACGCGCTCGCGGCGCAGGGACTGGGCGTCGCGGTGCGCCTGGGCTTCAACAACAGCTACGCGCTCGCCATGCGCGAGGCGCGGGCCCGGGCGCTTGGAATCCGCACGCTCTCGGATCTCGCGAGGCACCCGGGCCTCAAGCTCGGGCTTTCGCAGGAGTTTCTGGCCCGAGCCGACGGCTGGCCCGGGCTGAAAGCGGCGTACCGCCTTCCTTACGAGACGCCAACGGGCCTCGACCACGGCCTTGCGTACGGGGCGATCGCCTCGGGCCGAATCGACGTGATGGACGCCTACACGACCGATGCGAAGATCGAGGGCTATGGCTTGCGCGTGCTCGAGGACGACCGTGGCTATTTCCCGCGCTACGACGCGGTGCTTCTCTACCGGCTCGACGTGCCGGCGCGCTTTCCTGAAGCCTGGCGCGCACTCGAAAAGCTCGAAGGCCGCATCGACGAGCGGCGCATGATCCGCATGAACGCGGCTGCGGAGCTCGAAGGAAAGAGCTTCGCCGAAGCAGCAGCCCTGCTCGACGGCGATGCCCGTGCGCGGCGCGTCGCCCGGCGGGGGTTTCTCGACACGCTCTTCGGTCCCGACTTCGTGCGGCTGACCGGAGAGCACCTGCTGCTCGTCTTTCTTTCGCTTGCCGCGAGCATCGTGGTGGGAGTGCCGCTGGGCGTCGCAGCGGCCAAGCTGCCCCGGGCCGCGCAATGGATCCTGGGGACGGTCGGCGTAATCCAGACGATCCCGTCGCTCGCGCTCCTCGCTTTCCTCATCGCGCTCGTCGGGACGATCGGAACCCTACCCGCGCTGATCGCCCTCTTCCTCTATGCCTTGCTTCCGATCGTGCGCAACACCCATGCGGGCCTGACCGGAATCGGACACGGAATGCGGCAGGCGGCGCTGGCGCTGGGCCTTGCGCCGCGAGATCGGCTTTGGCTTATCGAGGTCCCGCTGGCGTCCCCTTCGATCCTCGCGGGAATCAAGACCTCAGCGGTGATCAACGTCGGCACCGCAACAATCGCCGCCTTCATCGGCGCGGGCGGCTACGGCGAGCGTATTGCCTCGGGCCTCGCGCTCAACGACAACACAACGCTGCTCGCCGGAGCGATCCCTGCGGCGGCGCTGGCGCTGATCATCCAGGGAGTGTTCGAGATCGGCGAGAAGCGCTTTGGGTGGATGATTCGCGCACGCGGCAGCGCATGAACCCTGCGGGTCAGCCGAACGCGTCGAGTCTCTTTCCGCCGGCCGTGGCGGGTTTCGAATCGACGAGCACGAAGGCCATCACGCAGGGCGCTGTGCCGCGGTTGATCCAGTTGTGAACGGTGCCGCGCTGCACCAGCACGTCGCCCGCCTTGAGATGCACTTCCGAGCCCTTCTCCAGCTCCATGTCGATTTCGCCCGAGATCACCACTGCGTAGTCGATCGAGTCGGTGCGGTGCACGCGCGGGGCGACCCCGGGTGAGAATTCAATGACGCGGAAGACGGTACCCCCGGGCAGCGTGGTGCCGACTTGCTTCAGGCCCGCGTCGCCTTCTCCGGAGTTGTCGGCGGGGAGAGTGTCCGTGGTCCAGATAACGCTCGCCGAGACCCCGGGCCGGCTCGACACGACGTTCTTCGAGACTTCGTCGATTTTCACGACGGCGCGCCCGCTCGTGTCGTGCCCGGTTACCACTCGCCGCACCTTGATGGCCATGCCTCCTCCCTGAGACTTGAGTTGAGCCGATTATACGAGCCCGTGTATCATCGGGCTTGGCCTTGCCTGCCGTGGCCGGGCAGAAGAACACAGAAGAAATCCCATGAATATCGGCATCCCCGCCGAAACCCGCCCTGGCGAAACCCGCGTGGCCGCGACGCCGGAGACGGTCAGGAAGCTCGCCGCGAAGAACACGGTGAAGGTCCAGGCCGGCGCGGGCGCCGGCGCGAGCTATCCCGACAGCGAATACCAGGCCTCGGGCGCGCAGCTGGTCGGCTCGGCCGCCGAGGCGTACGACGCCGACATCGTGTTGAAGGTGCGCGCACCGACCGACGGCGAATTGGGATTCCTCAAGTCCGGCTCGATCCTGGTCGGCCTTCTCGATCCCTACAATGCGAGCGCATTCGAGGGTATTGCGAAACGCGGCGTCATCGGTTTCGCGATGGAGCTGCTGCCGCGCACCATCTCGCGCGGGCAGGCGATGGACGTGCTTTCCTCGCAGGCGAACATCGCCGGCTACAAGGCGGTGGTGCTCGCCGCGCAGGAGATCGGGCGTTTCTTTCCGATGCTGATGACCGCGGCCGGAACGGTGAAGGCGGCGCGCGTCCTGGTGCTCGGCGCGGGGGTCGCCGGGCTGCAGGCGATCGCCACCGCAAAGCGCCTGGGCGCGGTGATCGAGGCCTCCGACGTGCGGCCCGCGGTGAAGGAGCAGGTGGAATCGCTCGGGGCCAAGTACGTCGACGTCCCGTTCCTCACCGACGAGGAGCGCGACATCGCCCAAGGGGTGGGGGGCTACGCGCGGCCGATGCCGGCGGACTGGATGCGCAGGCAGGCCGAGGCCGTGCACCAGCGCGCGACGCAGGCGGACGTGGTCATCACGACCGCGCTGATTCCCGGGCGTCCCGCACCGAAGCTCATCAGGGAAAGCACCGTGAAGGCCATGAAGCCCGGCGCGGTCATCGTCGACCTGGCGGTGGAGCAGGGCGGCAACGTCGAGGGCATAGAGCGCGGCAGGATAGTGGTCAGGAACGGAGTGAAGCTGATCGGTCTTGACAACCTGCCGGCGACGGTGGCCACCGACGCTTCCGCCCTGTACGCGCGTAACCTCCTCAACATGGTCGGCCTGATGGTCGACCTCAAGACCGGCGAGGCGAAGATGGACCGCGCCGACGACATCATCAAGGGCACGCTCGCCTGCGAGGGCGGCAGCGTCGTCAAGAGAGGCTGAGATGACCGGCACCGTCGATCCGACCGTCGTCAACCTCGTCGTCTTCGTGCTGGCGGTGTTCGTCGGCTATCACGTGATCTGGAACGTGACTCCGGCGCTGCACACCCCGCTGATGAGCGTGACCAACGCGATCTCGAGCGTGATCATCGTCGGCGCGATACTCGCCGCCGGGCCCTCGCAGGTGGACTTCGGTTCTGTCCTCGGGGCGGTCGCGGTCGGACTCGCGTCGATCAATGTCGCCGGCGGCTTCCTCGTCACGCAGCGCATGCTCGAGATGTTCAAGAAGAAGGCGCCCAAGGTCGAAAAAGCGGCCGGGGGCAAGGCGGAGAAAAAATGACCGCCAACCTCGTCGCGCTCTGGTACCTCGTCGCCTCGGTCTGCTTCATTCTCGCGCTCAAGGGGCTTTCGTCGCCAGAGACCGCGCGCCGCGGCAACGCGTTCGGCATCGCGGGAATGGCCATCGCGGTGGTCACGACCATCGCGATCGTCGCCAAGGGCCACCTCGATTTCATTCTCGTCGCGATGGTGATCGGCGGGACGATCGGGGCGGTCGTGTCGCGCCGGGTCCAGATGACGCAGATGCCCGAGCTGGTCGCGGCGATGCACTCGCTCGTCGGCATGGCGGCGGTGCTGATTGCGGTCGCGGTCGTCAACAATCCGGCCGCGTTCGGCGAGCACGATCCTCTGCCCCTGGGCAACCGGCTCGAGCTCTTCATCGGCAGCTTCGTCGGCGCGATCACTTTCTCCGGCAGCGTCATCGCCTTCGGCAAGCTCGCGGGCCTGGGGAAGAAATTTCGCCTCTTCTCGAGCGCCCCGGTCGTCTTCAAGGGCCAGCACGCCCTCAACCTGATTCTTGCGCTGGTGATGATCGGATTCGGGACGGCTTTCTTTCTCGCCGACGGCAAAGCCTGGATGCCGTTCCTGATCATGCTCGGCATCGCCTTCGCGCTCGGCGTGCTGATCATCATCCCGATCGGCGGCGCGGACATGCCCGTAGTGATCTCGATGCTGAACAGCTACTCGGGCTGGGCGGCGGCGGGCATCGGCTTCTCGCTCAACAACACCATGCTCATCATTGCGGGAAGCCTGGTCGGCTCTTCGGGCGCGATCCTCTCCTACATCATGTGCAAGGCGATGAACCGCGCCTTCCTCTCGGTGATCATGGGAGGTTTCGGTGCGGCCGAGGGCACCGCGGCGGCGGGCGCCGCGCAGAAGACGGTGAAATCGGGCTCCGCCGAGGACGCCGCGTTCCTCATGGCGAACGCCGAGTCGGTGGTCATCGTCCCTGGCTACGGCCTCGCGGTGGCGCGCGCGCAGCACGCGGTGAAGGAGATGGCGCAGAAGCTCATCGCCAAGGGCGTCAGCGTGCGCTACGCGATTCACCCGGTCGCCGGCCGCATGCCCGGCCATATGAACGTGCTCCTCGCCGAGGCCGAGGTCCCCTACGACCAGGTGTTCGAGATGGAGGACATCAACGGCGAACTCGGCACGATTGACGTGGTGCTCGTGCTCGGCGCGAACGACGTCGTCAATCCGCTGGCGCACGAGAAGGGCAGCCCGATCTACGGCATGCCGATCATCGAAGCGAACAAGGCGCGCACCGTGCTGGTGAACAAGCGCAGCATGGCGGCGGGCTACGCCGGCCTGGACAATCCGCTCTTCTACATGGACAAGACCATGATGGTGTTCGGCGACGCGAAGAAAGTCGTCGAGGACATGGTCAAGGCGCTCGAATAGCGTCTGGGCCGGATCTCGGCACGTGGCCGGCCCGGATCACCACAGCCGCGCCGCGCCGCGCACGCCGCTCGCATCGCCGTGTCTTGCCCTCACCAACGGCGTCACGACCGAATCCGAATAAACGTAGCGGCCCCAGCGGGCTGGCACGTTCCGATACAGGCGCCCGGTGTTCGACATGCCGCCACCGAGCACGATGACGTCGGGGTCGAGCAGGTTGATGACGCTCGCGAGCGCGCGCGCGAGCCGTTCCTCATAGCGATCCAGGCTCGCGGCACAGCCCTGCTCGCCCGATTCGGCGCCAGCGACGATTTCGGCTGGTTGCCGTGATTCTCCGGTCTGGAGCAGATGATCGCGCGCCAGCCCGGGGCCTGAGAGAAAGGCCTCGATGTGTCCTTCCTTGCCGCAGCCGCAGCGCGGGCCGGGCAATTCGCCCGCGGCGGGCCATGGGAGAGAGTTGTGTCCCCATTCGCCGCAAATGGCGTTGGCGCCCTCCAGCGCGCGGCCGTCCACGACCACGCCCCCGCCCACCCCCGTTCCGAGGATCGCGCCGAACACGACGCGAGCACCTTCGGCGGCGCCGTCGATCGCCTCGGAGAGCGCGAAGCAGTTGGCGTCGTTCGCGAACCGGACCTCGCGCGCGAGCAGCCGTTCCAGGTCGGGCTTCACCGGCTTGCCGTTGAGGACGCTCGCATAGGCGTTCTTCAGTATTCCGGTCCGGGCCGAAACGGCTCCGGGCGCGCCGATTCCGACGCTGCAGGGCGCACCCGCCGTCCGTTCTGCGTCGAGCACGGCATCGGCGAGCGCCCGAATCGCGTCGGGATAGGCGCCGCGCGGGACCTCCGTGCGGCGCCGAAGGAGCTCGGCGCCCGACTCGTCCAGGGCGGCGATCTCCATTTTTGTGCCGCCGATGTCCACGCCGATGCGGATCATATCGAGCGGAAAGAAACGGGTCTCAGAACGCCTGGTGCCAGGGAATACTGAGCCGCATGGCGGAATTGATCAGGCCGACCATGCTGTAGGTCTGCGGAAAATTGCCCCACAGCTCGCCGGTTGCCGGTTCAATGTGCTCGGAGAGCAGGCCGTGCCGGTTGCAGCGCGACAGCAGCCGCTCGAACAGCTGCCGGGCTTCCTCGGCGCGGCCGAGCGAGGCGAGGGCGTCGATATACCAGAAGGTGCAAACGGCAAACGCGTTTTCCGGGACGCCGAAATCGTCGGGCTGGCTGTAGCGGAAGACGAAATCGCCGCGCCGCAGGTTCTGTTCGACCGCGCGGACCGTGGCGGCGAAGCGGGGATCGTCCGCGCGCAGGAAGTTCAGCTCGTGCAGGAGCAGCAGGCTCGCGTCGAGGTGCTCGCCGCCGAAGGTCGCGGCGAAGGTCTTGCGCTTTTCGTTCCAGGCCCTCTCGCAGATCGTGGCGTGCATCGCGTCGGCACGCGCACGCCAGTGGCGCGCGCGCTCGGCGAGCCCGGTGCGCGCGGCGATCTTCGCGAGGCGGTCGCTCGCCGCCCAGCACATGACGCTGGAAAACGTGTGCACGCGCCGCGCGCCGCGCAGTTCCCACGGGCCGGCGTCGGGCTGGTCATAGAGCGCGGCGGCGCGATCGCCGAGCTGCTCGAGCTGCCGGAACAGGGCCTGGTCGCTGCGCAGGGCCAGCCGCGCGTCGAAGAACACGTGCGCCGCGGCGAGAACCGCCGCGCCGTACACGTCGTGTTGGTTCTGCGAATAGGCCTCGTTGCCGATCCGCACCGGCCCCATGCCCCGGTATCCTGCAAGGGAGTCGGCTTCGCGCTCGGCGATCCCCGCCTTGCCGGTGACGCTGTAGACCGGCTGCAGATCAGCGCCGTTTGCCCCGGCAGCGGTATTGATGATGAAATCCAGATAACGCTCCATCGTGCGCGTCGCGTTCAGGCGGTTCAGCGCGTTCACGACGAAGTAGGCGTCGCGAAGCCAGCAATAGCGGTAGTCCCAGTTGCGGCCGCTTCCGCGCGACTCGGGAATCGAAGTGGTGACCGCTGCAACGATCGCCCCCGTGTCCTCGTAGGCGTTGAGCTTCAGGGTGATGGCGGCGCGGATGATGTTCTCCTGCCACTCGAAGGGTATGGCGAGCCCGCGCACCCAGTCGCGCCAGTAGGCCGCCGTATCGTCGAGGAACCTGCGGAAGGCCTCGCCGGCCGAGCTGTGCAGGGTCTCGTCCGTTCCCAGCACCAGCGATGCCGGCTCGCGCAGCACGACGGGCGTTTCCTCCAGGATCGCAGTGACCGAAAAATCGGTCGTCACCCGCATGTCCATCTCCGGCATCACGTAGCGCACGTGGTTGCTTCCCCAGGTCACCGCGGGCCGGCGCGCCCCGTACTCGCACAGCGGCCGGATGCGCACGCGGACGCGCGGGCTGCCCGCGACCGGGCGGATCTGGCGCATCAGCATGACCGGGCAGAAGAGCCTGCCGAACTGCTGGAAGCGCGGCGCGAAGTCCGTGATCTCGACGCCGCCTCCATGCCGGTCGTACAGGCGCGTCTTCAGGATGGGCGTGTGCGCGATGTAGGCCTGCTCGGAGCGCTCGAAATCTGCGAGCTCCACTTCAAAGACGCCGCTGGGATCCCCGGGGTGGTCTTCCCCGCGCAGCAGCGCGCAAAACGCCGGATCGCTGTCGAAGCGCGGCAGGCAGGACCAGACCAGGCGCGCCCTCGCATCGAGGAGCGCCGCGACGCTCGAGTTCCCGATCAGGGCGAGGTCGAGGCTGCTCATCCGCATTACCCGAAGCGAACGACGAAGTCGGCGAGCCAGGCCCGCACCGCGGCCGAGTCCGGCAGCCGCCAGCGCGCGGCGGACTCGCCTTCGCCCACCTTCACCGAATGGCCCCCGAGGCGGTTGATCAGCTCGAAGCCCGGTTCGTCGGTCAGGTCGTCGCCGACGAATACCGGCACGCGCCCGCGGAACGGAGCTTCGTCGAGAAATTCCGCGATCGCCACGCCCTTGTCCTTTCCGGCCGGCCTCAGTTCGATGACCATCTTGCCGAGCTGCATCTCGAATTCGCCCCCCAGGTCCATGGTCAGATCGCGCACCGCGTCCTGCATTTCGGCGCGCAAGTCGGGAGCCGACCGGAAATGCAGGGCGAAGTTCACGCCCTTGTCCTCGAGCATGAGCGCGGGATGCCTTGCGGCCAGGACGGCGAGCCTTCGCCTCGCCTCCTCCAACGCAGCCCGCGGAACGTCGTGTCTGTGTATTGTGCCGGAAGAATCGCGGCGTTCGGCCCCATGCTGTCCGGCCACGCAAAACCCGGCATCTGCGAGCAGGCGGTCGACGTCGGCGACCGGGCGTCCGCTGACGAGCGCGAGCGCGCCCCCCGCGGCGCGCTCGAGCGCAGTCAGCAGACGGACCAATTGTCCGTCGATGCGAACGAGGCTGGGGTGGTCGGCGATATCGAGCAGCGTTCCGTCGACGTCGAGGAAGAATCCGCATCGGCTGGGAAGCTCGGGTGCCCGGGTCGATATCCCGGGGGGGTCCGCGGCGCCCGCTTTCCTCTGCATCGGCTCCTCGATCAGACGGCGCGGACGGCGACGGGTTTGCGCTCG
>Ga0187774_10000352_pt1 | contig 15624 bp, 14 predicted proteins | sample 0216_BV02_MP05_2_FD_133152 | JGI IMG/M metagenome (GOLD analysis project Ga0187774, IMG submission 133152) | Tropical peat soil microbial communities from peatlands in Department of Meta, Colombia - 0216_BV02_MP05_20_MG | ecosystem: Environmental > Terrestrial > Soil > Wetlands > Peat | place... | reverse complement strand
CGGCGGCGAGGTTGCCGCGGGTCTCGCCCGGCTTGGGGATGCGCGCGAGGCAGTGCGGAACGGGCTCGCCGGCGATGAGGAGAATGCGCTTGTCGCCGTCGCGGATCTCGGGGATGTAGCGCTGCGCCATGATCGAGGTGGCGCCCTCCGCGGTGAGCGTTTCGATGATGACGTTGCGGTTCGGATCGCGGTCCGTGACGCGGAATACCGAGCGCCCGCCCATCGCGTCCAGGGGCTTGAGCACGACATCGCCGTTGGCGTCGATGAAATCCTGCAACTCGCGCTCCAGGCGCGTGACCAGCGTGGGAGCGGCCAGGTCCGGGAACTCGGCGATGGCGAGCTTCTCGCTGTGGTCGCGCAGGGCGCGCGGATGGTTGAACACCTTCGCGCCCTCCCGCTGGGCCAGCTCGAGGAGCCAGGTGCTGGTGAGGTATTCGGCGTCGAAAGGCGGGTCCTTGCGCATCAGCACCGCGTCGAACTCGGCGAGCGAGCTCTGCCGCGGCTGCCCCGTGCGGTACCACGCGTCCTTGCTTCCGGTCAGCGAGAGAGGGACGGCCTCGGCGATCACGCGGGCGTCCTTCCACATGACGCCCTCCTGGAGCGCGAAGTGCAGCTCGTGGCCGCGCTTCGCCGCCTCGGCCATCATGGCGTAGGTCGAGTCCTTATGGATCTTGAACGATTCGAGCGGGTCGGCGATGAAGGCGAACTTCATCGCCTCATTTTAACCCGTGGTCGGACAGGGTCATTGGGCTCGAGCAGCGTGAACAGGCCGCCGCCGACCCTTGCCATCGACCGCAGCGACGCAGGCTTAACCGGCCGCTCCGGCCGGCTCCGAAATCTCGACAAGGTTGCCGTCCGGATCCCGGACGTAGACCGAGCGGATCGGCCCGACCGCGCCGGTCTTTGCGACCGGGCCCTCGATGACAGGCACCCCGGCGGACGCCAGCCGCGCCATCACGTCCTTCAGCGGGGCCGAGGCGATGAAGCAGATGTCCAGCGTCCCGGGAGCGGCCAGCGTCGCGCGCGGCGAGAACTCCCGGCCCTTTTCGTGCAGATTGATCTTCTGTCCGCCGAACTTGAGCGCCATGCGGCCCTCGCCGAAGCGCTCAAGCTTCATTCCGAGCACCCGGGTATAGAAGTCGATGCACTGGCCGGTGTGCGCAGTCGTCAGCACGATGTGATCGAGGTGATCGATCACGGTCTATTCACTTCACCGCCTTGAGCATGTAATCGACCGCCGCCTTGACTTCGGCGTCGGAAAGGCTGAGGTTGCCACCGCGCGGCGGCATCGCGTTCACGCCTTTGAGTGCATTCTGGTAGAGGTGGTCCACGCCGTGCATGAGGTGAGGCTCCCACGCCTTCTTGTCGCCGTATTTCGGCGCGTTCGCCACGCCCGATCCGTGGCAGGCGATGCACGTCGACTCATAGACCTTCTTGCCGTCGGCCGCGGCCGAAGCGACCTTGGCCGCCGGGGCGCTCGCTGGAGCGGCCTTGGTCCCCGGTGCGCTCGCGGGAGCGGTCGCGGTGGGCGCCGCAGGCTCCTTGAAACCGGCTCCGGCGGCATTTGCCATGTAGACGACCGCGCGCTCGACTTCGAGATCGGTGAGATCGGAAGCGCCGCCGCGCGGCGGCATGGCGCCCTTGCCCTTGAGCGCTTCCTGCAGCAGCCCTTTCTGGCCTTCGTGGATGCGAGGTCCCCAATCGCCCTTGTTCCCGAACTTCGGCGCGTTCGCGACACCGGTGGCGTGGCAGGCGGTGCACACCGACTTGTAGACCTGCTCTCCGGTTCTGAGCGCCTTGGCGGCGGACGCGCCGCCGCCGACGGCGGCGTCGGCCACCGGCTTGATGCGCGCGGCGACCTCCTCGGGCGACATCGCCTTCTTGTCGACGATCCTGCCGCTCGTCGCAAGCTGCGACAGGATCACGGCCAGCAGGATCGGCACCAGAAACGCGAGCAGCACCACGACGACGAGCTGCTTGGGGGTCTTGATCAGGGATTCGTGGGAGTCGCCGCTCATCTGTCTGTCGCGAGCGTGGAAAAAGAAAGCGCGCATTATAGCGCCTGCTGCGATATTCTCGAAGCCGATGACGCGCTCCGTGTGCCTGTTCTGCTCGGCCAAGGAAGGCCTGCCGCCCACGGCGCAAGCCCTCGCCGCGGAGTTCGGAACGGCGTGCGCCGCCGGCGGCTTGCGCCTCGTATACGGTGGCAGCGGGCGCGGACTGATGGGCGTGGCCGCGCGCGCCGCGGTGGCCGCGGGGGGCGAGGTGCTGGGCATCATGCCGCGGCATCTGATGCGCCCCGAGCACGCAGCGGCCGACCTGGGCACGCTGGTGATCGTCGAGACGCTCGCCGAGCGCAAGCTTCGCATGAGCGAAGCCGCCGACCTCTTTGTGGCGATCCCAGGCGGCATAGGCACGCTCAACGAGATGATCGAGATGCTCACGCTCAACGATCTCGGGCTGCAGGCAAAGCCCCTGATCCTGTGCGCGACCGACGGATTCTGGGCGCCGTTCACCGAGATGATCGAGCGCTTCGGCGCGTACGGGGTGCTGCGCCCGAGCATCGCGAAGTTCCTGCGCCACGCGGGATCGGTCGCGGAGACGATGCGGATCATCGACGCGGTCCTTCCGGCCGCGCGGTCGGCGCAATCCCGGGGTGTATAATCTGCCACCCCGCGCCCGTAGCTCAGGGGATAGAGTGATGGCCTCCGAAGCCATAGGTCGCGCGTTCGATTCGCGCCGGGCGCGCCAAATTCCGAGAGCTCCGATGCGTCGCTGCGCTGTTCTCGCGCTCGCCCTCCCGTTCTGCGCTGCCGCCCTCGCCGGCGGCTCCAACTACGGCATTAGTCCAGGCACTCGCAGTTTTTCCGGCAAGGTATCCGAGTGGCCGGTGCCGACGCCGAAGTTCGCGCGCGATCCGGCGCCAGGCCCCGACGGCAACATCTACATCACGGTGATGTACGCCGACCGCATCGCGCGGTTCGACACGAAGACGCAGAAGTTCAACGAGTGGAATCTCCCTGAGGGCACCCGTCCGCACGGGCTGCTCGTCGATCCCGCGGGCAAAGTCTGGTACACGGGCAACGGCAAGGGTGTTGTCGGGGAACTCGATCCCGCGACAGGAAAAGTCGTCGAGTTCCGCGCGCCCTCGGGCGGCAGCCCGCACACGCTGGTCATCGACGACGCCGGCACGATCTGGTTCACCAGCCAGTCGGGCTACGTCGGCCGCCTCGACCGTAAGAGCGGCAAGATCACCGAATACCGCATGTCGGGCGGGCCGTACGGGATCGCGCTCGACAAGCTCGGCAAGGTGTGGGTGTGCCGCATGGGCGCGGACAGGATGGGCGTGCTGGACACCAAGACCGGGAAGATCTCCGAGCTTTACATGGGTCCCAACTCGCAGCCGCGCCGCGTCGCGGCCGCGCCCGACGGCAGCCTGTGGGTGACGCTGTACGGCGCGGGCAAGCTTGCGCGCATCGATGCGGCGGCGGCGAAGGTCGTGAAGGAATACGAGATGCCCGCGGGCGAGCGCGGCGGCCCCTACGCCGTCACGGTGGACGGAGCCGGGCGCGTGCTCGCGAGCGAGATCGAGCGCGACACGGTGGCGATGCTCGATCCCAGGACCGGGCAGTTCCAGGTGTTCCAGCTGCCGTCCAAGAACGTCGGCATCCGCAAGGCGATCGTCGACGCGCAGGGGCGGCTCTGGTACATGGGCTCGCACAACGGCAGGTTGGGCGTAATCGAATAATTACATTGGCCCCGAGGAAGTGGGGCCCGATCATCAAGAAGGCGGGGCAGTACGCCCACTAGCGCCGGCGGACGGCGCGCAGCACCCACAGCGCGAAGAGCGCGAGGATCGAGCCCGCGCCGATGATCCCGTAGCGCCGCATCTTTCGCTTCCTCTCCAGGGCCTGCTCGCGCTCGCCCGCCATGAGCTGCGCGAGCCGCTCGGCGGCGGTCGGGACGGGCCCCGCGCTCGGTGCCTGGGCGGGCGCGGGCGCCGCCGCGGGAGTCGGCGCGGGCGGCTCCTTTCGCGCGGCGGCCTCGCGCCGCGCAGCGGCGATCAGCGCCTGCTCCTTGGGAGTCAGCTTGTCCTTGTCCATGGCTACATCAGGATGATATCGAACTGCTCCTGCCCGTAGCCCGTCTCGACCTGCATCGACACGGGCTTGCCGATGAAGTCGCCGAGCATCGCGAGGGACTGGGACTCTTCGTCGAGGAACAGGTCGATCACGGCCTGCGAGGCGAGGATGCGGAACTCGCGCGCGTTGAACTGGCGCGACTCGCGCAGGATTTCGCGCAACACCTCGTAGCAGACCGTCTGCGCCGTCTTCACCGCCCCGCGCCCGTTGCACGCCGGGCAGGGCTCGCACAGGACGTGCTCGAGCGACTCGCGCGTGCGCTTGCGTGTCATTTCGACCAGGCCGAGTCCCGTGAATCCGTTCACGGTGATGCGGGTCCGGTCGCGCGCCAGCGCGCGATTGAACTCCGCGAGCACCGCCGCGCGGTGCTCCGCCGAGTCCATATCGATGAAGTCGATGATGATGATGCCGCCGAGGTTCCGCAGCCGCAGCTGGCGGGCGATCACCTGCGCCGCCTCCAGGTTGGTCTTGAAGACCGTGTCGTCGAAGTTGCGCGTGCCGACGTAGCCGCCCGTGTTGACGTCTACGGTGGTCATCGCCTCGGTCTGGTCGAGGATCAGATAGCCGCCGCTCTTCAGCTCGACGCGGCGCGCGAGCGCGCGCTCGATCTCGTCCTCGACATTGTACAGGTCGAAGAGCGGCCGCTCGCCGGTGTAGTGCTCGAGCTTTCCGAGCACCGTGGGCGTGTATTCGTCGGCGAATTCACTCAGCTTCTGGAAGTTCTCGCGCGAGTCGATGAGGATCCGGCCGGTCGTTTCGCCCGCGATGTCGCGCAGCGCGCGCTGCGCGAGAGACAGGTCCTGGTACAGCAGCGCGGGCGCGTGCGAGGTGAACGCCCGGCCGCGGATGCCGTGCCAGAGCTTCCGCAGGTATTCGATGTCGGCGCGGAGCTCGGCTTCGGTGGCGGCCTCGGCCACGGTGCGGATGATGTATCCTCCGGTCTCGTCCGCGGGCAGGAGCTGCTGCAGCTTGTCGCGTAGGACCTGCCGCTCGGTCTCGTCCTGGATGCGCTGGGATATGCCGATGTGCGGGTCCTGCGGCAGGTAGACCACGAGCCGCCCGGCGATCGAGATCTGCGTCGACAGGCGCGCGCCCTTGGTGCCGATGGGGTCCTTGATCACCTGCACGAGAAGCGACTGGCCTTCCGAGAGGATGCGCTCGATCGGCTTCGCCGGCGCGTCGCCCGCCTGCGAGTTCTGGCGCTCTTCCCAGATGTCGGCGACGTGCAGGAAGCCCGCACGGTCCAGCCCGATCTCGATAAAGGCCGACTGCATGCCCGGAAGCACCCGCGCCACCTTCCCCGCGTAGATGTTGCCCACCAGGCCGCGGCTCGCCATGCGCTCGATATGCAGCTCCTGCGGGACGCCAGATTGCATCACCGCGACGCGCGTTTCCTGGGGCGTGCAGTTGATCAGGATGTCCTCGGCCATGGCGAGGGCGAGGATACCCCGATCTAGAAATTCCTGATGAGCTGACTCGTCTCGTAGAGCGGCAGGCCCATCACGCCCGAGTAGCTGCCGTGCAGCTCGATCACGAAGGCGCCCGCGCGGCCCTGGATCGCGTAGCCACCGGCCTTGTCGGTCGGCTCGCCGCTCGCGATGTAGGCTTCGATCTCGGCCTGGGAGAGATCGGCGAAGCGCACGCGCGACTCGCTCACCAGGAGCTCCCTGCGGTCGTCGAATTTGAGCGTCACCGCGGTCAGCACGCGGTGCTCGCGGCCCGACAGGAGGCGCAGCATCTTCGCCGCGTGAGCGGCGTCGGGCGGCTTGCCGAGAATGATCTCGTCGACGCACACGACGGTGTCGGCCGCCAGGACCGGAAACGGGCGCAAGTGCCGCTGCACGACTTTCTGCCAGCCGGAGTCGGCCTTGGCGCGGCACACGCGGCGCACGTACTCGTCGGGGCCTTCGCCGGGTTGCTGCGACTCGTCCACGTCGACGTTGCGCCCCGGGTGGTCGCGCAGCATCAGCACCTCGAAGGCGACGCCGATCTGCTTCAGCAGCTCGCGGCGGCGCGGGCTGCGCGAGGCGAGGTAGACCTTGCTCTTGGGCGGGGCCGCGCTCATGCGCGATGATAGGGGTGGCTGTCCAGGATGGAGGCGGCGCGATAGAGCTGCTCGGCGAGAAGCACGCGCGCGAGCCCGTGGGGGAGAGTCATGGCGGAAAGGCGCAGCGTGGCGTGAGCGCCGCGCCGGGCGTCCGCGTCGAGCCCGTCCGGTCCGCCGATCAGGAAGGCCATATCCCTGCCGTCCCGCCTGCGCGCCTCGAGCCAGCGCGCAAGCTCCGGGGTCGTCATCTCGCTCCCGCGCTCATCGAGCGCCGCGACGAACGCTCCCCGCGGCAGCGCCCGCGCGATGCGTCCGGCCTCGGCCCGCATCAGCTGTTCCGGCGTCTTTCCGCTGGAGCGCGGCTCTGGCCGGATCTCGATCAGCTCCGTCTTCAGGCCCCGCGGCATGCGCTTTGCGTATTCGCCGAACGCCTCGTTTACCCAGCCCGGCATGCGCGCGCCCACGGCCACCACGAGGATTCTCATCGGGCCGCGGGCGGGCGGCGCCTCGTTCGCGGCTTGCGCGGCTTGGGCTGGCCCCACAGCTCCTCGAGATTGTAGTGCGTTCGCACCGCCGGCTGCATGATGTGAACGACGATGTCGCCGAGATCGATCAGGACCCAGTCGCCGCCGTCCTCGCCCTCCACTCCGTAGACGCGGCCCCCGGCCGCTTTCGCCTTTTCCTGGACGTTGCTCGAGAGCGCCTTGAGCTGCCTCGCGGAATCGGCGCTAGCGATGATGACGCGGTCGAACATCGAAGTGAGGTGAGCGACGTCGAAGACCTCGATCTCGCGCGCCTTGACGTCCTCGAGCGCCTCGACCGCGGTCTTTTGCAGCTTGCGCAGTTCCGTCGTCATCGGCGCGCGCCGTTCTCCCTGGTGTAGAGGCCGTGCCGGCCGATGTAACCGAGGACCGCGGAGGGCAGCAGGTAACGCGGGCTCCTCGATTGCGCGAAGTGCGCCCGTATGGCGCTTGCCGAGATGTCGAGCGCCGTCGTGCCGTAGGTGACGATGCGGCCCGCGGGCCGCTGGCGCAGCGCGTCCGGGGTTCCCGCGCGCCTGCGCCACTCGGAGGCGAGCGCCGAGGGCATTCCGCCCGGGGTCAGCGAGTGTCCGGGACGCTGGGCCACGAAGACGTGCGCGAGCTCGAACAGGTCGCGCCAGCGCTCCCAGGTGGTGAGACCGCGGAAGGCGTCGGTACCGAGGAGCAGCACCAGGGGGCAATCTCCGCCGAGCCGCCGCCGCAGGCGCTCCAGGGTCTCGACGGTGTAGCTGGGCGTGGTCTGGCGGATCTCGGCGTCGTCGAGCTCGAACAGCGCATTTCCCCGGATGGCGAGCCTCACCATCTCGAGGCGGTGTTTCGCGCCCGCCTTCGGCCGCGCCCGATGCCACGGGCGGCCGGCCGGCACCCAGCGCACGCGCGCGAGGCCGAGGATCTCGAGCGCCTCCTGGGCGAGGCGCAGGTGGCCGAAGTGCACCGGATCGAAGGTGCCGCCCATGATGCCGACGGGAGCGGTGCCCGAGCGCTTGGCCGCCTTGCGCGCAGGCATCAGGTGCGGACCTGGCCGGAGCCGAACACCACGAATTTCTGGGAAGTGAGGCCTTCGAGGCCGACGGGCCCGCGCGCGTGCAGCTTGTCGGTCGAGATGCCGATCTCCGCGCCCAGGCCGTACTCGAAGCCGTCGGCGAATCGCGTCGACGCGTTTACGAGCACCGAGCTGGAATCGACTTCGCGCAGGAAGCGCTTGGCGTGCGCTTCGTCCTCGGTGACGATCGCGTCGGTGTGCTGGGAGCCGTACTTGGCGATGTGGTTCATCGCGGCGTCCAGATCCTTCACGACGCGCACCGCGAGTATGGGTCCGAGGTATTCGGTGTACCAGTCCTGCTCGGTCGCGGGCTTCATCGCGGGGACGAGCTTGCGCGCTTCCTCGTCCCCGCGCAGCTCCACGCCCTTGTCGGTGTAGATCTTCGCAAGGCGCGGCAGCACGGCCGGCGCGATATTCTCGTTGACGAGCAGCGTTTCCATGGCGTTGCAGACGCCGTAACGCTGAGTCTTCGCGTTGTCGGCGATGCGGATCGCCTTCTCGACGTCGGCGCCTTCGTCGATGTAGACGTGGCAGACGCCGTCCAGATGCTTGATCATGGGAATGCGCGACTCGCGCATGACTCGCTCGATCAGGTCCTTGCCGCCCCGCGGCACGATGATGTCGACGAACTCGTTCATCGCGAGCAGGTGGCCGACTGCGGCGCGGTCGGCGGTCGCGACCACCTGCACCGCGTTCTCGGGCAACCCCGCGGACTTGAGGCCCTCGTGCATGCACGCCGCGATCGCCACATTGGAGCGCACCGACTCCGAGCCGCCGCGCAGGATGCAGGCATTTCCCGACTTCAGGCAAAGCGCCGCGGCGTCGGCGGTGACGTTGGGGCGCGACTCGTAGATGATGCCGATCACCCCGAGCGGCACGCGCATGCGCCCGACCTTGATGCCGCTCGGCTGCTGGTGCAGATCGGAGATCTGCCCGACCGGGTCAGGGAGCTTTGCGACCTGCTCGAGGCCGGCGGCCATTGCCTCGATCAGCTTGTCGGTAAGCGTCAGGCGGTCGAGAAACGCCGCGTCCTTGCCGCCGGTGCGCGCAGCGAGCACGTCCGCCGCGTTCTCCGACAGCAGCTTCTTCGCTTCGCGCCGCAGCGCCTTGGCGGCCGCGAGGAGCGCCCGGTTCTTCGCGGCTGTGTCCGCGCGCGCCACCTCGCGCGCCGCGATGCGCGCGCGCTGGCCGACCTTGATCATGTAGGCCTTGATGTCGGCGGGAGCGTTCATCGAGCGAATTTTACGCCGCTTGCGACGCGAGCGTCATTCGCCGCGCGGCGCGCGGCCCGCTCGAGCAAGTGCTAGTGTTGCGATTGGAATGAACCCTCTCGAATACTCCCGCTACGCCCGAGAGCTCGTCGCCGCGCGCCCCGAGCTGCGCGAGGAGATCGACCGCGCGGAGGAGAGCGGCTGGACGCGCGAGGCGATGCAGGCGTTCCTTCGCGACGGCGCAGGCGGCGACGACATCCAGGCGCGGCTGCGGCGGCTGCGCCAGCGCGTGATGCTGCGCACGATGGCGCGCGATCTCGCCGACGTCGCCGATCTGGACGAGGTGTGCTCGACGATGTCGACGCTCGCCGAGGTCGCGATCGCCGAGGCGCTCGCGTTTCTCGAGCAGGGAAGCCAGAGGCCGAAGCTCACGGTGATCGGCATGGGCAAGCTCGGCGGCGGCGAGCTGAACGTGTCCTCCGATATCGATCTCGTGTTTCTCTATCCGGACGGAGGCGATCTCGAATATTTCTCGCGCCTCGGCAGGCGGCTGATCGCGGCGCTCGACGAGCGCACCGCCGACGGCTTCGTGTTCCGCGTCGACATGCGTCTGCGCCCCTGGGGCGACTCCGGCGCCCTCGCCACGAGCTTCGGCGCGCTCGAGGAGTATTTCGTGACGCAGGGGCGCGAGTGGGAGCGCTACGCCTGGATCAAGGCGCGCGCGCTCGGCGGCGACGCAGATGCGGTCGCCGCCGTCGCGCGGCCCTTCGTCTACCGCAAGTACCTCGACTACGGCACCTTCGCGGCGATGCGCGAGCTGCACGCGCAGATCCGCGCTGAGGTGGCGCGCCGCGAGCTGTCCAACCAGATCAAGCTCGGCGCGGGCGGAATCCGCGAGATCGAGTTCATCGCGCAGGCCTTCCAGCTGATCCGCGGCGGGCGCGACCCGTCGCTGCAGGTCCGGCCGACGCTCGCGGTGCTCGCGCTGCTCGCGCAGAAAGGGCTGCTCCCCGCGGCCGCCCACGAGGAGCTTTCCGACGCCTATGTGTTCCTGCGGCGCCTGGAGCACCGGCTTCAATACCTCGACGATGCGCAGACGCACGAGCTGCCCGAGAGCGCGGCCGACCGGCTGCTCGTCGCGCGTGCGATGGGTTTTGCGGCATGGGACTCGTTTCGCGTCGCCCTCGACCAGTGCCGCTCGCGCGTGTCCTGGCATTTCGGGCAGTTGTTCTCGGTCGAGGACACGCCCGCGCACGCGCTCGCGCCGCTCTGGGCCGGGGAAGACGCGGAGAAGCGCCTCGACCAGCTCGGCTTCCGCGACGCCGAGGGCGCCGCGGCGCGGCTCGCCGCCGTGCGCTCGGGCGCCCGCTACGCAAGCCTACCGGAAGCGAGCCGTTCGCGCTTCGACGCCCTGATCCCCCGGATCATCGAGGTCTCGGCCGAGCGCGACGACGCGGACGCCACGCTCCGGCGCTTTCTCGACCTCGTCGAGACCGTCAGCCGCCGCGCCGCCTACCTCGCGCTGCTCGACGAGCACCCGGCCGTGCTCGCGCGGATCGCGCAGCTCTTCGACACCTCGAGTTGGGCGGCGGAATACCTCAATCGGCACCCGATCGTGCTCGACGAGCTGCTCGACGCGCACAGCCTTCTCTCCGCGCCCGACTGGCGCGCCTTCGCCCAGGACCTGCGCTCCCAGCTCGCGGCGAGGCAGGGCGACGAGGAGCGTCAGATGGACTGGCTGCGCGAAGCGCACCACGCGCAAGTATTCCGCCTGCTCGCGCAGGACCTGTCCGGGCTGCTCACGGTCGAGCAGCTCGCCGACCATCTCTCCGATCTCGCCGACGCCGTCCTGCAGGTCACGCTCGAGCTGTCCTGGACGCAGCTGCGCGGGCGGCACCGCAGCGACCCGCGCTTCGCGATCGTCGCCTACGGCAAGCTCGGCGGAAAGGAGCTCGGCTACGCGTCCGACCTCGACCTGATCTTCCTGTACGACGACCCCGACGAGGGCGCGCAGGAGGTCTACGCGCGTCTTGCCCAGCGCATCAGCCGCTGGCTGACCGCGCGCACCGCTGCGGGCGTCCTGTTCGAGATCGACCTGCGGCTGCGTCCGCAGGGCGAGAGCGGTCTCCTCGTGAGCTCGATCGACGCCTTCCGCCGCTACCAGCGCGAATCGGCGTGGACCTGGGAGCACCAGGCGCTCACACGCGCGCGCTTCTGCGCGGGCGACGCGGCGCTGGGCGAATCGTTCGAGGCCGAGAGGATCGCGATCCTGGCCATGCCGCGCGACCCGGCGAAGCTGCGCAAGGACGTGCTGTCGATGCGCGCGCAGCTCCTCGAGGGCCATCCAAACCCGAGCGAGCTTTTCGACCTGAAGCACGACCGCGGCGGGATGATCGACATCGAGTTCGCGGTGCAGTACCTGGTGCTCGGCCATTCGCACCGCCATGCCGAGCTGACGCGCAACGCCGGAAACATCGCGCTGCTCCGGCTCACGGGCCAGCTGGGACTGATCCCGGCCGAGTTCGCGGAGTCCGCCGCCGACGCCTACAGGGAATACCGCCGCCGCCAGCACTGGCTGCGGCTGAACGGGGCGAAGTACGCGCGCGTCCCGGCGGAAGACGTCGCGAGCCGGATCGAGGCGACCCGGGCGCTGTGGGAGCGGGTCTTCGGGACGGGCTAGGCGGCGAAGCGCAGTCCGAGCTGCAGCAGCTCGTCCCAGGCGTCGCCTTTGATTACGCCCTTGATCGTGCGATCGACGCCCGCCGCGTGCTCCAGGGCCGCGAGCAGCGCCGCGCGGGAGAATTTTCTCGCGGCCCTGCCGACCGCCGCCTGGCGCGCGTCGCCCCAGACCCGGGCTTCGCGCAGCACCTCCGCGAGCGGCCTGCCCTCGGCGATCCCGTTCTGAACGTGGCACACGGCGCGGATCTCCTCGGCCAGCAGCCACAGCACGCGCGGCGGCGCCTCGCCTTCGCCGCGCAGGCCCTCGAGCATGCGCGCGAGCCGCGCCCGGTCGCCGGAGAGCATCGCCTCGGGGAGCTTGCCCGCGTCGTAGCGCGCGACGTTCATCACCGCGTCGCGCACCGCGTCGAACCCGAGCTCGCCCGCAGGCAAGAGCAGGGCGAGCTTCTGGATCTCCTGGTGCGCGGCGAGCAGGTTCCCTTCGACGCAGTCGGCGAGGAAGCGCAGCGTCTCGGGCTTCGCGCTCTGCTTCTGGCGCGCGAGCCGGGCGGCGATCCAGTCGGGCAAGCGCGCCCGGTCGACCGGAAAGACGTTGACGACAACGCCCTTCGACTCGAGCGCCCCGAACCAGGCGGAGCCCTGGCCGGCGCGGTCCAGCCGCGGCAGCGTCACCAGCGCCATCACGTCGGCGGGGAGCGTCGCGCAGAACGCCTCGATCGCCTGCGATCCGTCGCTCCCGGGCTTGCCCGAGGGCAGGCGCAGCTCGATCAGCCTGCGATCGCCGAAGAGCGAAAGGCTCGCCGCGCTCGCCGCGAGCTCGCTCCAGTCGAATCCGCGCTCGGCGAGCAGCACGCTGCGCTCGGCGAAGCCGCCCGCGCGCGCCCGGGCGCGGATCGCGTCGGCCGCTTCCAGCGAAAGCAGCGGCTCGTCGCCGTGGATCACGTACAAGGGGCGAAGCTCGCGCGCAAGATGCGCTTCGAGCTGCTCGGGCCTGAGAGCGGGCATGCGGACGCCTATTCGACCTGCGGGCGCGCGGCGGCGAGCCGGCGCATGATCTGCTGCACCATGTCGGTCTGCATGTCGCGGTAGAGCAGGGCCTCCTCGTTCTCCTTCGCGATCACCTGCTGGTCGTTGAAGGTCATGTCGCGGATGAGCAGGATCTCGCTCGCGGGCAGGAACACCTGCGAGCCGGCCGTGTCCGTGACGCGGATTCCGACGCGGTAGCGCAGCCGGTATTCGTTCACCTTGCCCGCCGAGGTGAAGCTCAGGATGACCTTCTCGCGCGCCTCCTGGGTGAAGGCGAGGACGGCCTGCGCGTTCTTCGGGCTGTCCGCCAGGCGCGTCTTGCTTGAGGCGGTGACGTTGCGCCTCAGCTCCACCGCGAGCGGAGTGGCGCCGGGGATGTAGATCGTCTCGAAAGGCAGCTGCGCGCTGCCGCGAAGGTGAAAGCCGCAGCCAGCGAGGAGAGCGACGGCGAAGCCCGCGAGAGCGGCCCGCATCCGCCTCACACCACCACGTTCACGAGGCGCCCGGGCACGACCACCACCTTCTTCACCGCCTGGCCGCCGGTGAACCTCGCCACCGCTTCGTGCGCGAGCGCGAGCCGTTCGATCTGCTCGCGCCCCGCGGCCTTGGGCGCCTTCATGTGCCCGCGCAGCTTGCCGTTGACCTGGAGGACGAGCTCGATCTCGTCTTGCTCGAGTGCCGACCTGTCAACCTCCGGCCAAGGACCTTTGTCGATGTCGCCCATGATCTGGTGGTAGCCGAGTTCCTGCCAGAGCCTGTGCGTGATATGGGGAACAATCGGATGAATCAGTCGGAGAAGAATGCCGATACCTTCGTTCAAGACTTGCAGGCGTGCAGTCATCGGAGTCGAGTCGAGAGGCAACCGCTCCAACGCATTCAGTATCTTCATTCCCGCCGACGCCACCGTGTTGTATTGCTGCCGGCCGTAGTCGAAATTCGCCTGTTGCAGTATCTGATGAACCTCGAGCCGCTTGTCCCGCAGAGACCTGTCTTGGGAGGGCCAATCGGTCACCGGCTTCATTTCCTTCGGTAGCGATATCGAGCTAGCATTCCGATAGCAGAAGTCCCACAGCCTCCTCAGGAAGCGATAGGCGCCCTCGACTCCTGAATCCGACCACTCCAGCGATTGCTCGGGCGGGCTCGCGAACATCATGAAAAGGCGTGATGTGTCCGCGCCGTACTTCTCGATCAGATCCTGCGGATCGACCCCGTTGTTCTTCGACTTGGACATCGTGCCGATGCCGTCGGACTCGACCGGCTTGCCGTCGGACTTGAGAATCGCGCTGATGCGCTGCCCCTTGTCGTCGTGCTTCAGCTCCACTTCCGCCGGGTTGTAGTAGGTGATGCGGCCTTCACCCGTCTTGCGGTAGAAGATCTCGTTCAGCACCATTCCCTGAGTCAGCAGCCGCGTGAACGGCTCGTCCGCGCCCGGGGAGAGGTGAAGGTCGCGCATGACCTTGGTCCAGAAGCGCGAGTAGAGCAGGTGCAGGATGGCGTGCTCGATGCCGCCGATGTACTGGTCGACCGCCATCCAGTACCTGGCGCGCTCGTCGATCATGCGCGCGTTCTGTCCCGGACAGGCGAAGCGCAGGTAGTACCAGGACGAGTCGACGAAGGTGTCCATGGTGTCGGTCTCGCGCTTCGCCGGCTTGCGGCATTTCGGGCAGGTGCAGTTCAGGAACGAAGGCGTCTTTGCGAGCGGATTCCCGGTGCCGTCCGGAACGAGATTCTCCGGCAGCACCACCGGGAGCTGATCGTCGGGCACGGGCACGTCGCCGCAGCCGTCGCAGTGGATGATCGGGATCGGCGTTCCCCAGTAGCGCTGCCGCGAGATGCCCCAGTCCCTCAGCCGCCAGGTGACCTGCTTCTCGCCCAGTCCTTTCGCCTTGAGGTCGGCGGCGATCGCGTCGACCGCCGCCTGGTAATCGAGGCCGTCGTATTTTCCGGAGTTGACGCAGCGCCCATAGTCGGCGTACCAGGGCTGCCAGGCGTCCGTCGAATAGGGCCGTCCCTCGACGTCGATCACGGGCTTGATCGAAAGGCCGTACTTCCTGGCGAACGCGAAATCGCGCTCGTCGTGGCCCGGCACACCCATCACCGCACCTTCGCCGTAGGCCATCAGCACGTAGTTGCCGACCCACACCTCGATTCTCTCGCCGGTAATCGGGTGCGAGACGAACAGGCCGGTGCGCATGCCCTTCTTGTCGATCTGCGCGAGTTCGGCCTCCATCACCGAGCCGTGCTTGCACTCCTCGACGAAGGCCTCGAGCTTCCTGTCCGATTTCGCCGCGTGCGCGGCGAGCGGGTGCTCGGCGGCCACCGCGCAGAACGTCGCCCCCATCAGCGTATCGGCGCGCGTGGTGAAGACGCGCAGCAGCTTCCTCTCGCCGGCGAGCTCATAGGGAAAGGCGATGTTCACGCCGTGGCTCTTGCCGATCCAGTTGGCCTGCATGGTCTTGACGCGCTCGGGCCAGCCCGTGAGCGTATCGAGCGCGGAAAGCAGCTCCTCGGCGTAGGCCGTGATCCGCATGTAGTACATCGGGATCTCGCGCTTCTCGACCACCGCGCCCGTGCGCCAGCCGCGGCCGTCGATCACCTGCTCGTTCGCGAGCACCGTCTGATCGACCGGATCCCAGTTCACGGTGCCGGTCTTCTTGTAGACGAGGCCCGCCTCGAGCATGCGCAGGAACAGCCACTGGTTCCACCGGTAATAGTCCGGCGAGCAGGTCGCGAGCTCACGCTCCCAGTCGATGGCGAAGCCGAGCGACCGGAGCTGCTCTTTCATGTACGCGATGTTGTCGTAGGTCCATTTGGCCGGCGGCACGCCGTTCGCCATGGCGGCGTTCTCCGCCGGCAGGCCGAAGGCGTCCCAGCCCATCGGCTGCATCACGTTGTGGCCCCGCATGCGGTGGAAGCGGGTCATCACGTCGCCGAT
>Ga0187774_10000350_pt1 | contig 15648 bp, 13 predicted proteins | sample 0216_BV02_MP05_2_FD_133152 | JGI IMG/M metagenome (GOLD analysis project Ga0187774, IMG submission 133152) | Tropical peat soil microbial communities from peatlands in Department of Meta, Colombia - 0216_BV02_MP05_20_MG | ecosystem: Environmental > Terrestrial > Soil > Wetlands > Peat | place... | reverse complement strand
CGAGCCAACGACTCAGAACTACCAGGCCATTTTCATCGGTCAGCAGCGCGGAATGTACGCCTCTGCCCGACCGGATTTCCCGAATTTCTTCCTGAACAGCATTATCATCTCCTGTGGGGCGGTGGGCCTCTCCTTCCTGGCCGGCATCCCGGCCTCGTTCGCCCTCGCGCGGTACAGCTTCCGCTTCAAAGAGCAACTGGCTTTTCTCTTCCTGAGCTTCCGCTTTGCTCCGTTCATCACTTTCCTGATCCCTTTGTACATTCTCTTTCAGCAGTTGAACCTCTACAACACCTATACCGGCCTGATCCTCGCCTACCAGCTGATCTCGCTGCCTTTCACCGTCTGGATGCTCCGCAGCTTCTTCATGGAAATCCCCCCGGAGGTGGAGGAGGCGGCTAAGATTGACGGCTGTTCCTGGTGGGGGGTCCTAACCAAGGTGATCCTGCCTCTCAGCCTGCCGGGCATAGCCGTAACGATCATTTTGGGTTTCATGTTTTGCTGGAACGCCTTCAACTATCCCCTCATGCTGGCGGGACGACAAACCTTCCCGGTCACCGTGGGGGCCATCCAGTTCATCTCCTACGAGCAGGTGCTGTGGGGGCAGATGGCCGCCGCCTCGCTGGTAGCGGTCGTCCCGCAGCTGATTCTCAGCCTCTTCGTACAGAAGTACATCGTCCGCGGGCTGACCATGGGCGCGATTCGCTGAAGCAGGAGTGCAGGGAAGGGAAAGCAGCTAGCAGTTCACCGAATGTATAGTTGAGGCTAATATACTCGAGGATAGACAAGAATAAACTATAGATAAAATTCGGGAACAGGACCTTAAAAAAACGAGCTCGGAAACTATAAGAGGAGGTATGTCATGAGTAGGACCCAGATCACACGTCGTACTTTTATCAAAGGAGCTGGGTTGGTGGCCGTGGCGGTAGCGGGCAGAATGGGCATTCCCGGGACCGCCGCAGAAGCTTCTTCCGCCGAGCACAAGGTTCCCCATTCCTCCGGCACCGAAGCGCCGAAGCTGAAAGCGCCGGCGAAGGCGTGCGACTGTCACCTTCACATCTATGATCCGCGCTTTCCCCCGCCGGGACCGGCCTCGCGGCTCATGACCAACGCAGGGGTGGAGCAGTACCGGCTTCTCCAGAACCGGATCGGGACGACGCGGGCGGTCATTGTCACGCCCAGCGCGTACGCCACGGCAAACGAGGTCACCACCGACGGCATTTCCCAGCTGGGCCCGGCTCATGCGCGGGGAATCGCGGTCGTCCGCTCGGAAGTCAGCGATGCCGAGCTGAAGAAATTGGCGGACGGGGGGATCCGCGGGATTCGATTCACTCTCTTTGATCCCAAGACCGCGGTCACCACTTTCGAGATGATCGAACCCCTGGCCAAGCGGGCGAACGATCGCGGCTGGCACGTGCAGCTCCATTTCCGGGGAGACCAGATTGTTGAAAAAGAAGACCTGCTGAAGCGCATCGTTGCGCCGGTGGTGTTCGATCACATGGGGCGCATCCCCCAGCCAGCGGGGGTGAAACACCCCGCCTTCCAGATCATTTGCCGTCTCATCGACCGGGGACGAACCTGGGTCAAGCTTTCGGGCGTCTATCAGGACACCAAGGTCGGGCCGCCCACCTACGCGGACGCGACCGAGGTCGCCCGCGCCTACCTGAAGTTTGCACCGGAGAGGATGGTATGGGGAAGCGATTGGCCGCACCCGACCGAGAGGGAACACAAGCCAAACGACGCCGTGCTCTTCGATCTGCTGACCGAGTGGGCCCCGGATGAAGCCTTGCGCAAGAAACTCCTCGTCGACAATCCGGCAGCACTGTACGGGTTCGGGAAGTAGGCGAAATCGACGTTGCTGGTTACGAGTGCCTGCTGGAGGCGGATGGCCGATGGCGAAATTAGAAACGGGCGAGGAATAACCAATACCGGGAGGCATGTTTCATGCTCGGAAATCCTTAGGGGCGACCGGCCGGTTGCCCCTACAAACCCCGAACTCTGAACTAAATTACTCCGGACTCTATTACGGATATACCGGTATAATATCCAGCCCCAGGGATTCCTCGAGGCCGAGCATCACGTTCATGTTCTGCACGGCCTGGCCCGAGGCTCCCTTGACCAGGTTGTCGATGGCCGAAATGATGATGAGGCGGTTAATCCGCTTGTCCACCTTCACCGCGATATCGCAATAGTTGGAGCCGAACACATCCGCGGTGCTGGGGAGAAGGTCGGAGGGACGCACCCGGACGAACTTCTCCTTCCCGTAGAAATCCAGGTACATCTCGTAGATTTCCTTTTCTGACCGGAGTTTGGCCAGGGTGGCATAGATGGTGGAGAGGATTCCCCGCTTCATGGGCACCAGATGAGGGGTAAAGGTGATAATGACCTTTTCCCCGGCCACCCGGCTGAGGTCCTGTTCCATCTCCGGGGTGTGCCGGTGTTCGGTCACCTTGTAGGCCTTGAAGTTCTCGCTCACCTCGGCAAACATGGAAGAGAGAACGGCCGACCGGCCGGCCCCACTGACCCCCGACTTGGAATCAGCGATGATCGTGCGGATGTCGATGGCCTTGTGTTTCAGGACCGGGGCCAGGGCAAGAATCACGCCCGTGGGATAGCAACCGGGGTTGGCGACCAGCCTGGCCTTTTTAATTTCTTCCCGGTGCAGCTCGGGAATGCCGTAAACCGCCTCCTTCAAAAGCTCCGGTGCGGTGTGGGTTTCATACCACTGTTCATAGACCTTCGGATCGGCCAGGCGGAAATCCGCGCTCAGGTCCACAACCTTGATCCCCTTTTCCAGAAAACCCGGCGCCACCTCCATGACCGCCTTATGGGGCAGGGCGGTGAAGACAAAGTCGCAGGACTTGGCCAGGGTTTCCACCTCCAGGGGCTGGCAGACTAGGTCCACTTCTTTCAGAATGGAGGGGAAGAGCTTCCAGATTGGCTGGCCTACGTTTTTCTCGGCAGTCAGGGAGGTCAGCCGCACCTTGGGGTGTCTGGAAAGCAGCCGCACCAGCTCGATGCCGGTATATCCTGTCGCTCCGACTACGCCAACTCTCGTCATGGTCCTTCTCCATGAAAAAGGCAGTAAAAAAGGGAAGGCCGGAAGACCTTCCCTTGGTTTTTACTCCAAGCCGGATTACCGTTTGGAGTATTGGAATCTCTTCCGGGCGCCTTTCTGGCCGTACTTTTTACGCTCTTTCTTCCGGGGGTCCCGGGTAATGAGGCCGGCCTTCTTCAGGGATTCTCGAAATTCGTTTTTGATAGCGAGGAGCCCGCGGGTAATCCCGTGGCGGATGGCTCCGGCCTGTCCTTTCATCCCCCCGCCTTGAACCGTGATGGCAATGTCAAACTGGCCCAGTGTCCCAGTCAACTCCAGGGGCTGGAAGATGATCATCTTGGCCGTGTCCAGCTTGAAGTACTGGTTCAGGTCTTGCTCATTCACTGTGACCTTTCCGTCACCCGGCTTCATCCAGACTCGAGCGATGGAGGTTTTTCTCTTCCCAGTGGCATAATAAACTTTTTCGGGCATAGGTTCTTCCTTTACAAAGTATATGCTTCAGGTTGTTGGGCTTCGTGGGGATGAGCATTTCCGGCATAGACTTTAAGCTTTTTGATCAGTTTTTTCCCCAGTTTGGTCTTGGGCAGCATTCCCTGGACGGCCATGGTGATGAGGCGCTCGGGCTTCTTTTCCGCGATTTTTTCTGCGCTGGCCATCTTCAGCCCGCCGGGGTATCCGGAATGATGAACGTAGACCTTCTCTTTCCATTTTTTCCCGGTAAGGGCCACTTTCTTGGCATTGATGACAATCACGAAATCACCGGTATCTTGATGGGGGGCAAAGATTGGCTTGTTCTTTCCCCGCAGCAGGATTGCCACCCGCGTGGCCAGCCGCCCCAAAGTCTTGCCATCGGCATCGACCAGGTGCCATTTGGGGTTTATATTCTCTTTTTTTGCCAGAGGGGTTTTCATATACGGACCTCAGTTGTAAATTAAATTTAAATTATATAGAATTAAATCTACCATTTCAACGGAAAAATGCAGGGGGAGAAATCGTTCTTGCATTCAGCCACGCCTACTTTGCATTTTACCCTAATTTTCAAAAATTTATGTTGAATCAAAGGGTTCTAAGCCGCATCTAAAATATTATGAGTGATAAGGGTATAAATCAGCCGAAAAAATTATCTTTACCCATCCAAGGTATGACCTGCGCCTCCTGCGCGGCGCGAATTGAGAAATCCCTTAACGCGCTGAAAGGGGTCCGGGAGGTGAATGTCAATTTGGCCACGGAAAAAGCCAATATTTTGTATGAACCCGGCTTGGTGAATGACCGGACCCTGGAAAAAGCCGTCGAAGACCTCGGCTACCAGGTCCTTTCGGACGCGGTGAAGGAAGAAAAAATAACCGTAGCCATCGGGGGCATGACTTGCGCCGCCTGCGTGAATCGAATCGAGAAAGCCCTACGCAAAATCGAAGGGGTGTCGGAGGCTCAAGTCAATCTGGCAACGGAAAAAGCCACTCTCCTTTACCGGCCAGACAAGGTTGGGAAAACCGAGTTCCGAAAAACCATCGAAGACCTGGGGTATGAAATCCGGGGTTTCGAGGCAGAAATTTCGGCCGACCGGGAAGCGGAAGCCAGAAGCCTTGAGGTTCGCATCCAAAAAAGGAAGTTCCTCATCAGCGCCGTCCTTTCTGTGGCCATCTTTTTCGGCAGCATGCCCGGGTGGTTCCCCTGGTGGCCTAAATTCCTGCAAAATCATTTTACCCTCTTCCTGCTCACAACTCCGGTCCAATTCTGGGCCGGCTGGCAGTTTTACCGGGGTTTCTGGCTAGCCCTGAAGCACCGGACTTCGGACATGAACACCCTCATCGCGGTGGGAACCTCCGCCGCCTACATCTACAGCGCAGTGGTGACCTTCCTCCCCCAATGGTTCCGGGCTCGGGGATTGGACTTGGGGGTTTATTTTGATACTTCAGCCATGATCATCACCCTGATCCTTTTGGGGAAGCTTCTGGAAGCTATCGCCAAGGGTCACACATCCTCGGCGATAAAACGGCTCATGGGTCTTCAGGCCAAGACTGCCAGGGTGGTCCGGAACGGGCAGGAGATGGATATCCCGGTGGAAGAGGTACGCAAAGGGGATGGGGTGATTGTTCGTCCCGGGGAAAAAATCGCCGTCGATGGGATTGTCCGGGAGGGAAATTCGGCGGTGGACGAATCCATGCTGACCGGAGAGAGCCTCCCCGTGGAGAAGCATGCCGGGGACTCGGTCATGGGGGGGACGATCAACAAAACCGGTTCCTTTAAATTTGAAGCGACCAAAGTGGGCAAGGACACGGCTCTGGCCCAGATCATCAAACTGGTGGAAGAAGCTCAGGGCTCGAAAGCTCCGATCCAGAGGCTGGCGGACAGAGTGGCGAGCGTCTTTGTGCCCGCGGTCATATCCATCGCCCTGGTTACTTTTGCTGTCTGGATGATTTTCGGGCCTAAGCCGGGTTTCACTCTGGCTCTGCTCAATTTCGTGGCGGTCTTGATAATTGCCTGTCCCTGTGCTCTGGGGCTGGCGACCCCCACGGCCATCATGGTGGGAACTGGCCGGGGAGCAGAGAACGGAATCCTTATCAAAGGAGGAGAGAGCTTGGAGACCATCCACCGGGTGAACACCATTCTCTTCGACAAAACCGGAACGCTTACCCAAGGCAAACCTGCAGTTACCGACATTGTGGCCGAAAAAGGTTTTGACCAGAGCCAGGTCCTTGAATGGGCCGCTTCTGCGGAAAAAGGGTCGGAACATCCCCTGGGGGAGGCCATTGTCCGCGCTGCCGAAGAGAACGGCCTGAAGCTCAAGCCTGTGGATGCCTTTGAAGCCATTCCCGGGCAGGGAATAAAGGCGAAAATAAACGGGGAAGCGATCCTCCTCGGAAACCTGAAGCTCATGGAAGAGAACGGCGTCGAGCTGGATGGGATTGAGGGAGATTTGGAGCGTTTGGCGGGGGAGGGGAAGACCCCCATGCTCGTGGCCCGAAATCATTCTGCGGCCGGAATCATCGCCGTGGCCGATACCCTCAAGCCTTATTCCAAGGAGGCGGTTGAGGCCCTGCAGCGGATGGGCCTGGAAGCGGTCCTTGTTACCGGCGACAATGAACGCACGGGCAAAGCCGTGGCTGCTCAAATAGGAATCAACCGGGTTCTGGCCGAAGTCCTTCCCTGGGAAAAAAGCCAGCAGGTTAAGCGATTGCAGGAAGAGGGGAAAGTGGTGGCTATGGTCGGCGACGGGATCAATGACGCGCCGGCCCTGGCCCAAGCCGATGTGGGAATAGCTATCGGTACGGGGACCGATGTGGCCATGGAATCTTCCGACATTACCCTCATCACGGGAGACCTGCGGGCGGTGGTGACTGCTATCCAGCTCAGCAAAAGGACGATCCGTACGATCCGACAGAACCTCTTCTGGGCTTTCTTCTACAACGTGTTGGGGATCCCCATCGCCGCCGGGATCCTCTATCCTATCTGGGGAATTCTCCTCAATCCTATGATCGCCTCCGCGGCCATGGCCATGAGTTCTGTGTCCGTGGTCAGCAATTCCTTGAGACTGCGGCGGTTCCGGCCGCATATTTAACGGCAGATTCTGGATACCGGATACTGGATGCCAGATCATTAAATCATTTCTTTCTATGAACCGGCAGCTAGAGTCCAGGATCAGATTTTTTTCTCCATTTTTTTCTCCAACCTTGACCGCCCCGCCTATTTCTGATAGAAGAATTACTCATCATCGGATATCCAGTAGCAAGTATCCAATATCCAGAATCTAGAAAGGGGAGGGGATCATGGAGATTCTTTTCAGGAACGGAAACATCCTGACCATGGAACCGGGCCTGCCAAAGGCAGAAGCCCTGGCGGTCCAATTCGGGAAAGTCCTCGGAATCGGTAGAAATGAGGACATGGAGAGGCTGGCCGGTCCGGGGACAACCGTGGTCGACCTGCAGGGCCAGACCGCGCTTCCCGGCTTCATCGACACCCATAGTCATTTCTGCCTTTACGCCCTCCTGACCGATCAGGCGGACTGCCGCCCGGCGGCCGGGTGCCGGAAGGGGGAAGACGTGGTTGAAGCCATCCGAGCTCAGGCCAAGAAGACCAAGCCTGGAAAATGGATCATGGGGTGGGGGTACGCCCCCTACCTTCTCGACGACCAGAAAGATTTGACCCGAGAAGACCTGGACCGGGCTTCGACAAAACACCCCATTTGCCTGGTACATGTGTCCGTTCACGGATGCGTGGTCAATTCCCTTGCGTTGAAGGAACTTGGTTTTACCAGAAAGACCCCGAATCCTCCCGGCGGGGTGATAAACCGGGACGAGAAGGGGAATCCCAACGGGATCCTGAGCGAGTCGGCGTTCATGGGGCCCCTTTTCTTTGCTGCTCCATCCATTTATTCCAAGATGATGGCGGAGTACGACCGCAAGGGGAGGGTGGAAATGATATCCCGCTGCGCCTCCCGGTTCCATCGCCTGGGAATCGTAGGCGCCCACGACCCCTTTGTCGATGCGGCAACCCTGCGAACTTACCAGGATGCCGAGATGGCAGGAGAATTCGCCTTCCGCCTCTACGCTTTCATCCTGAATCAATGGGCGGACCCCCTCCTGGCCGCGGGCATCAAGCGGGGATTCGGAACGGAGTGGGTCAAGGTGGGGGCGATCAAGATCTTTCTGGACGGGGGGATGAGCAGCCGCACGGCGGCCGTATCCAAGGCCTATGAATTCCCTCCCGGGGCCGGAAGAGGAATCCTGAACTATGACCAGAAGGGAATTAACCGGGAGATCGAAAAATTCGACCGGGCGGGGTACCAGGTATCTGTCCATGCCCAGGGCGACCGGGCCCTGGAGATGCTTCTGAAAGCCTTTGAAAGGGCGATCGATAGGGGGAACCCCCTTCGTCACCAGATCGTCCATGCGGGGAATCTGACCGCCCCGCAGATCGACCGGGTGGCCAAATTGGGTCTGTACGTTTCCACCCAGGCCAACTTTTTCTCCCTCCTGGGGGATGGTTTCATGGAAGCTTTCGGGCCGATTCGATCCCGGGAACTGTATCGCTTCAGGACTCTTCTCCAAAAGGGAGTGCGGCTGGGCCTTTCTTCGGACTGCCCGGTTGCCGATCCCAACCCGCTGATCGGTCTCCGGGATGCCATTTGTCGGAAGACGGGCAAGGGGCAGGATTTCGCACCGGCGGAGTGCCTGACTGCGGAACAGGCAGTGTCTCTCTACACCCGAGAGGCAGCCCATTTCTCCTTCGAGGAGGGGCAGAGAGGGACGCTGAAAGAGGGGAAAGCCGCTGATCTGGTCATCCTGGACAGGGATCCTCTGCAGACAGAACCGGAAACGATTCCCGAGATCAAAGTGAAAATGACCATGGTGGGAGGGAGAGTCGTTTACGATGCCCGGTAAGGCGAGGCTCTCTGCTCCGGTCGTTCTGGCCGACCGTTTTTACATGTCGGAAAAAGCTTTGGCCGATATCTCCTCTTTGGGAGGGTACCTCTGGGCCGAGGCGAAGGACGGGAATGATCTGGCGGATAAAATCGGTGGGTCGCCCTCGGTAAAGGTCATAGTCTCGGAGTATGTCCCGGTGAATCTTCAGTTGCTAAGTTGCGCCCCGGGGCTGAAAGGAGTCATTGCCTATGGGGCGGGGTACGATCATATTGACGCCAACGCCTTAAGCCGGAAGGGAATAAAAGTCTGCAACTGCCGGGGTGAAAACGCCCAGGCAGTTGCGGAGCTGGCTTTCGGCCTTCTCCTCTCTCTGCTGCGACGGATTCACCGGGCCGATCCTTGGGTTAGAACTGGGGATTGGGTCAAGGCGGGCAGGGCTTTGCCGGAGTGGGCTTCCGGGCAGGAAATATGGAAGAAGACCCTGGGGATCATCGGGTTAGGACAGATTGGAGCAAGAGTGGTAAGAATTGCAAAGGGCTTTGAAATGAAAATATTTGGTTATGATCCTTTTATTAAGCCTGAACTTTATGATCGAATGGGAGTGGAACCGGCATCATTGGCCGAGCTCCTGTCCAGGGCTGACGTGGTTACCCTTCATGTCCCCCTCTCTAAAGCCACCGAAAAATTACTCGACTCTCATGCTCTTGCATTGGTGAAGCCGGGAATGATTATGGTTAACACCTCCCGGGGAAAGTTGATCGAGGAAGGGGCGCTGATCGAAGCCCTTCAAACAGGACGAATCAAGGGGGCGGCTTTGGACGTGTTTGCCACTGAACCCCTGCCTTCCGGCCATCCCTTGACCAGATTGGAGAATGTTGTCCTTTCTCCCCACATGGGAGCCCTGAGCCAGGAGGCTGGAGACCGACTTTCCGATTCCGTAGCCCGGCAGGTCCGGGATATTCTGGAAGGGCGCCCGCCGGAGTGCCTGATTGCGTAAGCGCGGGCTACTCCTTTCCTTGCACCAACCCCCTTCCAAAAGAGACAAATTCAAGAGCCTTTCCCGATGCGAATTCTATCCCCAAAACCCCAGGGTACGGTTATTCCCTTCATTCATTCCTCCATGATCAAAGCCTTCCGTTCCCTTGGGCATGAAGTTTTGGACTTCCCTTATTCCCGGGGAAAAGCAGATATGAACGGGTTGAGGGCTTTGGCCTCCACTGACCCTGCATCGGTTTTTTCTCTGGACCTGCCCCTTGATCTAGACTTGAGAAACGGTCTCAAGGGACTTCAGGAATCCCTCAAAATTCCTTGGATGATCTGGTTTGTCGATGATCCGGAGGGATTCGATTTTCCGGATTGCCTCGACCCCGACTGGACAATCGTCTTTTGCTGGGATGGGGAGATAACCCGGCAAATTTCTGCCGATGGTTCTTGGAAGGGAATTCCCCCGATCCACCTTCCCCTGGCCACAGACCCGGAGGTCTTCTATCCTGAAGGGAACGGCTCTCCTCTTCTCTTCCCCGGGGGGGTTTTTATAGGGTCCACTGCCCATCCCAACCGGTTTTTCGATGAAGCAATCCTGAACTCTCCTGGCTTTGAAGAAATCGTTTCAACCCTGTGGGAGGCTTGGAAAGCAAACCTGGGGCAGGTTCCCCAGGAGGTCGTCTGGGGATTTTTGGAAGGGAAGACTGGAATTGGGCTGAGTACTCTCAAAAAGGACCCCCTTGCCCGCCTTTGGGCACATTCCACCGCTTACGCGCTCGGCCGAAGAAAGAGAAGAGGTATCGTTTCGACGGTTATCGGCCAAGGGGGAGGGGTATTCGGCGACCGAGAATGGGAACAGGCCGTTGGAAATACTTATCGAGGGAAAGTCATCTACGGGGAGGAGTTGCGGCGGATTTATCTGGCCAGCGCCTTTGTTCTTGAGACCCGGCAATCCCAATGCAGAACAGGTCTCACCCAGCGGGTCTTTGACGCCAGCGCCTGCGGGATTCCAGTGCTGGCAGAGCATTCACCGGAGCTGGACGAATACTTCAACCCCCGGGAGGAGATCTTTTCTTTCCGAACACTCGAAGAAGCGCTGGAGAGGAAAAAAAACATCCTTTTCCTTCAAAACCACTCCCCTCTGGCTGTGCGGGCAAGGAACCGAGTCCTTGCCCAACACACATACCGCCATAGGGCTGCCCGGATCCTTGAGGAGATTCAGCGCTTTTTCGCGGCTTCCCGGGCATAATCCACCATGCCCTGAAAATCCACAACCACCACAGGCTCGTTTCCCACCACCCAGGCGTCATGCCCGGAGGGCAGGTAAGAAATATCCCCCGCTTTCAGGTCTCTTTCCGTCCCGTCATCCATGTGCAGTCTTAGGGTACCCGAAACGTGGTACTGGAAATGGGGGGCCTCGCAGCTCTTGGTCTTGGCTAAGGGTTTCACCGAATCGGACCATTTCCAACCGGGTTGAAAGACCGCCCGTCCGATCATAGCCCCATTCACTTTGACCAATTCCAGTTTCCCTTTGTCAAAGGTCCTGACTTCCTCTGGGGAATTCAGGCTTTTCACTTCCATTTTCTCCATTTTCGTTCCCTCCCCTCACCGAATTAAACTCCTCTGTATGGTTAGATGCTTATCCTCTCCTTATGATCTCCAGCCTTCCCCGAATTCCGATTTTCTCCATGATGAGAAATGGTATACTTTGAGGAGGGCCCTTTAGGGATGACCCATTCCTGGGTTATGCGGAAATTCCGGGATCAGAAAAGTATTTCGGGAAGGGTCCGAGAAGGCCATGGAAAACCCAAATTTTGACGTCATCATCGTGGGCGGTGCGGTCATAGGGTCATCGGTGGCCTACCATCTTCTGGCCGCCGAGCCGAGGCTCAAGGTGGCGGTATTAGAACGAGACCCCACTTACTCCCGGGCCTCTACCTCTTTGTCACTGGGCGGGGTAAGGGTTCAATTCAGCCTGAAAGAGAATATCCTGATTTCTCTTTATGCCCAGGAATTTTTTTCCCGGTTTGAAGAAGAGATGGCTGTGGAAAGAGAGAAACCCTCGATCGACTATCGGAGGGCCGGATACTTTTTTCTCATCGACCGGCCGGGATGGTCTGCTGCGGAAAAAGACATGGAATTGCAGAGGAGGCTGGGTTGTGAAGTGGAATGGTGGACCCCGGAAAGGATCCGAAGAGAGCTCCCTCTTTTCCAGGCCGATCTTTTCGTGGGAGGAACTTTCGGCCCGAAAGATGGATACCTGGACCCTTACGGAGTCCTCGTGGGATTTCGCAAGAAAGCCATCTCCCTTGGGGCCCGTTACATCCCCTATGAAGCGGTAGAGATCAAGAAGATTCAGGGAAGTACCATCCGGGTAAAGCTGGCGTCCCAAGAAGTGCTCTATTCAGATACCGTGGTCAACGCGGGCGGCCCCTGGGGAGCCGAAGTGGCTCGAATGGCCGGGATCGAGCTTCCCCTCTCTCCGGTCAATCGGCAGGTCTTTGCGGTAAAGCCCGAGGTCTCCATCGACCGGGCTCTCCCGCTGGTCATCGCTCCTTCCGGCCTTTACTTTCGTTCGGAGACGGGTGGACTCCTTCTCGTGGGCCGATCCATGGAGGATGACGAAGTGGGATTTGGATTCCACTGGGACTGGAAGCGATTCACCGATCGGCTTTGGCCCGAATTGGCTCAGATCGTTCCCGCCTTCGAAAAACTGAAGCTGGTTAGGGGTTGGGCCGGCCTCTACGAGGTAAACCTCCTGGACCGCAATGCGATCCTCGGTCCTTGGCCGGAAATGGAAGGGTTCTACTTGATCAACGGCTTCTCCGGGCATGGCCTGCAGCAGTCTCCAGCCGCAGGCCGGTACCTTGCCGAGTTGATCCTAAGACGGGCTCCGGTCCTGGACCTATCCTGCTTCAGCCCCCGCAGGATTCTCGAGAACCGGCCTCTCGGAGAGGGCGCGGTGGTATAGGGGGCTTTATTTTCCCCTGGGCAGGCCCGCTTCGTCAAAAATCCCCTCAAACAGAGAGGTGGTGAGGTAGCGCTCTCCGGAATCCGGGAGAATGACCACAACCGTTCGACCGGCGAATTCTTTTTCGGCGGCTAGTCGGAGAGCCGCGGCCATGGCCGCTCCGCAACTAATCCCCGAAAGAATCCCTTCCTCCCGGGCCAATCTGCGCGCAAGGTCAATGGCCTCGTCGCTGCTCACCTGCTCGACCCGGTCCACCAGGGAAAGGTCAAGGGTATCGGGAATGAATCCGGCGCCGATGCCCTGGATCTTGTGGGGCCCCGGCTTGAGCTCCTGGCCTGCCAGACGCTGGCTGATGACCGGGCTTTCCCGCGGTTCCACGGCCACACTCAGGAGGGGATGCTTTTTTTCTTTCTTGATAAACCGGGAGACTCCCGAAATGGTTCCTCCCGTGCCTACACCGGAAACAAGCACATCGATCCGGCCTTCAGTCTGTTCCCAGACCTCCGGGCCTGTGGTTCGAAAGTGAATGTCCGGGTTTGCCGGGTTCTTGAACTGCTGGGGCATGAAAGCCTTGGGGGTTGATTGCAGGATGCGCTCCGCCTCCTGGACTGCTCCGGTCATGCCTCTAGCCGCGGGAGTGAGAACGATGTGGGCTCCGAAAGCAGCCAGCACCTTCCTACGCTCTACAGAAACGGTCTCTGGCATGGTAACGGTGAGATGGTATCCGCGAGCAGCGCAAACAAAGGCCAGAGCGATTCCAGTGTTGCCGCTCGTTGGCTCGACGATTTCCATGCCCGGTTGCAGAAGGCCTCTCTTTTCAGCTTCCCAGATCATGCTTGCCCCAATCCGACACTTGACCGAATAGGCCGGGTTCCGTCCCTCGATTTTGGCCAGCACCGTAGCCTTTAAATGCTGGCTAATTCGGTTGATCTTGACCAGAGGGGTGTTTCCTATGGAGAGGGAGTTGTCGCTGAAAAAATGGGCCATGGGGTTCTCCTTTCCATGAGAAAAGATGATTTTCGGGAATACCTATTCTTATGATAACCCACCCTTTGCCCTTTCAACCAGGAAATTTATGCCGGTTGGCAATCCTTTTTTTCCCTTATAATGGGTAGGAAAAGAACCCAAGGCCTGTTTTTGGAGCGGTAGGGGAAAGCTGAGCAGGCAAATCGGGGGGTTTCAAGAATCTTTCCAAGAAAAGGATTTCTTCCCTTGATCTAAATGGAGTTTTAGTGTTTAATAAAAAACAACCTCGAATGGATGGGATTCTTCAGATTTATTTTATTTTCTATTGCCTGTTACACCCCATGGGAGGCTTACAAAGGAGAGGTAAAAAATGAAGCTGAAACCCTTATCGGCAGAGAGCGATGAACTGCGGAAGATCATTATTTCTTCAAATCTCACCTCGTGTTACATCATGCTGGAGGAACTTCTGGCCTCTAAGGGAGAACGGCTCTTTTTTGACAAGTTCCGTGCCCGTTGGATCGATATCTTTAAAAATGTTTATGACCATGTGGATCGGATGAAACCGCGTAAAGACCCGCGGGAATGATGCTCAGGAGGATTTCCTGGCCCCCTGGAGCGGCCCCTACCAAGGTTCTTCTCCTCGGGACAGGATTCCACTCCGGATTAAAGGCACCCCAACTGCAAAAGGAGAGATGTCCTGGCTTCACGGGGTCTGAGCCCTCCGAGAGAGTAACCGACCTTCCATAGCAGCAATCTTCCTTACCCCCTGTTTTCTTGCAACTATTCGGTTTTCCATCCATTTTTGTCTTCGTCCTATCAATTTCAGGCCTCTTTTCGTGGGCACCAAGCCATATTTTTTTTGCCCGCTCCTTTGGCCCTCCTCTTGAATACCGCTCCTGGCAAGAGAAATTGTTCCCTGGCATTTATTTTGCTCCTGCGCTTACCTGAATTCAAGAAGGCTTGCCCGGAACGCCTGCCGGACCACTGAAAACGCAATGAAGAAGAGAATAAGAAGAATCGGATTCACCCTGATCGAATTGCTCATAGCCCTCTTTGCCCTGTCTGTGGTGCTGCTCACCTTAGGCCCCATGGTCTACTCGGTGATGAATTCTGCTTCGCGGAGCAAAGAGACGGCCATAGAGGTGGGATTCGCCTCCAAAAGCAGGTCGCACAAGGAGATTTTCTACATGGCTGAAGCCGGGCTTCAGGACGCCCGGTCACGGCTTCAAACCGGGGCCAGCGGGTTTCCCATTCAAGACACCATGCCCTCCAACCCAAGCTGGATGGCATTCATCGGAGAGGCGGCTAAAGCCATCGAGAAGGGCTACCAGAGCCACAACCCCAACCACTCCCGGTATGAGCGGCTGAACTCCGCCCTGGAGTATATGGTGACCGTTACCCATAAGCTCGACGGGTCCGGGAGGGTTTTAAAATGGGGGGATAACAACAACGACGGCAGGCCGGAAGAAAATACGACCGTGGGAGAGAGCATTTACGTCATTACCTCTCAGGGATACGGCAGCAACGGAGACACCAAATCGCTGCGCATCGAAGCAGCCAAGCTACCCCCGGTGAAAGCGGCGGCGGCCTTCTACGCCAAGGGGGAGGCGACCCTCCAGGGATATTCCACCCATGTTCACGGAGTGGACTCTTGCGGATCCCATCCCGTTCCAGGCGTTCTTAGCATGGAAGGGGTGAGATTGAACGGCGTTCCCGCAATTACCGGTTCTCCTTCTCCGATCGTTGAGTATTCGCCCGTCAATATCGATATGCAATACCTGGTGAACCAGTTCAAAAGAAGAGCCAACTACCAGTACCACGTGAACAGCGCCACTCTGCCGGGAATGGACTGGGGGTCCCCCATTCCAGGCGCCACCCAGCGTGACCCCTCCGACTGCAGCCTCCGCAACATCGTCTATTTCAATACCAACGGCACCTACGTGAGGCTGTCCGGAGGTTCCCATGGGTGCGGGACCCTTTTGGTGGAAGGGGACCTCTGCGTTTATGGCGCATTTCAGTGGTACGGGGTCATCCTGGTAACGGGGTCCATTATCTTTAGTGGCGGCAGTGGGAAAAACGTGACCGGCGCAATCATGGCCGGGGGAATGGTCTCCGCCGACCTGATGGGGGGAGGTGCGAACATCATTTTTTGCAGCCGGGCGGTTCAAGATCAGACCATTTACCTCCCCCTAGTGACCCTGCGATGAGAAGAGTTCTTTTCCTGATCTCCAAGATTGAAATCGAGGCAACGAAGGGGTAAAAAATGAGGGAGCTATTCGTTGGATTGGCGATTCTCCTGACTCTCACCT
>Ga0187774_10000349_pt1 | contig 15668 bp, 14 predicted proteins | sample 0216_BV02_MP05_2_FD_133152 | JGI IMG/M metagenome (GOLD analysis project Ga0187774, IMG submission 133152) | Tropical peat soil microbial communities from peatlands in Department of Meta, Colombia - 0216_BV02_MP05_20_MG | ecosystem: Environmental > Terrestrial > Soil > Wetlands > Peat | place... | reverse complement strand
GTGCAGACCTTCGCCCTCATCTCCGAGGAGATCGCGCGCGGCGACTCGGGCCTCTCCGACAAGCTGGTCCAGATCTGGAAGGTCTCGGTGCTGCTGAGGAACGTCGCGCCGCGCCACCTCCAGGAATACTGGTTCCCGCGCATCGTGAAGGATCCGGGTTTTCTTCTCGCGCACTGCCTCACCGAGCCGCGTGGGGCCTCCGATCGCTGGCTGCCCTATAACGCGCCCGAGGCGGCCATGCAGACGCGCGCGGTGCTGAAAGGTGACGAATGGGTCATCAACGGGCGCAAGCAGTTCATCAGCAACGGCTTCGACGCGAGCCTCTACGTCGTGTACGCGAACACCAAACCGGGCACCGGCATGCTGCAGGGGACCTCGAGCTTTCTCGTGCCGAGGGGCACGCCGGGCCTCACCATCGCGCGCTGCAACGAAACGCTCGGTGGCCGCTTCATGAACAACGGCGAGCTGGTGTTCGAGGACATGCGCTTGCCGAAGGACCACCTGCTCGTCGAGAACGACGCGCTCCAGAAGACCGGTGTCTACTTCAGGCCCGGGAAGATCATCCAGGCCTCGAAGAATCTCGGTGTGGGCGTCGCGGCCTTCGAGCGCACCGCCGAATACGTGCAGAACTACGTGCAGGGCGGCCGCATCCTCATCAAGCACCAGGCGGTCGCGCTCCGTCTGGCGGAGATGGCAACGAAGCTCCGCGCCGTGCGGGCCCTCCTTCGCGAGGCGGCACGCGCCGTGGACGAGCGCGCGCCCGACGCCGAGGAGCTGTGCAATATGGTGAAGGTGTTTGCTTCCGAGGAAATCTTCAAAGTGGCGCAGCATGCCGTGGAACTGCACGGCGGGAACGGCATCATGCTCGATTTCGGCATCGAGAAGCTCTTTCGCGACGCGGCGGTGTTCCTGCACATGGACGCGACCGTGGACATCTCGAAATTCAAGATCGTCAAGCTCATGTTCCCCAAAACAGCGGGGGCCTACGCCGGCCCGGAAGCCTAGGCTGTCAGCCTGCGGCGGGGTCCTTCGCACATGTACGGCGATCATTCCTGGCTCGACACGGCCGGCCGGCTGCTGATCGTGGCCTGTTTCCTCGTGACCGGGCTCTGTAATCTCATTAGAGCGCGGATCAAGGACCATGTCCTCCTGGGGAAGGTGCAATGAGCGATTCCACGGCGGGAATGACGCCCGGTATTGAGCTCGCGGGGAAGGTGGCGCTCGTCACCGGGGGCGCGCGCAACATTGGCCGCGCCATCTGCCGCTCGCTCGCCGCGGGCGGCACCGCAGTGATGGTGAACGCGAACACGTCCCGGAACGAGGCGGAGAGCACGGTAGTGATGATCGAGTCCGCGGGCGGGAAGGCGGCGTTGCACATCGCCGACATCACCGATCCGGCCGCGGTCGCGAAGATGGTCGATGCGACCGTGAAGGAGTTCGGGCGCCTGGACATCCTCGTCAACAACGCCGCGGTGCGGAGCGAGACGCCCTTCGAGGACATCAAGCTCGAGGAATGGAAGCGCGTCATCGCGATCGTGCTCGACGGCGCGTTCCTCTGCACCCAGTCGTGCCTGCCGCACCTCGCGCGCGCCCACGGCGGATCGATCGTCAACATCGGGGGGCTGACCGCGCACAAGGGCGCGACCGGCCGCGCTCACGTCATCGCCGCAAAGGCGGGCATCGCCGGCCTGACGCGGGCGCTCGCGCTCGATCTCGCGCCGCGCGGCATCACCGTGAATTGCGTCGTGCCGGGAACCATCGAGACCGTGCGCGGGCTGCCCGGCGCGCCGCACCGGCCCGAGGCACGAAGCGCCCTGCCCCCGATCGGCCGCCGCGGCGAGCCCGAGGAAGTCGCGGCGGTGGTGCGCATGCTGTGCGGGCCGGACGCGCGCTACATCACCGGCCAGACCCTCCACGTGAACGGCGGGGGGTTCATGCCATGACGGCCCGGTTTCTCGGTGCCTTGCTCCTTGCCTTCGCGCCGCAGCTCGCCCCGGCCCAGGATGCCGTCCCGCCCGAGGACGCGCGCGCCGTACGCGCGGTCATCGAAGCGCAGTTGGACGCCTTCCGCCGCGACGACGCCGAGCGCGCCTTCTCCCTCGCCACCCCCGGAATCCGCGCGACCTTCGGCGACCCCGAGACCTTCATGCACATGGTCCGCAGCTCCTACGCCGTCGTCTACCGGCCGAGCAGCGTGGCCTTCGAAGCGCCGCTCCTCGTCCACGGCGAGCTGGTGCAGCCGGTGCGCCTGACCGACGTCGCGGGCCGCGCCTGGCTGGCCCTCTACCCGATGCAGCGCCAGCCCGACGGCCGTTGGCTCACCAACGGGTGCGAGCTCGTGCCGCTGCGCGGGACGCAGGCCTGATTCAAGCGGCAGCCAGCTCCGCGCCGGCGCCCGCGAGATACTCCTCGTAGCTGCCGCGGAAGTCGATGAACTGCGCGACCCCCGGTTTCTCTCCTGGCCTGAGCTCAATGATGCGCGTCGCGAGTGATGACACGAACTCGCGGTCGTGCGAGACGAAGACGAGCGTCCCCGAATACTTGTCGAGCGCGGTGTTGAGCGACTCGATCGATTCCATGTCGAGATGGCTGGTCGGCTCGTCTAAGAGCATCACGTTGGGCATCGAGAGCACCAGCCTCCCGATCAGCATGCGCTGCCCCTCGCCGCCCGAGATCACGCGGAGCGCCTTCTTCTGGTCGTCGCCGGAGAAAAGCAGCTGCCCGAGCGTCGCGCGCACGATCTGGTCGTCCTGTTCTTTATCTTTGCGCCGCCAGCGGCCCATCCATTCCAATAGCGTTTCGTCGCTCTTGAACTCGTCCGCCGGATCCTGCGGCCAGTAGCCGAGGTTCGCCTTTTCCGCCCACTTGACCGTGCCGACGCCAACCTCCAGATTCCCCGCGAGGCAGCGCAGCAGCGTCGACTTCCCGATACCGTTCGGCCCGATGATCGCCACCTTCTCGCCCGCCTCGATCGAGAGGTCCACGCCCTCGAAAAGATTCCTGCCCTTCTCGTAGCCTTTCGCAAGGCCCTTCGCCTCCAGCGCGAGCCGGTGCAGCTTTTCCTTGGGGTCGACGCTGAAGCGGATGAACGGGTACTGGCGACTCGAGGGCTTCACGTCCTCCACCTTCAGCTTCTCGATCTGCTTCATGCGGGAGGTCGCCTGGCGCGCCTTGGCCTTGTGGGCGCGGAAGCGCCGCACGAAGTCCTCGAGATCGGCGATCCGGTCCTTGGCGCGCTCGTTCTTGTTCTGCTGCTGCTGCTTGGCCAGGGTCGAGGCTTCCATATAGTCGTCGTAATTTCCCGGGTAGACCCGGATAGCCCCGTAGTCCACGTCGGCCATGTGCGTGCACACCGCGGAGAGGAAGTGCCGGTCGTGCGAGATGATCACCATCGTGCTGGTGCGCTGGTTGAGCACGTCCTCGAGCCAGCGGATGCTGTGGATGTCGAGGTTGTTGGTCGGCTCGTCGAGCAGCAGGATGTCCGGATCGCCGAAGAGCGCCTGCGCCAAGAGCACCCGCAGCTTCCACCCCGGCGCCACCGCGCTCATCGGCCCGTCGTGCTGCGAGCTCGGCACGCCCAGACCCGAAAGCAGCTCGCCCGCGCGCGCCTCCGAGGTATAACCGCCGTACTCCGCGTACTTCGCTTCCAGCTCCGCCGCGCGCAAGAAATCCTCCTCGTCCGCCTCCGGATCCGCGTAAATCGCGTCGCGCTCGCGCATCGCCTGCCACATCTCGGCATGGCCCTGCAGCACCACATCCAGCACCCGCTCCTCCTCAAATGCAAACTGATCCTGCCGCAGCCTCCCCACCCGCTCATTCGCGTCGATCGCCACCGACCCCGCGGACGGTTCCAGCTCCCCGCCGAGAATCTTCATGAACGTTGACTTCCCGCACCCGTTCGCCCCGATCAGCCCGTAGCGATTCCCGCCCCCGAACTTCACCGAGACGTCGGAAAAAAGGGGCTTGGCCCCGAACTGCATGGCGATGCCGGAAGCAACAATCACTTGGGTTCCTGGAAATAAAAAAGCCGGCCGCGGCCAGCTTGGATGGGACCAACTTCGAGGGCGGATTATAGCAGCCTCGTGGCCCCGGCTCACATTATCAGCTTGCAGGCACCCCAAACCGTTACGTTTCAGCCGCTGGGGAGGCTCCCTGGCGCGGGGCGGCGCCGGAATCCGCCGGCTAATCGATCCCGACGGAAAAGAATATCGCCTTCGCGGCCGGCGTGCCGAGGAAGCGGACGAAGTCCCTCGCCACATCCGGGGTGGGCGCGTCGCTCATGACCCCCGCCGCGTAGGCGGTGGAGTTCTGCACCTGCGCGGGCAGCGGTCCGACGTACTTCAACCCCTTCGGTTCGAACAGCCTGATCTCGGTGATCGCCCCGAAGCCGATCTCGTTGCCCCTGCCGGCGATGACGTGCTCCAGCACCTGCGCGCCGTTGGCGTAGCGCGTGGTCTTCGGCTTCAGCTGCTCGCCGATGCCGAGCAGATCGAACAGCTTCTCGAGGTACAGGCCGGTCGACGCCTGGTTGTAGACGATGGACTCGGCGTTGAGAACCGATTGCTTGAAGCGATCGAGGTTGGCGATGTCCGGCTCCGTCGCGCCGGCACGCACCACCACACCGACCCCCACGCGTCCGACGATGAAGCGCGAGTCCGCCTCGACCTTGTTCCGTCTCAGCTGCGCGTCCATCAAACCCGGCGGCGCGATCAGAACGTCGGCCACCTCGTCCCCGTTCAGCCGCTTCTCGAGCTGCGGCGCCGTGCCGAATTGAATGCGTACCCGGTTGCCGGTGTCGCGCCGGAATTGATCGGCGAGTTTCACGATGCCGGGCTCCACGGCGCCCGCGCTCAGTACCTTGATGTCAGCGGCCATGGCCGTCGCCCAAGCCGACGACAGGATCAATGCCAGAATCCCTCTCATGCCCGTTCTCCTCGAAAGCGCGCAAGTTACCATATCGGACAGGCCGCTCGGGAAACGCCCGATATCGCCTCGGCTTAGCCAGTAGAATAACGAGCTCGCGGATCCCCCGCATGAAATCCACGCCGCAGATCTCGCCCGTCATGCAGGCCTTGAGCGCCTACGTCGCTCGCGCGCCCAGCCGGCCGCTTCCGCCCGCCGTGCTCGAAAAGACCAAACATCACCTCCTCGACACCTTTGCGGCGATGCTGTCCGGCTCGCGCCTGCCGCCCGGGAAGAAAGCGATCTCGTTCGCGGGGGCCCTCGGCGGCGTGAAGGAGTCCTCGGTGCTGGGCTCGCGCATCCTCACTTCGGCGGCGAACGCGGCGCTCGCCAACGGCATGCTCGCCCATGCCGATGAGACGGACGATTCGCACTCTCGCTCGCAGACGCACCCCGGCTGCGGGATCGTCGCAGCGGCCTTCGCCATGGCCGAACGCGAGCGTTCGAACGGCATGGTGCTGCTGCGCGCGGTGGCGCTCGGGTACGATGTCTGCTGCCGGCTCACGCAATCGCTCGACGCGGTCCAGTTCCGCGCGGATGGCCATTCGACGCACAGCTTCGGGCCGACCTTCGGCGCGGCGGCGGCGGCCGGAGCGCTCGCGGGCCTCGACGAGCGGGGCGCGCGGCACCTGCTCTCCTACGCGGCGCAGCAGGCTTCCGGCATCTCATGCTGGATGCGTGACGAAGAGCACATCGAAAAGGCGTTCGACTTCGGCGGGATGCCCGCGCGCAACGGTGTCGCGGCGGCAACGATGGTCGCGCACGGCTTCAGCGGAGTCGAGGACGTCTTCTCGGGCGAGCGAAGCTTTTTCGTCGCCTACGGCCGCGCGCCGGACGCGAAGGAGCTCGCGCGCGGCCTGGGAGAGCACTACGAGATCATGAACGCCGATATCAAGCGCTGGACGGTCGGGTCGCCGATCCAGGCGCCGCTCGACTCGCTCGCGGAACTGCTTCGCGCGCACCGGATACGCCCCGACGAAGTCGACCGGCTTGTCGTGCGCGTTTCGCCTCAGGGCGCAAACACCACCGGCGACCGCAGCATGCCCGACATCTGCATGCAGCACCTGTGCGCCATCCTGCTGTTAGACGGGACGGTGAGCTTCAAGTCTTCGCACGACGCGAAGCGCATGCGCGAGCGCAGGGTTCTGCAGCTGCGGCGCCGCATCGAGCTGCGCGGCGACGACGCGCTCGCCCGGGCCATGCCCCGCCGGGAGGGCATCGTCGAGATCCGGTTGAAAGACGGGCGCGAATTCGCGCACCATACGCGCGCCGTGCGGGGAACGCCGGAGAATCCGATGACGCGCGCCGAGGTCGAGGCCAAGAGCCGCGATCTTGCCGCGCCGGTGATCGGGAGCGCGCGCGCGACAAAGCTTTGCGACGCCGTCTGGAATCTGGAGAGAATCCGCGACGTCAGATCGCTCAGGCCGCTGCTTGGCGCCCGGGCCTTGAAATGACCGAGACGCTCGTCCGGGCCTGCGGTCTCCGCTGACGATCGGCCGCGCTCTGCTTACCGCGTGATGATTCTGGTGAAAGGGATGACCGTCTTCTCGGGCAGTGCCGCGGACCTGCGCGCTCGGCCCGAGCTGCACTCGCGGTATCTGGGCGTCTGAAGCTTCGGGGCGGCCGGATCGGCCGCGGTCAATTCAGCGGATCCAGCCCGCGGCGGTACTGGATCGCCTCCGCGATCTGAGCCGATCCGATTTCGCCGTCTCCGACCAGATCGGCGATCGTGCGTCCGATCTTCTGCACCCGGTGATAGGCGCGGGCCGACAAGTGCAATCGTTCGATCGCCTGCCTGAGCAGCCTTCGGGATGAATCGTCCAGCCGGCAAAACTCGTCGACCTCCTTCACCGTCAGGTCGCGATTGAGCTTGCCCTGCCGCCTGATCTGGCGTTCCCGGGCGAGCGCCGCACGCTCCCGAACCAGGGCCGAGGATTCCCCGGCCGACGCTCGCGTCAGGTCCTCTTCCGCCACCGAAGGTACTTCGAAGTGAAGATCGATTCGATCGAGCAACGGCCCTGAGATTTTTCCTCGATAGCGCGATATTTGATCCGGCGTGCAGCGGCAGCGCTTACGCAGGTGCCCCAGGAATCCGCAGGCGCAGGGATTCATGGCCGCGATCAGCTGGAAGCGGGCGGGGAACTCGGACTGGCGCGCGGCCCGGGAGATGGCGACGCGGCCTGACTCCAGCGGTTCGCGCAGCGCTTCCAGCACTCTGCGCTCGAATTCCGGAAGTTCATCCAGGAAGAGCACGCCGTTGTGCGCAAGCGAGATTTCACCGGGTCGGGGATCGCCGCCGCCCCCGACGAGCGCTACCCCCGATGCCGAATGGTGCGGCGCGCGGAACGGCCGCTGTCTCCAGTTCTCGGGGCGAAAACCTCCCGTACCGAGGGAGGCGAGCGCGGCGGTTTCGAGGGCCTCGTCGTTGCTCATCGGCGGGAGCAATCCGGGAAAGCGGGTCGCAAGCATCGATTTTCCCGTGCCGGGCGGCCCGATCATGAGCACGCTGTGGCCGCCCGCTGCGGCGATTTCGAGCCCCCGCTTGGCCTGGGCCTGGCCCTTCACCTCGGCAAGATCGGGGTAGACGGGCGGAGTGGCCGCCAAATGCTCTGCCGGCCGTTCCAGAGATTTCTTCCCGGTCAGGTGCGCGCAAACATCAAGGAGAGAACCGGCGGCGTAAACCTTCGCCCCCGCGACGAGGGCAGCCTCTGTTGCGCTCCTTGGCGGCAATACAAAAGCCCGGCCTGCGCGCGCGGCACGCCAGGTCATCGCCAGCGCTCCCCTCACGTGGCGCAACTCACCCGTCAGCGAAAGCTCTCCCGCGAATTCGTAGTCCGAGAATCCGTCGCACGCGAGCTGACGCGAAGCCGCGAGGATGCCCAGGGCGATGGGCAGGTCGAAGCGTCCGCTTTCCTTCGGCAGCTCGGCAGGGGCGAGATTGACGGTGATTCTTCGGGCCGGGAATTCGAATCGGGAATTCACCAGCGCGGCGCGAACGCGATCCCGGCTTTCCTTTACCTCGGTGTCCGGAAGTCCGACGATCGTAAAGGACGGCAGGCCATTGGCGAGGTGCACCTCGACGCTGACTTCGGGCGCATCCATCCCAGAAAGCGCCCGGCTGCGGAGGACTGCGAGCGACACGGACCGTTCACTTCTGCCCGAGCCGGCCCTCGAGTTCGGCGACGCGCGCTTCCAGCTCCGCGAGCTTTTCGCGGGTGCGGAGCAGCACCTTGGCCTGAACGTCGAATTCCTCGCGCGTGGCCAGATCAAGCTTGGCGAACGCACCCGATAGCAGAGCCCGCAAGTTCTTCTCCAGGTCTCTTGCCGGGCTCGCAGCGAGGAATTCGCCGATCCTGGCGCTCAGGTCTTCCAGAATCTCGGTTTTTGGCATCGATGCCATGGTTGCCGATCGAGTTTAGCACTGACATTAACGCCCTCCGGTTGCGTTCAGCCGACCGCACAATATCGGTGCAAGGCGACTTCGCCCTGCTCCGGCTCAGTGCGCTACAGGCAGTGCGTTTATGCCATGGTAGCATCAACTCATTGATATTAATAAGCAAAAAATCTGGCACAGGCCGTGCTGAATAGGGTTTGTCTTTCACCCAAAAAGGTACAGCGATGAAAAAGCTCTTACTTGCATCAGCAGTTTCTGCGGCCTTCGCGGCCCCAAGTCTCGTGTACGCACAAGCCAAGCCGGCCGTTCCGACTCTCGACAAGGTCCTTGAGGCCTCGGGCATCAGCACTAGCGGTTACATCGACGCCGGCTACAGCTACATGGACCACGACGCCTCGCAGTTCAACACGCGCGTGTTCGACCAGGAAAACAACTCGTTCGCGCTACGCCAGTTCGGCCTGACAGTGGCCAAGCAGCCCAAGGAAGGCTTTGGCGGTCTCGTCAACGTGACGGTAGGTCGAGACGCGCAATTCCTTCACTCGGCCCCCGAACCCACGGGCGGGGCAGCGTCCACGTTCGACCTCACTCAGGCCTACGCGCAGTACGCGACGGGGCCCATTACGCTTATCGCCGGCAAGTTCACGACGTTGAGCGGGACCGAGGTGATCGCGAGCACTGGCAACACCACGATCTCCCGCTCCATGCTGTTTGGCTCGGTGCCATTTACTCACACGGGCTTCCGTGCCACCTGGGCCGCGACGGACACCCTGAACCTCATCGCCGGGGTCAACAACGGCTGGGATCAGCTCACCGATAACACCCGAACGAAGACCGCCGAGTTGGGCATGACCTGGGTGCCGATCAAACCGTTGAGTATCGCTCTCTCGGGATATTCGGGTAAGGAACTCTCCACCGGGGGAGGCGAAGGCAGTAGGACGAGCATCGACGCTGTCGTCTCCTACACCATCATCGATCCCCTCAGCCTGGGCCTGGAATACCTGACCGTAAGCCAGGAAAACATGAATCTGGCAAGCGGCGCGGTGGGAAAAGGCACGTTCCAGGGCTACGCGCTTTACCTCACCTATCTGCCCACGCCGAAGCTGCGCGGCGTTTTCCGCTATGAGGCAATCGACGACAAGGACGGCATCCGCTTCACGTCCGCCGCTCCTGTAGAGAACAAGTACGCCGAATTCACCCTGACATTCTCATACCTGGCGAGCGACAGCTTCGAGGCGCGCGCCGAGGTGCGTCAGGACAAGGCGGACAAGGACGCGTTCTTCAAGTACGGCTCCACGGCGGCGGACAGCAAGAGCATGTCGTCCCTCGCTCTCCAAGCCCTATACAAGTTCTAGCCCCAGCCACTATTCAGAATAGGGAGCACATTCATGAAACTCGTTACCGCAATCATCAAGCCCTTCAAGCTTGACGAAGTGCGGGAGGCCCTCTCCGCCATCGGCGTGCAGGGCATCACCGTTACCGAAGTCAAGGGTTTCGGCAGGCAGAAAGGCCACACCGAGCTGTACCGCGGCGCGGAGTACGTGGTCGATTTCCTGCCGAAGGTCAAGGTCGAAGCCGCGATCAAGGACGAACTGCTCGATCAGGCGATCGAAGCGATCGAGAAATCGGCCAACACGGGAAAGATCGGAGACGGCAAGATCTTCGTCTTCGATCTGAAGCAAGTCATCCGCATCCGCACCGGCGAGACCGGGGCGGAAGCGCTCTAGGGAGACACCGATGAAAAGATTGACGAGAAAACTGATCGCATCGCTCGCACTGTTCGCGATGCTGGGGGCAAACGCCCTGCCGTTATTCGCCCAGGACAAGCCGGCCGAGCCGGCAGCGACGACGGCCGCCCCAGCCGCGGCCCCGGCCCCAGCCGCCGCAGCAACACCCAAGTGCGGTGACAAGGGCTTCGACTGCAACAAGGGCGACGTTTCGTGGATGATGACCTCCACGGCCTTCGTATTGCTGATGACCGTCCCGGGCCTAGCGCTGTTCTATGCCGGCATGGCCCGTACCCGGAACGCGCTGTCGACGGTGATGCAGAGTTTTTCGATCTTCTGCGTCATCGCGGTGCTGTGGGTGATATACGGCTACAGCATGGCGTTCACTGCCGGACATGAAGGCAGTTCACTGGCCCCGTTCATCGGGTCGCTGGATAAGTTCTTCATGCTAGGTGAAGACCCGGCCACGGCGGTCGCCGCGACCTTCAGCAAGGGACAGTACCTGCCGGACTTCGTGTACTGCATGTTCCAGCTGACCTTCGCAGCTATCACCGTAGCGCTGATCGCCGGCGGCTTCGCGGAACGCTTCAAATTCTCCGCGATGATCATCTTCGCCGTCCTGTGGTTCACGTTTGCCTATGTGCCCGTCGCGCATATGGTGTGGTACTGGGACGGCCCGGATGCCTACACCACCGCGAAGGCGGCCGAAGTCGCCGGCAGCCACGCCGGCTTCCTGTTCCAGAAAGGCGCGCTCGACTTCGCGGGCGGTACCGTTGTGCACGTCAACTCCGGTATCGCTGCACTGGTCTGCGCACTGATGCTCGGCAGGCGCAACGGCTACGGCAAGGTGCAGATGGCGCCGCACAGCGTCATGATGACCGCGATCGGCACCGGCATGCTGTGGATGGGGTGGTTCGGCTTCAACGCAGGTTCCGCGCTGGAAGCCACTGGCGCAGCCGGCATCGCATTCTTCAATACGTTGTTCGGGACGGCTGTTGCGGGCGTTGCCTGGACGCTCACCGAGTGGATCGTTAAAGGCAAGCCGAGCCTGCTGGGCATCTGCTCCGGCATCGTGGCGGGCCTGGTGGCGATTACTCCGGCGGCTGGCTTTGTTGGCCCGGTCGGCGCTTTCTTCACCTGCGCCATCGCCGGCGTCCTCTGCTTCTTCGCCGTGACCAAGGTCAAGGCAATGCTGGGCTACGACGACGCGCTCGATACTTTCGGCGTCCACTGCATCGGTGGCATCATCGGCTCGCTTGGCACAGGCATCTTCGTCAATCCGAAGTTCGGCGGTACCGGCGTCTATGACTACGTCACCAACAAAGTCGGTGACTTCGACGCCATGGCGCAGATAGTGTCGCAGTTGTGGGACATCGGCATCACTCTGGTGTGGTCGGGACTTGTGGCCTTCGTAATCCTGCTGATCCTGAAGGTCACTATCGGCATCCGCGCCAGCGATGAAGCCCAGGAAGAGGGTCTCGATCTCGCGGATCACGGCGAAAAGGCCTACAACTACTGATCGACGCCTCTGTCTCTGGAAGTAGCATCACGGACGGGCGCCTTCGGGCGCCCGTTTCTTTTTGCGCTAGCCCTGAAGCTTTGGAGGGCTGCGGCCAGCCGCGCGCTTGGCTGCGGGCGCTTCGCCGGACCATTCGTTCATGCGAAAATGCGCCTTTTCCCGCGGCGCACGCGGGCGCCCGGTGTCTGCAGCGATCGCTTCGCCTTCTCTTGAGGACCATCATGAAAATGGAATTCGTCATCGGCAGCTGGGACGTTCCCTCCCTGCCCATCGTCGGCTCGAATGCGCGCTTTCCAGTGCGGCGCATCTTTTGCGTCGGCCGCAATTACGTCGAGCACCAGAAGGAAATGGGTGGCGACGGGCGCGAGCAGCCGTTCTTCTTCACAAAATCGGCGCATGATCTCGTCGCAGGGGGTGGTGATATCCCCTACCCGCCGATGACCAGCAATTACCATTGGGAAACGGAGATGGTCGCCGTGATCGGAACCGGCGGCTACAAGATTTCCTCCTCCAAGGCAAACGACCATGTCTGGGGATACGCGATAGGCTTGGACATGACACGTCGCGACCTGCAGCAAGTAGGCAAGGACAAAGGCAGGCCCTGGACTTTCGGCAAGGACTTCGACCAGGCCGCGCCTGTCGGCCCGATCACACCCGCCTCGAAGATCGGGCACCCGAAAAAGGGAAAGCTCTGGCTCAAGGTCAATGGCGAACTGCGCCAGACCTCCGACATCGATCAGATGATCTGGAGCGTCCCGGAGCAGATCGCCTTCCTCACCCAGTACTACATGCTCGAGGCCGGCGATCTCCTCATGACCGGCACGCCGGCCGGTGTCGGCGCCGCCAAACCCAGGGACGAGCTGGTCGCCGGAATCGAAGGCCTGGGAGAGCTGCGGGTCAAGATTCTCCCGCCACGGCCCTGACGAAACCGTGCGGGCCCGCCAGCAAGACGGGCTGCGAGATCGTAATGACCTTCGCGAAGCCGTTGCGGTTGCGTGCCGCGGCCATTTTTGCTGCGCTCGGTCTTCTCGCTTGCTCGCACGAGCTCGATTGGCGTGAAATCAGGTCGGCCGAGGGCGGTTTTACGGCCTTGGTGCCCGGGAAACCGCGCTACGAAACGCGCACGCTTTCAGGCGGCGCCGCGACGATGCACTTGTGGTCGGTCCAGGCCGGGAAAAGCCTGTTCGGTGTCGGCTACGCAGACTACCCTGCCGGGGATGCGGGGATTCTCGATGCTACGCGCAACGCCCTCGTCGCCAATGTTCAGGGAAACCTCATCGGGGAATCACCCCTGTTGCGGAACGGGCTTGCCGGACGCGCCCTGGTGGCGGAAGCGGGGAACACCGTACTGAGGGCCCAGTTGCTGATCTCAGGAAGGCGCCTATATCAACTTGCGGTGCTGGGGCCCAGAAATGCCCTGAGCCCAGCAGACGTGGATTTGTTCTTTTTCTCGTTCAGCCCGCAGGGTACGGCGCCAAGAGACTGAGGGTCACCTGCGCCAGAAGCCGGGCGTGAATATCACCAGCAGGGCAAACAGCTCGAGGCGTCCGAGCAGCATCGCAAAGATGCATACCCAGGATTGAAGGTCGTTCAGCGAGGCGTACGTCGCCGCCGGACCCACCTCGCGCAGTCCCGGTCCGGTATTGTTGATGCAAGCCATCACAGCGCTGAATGAGGTAATGATGTCAAGCCCGGATGCAGCAAGCAGCATCGTCATGATGATCACCGATCCGCCGTACACCAGCATGAAGGCAAGCACAGCGAAAATGATGTTGTTCTCCACCGGCTGACCGGAGAGCTTGACCGGCACGAGAGCGCGCGGGTGAAGAATGCGCTGCATCTCACGCACTGCCTGACGCACCATGAGCTCCGCGCGGATCATCTTGATCCCCCCGCCCGCCGAGCCGGAGCACGTGACAAAACAGGAGAGAAATAGCATCCACATGGGTGCAAACGCGGGCCATTTGTCGAAGTCCGCGCTTGAGAATCCGGCCGTCGTGGCCATCGAGACGACATTGAATGCGCTGTGCCGCAATGCAGTCCAAAAGCTGGGGTAGACCTCGCTGACGCTGAGGTAACCGGCGACCCCGACCACGGACAGTGCCAGCACCGCGATGTACGGTCCCGCCTCCGGGTCGCTGCGAAAGGGGGAGAAAGACAGACTGCGAAAAGCGAGAAAATGGGTTCCGAAGTTGAGCCCGGCGATTGTCATGAAGACAATCGTCACCGCTTCGATTGCGGGCGAATTGAAATAGCCAAAGCTCGCATCGTGCGCAGAGAAGGCTCCCAGGCCGAGAGTGGAAAATGCGTGAACGGTCGCGTCGAACCAGCTCATGCCCGCGGTCTTCATGGCCAGAACGCAGGCCAGCGTAATGACTGCATAGACGAGCCAAAGGCCCTTTGCGGTCTCGGTGATGCGCCGCGCGAGCCGAGTTTCCTTCATGGGGCCGGGAGTTTCGGCTCTCAAGATCTGGCTCCCGCCCACACCGAGCAGCGGCAGAACCGCCACCGCCAACACTACGACCCCCATTCCACCCAGCCACACCAAGAGCATTCTCCAGAAATTGATCGAAGGCGGAAGGCGATCCAGTCCGGAAAGGACCGTTGCACCGGTCGTGGTCAAGCCGGACACCGTCTCAAAGTATGCATCCGTGAGACTAAGGCCCGGGAGATGCAACAACAACGGAAGGGTGGCAAATGCAGGCAGCACGGTCCACCCCAGCGCGACCAGCAGAAACCCGTCACGTGGCCGCAGCTCGGAAGTACTTCCGCGGGTTACGAACCACAATATGGTTCCGCTGGCCAGAGTGATCAGCAAGCCCTTTTCGTAAGCGCGCTGCGCTCCATCGTCGTAGATAAGGGAGACGCCCAGCGGCGCCAACATGGCGAGAGCAAAAATGACAATCAGGACACTCAGCGCGTGAAGTACCGGCAGGTGCCTGTCCATGCGATTCGCAGATTTCAGTTCAGACAAAACCTGCGCTGACTTCGAACAACTTTTCCACCCTTGGCAGGAGTTTCTTGTCCGTGACGAACACGATCACATGGTCTTCGGCCTCCACCACCGTATCGTGGTGGGCCATGATCACCGTGTCACCGCGCACGACGGCCGCAATCGCCGCTCCCTTGGGCAGGTCGATCTCCTCGATTCTCCGCCCGACGCAGCGGCAGGACTCGCGGTCGCCATGCACCACGGCCTCGAGCGCCTCGGCCGCGCCGCGGCGCAGACTGTGGACTTGGGTGACATGGCCGCGTCTGACATGAGCGAGCAGCGTGCCGATAGTGGCCTGCGCAGGCGAAATGGCTATGTCTATTTGCCCGGCCTGCAGCAGGTCGACGTAGGATCGCCGGTTTATGAGCGCCACGACACGGCGCGCACCCATGCGCTTGGCGAGCAGGCACGACATGATGTTGTTCTCGTCGTCGTTGGTCACTGCAACGAAGAGATCCATGTCCGCAACATTCTCGGCTTCGAGGAGCGCTTCGTCGGTGACGTCACCGTGAAGCACCAATGCCCGGTCGAGGCTGCTCGAGAGCATCTCGCAACGTCTCTTGTTGTACTCGATAAGCTTGATCGCATAGTCACGCTCGATCGCGCGCGCCAGGCGCAGGCCGATATTCCCCCCGCCTGCAATCATCACCGTTCTCACGGGCCGATCCATGCGCCGCAGCTCCCGCATGACCTGCCGTATGTTTTCCGTCGCAGCAAGACAGAACACCTCGTCTCCGGCCTCCACCACGGTGTCGCCTTCGGGCAGTATGGGGCTGTCGCCCCGAAAGATGGCGGCGACCCGCGTATCCACTGAAGGAATATGCTTCCTGATCTCCTTCAATGGGTGGCCGACCAGCGGGCCGCCCTGGAACGCGCGAACCGCGATGAGGCTCACCTTGCCATGGGCGAATTCCAGAACTTGCAGGGCCTCGGGAAATTCCACGAGCTTGACGATGTAGTCGGTCAGGACTTGTTCAGGACAAATGGCCAGGTTCACATCGAAGCAATCCGGCCCGAGCACGCGCTCATTGGCCAGGTAGTCGGTGGCGCGCAGCCGCGCAATCCGTGTCGGCACGT
>Ga0187774_10000348_pt1 | contig 15743 bp, 28 predicted proteins | sample 0216_BV02_MP05_2_FD_133152 | JGI IMG/M metagenome (GOLD analysis project Ga0187774, IMG submission 133152) | Tropical peat soil microbial communities from peatlands in Department of Meta, Colombia - 0216_BV02_MP05_20_MG | ecosystem: Environmental > Terrestrial > Soil > Wetlands > Peat | place... | reverse complement strand
ATGGGAAGAAAGAGATCAAGCACATTAAAGATGCCTTCGAAGGTTAAGATTTGCCACCCTTTTTCTCAGACCCTGCTTCCTTAGATTTCTGAACGTCTTCGTAGTCAACAAATTCAAGGACGGCCATAGGCGAAGAGTCCTTAACTCTGCTTCTCGTCTGAACAATTCTCAAGTATCCACCGGTTCTTCCAGAAAGTCTTGGTGCTATCTCGCTAAAAAGCTTTGCAACAACAGACCTATTTGGTAGATACGAAAAGGCAAGTCGTTTTGCATGTAGATCTCCCCTGATGCTGAGCGTTATCATCTTCTCTGCTATCCTTCTTACCTCTTTTGCCCTTACAACTGTTGTCTCTATCCTCTGATGTTCAAAAAGCGATGCCACCAAGCCCCTCAAAAGGGCTTTCCTCTGATTTGTAGTTCTACCGAATAACCTCCCATCAACCCTATGACGCATCCTGCACCACACCTCCACCCCTTGAAGCCATCTCACGGTTAAGGGCACCGAGATCTACCCTCATACCTAGGCGTAATCCCATTGAATGTAATATCTCTTTTATCTCATTAAGGGACTTGCGTCCAAAGTTTTTGGTCTTGAGCATCTCGTGCTCTGTTTTTTGCACAAGGTCTGCAATAGTCTTTATATTTGCATTTTTCAAGCAGTTATTGGCTCTTACAGAAAGCTCCAGTTCATCAACACTTTTGAGAAGGTTACTGTTGAATACTGGATTCTCGCTCGAGGATTGTATTTCGCTATCTTCCAGTAAGGAGCTTACTTCTCCTTCGTCTTTTTCTTCGCCTAATAGGAACAGCTCCATATGTTCAATTATGATAGATGCCGCCTGTGAAATTGCTTCTTCCGGGGCTATACTTCCATCAGTCCATATCTCCATTACTAACCTATCATAATCCGTTGCCCTTCCGACTCTCGCTTTCTCTACAGTAAAGTTAACCTTCCTCACAGGGGTGAAGACAGAATCAACGGCAATCATATTTACAGGAAGATCCTCCTCCTTGTTTAATTCAGAGGGCACATATCCTTTGCCTTTTTTAATATGCATTTCAGCTTCAAATAGGGTGTTCTTATCTAAGGTCGCTATAATCTGTTCAGGATTAAGAACCTCAAAAGATGCATCACCTTGTATATCAGAGCCTATCACATCTTTTGGCCCCTTTACCTTTATAGTTGCAATTTTCTTCCCATCAGAATAAACCTTGAACCTAAGCTTCTTCATATTTAGGATTATGTCAATAACATCTTCCTTAATGCCGTCTATTTTCGAAAATTCATGAAAGGCACCCTGTATCTTTATTGCCGTAATTGCAGCGCCTTCAACAGAAGAGAGTAGAACCCTCCTGAGGGCACTCCCTATGGTGGTACCAAAACCACGCTCTAAAGGCTCCACTATAAGTTTACCGTATATGCCGGTCAAGGTTTCTTCATCAAACCTGATTTTATCAGGTAACTGAAAGCCTTTTCTCTTCAGATCCATAAGGCCTCCTCTTGCCTTTTAAAAGGTTAAACTCATTAAATTCATCTATCAAATATTCAAATAATTAAACCAAGTGTTTATCAATCTAATATTTTGAATTTCAATATTGAGATTTCTGTTATTGTTTGACTATCGATACTTGGAATCTGGTTATTATCATCATAACATTCCTAAAAGTTGTTTTCACTTAGAATAGAATTCTACTATGAGCTGCTCCAAAACAGGAAGCTGTATTTCCTCCCTTGAGGGAATATGTAAAACCTTACCTTTCATGTTCGTACTGTCAACCTCAACCCAAGGAGCTATTCCTCTATGTTCAGCTTTTGATAGGCTGTCAATTATCTCAGGTATATTTCTGCTTGATTCTTTTACCTCAACAAAATCTCCACTCTTGACCTCATAAGATGGAATATTTACTGTTTTGCCGTTTACAAGAAAATGACCGTGGTTGACAAGTTGCCTTGCCTTGCGTCTATTAGATACAAAGCCCATACGATATACAATGTTGTCAAGACGGCTCTCCAGAAGCTGAAGAAGAATCTCTCCTGTAATGCCTTTCCTCTTGTCAGCCTCATAGAAAGACCTCCTAAACTCTCTTTCAAGCATTCCATAAATTTTTCTGACTTTCTGTTTTTCTCTAAGCTGGATCCCGTAGTCGGACAACTTTCTGTAAGCCTGCCCGTGTTGCCCAGGAGGGTATTTTCTTCTATCGATAGCACATTTTTCGGTATAGCACCTATCACCTTTTAAAAACAACTTTTCCCCTTCCCGGCGACAAATCCTACATTGTGGTCCTGTATATCTTGCCAAGTTAAACCCTCCTCTTTTTGGGAGGCCTACATCCATTGTGAGGTACTGGTGTCACATCCTTTATAATGTTAATCTCTAGCCCTGCTGCCTGAAGTGCCCTGATAGCTGATTCCCTTCCTGCACCTGGACCCTTTACAAAAATATCAATCTGCTTCATACCCATATCTATTGCCTTTTTCGCTACTGCAGCAGCTGCCATCTGTGCAGCATAGGGGGTTCCTTTCCTTGAACCTTTAAAGCCTAAGTTGCCAGCACTTGACCACGTAACTACCCCACCATTTGGGTCAGTAATAGTTATTATTGTATTGTTAAAGGTAGCTTGGATATGAGCTGCTCCATTGGTAATACTTTTTTTCTCTTTCTTGATGCCTTTCTTCCTCTGAGCCACTCAGTTATGCCTCCTTCTTTTTCCCGACGGCTGCCTTTCTCGGACCCTTACGCGTTCTGGCATTCGTTCTCGTCCTCTGTCCTCTCAAAGGAAGCCCCAAACGGTGTCTCAAGCCTCTGTAACAGCCGATGTCCGTAAGTCTTTTTATACCCATAGATATATCTCGCCTTAGATCACCCTCAACTCTGTAATCTCTGTCTATTACCGCTCTGATTTTTACAATTTCTTCGCCAGTAAGATCCTTGACCCTTGCATTAGGGTTGATCTTTGTCTCAGACAATATCTTCAGAGAAAGAGACCTGCCTATTCCGAAGATCCTTGTCAGCCCTATCTCTATACGTTCATTTTTTGGTAAGTCAACTCCGGCAATTCTTGCCAATTTACACTCCTTCTCTTAATTCGAGAGTCGAATTTTTCACCCCTGCCTCTGTTTATGCCTCGGGTTATCACAGATAACCCTTATAATGCCTTTCCTTTTTACTATCTTACATTTAGCACACATAGTTTTTACTGAAGAACGGACTTTCATTTCCCCCTCTTAAATAATTTAGATAGAGGTGATTATACGGTTAAAAGTTTTTCAACTTCTTATTTGGCTCTATATGTTATTCGACCTTTTGTAAGATCGTATGGTGAAAGTTCCACCGTTACCTTATCACCTGGCAAAATCTTTATAAAATGCATCCGCATCTTTCCTGACACATAGGCTAGTATAACCTGCCCACTTTCCAGCTGTACTTTGAACATTGCATTTGGTAAAGTCTCTAACACCGTGCCCTGAACCTCTATAATTTCCTCTTTAGGCATTAACTTTACATTATAATTTTTTCAATCATTTTTAGTCAAGATTTCTGGTCCATCTGACGTAACAAGCACAGTATGCTCAAAATGGGCAGACGGTTTTCCATCAGCTGTAACTGCTGTCCATCCATCATTTAGGATAATGATCTCATATCCCCCCGCATTAACCATAGGCTCTATCGCTAAGGTCATGCCCTCCATGAGCCTCGGGCCACGTCCAGGCGGACCAAAGTTTGGAACCTGTGGGTCTTCATGTAACTCCCTGCCTATGCCATGGCCTACAAACTCCCTTACTATAGAAAACCCATTCGACTCAACAAATCTTTGAATTGAATAAGATATATCAGAAACTCTATTACCTATCCTTGCATGCTCAATGCCAATGTAAAGAGATTCCTCTGTTACCTTGAGCAACCTTTCTAAATCCTTTTCTATTTCACCAATTGGAATTGTAACAGCACCATCACCGTTAAAACCGTCTCTATAGACACCGAGGTCTACACTTAGAACATCTCCTCTCTCTAAGACCCTTTTTGAGGGTATACCATGAATAACTTCATTATTTACAGATGTACAAATGCTCGCAGGGAATCCCCTGTACCCTTTAAATGCCGGGATTCCACCTTGTGCCCTAATATGGGTCTCAGCAAACCTCTCGACCTCTAATGTAGTTAAGCCCGGCTTTACCATGAGCTTTATAGCCTTAATAGTCTTGGCAACTATTCGACACGCTTGTGCTATCTTGTCTATTTCTTCTGGCGACTTTAAGATAATCATTCACCCTTATACTACACTCACTGTATTTTAAGCTATCCTTTCCTACCTCTTAGCCTACCCTTTTTCAGGAAGCCTTCGTATGAACGCGTAATCAAATGTGTTTCTACCTGTGAAACAGTGTCGAGGGCAACTCCCACAGTAATCAAGATAGATGTTCCTCCAAAGTAAAAAGGCACATGGAATCTCGTTATCAGAATTTCTGGTATAATGCATATAACCGCAAGATAGAAACCACCTACAAATGTCAGTCTCGAGAGCACCCTGTAAATATACTCGGAGGTCTTCTGACCAGGTCTGATGCCAGGTATATAACCCCCGTACTTCTTAAGATTATCTGAAATATCAACGGGATTAAATATAATGGCGGTATAAAAATATGCAAAGAAAAAGATCATCCCTACATAAAGAATGGTATACAGTATTGTACCTGGAGCAAGTTGCTTGGCAACAGCCTGTACCCAGGGTATTGCTATAAAACCTGCCACTGTTGCAGGGAACATAATAATAGAGGAAGCAAATATTGGAGGGATAACACCAGAGGTATTTATTTTTAGAGGCAGGTGAGTAGATTGACCACCATATACTTTTCGACCAACAACCCTCTTTGCATACTGGACTGGGATTTTCCTTTGTCCTCTCTCCATGTAAATTATCGCACCAACAACAGCCACCATCATAACAATGAGTAGAATAACGAATAAAATAGACAGTTCCCCTGCTTGTATTAATCTGGTTGTACTGATTAAAGCATTAGGGAAGCGTGCAACAATTCCGGCAAATATTATGAGGGAGATACCGTTACCTATTCCCCTTTCAGTAATCTGTTCCCCGAGCCACATAATAAAGGCTGTTCCTGATGTTAGGGTAATCATTGTCATTAGTCTGAAAGACCATCCAGGATTATGCACAAAAGCTCCACCCTGCATACTTTCTATCCCTGCTGCGATACCAAATGATTGAACTGCACTAATAACTACTGTTGCATATCGTGTGTACCTTACAATCTTTTTCCTTCCTGCCTCTCCTTCTTTTGCAAGCTTACCTATGGCTGGAATTACGACAGTAAGAAGCTGGAAGATAATAGACGCACTTATATAAGGCATTATGCCGAGGGCAAAGATAGTGACCCGCGATAATGCCCCCCCTGAAAACATATCAAAAAAACCCATAAGGGCACCTGCACCACTCCGAGCGAGAAAATCACTTAATGCCTCTCCGTTAATTCCAGGGGTAGGAATATGAGCACCAATCCTGTATACTGCAAGTAGGGCTAAAGTAAAAAGAATCCTACCTTTGAGCTCTGGTATTTTGAATATATTCTGGAAGCTCGAGAGAATTCCCATGTAAATTTCAGATTATTTCGGCCTTACCACCAGAAGCAGCTATCTTTGTTAACGCAGAAGCACTAAAGGCATCTGCCTTTATCGTAAATGGCCTGTGTATTTCACCTTCACCGAGGACTTTGAGCCCGTCCTTTAAATCTTTTATAACACCTTGTTCAACCAGGATTTCAGGCGTTATGATATCTATCCTCTCTAATTTGCTAAGATCCTCAAGGTTTACTATTGCATACTCTATTTTAAAGCGGTTCTTAAACCCTCTTTTAGGAAGCCTCCTCTGCAGAGGCATTTGTCCACCTTCAAATCCCGGACCCCTTGTACCTCCAGAACGAGCTTTCTGCCCTTTATGCCCCTTACAAGAAGTCTTCCCATGCCCTGAGCCAACACCACGCCCAACTCTCTTAACTTTTTTTCTCTTCCCTAAAGCAGGCTTTAATTCCTCGATCTTCATGATGCCTCTTTAGACTCTTCTTCGACTTTTCCTCTAAGTTTCACCACTGTATCTGGGTCTTTCAAGATTGAAAGCCCATTCAGTGTCGCTTTCACTGTATTGAAAGGATTATGGCTGCGGAGGGATTTTGCTACTATATTATGAACCCCTGCTACCTCCAAGACCGCCCTAACAGCACCACCCGCTATAATACCAGTGCCTTTCTGTGCTGGGTTCAAGATAACTGTTCCTGAGCCGAATCTTCCCACTACTCTATGAGGGATTGAATTGTCCTTTATGGGGAAATTAATGAGAGATTTCTTCGCTTGCTCAATCGCTTTCCTTATTGCCTCAGGAACCTCTGAGGCCTTTCCTTTCCCTGCACCCACTGTGCCTTCTCCATCTCCTACGACAACAAGAGCAGTAAAAGAGAATCTTCTTCCACCTTTAACAACTTTTGCTACCCTATTTATGTATACGACCTTATCTTTAAGATTCAACCCTTCTGGATCGATCCTTGCCATTACACCCCCTTTTAAAATTCAAGTCCTGCTTCCCGAGCTGCATCTGCTAACGCTTTAATTCTACCGTGGTAAAGATATCCGCTTCTATCAAAAACAACCTTCTTTATGCCTTTCTCTAAAGCCCTTTTTGCCATGATCTCCCCAACCTGCTTTGCCGTCTCGATATTCCCCTTGTGAGATTTCTTGTCTTTGAATTCCTTGTCGAGACTCGATGCAGAAACAAGAGTATGTCTTTTAAGATCATCTATAATCTGTGCATATATATGATTTAGACTGCGATAAACAGAAAGTCTCAACCTTTTGGGGGTTCCGAAAACTTTCTTCCTTATTCTTTTATGGCGTCTTTCTCTACTCTCCTTTTTGCTTTTTGCCAAAAAAGTCTTTCTCCTTTTAAGTTATCTATCAGTTGTTAGCAGTTAGTACTTATTGACAGATTTTAAACTCCGAGGTCTATCCATTTCGAACTATTTTTTACCAGCCTTACCAGCCTTCAACTTAAAACGTTCCCCTGAATACCTTATACCTTTACCTTTGTAAGAATCAGGTAGCCTGAGCCCCTTGAGATTTTCAGCAACCTGCCCAAGTTGATGTTTATCAATTCCCGTCAGCGTAATCACGGTCTGCTTCGCATCAACAGATGCTTTAATGCCTTCTGGCAATTGAAACTCAATGGAATGGGAGTAACCAAGAGATAGGACAAGCTTGCTACCCATCACTTGAGCCTTATACCCTATACCAACTATCTCGAGAACTTTCTGGTAACCTTGTGAAACTCCCGTTACCATATTAGAAATAATGCTCCTCGTGAGACCATGGAGCGATCTATCAAGTCTCGAATCACCTATCCTCTCAACTACTACAATACCGTTATTTACTGAAACATTAATCCTATCTGGATAAACCCAGCTGAGTTCGCCTTTAGGTCCCCTGACCTTCACTGTTTTATTATCAACTGATAAATCAACTCCCTTGGGTATCTCTATGGGCTTTTTACCTATTCTCGACACCTTTATACTATCTCCTTAATTTTTGATTGCGTAATGGGCAACTTTATATTAAAATCGCTAGGCATTACAAAGAAAGTTACAACCTCTGTTACCAAACATAGCAAATAACTTCTCCACCAATCCCTTCATGTCGAGAGCCTTTGTCACTCAATATACCCTTGGATGTCGTAAGTATTGCAATTCCTACTCCACCCATTACCCTCGGTATTTCTCTCTTGCCAACGAAAACCCTTCTGCCCGGTGTGCTAATTCTCTTCAAACCTGATATAACGCTTTCATCCTCCACATACCTGGGTACTACTCTCAGGATACCCTGCCTTTTATCCTTCAAAATCTTATAGGTTTTTATAAACCCTTCTTCTTTCAATACTCTTGCGATCTCAACTTTCATTCTGGAAGCAGGTATATCAACCTTTTCCGCCTTTATACGCAGTGCGTTTCTTATTCTCGTAAGCATATCAGCAACAGGATCAGTTACCATTGCTCACCTCCCATATAAGGAGCAGCCTACCAGCTCGATTTTGTTACTCCTGGTATCTGCCCTGAAAGGGCAAGGGTTCTAAAACATACCCTACATATCCCAAATTTTCTTAAATAACTCCTCGGTCTGCCACATATTTTACATCTATTGTGGCCTCTTACTCGGAATTTTGGTTGCCTTTTGGACTTCTCCATCATGCAAACTTTAGCCATAACTCACTCCGTAAAAATTCAAAATTTAAAATCAAAACAAAGGATCCCATAATTTTTAATCCGCCTGAGGCGGGTGCATTCTGCATTTTAACCTCTAAAGGGCATGCCAAAATAACTTAAAAGGGCTTTCCCTTCCCTATCTGTTTTAGCATTAGTACAGATAGTAACATCTAATCCATGGGCTATTTCAACCTTGTCATAATCTATTTCAGGAAATATAAACTGCTCTTTGAGACCCAGAGAATAATTACCTCTCCCGTCAAAGGACCTACCTGATATTCCCCTAAAATCCCTGATCCTAGGAAAAGCAAGACTTATCAGTCTGTCAAGGAATTCATACATTCTATCCCCCCTAAGGGTCACTTTACAGCCTATTGGCACTCCCTTTTTAAGTTTAAAACTGGCAATTGATTTTTTTGCCTTTGTAACCACTGCCTTCTGGCCAGTTATAAACGAAAGCTCCTTCTGTACTGCATCGAGGAGTTTTATGCTCTGTATAGCTTCCCCGAGACCGACGTTAAGAATAACCTTCTGCACTTTTGGTACCTGCATTACGTTTTTGTATAAAAATTCTTTCATCATGGTTGGGACAACCTCTTTTATGTACTTCTCCTTTAATCTTGGCAACATCCCTAATCTATAACCTCCTTACATTTCTTGCATGTCCTCGTTTTCCCAGCATCTGAAAGAACCGTATTGCCAATCCTTGTTGGTTTCCCACACTTCGGACATAAAAGCATCACATTCGATATGTGGAGGGGTGCTTCTTTCTCAATTATGCCCCCTTGAGTATACTTCTTACTAGGTTTCATGTGTCTCTTGATGATATTAACCCTCTCTATCAGAAGTTCGCCCTCTGAGGGAAGAACAGAAAGGACCCTACCCCTTTTGCCCTTTTCTTTCCCAACAATTACCAAGACCGTATCATTTTTCTTTATGCTCAAACCCATATTTATTAGAGAACCTCCGGAGCTAAAGAGATTATTTTTGTAAACTCCTTCCATCTTAGCTCCCTTGCTACGGGTCCAAATATCCTCGTACCAACAGGATCGCCTTCAGCATTGATGAGTACTACGGCATTCCGGTCAAACCGTATATATGACCCATCAAGCCTCCTTTGTTCTTTTTTAGTCCTTACAATAACTGCTTTAGTTACTGTTCCCTTCTTGATGTTACTGTCTGGCAGCGCTTCCTTGACGCTCACGACAACGATGTCACCGAGTCTCGCATACTTCTTATGAGAGCCCCCGAGAACCTTTATACACTGAACCTTTTTAGCACCTGAATTATCCGCCACCTCAAGTATGCTCCTCAACTGAACCATCTTCAATCACCTCTCGCTGCCTTATCTAAGACTTCAAGCACCGTCCATCTTTTTTCTTTACTAAGAGGCCTCGTTTCTATAATCTTAACAATATCTCCCATACGACATTTTCTATCCTCATCATGCGCCTTAAACTTTGTTAACCTCTTTACTGTCTTCTTGTAGGTACGGTGTTGAAAAAGTCTCTTGACAGCCACGACTACAGTTTTATCCATCTTGCCGCTAACAACTTCACCTATATAAATTTTTTTAGACATATTTCAAGCTCTTAGTTTTTATTTGATTTTTCCATTATTATTGTCAGAACCCTTGCTATATCTTTCTTAACGATCTTTATACGCACTGGATTTTCGAGCTCACCAGTAGCCTGTCGAAATCTCAAGTTAAAAAGTTCCCTTCTGAGGTCCTGCTCTTTTTGCTTCAATTCATCTACCGTCATTCCCCTAAGTTCAGATGGTTTCACAGAACTTCTTCATCCCTTTTCACAAATTTTGTTGCCATAGGTAATTTATGAGAGGCAAGGTGAAATGCCTCTTTTGCAACCTCTTCACTAACTCCAGACATCTCATAGAGAATTCTTCCTGGCTTAACAACGGCGACCCAGAATTCAGGTGCACCTTTACCTTTCCCCATTCTTGTCTCAGCTGGCTTTCTCGTTATTGGTTTATCAGGGAAAACTCTTATCCATACCTTACATCCCCTCTTGGCATGGCGTGTAATAGCGATCCTTGCTGCCTCGATTTGCCTACTGGAAATCCAACAAGGTTCAAGCGCCTTCAGTCCGAATTCACCAAAGGAGACGGTAGAACCTCTGTAGGCCTTCCCAGCCATCCTGCCTTTCTGCATCTTTCTGTATTTAATCTTTTTAGGCATTAACATAGATATTCCCCAGTGCTATATATAATGGTCATATCTTTCATCTCCCCAGCTTTACGCATCTCTGATTACAAGCCTCATTGCTGAGTTCTGGAGGAAAGCCCGAAGCTTTCTGGCAATATATCACCTTGATAGATCCACACCTTAACTCCTATAGCTCCATAGGTTGTCCTTGCTTCTGTAAAACCAAAGTCTATATCAGCCCTTAATGTATGAAGCGGAACCCTGCCCTCTCTATACCACTCTGACCGTGCTATCTCAGATCCCGCAAGCCTTCCTGAGCATGATACCTTTACACCGAGGGCACCAAATCTAAGGGCAGAAGTCACAGCCTTCTTCATTGCCCTTCTAAAGGCTATCCTTTTTTCGAGTTGAAGAGCCACATTTTCCGCAACGAGTTGAGCATCTATTTCTGGTTTCCTAATCTCTTTTATATCTATTGCAATATCTCTCCCCGTTATCTGTTGAAGGTCTTTCCTGAGCTTCTCTACCTCAGCACCCTTCTTGCCAATAATAATTCCTGGTCTCGCAGTATGTATTGCCACTCTCATATTCTGACCTGCCCGTTCTATCTCTATCTTCGAGACACCAGCATGGAAGAGTCTATTTTTTAACATCTTTCTTATTTTTATATCTTCTAAAAATTGTTCGGCATAACCTTTTTTAAGATACCATCTCGAGTCCCAAGTCTTTATTATGCCGAGCCTGTTTCCTATCGGATGTGTCTTCTGACCCAGATTTACCTCCTATTCCTTCTCTGATAAAATTAAAGTTATATGGCAGGTCCTTTTCCTTATGACATTCGCCCTCCCCATTGCTCTCGGCTCAATCCTTTTCATTGTGGGGCCTTGATCAACAACAGCCTTCATGATTTCCATGGACTCAGGACTAACAGCCTTTTTCTGTTCTGCATTCGCCATAGCTGATTTAAGAAGTTTCTCAACGAATCTTGCTCCCCTGTATGGCATAAAATGTAAAAATAGAAGGGCATCACCTGCGCTCTTACCCCTTATCAAATCAATCACTCTCCTTGCCTTTCGAGGCGTTATCCGTGCATATCGTAATACTGCCCTCGACTCCATAACAAATTCCTTTTATACCTTTGCAACCTTTCCTGAGCCTGCATGTGCCCTGAAGGTCCTTGTTGGGGCAAACTCACCAAGCTTATGACCAACCATATTCTCTGTAACATATACAGGTATGAATTTTTTACCATTGTGAACAGCAAAGGTGTATCCTATAAACTCTGGAAGTACTGTAGACCGTCTTGACCATGTCTTGATAATCTTTTTCTCACCACTTTCCATCATTAGTTTAACCTTCTTCATAAGCTTTTCATCTACAAAGGGACCTTTTTTTAATGACCTTGCCAACTTTATTTTCTCCTCTTCACAATAAATTTATCAGTTCGTTTATTCCACCTTGTTTTAACCCCTTCCGGTTTCCCCCATGGTGTGCATGCTGGTCTACCACCCGAGCTCTTGCCCTCACCTCCACCGAGAGGATGGTCTACAGGATTCATTGCAACACCTCTCACATGGGGCCTTCTGCCCAATAACCTTATTCTACCAGCCTTACCAGAAGAGATGTTTTCATGGTCAGGATTACCAATCTGCCCGATTGTAGCCATAGATCCTGATGGTATACGCCTTACCTCACCTGATGAGAGTTTAACCTGGGCATAATCATCCTCTTTTGCTATTAACTGCGCTGAAGAGCCGGCACTTCTAACAAACTTGGCGCCCTCTCCTGGTCTGAGCTCAATATTGTGTATGAAGGTTCCTAATGGGAGATAGCTCAAAGGTAAGGCGTTGCCAATTTTTATCTCGGCATCCTTTCCTGATACCACATTATCTCCAACTTGAAGCCCTAAGGGGGCAATTATGTATCTCCTCTCCCCATCCCTATATTTAAGGAGAGCAATTCTTGCAGATCTGTTTGGGTCGTATCCTATTGATTCAACCTTTGCAGATATGTCTCTCTTATCCCTTTTGAAATCGATAATTCTATAGGACCTTCTGTAACCCCCTCCTCTATGCCATGCAGTAACACAACCACTGTTGTTTCTGCCTCCGGTCTTCTTCTTTGGCCTTAGAAGAGGTTTGTATGGGATATCTGTTGTGAGGTCGGTAAAATCAGAGACAGTTCGAAATCTCCTGCCAGGTGATGTTGGATTATACTTTTTTATACCCATTTAAACACCTTCAATAAAATCGAGTTTTTCACCTTTTTTTAAGGTAATTATCGCCTTTTTCCTATCAGGCCTTTTCCCAATAGACTTCCCATATCTTTTCCATTTCCCCTTTGTATTCATTGTTGAAACCTTTTCCACTTTAACCCTGAAAATCTCTTCTATAGCATTTTTAACTTCAAGCTTATTAGCATCAGAGCTTACCTCAACTAATATCTTATTTTCTGACTCTTTTAGATGACTACCTTTTTCGGTAAAGAGGGGTTTTTTTAGTATCTTATAGAGGTCTTTCATGCCACTACCTCAGCATCATTAAATCTTGAGACTGCATCTTTTGTAATAAGGAGTCTACTTGAGACCATTACATCATAGGAATTGAGATCAGATGATCTAACCACTCTAATTCCAGGAATATTCCTAGCGGATAGTGCCACAGCTTCATCCTTTTCTGGAGTTATAATAAGTACTTTTTCTCTTTCTAACCCAAGGTTCTTCAGCGTAGCTATCATATCTTTTGTTTTAGGCCGATCCAATGAGAATCCATCTATGACTGTTATTGCCCCCTCGGCCATCTTCATAGAGAGGGCCGTCTTTACAGCAAGATTTTTTACTTTTTTTGAAAGCTTATAAGAGTAATCTCTTGGTCGTGGGCCAAAGGTCGTTCCCCCACCTTTCCATAAGGGTGAACGAATGCTTCCTGCTCTTGCCCTTCCTGTATGTTTCTGTTTCCATGGTTTCCTCCCGCCTCCCCGAACAAGCCCCCTCGTCTTTGTTGCGTGGGTACCCTGCCTCTGGTTAGTAAGAAAATTGATAACTCCTTCGTGTAAGACATCAGGTTTGGCATGAAGACCAAAGACCTTATCGTTAAGGTTAACTTTTCCAACAATATTGTTGTTCCTGTCCTTTATTTCAACCTCTGGCATTTCAGTTTTCCTTTTTAATCTCTAGATATGCACCCTTAGCTCCCGGTACAGCGCCCTTTATAATGAGCAGGTTCTGGTCAATTCTAACATCAACGATCTCGAGATTCTTCACTGTTGCTCTTACAGAGCCCATGTGCCCGGGTAGCGCTTTATTTTTCCACACCCTCGATGGGTAGGAACTCGAACCGATAGAACCTGGAGCTCTGTTGAACATTGAACCGTGGGACCCTGGTCCCCCGGCATAATGATGCCTCTTCATAACACCCTGAAACCCTTTACCTTTGGATATACCTGTAACAGAAACTTTATCCCCCTTTGTAAATCTTTCTACTGTCAAGAGTTCACCAACCCTTAACCCACTCATAGGTAATTCCTTTAATATCTTGTAGGGCATTACTCCTGCTTTTTTGAAAACACCTCCTAAGGGTTTTTTTAACTTCTTTTCCTTCACCTCTAAAAAGCCAATTTTAATAGCCTCATAGCCATCATTATCCAGGGTCTTAACCTGAATAACACAGCAAGGACCAGCTTCAACAACAGTGACAGGGCATACTTGCCCATCACCTGTAAATATCTGTGTCATACCAAGTTTTCTTCCTAAAATGCCCGTCATAATTTTATCTCCACATCGACCCCGGCTGCCAGCTCCAGTTTCATGAGGGCATCAATGGTCTGTGGAGTTGGATCAAAGATATCTATCAATCTCTTATGAGTTCTGATCTCAAACTGCTCTCTCGATTTCTTATCCACATGTGGAGACCTGAGAACAGTAATTTTGCTTATCCTTGTAGGTAAAGGTACCGGACCAGCTACCCTTGCCCCGGTTCTCTGGGCAGTATCTACTATCTCCTTTACAGATCTATCGAGTATTCTGTGGTCATAAGCCCTCAGTTTTATCCTTATCTTCTGGTTCACACCTTCCTCACTCTTTGAACTTTAAATATAACAACCTATCCCAGCACTTCCGTAACAACACCTGCACCTACAGTCCTTCCGCCTTCCCTTATGGCAAACCTTAACTCCTTCTCCATCGCTATAGGTACAATAAGCTCTACCGTAAGATTTACGTTGTCACCAGGCATCACCATCTCTACCCCTTCTGGTAGCTGTGTTACACCCGTTACATCCGTCGTCCTAAAATAAAATTGAGGCCTGTATCCCTTGAAAAAGGGCGTATGCCTCCCACCCTCTTCCTTCGTCAATACATATACCCCTGCCTTGAACTTCGTATGTGGCGTTATGCTGCCAGGCTTCGCTAATACCATCCCCCTCTCTACTTCATCCTTACCTGTGCCCCTCAGTAACACCCCTATGTTGTCCCCAGCACGACCTTCATCAAGTAGTTTCCGGAACATCTCTACTCCCGTGGCTACCGTCTTCCTCGTCTCCCTGATTCCCACTATCTCTACCTCTTCACCTACCTTTACCACCCCCCGCTCTACCCTTCCAGTCACTACCGTACCACGTCCTGATATCGAAAATACATCCTCTATAGGCATCAAAAAAGGTTTCTCTACCGGCCTATCAGGTACTGGTATATAGCTGTCTATCGCATCAAGAAGCCCCTGTATACACTTGTATTCCTCTGCATTCGGATCATTGCTACTACTCTCCATCGCCTTCAGCGCACTGCCCCTTATCACTGGTATCTTGTCACCAGGAAATTGATACTTCGTCAGCAGCTCCCTCACCTCAAGCTCTACTAAGTCCAATAGCTCAGGATCATCTACCATGTCTACTTTATTCATGAATACAACTATGCACGGCACCCCTACCTGCCTCGCCAATAATATGTGCTCCCTCGTCTGTGGCATAGGTCCATCATTTGCACCCACTACAAGAATAGCCCCATCCATCTGCGCTGCACCAGTAATCATGTTCTTTATGTAATCAGCATGCCCAGGACAATCTACATGGGCATAATGCCTCTTGTCTGTCTCATACTCTACATGTGCCGTCGCTATCGTTATCCCCCTCGCCTTTTCCTCAGGTGCATTGTCTATGCTGTCAAAAGACCTGTAGTTCGCTAATCCCTTCATGGCCAAATATTTCGTAACCGCTGATGTGAGTGTCGTCTTACCATGATCTATATGACCTATCGTCCCTACATTTACATGAGGCTTTACCCTCTCAAATTTAGCCTTCGCCATAAATTCCTCCTTATTCGAT
>Ga0187774_10000347_pt1 | contig 15743 bp, 14 predicted proteins | sample 0216_BV02_MP05_2_FD_133152 | JGI IMG/M metagenome (GOLD analysis project Ga0187774, IMG submission 133152) | Tropical peat soil microbial communities from peatlands in Department of Meta, Colombia - 0216_BV02_MP05_20_MG | ecosystem: Environmental > Terrestrial > Soil > Wetlands > Peat | place... | reverse complement strand
GCCTCACTCGCGCCGGGAACCGCCGGCAGATGCTCGCGGTAGACCGCCTCCAGCCTGCGCACGACCTCGGCCGAGATCTCCACGGGCGGCTCCGGGACGCCGAGGCGATCGTGCATGTAGCGCGACCACTCGAGCGAGCTCATGCCCATCATGTCCCGCTGCGCCCCGTCGTGCCAGCGGCCGCCGTGCTCCTTCACGAGCTGCTCGCGCACCTCGTCCCAGACGTGCTCGGAGTCGAGCAGGACGCCGTCGAGGTCGAAGACGACGGCCTCGATCACAGGTCGGCGAACGCCTGACGATGGAAGACAAGTGGCCGCTCGGCCGGCCCCGGCTCGGCGCTCTCGACGCTGCCCACGAAGAACGTGTGGTCGCCGGTCTCGTGCTCCGAAACGACCCGGCCGCGGAGCCAGCCGAGGGCGCCCTCGAGCTGGGGCGGGCCCTCCGCCTCGCGCACCGCGACACCTTCCCAGAGCGCGATCGGCGGCACGCCGCGGGCGAAGTGCTGCGCCAGCGCCTCCTGGCCGGCGGCGAGCAGGCTGACCGCGAAGTCGCTTGACTCCCGCAGCAGCTCGTGCAGCGCCGCGTCGCGGCGGACGGCCAGGCCCACCAGCGGTGGCTCGAGCGAGAGCGAGACGAGCGAGGCGACGGTCAGGCCGGCACGACGGCCGCCGACCTCGACCGTGACGACCGCGACGCCGTGCGGGAAGCGGCCCATGACAGCGCGCAGCTCCTCACCCCCGGCCACCACCCGATCATACGAGGCTAGGGAGGACTTGACGAAACCCGGTCTGTGCCGCCGGGCCGCGCTGCCCGCCCCGAGGCGGCGTCCTCAGTCGCCCCTGTAGTGACCACTACAGGGACTCCCTGCGTCCTTGCCTCGGAACGGCCATCGCACCCCGACGACGAGCAGGGTTCCGCCAAGCCCTCCCGCTAGGCGCCTAGTGGTGCAGGCACTTGTGCCAGCCGCTGCGGATCTGGTCGAGCTTCGTGTTCATCGCGTCCTCGTAGGACGCGTCGGCCGGGTCGTTCGGGTTGTATCTGTGCAGCGCCGGCGCTTCCCACATCAGGTCCGGCGTGACACCCGGGCCGACCGCGGTCAGGCGGTACATGTCGCCGATCGCGGGCCCGCGCTTCCTGTGCGGGGTTCCCGGCGGGTGCGGGTGGCCGGCGGTGTACGGGTCGCGCTTGAAGAAGCCGAAGCAGAAGAGGCCGGGAGGCCCACTCGCGACGAAGGCCTCCTCGCGCTTCCAGCCCTTCCCGTACTTCGAGTCGTGCGTGTCCAGGTAGAGGAGGCGGCCGTAGGTGTCGGTCGGGTTGCCCTTGTAGGTCGTTCCGAAGCCCCGGATGCCGACGCCTCGGTACGTGAGCTGCCCGAAGATCTCCGGGATGTGCCGGCCGTAGACCCAGTCCTGGTAGACGTCGAGCACCGCCGGCGCACCGCTCCAGTGGGAGAGATGCAGCCACCACTGCTTCTGCTTGATCAGCCAGGGCGCGAAGCCGAGGCCGGGCAGCGGCGTCCGCCAGTTCTGCAGCGCCCAGTAAGAGCCGTCGCTCGCCGTGCAGGCGGTGACCTCCCATGCGAGCGGCGGCCCGTCGTACGGCTGGCAGGTGTTCTTGAAGTGCTTCCAGATCTGGTGGCCGAACGCGGCCCGGCCGCCGACGTAGTCGAGCTTGAAGTGCACCTGCTTGATCCCCGGCTTGGCCGGGCGCAGGCGCGCGTTGATCGCCCCGCGCGCGATCAGGTGGATGAGCTGGCCGTGCGCGCGGTAGGTGATCAGCGCGATCCCGTGCGAGTTGACCTCGAGCTTGACGTGGCCAGGACTGCGGTCGATCAGCTGCGAGGCGGCTGCCGGCCCGGCGAGCCCGAGCGAGCACGCGAGCGCGCACGTCAGGACGACGAGACGGCTACGGACCGATGAGCCCGGGCGAGGCGTCAACCGCATACACAGGGTACATCGGACGAATCGCGGTCCTGCTCGAGCCTCGATCGGGCTCTATGAAGCCAACCGCTCGTCGGCGCGCGGGGCGTCCCACGAGAGGGAGAGGAAGACGTCCACGACCGTCGGGTCGAACTGCGTCCCGGCTCCGTCGCGCACGCGGCGGCACGCCTCCTCGACGCTGAGCCGCTTGCGGTAGGGCCGGTCGGTGGTCATCGCGTGGAACGCGTCGCAGACGAAGATGATCCGCGCTTCGACCGGAATCTCCTCGCCGGCCTTGCCGTCGGGGTAGCCGCCGCCGTCCCAGCGCTCGTGGCAGCTGCGGACGATCGTTCGAACCTCGGCCAGCCGGTCGATCGGCTCGAGGATCCGCTCGCCGAGCTCGGGGTGCTGCTCGATGATCCTTCGCTCTTCCTCCGTGAGCGGGCCCGGCTTGAGCAGGATGCTGGTCGGGACGCCGATCTTGCCGATGTCGTGGAAGAGGGCGCCGAGCTCGAGCCGCTTCAAGGCCTGTGCGTCGAAACCGAGCTCGCGGCCGACCGTGAGGGCCATGTCGGTGATCCAGCGGGTGTGCGACGAGGTGTACTCGTCGTTCGCCTCGAGCGCGTTCGCGAGCGCCTCGACCGTCGAGACGAAGGTCTCCTCGAGGTTCTCGAAGCTGCTCGCGCGCTGCAGCGCGACCGAAGCCTGGTAGGAGATGCCGCCCAGCAGGCGCAGGAGCTCGTCGCTCGAGTGCTGGTCGCTGACGGGCTCGCGCACGATGATGAGGCCGTCGACGCACCCGTCCGTGCGCACCGGGGCGAGCGCCAGAGTGGGCCAGCTCGGCGCCCCCGGGGCGGGGAGAGCTCGCTTGGCTTCCTCGGCGCTGAGCACGAACGGCTCGCTCCGGCCCCCGATCGCCTCGCGCACGGCCTCGCCGTCGAGCGTGATGTTCAGCATCGGGCGCAGGTCGGGCCGCTGGTCGTAGTCCGAGTGGGCCGCGATCCGGAAGTCTCCGTGCTCGTCACGCAGCCAGAGGGCGCAGTCCTTCGCCAGCAGGCGCGCGGTGGCGCGAACCGTCTCGTTGCCGATCTCCTCCCGGGCCGCCGCCTCCGAGATCGCCCCGGTGAACTCGAGCAGGCCCTTGAGGTGGTCGGCCTCGCGCCGCTGCGCCTCGTACAGGCGCGCGTTCTCGAGCGCGACCGACCCGTGGCCGGCCAGCACCTCGAGCAGGCGGACGTCGTCCTCGTCGAACTGGTCGATGCCGAGCTTGGAGATCACGATCACGCCGATCACGCGCGAGCCGTAGCGCAGCGGCACCGCCACGAGCGACTCCTCGATCGCGTGCGTGCCGGGGATGGTGACCATGTACTCGCACTCGAGCGTGTTGCCGACGAGCTGCGCCTCGCCCGAGGTCGCCGCTCGGCCGGTGATGCCCTCGCCGACCTTGCGCCGCGGGAAGTCGACGTGCAGGCCGTCGATCCCGGTGAGCTGGCCGCGGAAGGCGACCGGCACCATCTCGTCGTCCTCGATCACCAGCACGCGGCAGTTGTGGTAGTCCATCAACAGCCGCAGCTCGTCGGCGATCACCTCGCCGATCTCGCGCACGTCGTTCAGCCGGTTCAGCTTGCCTGCGAGGCCCTGAAGCATCTTGAGGTGCGCGATCGAGCGGACGTCGCGGGTGCTGGCGGGAGCGCTCTCCGGCCGCTCGCTCGAATCCTCGTCGTAGAGGACGATCTGGTTCTTGCCGCGCGCCTTCGAGGTCATCATCGCGGCCTCGGCGCAGGCGACCAGCTCGCGCGGGTTCATCGCATGCTCCGGGCCCTGCGAGACGCCGATCGAGACCGTGATCTTGCCGGCAGGCCCGAACTCGACGGTCGAGAGCGCCTCGGTCAGCCGGCGGGCGAGGTTGATCGCGTCGCCCGCATCGCCCGACGCCATGATCACGCCGAACTCCTCGCCCCCGAGACGGCAGACCACGTCCGAGCCGCGGACGGCGCCGCGCAGCAGGTCGGCGAGGTCGCGCAGCACCTGGTCGCCCGTGCCGTGGCCGTAGACGTCGTTGACGCGCTTGAAGTCGTCGATGTCGAGCATCAGGACGCCGACCGAGTCGCGCGAGCGGCTCGCGCGGGTCAGCTCGGCGCGCAGGCGCTCGTGGAAATAGCGGTGGTTGTAGAGGCCGGTCAGCGAGTCGGTCTGCGCCTGGTGCTCGAGCCGCGCGCGGATCTGCGCGTTGTCGAGCGCGAGCGCGGCGGCGTCGGCGAAGCGTGTTGCGAGTTCGAACTCCTCGTCGCCGAAGGATGCGTGCTCGCCGAGCCGGTAGATGTTGAGCGCGCCCTTGACCAGGTCGCGGGCGATCAGCGGCACGGTGATCAGCGCCTCGGGCTCGTCGGGCGGCGTTCCCGGCACGACCGTCATTCTCGGATCGAGGTGGGCCTGGTTCGTCCGGACCGGCTCTCGGTGGAGGGCGGCCCAGCCGGTGATGCCCTGCCCGAACTCGCGTGAGCTCTTCAGGATCTCGTCGGCCCACTGGTCGCGCGCGAGGACCGGCACGAGGACGGTCTGCGCCTCGTCGGCCTGGTAGATCGAGAGCGAGTCGTAGGGAACGAGCTCGGCGAGCGTGTCCGCGATCCGCTCGAGCAGGTTGTCCAGGCTCTGCTCGGAGAGGATGTCGTGGAAGACGTCCGCGAGCTGGCGGTACGACTGGACGAGCCCGTCTGAGCGCGGAGCCTCGGCGCCCGGGATGGCGTCGGTGGCACGCAGGGGGTCAGCCGCAGCGAAGAGGTGCCGCATCCGGCTTAGTTTCTCGGCTTTTCAAGCGGCCGAGATCCCCCGGAAAGGGGATTCCTCGCCCTGCGCATCGGCTAGCCCTCCCCGGACTCGCGCTCGGCCTCGTCGAAGTCGCGCCGCAGCTCGTTCACGTCCGGGAGCACGGCCAGCGCCGGGAGGATCGGCAGCCAGAGGTTGAAGAGCCGGTAGACGACGACGCCGAGCAGCGCCCGCCCGAAGGGCACGCCGACCCAGTACAGGGCGAACGTGAGCGCGATCTCGACCACGCCGGCGCCGCCGGCCGGCAACGAGCGCCGGGTGAGCACGTACCCGGTCGAGTAGCCGACGATCAGCGCCGGCACCGACAGCGGCGGGCTTCCGAAGAAGGCGAGCGCGCCCCAGAGGCAGGCGATGTCGCCGGCCCAGTAGAGAGCGGTGCCGAGCAGCCCGAGCCCGTGCTCGCGCGGCGGTGCGAGGAACATCGTGCGCAGGATCGAGAGGCCCGCGACGAAGTGCGCGAACGCCTGGCGCACGCGGCCCGCGTCCGGTGCGTGCTGCGCGTAGCGGCGCGCGCGTTTCGGAGAGCTCAGCCAGACCGCCGCAAGGCCGCCGGGGATCACGGCGAGCCAGGGCAGCGTCAGCCCGAGCGAGACGTCCTCGCCGGCGGCGATCACCGCGATCGCGGCGCACAGGGTCGCAGGGGCGAGGACCGCGTACTCGAGCGCGCCGAGGGCCAGGACTCTCGCGACGGCCCCGTTGCGGTCCTCGCCCGCCGTGCGGAGGGCCCAGTAGTCGACCGCGAAGCCGCCGTTCGTCCTGGTCGCGGCGAAGACGCCGAACCCGCCGACGACCGCCTGGATCGAGTGGCCGAAGCTGAGCTTCGGGCCGTTGTCGACCTTGGCCGTGTCGCGGACGGCGAGCACGTAGCCGGCGTATGCGGCCAGCTCGCCGAAGAAGCAGAGGACGAGCCACTCGGGGTGGATGTTGTGCTCGGCGCGGTCGAGCCGTTCCGAGCCGGCGATGTCCGCGAGCCCGGCGATCGCGCCGAGCGCGAGCAGCGCCGGGACGAGCAGGACGAGCAGCGGGCGGCGCTCGACCCACCCGAGCGCGCGGCGGAGCGGACCGGTGGAAGGCGAACCCGCGGAGGCAGGCATCAACTCATCGTGGCAGCTAGCGGAGAGGGCGGCGCCGACCCCTAGGCGTGAGTCAGGCGCGTCCCTTGCTGACCACGAGCTTCACCTTGGAGTGTGCGGGCAAAGTCCTTCCGCGACGCGGACTCTGCGAGATCACGCGGCCCTTTGCCACCTTGCGAGAGAACCTCGAAGTCGTCCGTCCCACCGAGCAGTGCGCGTGGCGAATCGCCTTCTTCGCCGTGGTCAGCCGACGGCCCTTCAGCCGAGGGACGACGCATCGGAAGAAGGAGACGTGGACGGACTGAGCCCCCTGCTGCATCGTCACGGTGCAGGCATTCTTGCTTCCGGCGCATGCCCCGGTCCAGGTAACGGCCGCTCCTGCGAGCGGGTGAGCGGTCAACGTCACCAGGCTTTGATCGGCGAATTGCGCGGCGTCAGCGAGACAGCCCGAGTCGCAACCGATGCCTGCAGGGCTCGACGTGACCGCGCCGTTCCCGGAGTCGTATGTCTTGTGGAGAGTGAGCTGGTGGCTGTTGTCGGTGAGGTAGCGCGCGACGATGAGGGGGGTCTCATCACCAAGGGGTCCGCTCGAGGGCCAGCTGTACCCCACCACCACGATCTTGCCGTCCGGCTGCAGGGCGGAGGCCCCGGCGATCCCTAGAGTCTCCACGCCCCAAGTTGTCGTCACGATCCCGTCGTCGCCGAAGGCCGGGTCGAGTGAGCCATCGGGCAGGTAGCGGGTGAGACCGAACCCCCATCCCCACGCGAGGCCGTTCCCCACGGCGACTATCTGCCGATCGGGTTGAAGCAAGACGGTTCTTGCCGCATCGACGTAGCCGAGATTCTCGCCAGCTGTCAGCACGACGCCGTGATCGCCGAAGGAATCGTCGGGAACCCCGTTCGCCGAGTACCGTATGAGTGCCGAAACGTCCTGCGAGCCAAATTGGGCTTGACCCCCAAGCACGATCTTCTCGTCTTGTTGGAGTGCAAGCGCAGAAGCTCCGGAGCGGTCACTCTCGCCGGCGTTCGTCGTTACGAGCCCGCCTGAGCCAAAGCTCGTGTCCAGAGATCCGTCCGGTTGGAAACGGGCGAGCAGGAAGACCGAGTGATCGGGATCGTCGAGACTCGCTCGATCGCCGGCCGCGAGGATCTTTCCGTCCGCTTGAATACCGATCGCCGCTCCGTACCCGAAACCGGTCAGGCTCAGGCTCACGACACCGCCGCTAAAGCTCGCGTCCAGCGAGCCGTCAGGGTTGAACCGGGAAAGGGCTAGACCCTCGGAGCCCGAGACCACAAGCGCCTTCCCATCGGGTTGCAGGACGACCCCATGGGCTTCCCCTCCGACAGCATCGGACCCGCCCACGATCCCGCCGTTGCCGAACGATGGATCGAGTGAGCCGTTGACGTTGTAACGGACAAGCACGGTGCCCGTGAACGAGTAAGGCTCTGGGCCCCGGAACGAGCTACCGACCGCGATGATCTTCCCATCCGGCTGGATCGCGAGCGCGCGTACCGTGGCTTGCCCGCCGGGAAGGTCGGTAGTGACCATGCCCGCAGTTCCAAATGTCTGATCCAGTGAGCCGTCTGGGTTGTAGCGCTCGACCAGGAACTGACCGAGTTGCGCGCCCGGCGGGCCTATATGGCCGCCTGCAACGATCCGTCCGTCCGGTTGCACTGCGACTGCAAGCAGGTCAGCGCCGCCGGCAACGGGGGTGATTGCAATTCCGTGATCCCCGAACGCCGGATCGAGGGCGCCTCCGTCGGCCTGAGCAGAGCCGACCCCGAGCGCGAGCGCTGTGACTCCAAGTGCTGACCGCACAAGCACCCGCTTGAATCGGGTCAACCTGCCCTCCAATCCTCGCTGATGAAAGACAGTATGAGTGAGGTGGCGAGAGCACTCAAACCCCGGGGATTCCGTGGTCAACGAGAGCGGCGGGGGTGGGATTCGAACCCACGGGCGCCCGTTGAGGCGCCTCCGGTTTTCAAGACCGGCCCATTCGTCCGCTCTGGCACCCCGCCTGAGCCCATTGTGGCAGTCGCCGGCTCGGGGACCCTCCGAGCCGGGCCGGCCGCGCGCAAGGAGAGGCCAACGGGGGAAAGCGCAGACGCCTACAATGGCTCCGATGAGCATTCGTTCCTGGTTCGAGAACTGGCGGCGGCGGGAGGACGCGGACGCGATCGAGCACGCCAAGGAGGACTGGGCACAGGCGCCCGAAGAGCTGTCGCGTGGCGGCCGTCGCGACCAGATTCCCGACGGCCTACCCGCCGAGCGCGTCGGCGATCGGCCGGACGACATCAACCGTCCCGGCGACCTGCCCCCGCTCTAGTCGCTCAGCGTCGCCCCCTGCTGACCACGAGCTTCACCTTGGCGTTCGCGGCCAGGGTCCTTCCACGCCGTGGGCTCTGCGAGATCACGCGGCCTCGCGGGACCTTGAACGAGAACCTCTTCTTCGTGCGACCGACCGAACAGTGCGCGTGCCGAATGGCATGACGCGCAGCGGCGAGCCGCTTTCCGGTCACGCGAGGGACGACGCAAAGAGAGAAGCTCACGTGCACGGCTCGAGCCGCCTGCTGCATCGTCACCGTGCATTCGTTCTTGCTCCCCGAGCAGGCGCCTCTCCAGGAGACGGCTGCTCCATCGAGCGGATGGGCCTTCAGCGTAACCAGGCTCTGGTCGGCGAACTGCGCGTCATAAGCAAAGCAAGTCGAATCGCAGGCAATGCCGGCCGGCGCTGAAGTGATCGTGCCGTTTCCGGTGCTGTAGGCCTTGTCGACGTTGAGCGGATGGCTGTCGTCGCTGAGATAGCGCGCGATCTGAAAGGAGAGCCCGCCGGCCGCGCCGGGGGAGGCGGGCCAGGTGCTTCCGACGACCACCACCTTGCCGTCGGGTTCCAGCGCGGCTGCGCGAGTGCCTCCGTCGGTTGCCGCGCCAAACGTGGTCGTCACGATGCCGCCGTCACCGAAACCGGCATCCATGGCACCGTCGGGCAGGTGACGCGCGAGCCCGAACCCCCAGCCCCAGGCGAGACCGTCGCTGACGGTGACGATCTTTCCGTCGTGCTGGAGGAGGACAGAGTGGGCACCATCGACGTAACCAAGGTTCGCGCCTCCGGTCAGCACGACGCCTTGGTCGCCGAAGGAGGTGTCCAGCGCTCCGTCGCCCGCATAGCGAGCAAGCGCGGAGACGTACTGAGAGCCCACTAGGGCATCTCCCGCGAGCAGGATCTTGCCGTCGGGTTGCAGCACGACCGAACTTGCGGAGGCGGGGACGCCGGCCGGAGTCACGACGGCTCCGTTCGAGCCGAAGCTCGTATCGAGTGACCCGTCTGAGTTGTAGCGTCTCATCAGGATCGATGCGTTGGTGAGATCGTTCGGGCTGGAGCTGGCCCCGGCCACGATGATCCGGCCACCCGGCACCAATGCAAGTGCTGCTCCGTACTCGGAATTGGGGCTGCTGGTGACCACTTGGCCTCCCCAGCCGAAGGCTGCATCAGGTGAGCCGTCGGCGTTGTACCGGAAGAGAGCGATATTTGGCCCCCCGCCCACCAAGGTCACGATCTTCCCGTCAGGCTGTATCGCGATCGCGGCGTTCCCGGCCGACGTGGGACCTACGATCCCCCCGTCGCCGAAGGTCGAATCGAGGGAGCCGTCGACGTTGTAACGGACGAATACCGCCTCCCAGGTGGAAGGGTTCTGCTGATACGAACCTCCGGCGGCGACGATCTTGCCGTCGGGCTGGACCGCGAGCGCATAGATGACGCCGGTCCCGACGTCGGTCGTGACCAGGCCGTTGTGTCCGAAGCTCGGATCGAGCGATCCGGCTGCCGTGTACCGCACAACCGCCAGCAGCCCGTTCTGCGCACCGGGAAGACCGACAAAGCCGCCCGCCACGATCTTGCCATCCGGCTGTACGGCCACCGCATTCAGGTCGCCGCTTCCGGCTAGCGCCATGGTGGCGATGCCGGTGCCCGCGAACGTCGGGTCGAGCGCTCCTCCGTCCGCCTGGGCAGACCCGGCCCAGAGGACCAAGACCGCCACCCCGAGTGCCGATCGTGCCAGTGCCCGCCCGAATCGGGACAAGCCCGCCTCCACTAGTTGACGAAGGTCATTATTGGTCGAGACTGAGCGCTCCGTCAATCAGTGCGGACCGAGCCGGGCCGGGGCGCCGAAGCTCGTGAGCACATCAGGGACGGCGACTCCGCCGCTCTTGTCCTGGAAGTTCTCCAGCACCGCGAGCGCCCAGCGGTCGGTGACCGCGGTGCCGTTGAGCGTGTGCACGTGCTCGGTGCCGCCCGCGGCGCGGTAGCGAATCCCGAGTCGCCGCGCCTGGTAGTCGGTCGTGTTCGAGGCCGAGGTCAGCTCGCGGTAGCGCTCCTGCGAGGGGAACCAGCCCTCGAGGTCGTAGCGCTTCGCGGCCGCCGCGCTCAGCTCGGCCGCGGCGATGTTGACGACGCGGTACGGGATGCCGAGCTCCTTCGCCAGCGACTCCTCCAGCGCCAGGATCCGCTCGTGCTCGTCCCAGGAATCCTCGGGGAGCACGTACGAGAACATCTCGACCTTGTTGAACTGGTGCACGCGGAACATGCCACGGGTGTCGCGGCCTGCGGCTCCGGCCTCGCGCCGGAAGTTGGCCGAGAAACCGGAGTACCGCGCCGGTAGCTCCTCCGCCTCGAGGATCTCGCCCATGTGCAGGCCGGCGAGCGCGACCTCGGAGGTTCCCGTCAGGTAGAGGCCCTCGTCGGCGACCTCGTAGATCTCGAATCGCTCGGCGGGGAAGAAGCCCGTGCCGATCATCGCCTCCTCGCGGACGAGCACCGGCGGAATCACGGGCAGAAACCCCGCCGCGGACACGCGGTCGAGGGCCCAGCGGTAGAGCGCCAGCGCGAGCAGTGCGGTGTCGCCGACGATGTAGCCGAACCGCGAGCCCGAGAGCCGCGCGGCCCGCTCCATCTCGAAGCGGCCGAGCTCGAGATGGTCCTTGGGATTCGCGATCGCGGGCGGCTCGCCCAAGGTCCTGACGATCTCGCCCTCCGCGTCGCCGCTCTCCTCGTCCGGGACCGAGTCGTGCGGCGGGTTCGGAACCTTCTGGAGGAGCTCGTCGCGCCGCGCCGCCGCGGCCGTCAGCTCGTCCTCGGCGCGACGCAGGTCCTCCTTCACCTGCTTCAGCTCCTCGACCTGCTCCGGCGTCGGCTTGCCCTTCAGCTTCTGGCGCCCGCGGAGCTCGTCGACCTGCGGGATGAGCTCACGCCAGCGTGCGTCGGCCTCGAGCAGCTCGTCGAAGGCCTCGGCTCCGCCCTTGCGCGCCACGGCGGCCCGAAAGCCGTCGGGGTCGGCCCGCGCGGCCCTGAGGTCGATCAACCCGCCGTCAGGTAGGCGACCAGATCCGAGATCTGCTGCGGAGTGAGCGTCTGCCCGAAGTTCGGCATGATGTTCTGGTAGCCGGACTCGACGTACGCGCCGGGGTTCTGGATCGACTCGTGCGTGAAGTCGGTCAGCGGCATTCCCGCGGTCTTCGCGTACTGGGCCAGCTTGTCCAGATCGGGCCCGACCTTCGCCGTCGAGCCGGCGGGCTGGAAAGTGTGGCAGCCGTCGCAGCCCTGGGACTTGAAGAGCGTTGCGCCGGCCGTGGCGTTTCCGGCGGGCGCGGCTGCGGTCGTCGTCGTCGGGATCGTGCCGATCACCGTCTCCGCGGTCGGCGAGACGACCTCCTTGCCGCCGCAGCCGGCGAGCAGGAAAGCGAGCCCCAGGAAGAGCGTTAGTGCCCCGCCCAGCAACACATGCCGGCTTCTGGCCCGCGATCCCGCGGCACCAGAGCCCACCCTTGCCCTTAGCAAGGCAACCCAGCCTTGCTGCGGGCAAGTGCGAACTCTGGCTTGGGGCTCGCGACCCAGAAGCTCGGCGGCATCACTGGACAGGGCACTGGGCGACGCATGCGGCGCGAGTCTAACGAGGCACTCAATCGAGCGGGGCGAGGCTCTCGCCGCATCGTTCGAGCCAGACGCGGAGGACGATCGCCGAGAGGACGCCCAGCCCGGTGATCTCGGTCGGCGTGTCGCTGACGAGCACGAGCACGACGAGCCCAGCGAGGAGCGCGTCGAGGACGGCGAAGCGGGGTCGCCGCCACGCGAGGTAGGCCAGCACCGTGGTGCTGAGGGCGAACAGGAGTGCGGCGTTCCAGGTCGAGCCGATCGCCGCCGCCGTCAGGTGGAGGCGGTGAGCGAAGTCGCCGGCCAGCGTGCCGGGCCCGCCGCCGACCGCGTGGGTGACGTGGCTCGAGCCTCCGAGCGCCGCATCGATCCCGACCAGCGCGAACGCGACGACGACGGCGACGGCGATCCCGGCGGCTGCGCGAGCTGCGGATGGGCGGGTCTCGCGCACCAGGAGCCCGAGGACGACGAAGCCGGCCAGGTAGGAGACGAGCGCGCCGCCGTTGGCGCCGACGGAGCTGACGCCGACCCCGGCGGAGACGATCAGCGCGACGGCTACCAGCCACGGGCCGCGAACGAGGGCGCCGAGGACGAGCGCCGGCGAGAAGAGCAGCGTCGCGATCTGGTTGTTGACGCCGTAGAAGCGCCCACCGCCGTCCGGCCGCGCCCCGAGCGCGGCGAGGCTGTTCCAGCTCGGCTCGGCCCAGAGCACGACGAAGACGAACGCAAACAGGGCCGCGAGCCCGAGCGCCAGCCGCAGCGGCGGGAGCAGCAGCGCGCCGCCCGCAAGGGCGAGGGCGGCCGACCCGAGGGCGAGGGCGACGACGATCTCCGTCACGCTCGTCACGCCGGCGGCGCTCAGGATCAGCGAGACGACGAGGCACGAGGGCGCCGCGAGGAAGGCGGCCCGGCCGACCGCGCGGGAGCCCGTGGCGAGCGCGAGCAGCCCGAGCGCGACCATCAGTCCGACGAGCACGAGCACGCCGCCGGTCCGGGAGTCGTGGGCGTGGGTGAGCCGGCTGTCGAAGCTCCGCAGGTAGCCGAGCGGATCGGACGAGGCTCGCGAGCGGACCGGCGGCCGGTCTCCGCGGCGGAGGGCGAGCACGGACGGGGCGACGTCCGAGATCGCGATCAGGCCCGTGAGGTGCGTCGCGCTGGAGGTGAGGAGCCCGTGATAGCCGGGGCCGATGACCGCGATCGGGTAGCGGACGACGTTGTGGTGCTTGCCCGGCGGCGGCAGCGCGACGTAGAACGTCGTCTCCGCCGGCCGCGTCGAGAGCGAGATCTTCGGCCGCCCGCCCGGGACACCGGAATCGACGATCGCGTTGCCCAGCGCCCCGTGCAGGAGCGAGGCGAGCGCCCCGCGCCGGCTGACCGTCGCACCCTCGCCGGCGACGAGCAGGCCGTGCGCGGCCTTCGGCGAGGCAAAGACCGGGGAGAAGGAAGGGACGACGATCACCGCGACGCGCTGGCGCTCGGCCGGCAGCGCGGCCGGCGCTGCCGCCCCCGCCGCGGCCAGCACGAGCCCCAGGGCTACAATCCGTTTCACTCTCTCGCCTCCAAGGAGGCCGATTTTCGATGAAACGAAAGGCTTACGGTCGCGACTTCGGGCTCTCCGCGCGGATGTCGCTGACGCTGTTCCTGCTCGGGCTGCTCTACGTCGGCTTCGCGCTCGTCCTCTTCTATGCGCTGCACACCACCCTCGTGGTGCTGGTCGTGATCGTCGTCGGGCTGGCCTTCTTCCAGTACTTCACGTCGGACAAGCTCGCCCTCAAGGCCTCGGGCGCACGCATCGTCAGCCCTGAGGAGGCGCCAAAGCTGCACGCGACCGTCGAGCGCCTGGCGGCGATGGCGAACATCCAGAAGCCGCGGGTCGCGATCATCGACAGCGACATCCCGAACGCGTTCGCGACGGGCCGTAGTCAGAAGCACGCCGTCGTCGCCGTCTACCGCGGCCTGCTCGACCGGCTCGACGAGAACGAGGTCGAGGGCGTTCTCGCGCACGAGTTGACGCACATCGTCAACCGCGACGTGCTCGTGATGACGCTCGCCTCCACGTTCGCGATGCTGGCGGCGCTGATCACCCGCTTCGGCCTGTACGCAGGGTTCTTCGGCGGCTTCGGCGGCAACAACCGCGACAACAACAACGGCATACCGGTCTGGCTGGTCATCGTGGTGGTCGCGTTCGTGACGTACGTGGTGAGCTGGGTCCTGATCCGGACCATCTCCCGCTACCGCGAGTACGCGGCCGACCGCGGCTCGGCGGTGATCACCGGCGCGCCGGAGTACCTGATGAGCGCGCTGCAGAAGATCACCGGCCAGATGGCCGTGATCCCGCAGAAGGACCTGCGCGAGGTGCAGGCGCTGAACGCGTTCTTCATCATCCCCGCGCGCGTGAAGGGCAGCATCTCCGAGCTGTTCATGGATCACCCGCCGCTCGAGAAGCGGCTTGCGGCGCTGGAGCAGATCGCCCGGGAGATGGGCCGGCCCGTCTCGTAGAGCCGTTCCTGATGGCGCCGATCGCATCGACCGGTCATTTCAGACGGAGACCCGGCAGAGCCGGGCCTCCTGATGGCGGCACCGCAAGCGGTGCCTTGTGGTGGGCCTGAGAGACGTCCTCTCGGGGCGCAAGAAGCTCCAGGATCCGGCGCGTGAGCGGCTGTTCGCGATCACGACGGCCCGGATCACCCTCGAGACGGACCTCGACCTGAAGCCGGCCGGCTCGGCGGGCGTGTGCTTCAAGTCGCTCTCCTCGGGCGAGTTCGTCCGGGCTGAGAACGATCTGCAGCAGCTGCTCGACGCCGTCGCTGCGGAAACCGCCTCGAAGATCGAGCGGAAGAGCGACGACCTCGGGTGGGAGTGGCTGGTCGTCCGCGACCAGGATTTCGAAGAGCTCGTCGCGACCGTCCACACGATCGCGCAGGAGTTTCAGGACGGCGGGTTCGGCGGGCAGCTCCTGGCGGCGCTCTTCCCGTTCGAAGGGAAGTTCAAGGAAGGTCGCGCCTACTGGGTCTACGGCTTCAAGCAGGGGGCGTTCTGGCCGTTCGTCCCGACCGGGAAGGGCCAGGACCGCGACAACGCCGAGGAGCTCGAGCTGAAGGCGAAGCTGGAGCCCGAGCTGCCGATCGAAGGCGACCTGACCCGCTGGTTCGGGTTGTTCGACGCCCCGGTCTAGGGTCCCAGCGCGAACGTCACACAGTCGTCACGGTCCCGGCACCCACGTGTGCGCCTTTCGCGGCTAGGCTCGTCGCGGGGAGGAGGCGAGGGACGCCTTGGTTCACGCGCGCGTGCGCGCGTGAACCTTGAGCGGTGCAAAGAGCCTTCAACGGGTGCAGAGAGCGGCTACGGCCCGGCGGGGAGGTCCGGGATCAGGCCTTCGCCCTCGAACAGCAGCCGCGCTTCGTCCAGCGAGAGATCGTCAGGAGGGACGATTCCCTCCGAGGCCGACAGATCGTCGTCGGGGATGCGCGTCCCGTTCGTGCGCACCGCCTCGGCCATGCGCCCGAGCAACCCGCGCAGGCGCTCCTCGTCACCGGCCTCCACGGCCTGAGCCGCCTGCTCGTCGAGCTCGTTCAACCCCTTCGCGACCTCGTCGTCGATCTCGAACTGGCCCTCGCCCATCAGCCGCACGATCACTTCTCGAGCTCCTTCTGCTTCTCGCCCGAGCCGACCTCCGCCTTCATCTTCGCGAGCTCGTCGTCGACCTGCGACTGCGAGGCGAGCGCGCCGAGCTCCCGGTCGAGCTCCGTCTGGTCGGAGGTGAAGTCCTCGAGCGCGCCCGAGGTCGTCAGCTCGTCGATCGCGGAGGCCCGCGCCTGCATCTGCTCGGTCTTGTCCTTGGCCCGCTGGATCGCGAGCCCGGTGTCGGCCATCTGCTCGCCGATCCCGGTCGCGGCCTCGCCGATCTTCACCTGCGCCTCGGCGGCGGAGTACTGCGCCTTGATCGTCTCCTTCTGCGTCCGGAAGGCCTCGACCTTGGCCGAGAGCGCCTTCTCGCT
>Ga0187774_10000346_pt1 | contig 15783 bp, 15 predicted proteins | sample 0216_BV02_MP05_2_FD_133152 | JGI IMG/M metagenome (GOLD analysis project Ga0187774, IMG submission 133152) | Tropical peat soil microbial communities from peatlands in Department of Meta, Colombia - 0216_BV02_MP05_20_MG | ecosystem: Environmental > Terrestrial > Soil > Wetlands > Peat | place... | reverse complement strand
GACCGTCGAGCGGTGGCTGAAAAGCACGCCCTTGGGATGGCCCGTCGTCCCGGAGGTGTAGCACAGGCCCGCGGCGGTTCTCTCGTCGAAGGTGGGCCATTCGAAGCCGTCGCCCTCGGCCGCGAGGAGCTCCTCGTAGCACAGCAGGTTCGGGGCCTGGATGGCGGGCATGTGCGCCCGGTCGGTCATGGCCACCCACCCCTTCACGCCCTTGCACGAGGGCGCGAGCTTCTCCACCAGGGGCGCGAAGGTGAGGTCGAAGAAGACGTACCCATCCTCGGCGTGGTTCACGATGTAGACGATCTGCTCCGGGAAGAGCCGGGGATTCACGGTGTGGATCACCGCCCCCATGCCCGACACGCCGTAGTAGAGCTCGAAGTGCCGGTAGCCGTTCCAGGCGAGGGTGCCCACCCGGTCCCCCGCCCGGACCCCCAGGCGCGCCAGCGCGTTGGCGAGCCTCCGCGCCCGGGCATGGGCCTCCCGGTAGGTGTAGCGGTGGATCCCGCCCTCGCAGGCGCGCGAGACCACCTCGGTGTCGCCGTGGTAGCGGTCGGCGTGCCCCAGGATCGAGGCGATCAGGAGCGGTTGGTCCATCATCAGGCCGAGCATGGGTTCTCCTCCTCTGTCTTGTCATGGGCACCGCGCGCCGCTAGGATCGGCACTCCACCCAGGCCCGGGGATTCCCCCCGAGCCCCAAAAATACACGAGGAGGCCCCATGCGCGAACTTTTCCACCGTATCGCCAAGTACGGCCTGGCGCTCGCCGCGGTGCTGGCGGCGCTGCCCGCCGCGGCCGATACCCTGAAGATCGGCTACATCGATCCGCTCTCGGGCGGCGCGGCGAGCGCCGGGGTCAACGCCCAGAAGCACATGATCTTCTTCATCGACCGCATCAACGCGGCCGGCGGGCTCAACGGGCAGAAGCTCGAGCTCCTCTCCTACGACAACAAGGTGAACCCCCAGGAATCGCTCATCATGCTGAAGAAGGCGATCGACGAGGGCGCCCGCATCGTCATGCAGGGCAACGGCAGCGCGGTGGCCCTCGCGCTCACCGACGCGGTGCTCAAGCACAACGAGCGCAACCCGGGCAAGGAGGTGCTCTTCTTCAACTACGCCGCCATCGACCCGGCGCTCACCAACGAGAAGTGCAACTTCTGGCACTTCCGCTTCGACGCCGACGTCGACATGAAGATGGCGGCCTTCGGCGACGTGATCGCCGCCGACAAGGACATCCACAAGGTCTACCTCATCAACCAGGACTACTCGTTCGGCAAGGCCGTGGCGGCGGCCGCGCACCGCATCCTCGCCGCCAAGCGCCCCGACGTGCAGATCGTGGGCGACGAGCTGCATCCGCTGCAGAAGATCCAGGACTTCTCGCCCTACGTGGCCAAGATCAAGGCCTCCGGCGCCGACACGGTGATCACCGGCAACTGGAGCAACGACATGCTGCTGCTCTTCAAGGCCGGCAAGGACGCGGGGCTCAAGGTGAACTGGTTCACCTACTACGGCGGCGGCCTGGGGTCCGTTCCCGCCATCGGGCACGACGGGGTGGGCTACCTCAAGCAGGTGACCGAGCACCACAAGAACGTGCTGCCGTACCTGCTGCCCGAGGAGGTGGCCTTCCACAAGCGCTTCACCGACAAGTCCGACGAGATGTACTACTGGCGCATCCGCAACATGTTCGCGATGCTCGAGGCGGCGGCGAAGAAGGCGAAGTCCAACGACCCGGTGAAGCTCGCCCATGCGCTCGAGGGCCTGAAGCTCGACACGCCGCTCGGACCCATGGAGATGCGCGCCGACAACCACCAGCTCCTGCAGCCGCTCTTCGTTTCGACGCTCTCGGACAAGGTGAAGTACGACGTCGAGCACAGCGGCCTGGGCTTCAAGACCGACAAGAAGATCAGCGCCGCCGACACCGCGATGCCGACCACCTGCAAGATGACGCGCCCCTAGGAGGCGCCCCGCGCGGCCAGCGCCCCGGGGCCCGCCCGTGCGCGAGATCGTCGTCTTCTCGCTCCTCAACGGGGCGGTGTACGGGCTGCTGCTGTTCATGCTGTCCTCGGGGCTCACGCTCATCTTCAGCATGATGGGCGTGCTCAACTTCGCCCACGCGAGCGTCTTCATGCTCGGCGCGTACTTGTCGTGGCAGATCTCGCGCTGGATCGGCTTCTGGCCGGCGCTCGTCGTGGCCCCGCTGCTGTGCGGCCTCGTGGGCGCGGCGATCGAGCGCTACGGGCTCGCGCGCGTGCACCGCCTCGGGCACGTGGCGGAGATCCTCTTCACCTTCGGGCTCGCCTACGTGATCGGGGAGCTGGTGATCATGGCCTGGGGGCGCAACCCCATCGAGAACCGCGTCCCCGCTTCGATCGACTTCGCCGCCTTCCGCATCTACGGCACCAGCTACCCGTTCTACAAGGTGCTGATGACGATGATCTCCGTGGGCATGTTCGCGTTCCTGTGGCTCGCCTTCAAGCGCACGCGCGTGGGGCTCGTGATCCAGGCCGCGCTCACGCACCCCAGGATGGTGAGCGCGCTCGGCCACGACGTGCCGCGGCTCTTCGTGCTGGTGTTCGCGATCGGCAGCGCGCTCGCGGGGCTCGCCGGCGTGATCGGCGGCTTCGCGCTGCTCACCGAGCCGAACATGGCCGCGGCGCTCGGGCCCATCGTCTTCGTGGTGATCGTCGTGGGCGGCCTGGGATCGATCCCGGGCGCCTTCATCGCCTCGATGCTGATCGGCGTCGTGCAGACCTTCGCGGTGGCGGTGGACTACTCGCTCGCCGACTTCCTGCGCGCGCTCGGCATGGGGCTTCCGCCCGGCTCGGCGCTGCGCGAGATGCTCGCGATCAAGCTCTCCCAGGCCGCGCCCCTCATCCCCTACCTGCTGCTGGTCCTCATGCTGATCGTGCGGCCGCGCGGCCTGATGGGGACGCGCGACACATGACGAAAGGGGCGACCCGCCCCGCATGGTGGGTCGGCGCCGCGGCGCTGCTCGCGGTCCTGCCGTGGGTGCCGGGCCTGCAGAGCGACTTCGGCCGCTCGCTCCTTTCCCAGATGGGGATCGCGGCGGTGTTCGCGCTCTCCTACAACCTGCTGCTCGGCCAGACGGGGCTGCTCTCGTTCGGGCACGCGGTCTATTTCGGGCTCGGCGGCTACGCGGCGATCCACCTGCTGCGCGCGGTGAACGGGGGCTGGCCGATCCCGGTGCCGCTCGTGCCGCTCGCGGGTGCCGCCGCGGGGCTCGGCTTCGGCATCGTCTTCGGCGCGCTCACGACGCGGCGCGGCGGGACCATCTTCGCGCTGATCACGCTCGGCGTGGGCGAGCTCGTGCGCGCCGCCTCCCTCATGCTGCCGTCGTTCTTCGGCGGCGAGGAAGGCGTGACCGCGAGCCGCACCGAGGCGCCCCGCTGGCTGGGCCTCGACTTCGGCTCCCAGCTGCAGGTCTACTACCTGATCGCCGCGTGGCTCTTCGTGGCCGCGATCCTCATCCACGCGTTCATGCGCACGCCCGTCGGGCGCCTGTGCAACGCGGTGCGCGACAACCCCGAGCGGGTGGAGTTCGTCGGCTACGATCCCCGGCGGGTGCGCTTCATCGCCTTCTCGGTGGCGGCGGCGTTCGCGGGGCTCGCGGGCGGGCTGCACGCGATCAACTACGAGATCGTGACCGGGGAGGCGGTGGGCGCGACGCGCTCGGGGGCCGTGCTCCTCATGGTCTACATCGGCGGCGTGCACCACTTCGTCGGCGCGGTCCTCGGGGCGGCGGCGATCACCTGGCTGCAGGTGAGCCTGTCCGATTACACGAGCGCGTGGCTTCTCTACCTCGGGCTCATCTTCATGGGGATGGTGGCGTTCGTGCCCGGGGGGCTTGCGGGCCTCGCGATGATCCACCTCTCGGCGCTGCGCACGCGCGCCGTGGCCGCGATCGCGCGCTCGTACCTGCTGGCGCTCCCCTTCGCGCTCGCGACGCTCGCTGGCGCGGCGACGCTCATCGAGATCGCCTACCGGCGCTCCACGCAGCCCGAGGCCGGCGCGCTGATGACGCTCTTCTGGATCCCCATGGACACGGCGAAACCCTGGCCGTGGATCGGCGCGGCCGGCGTGCTCGCCCTGGGCGCCGCGGCGCTCGCCCGCATCCGGCCCCGCGTCGCGGCCGCGTGGGAGCGGGCCGCGGAGGAGATCCACGCCCATGCCTAGCGCCCTCGCCGCCCCGCGGCCGGAGCCGGCCCCCGTCGCGCTCGAGCTCTCCGGGGTGCACAAGAGCTTCGGGGCGACCCCCATCATCCGCGGCGTCTCGCTCGCGATCCCGCGCGGCGAGCGCCACGCCATCATCGGGCCCAACGGTGCGGGAAAGTCGACGCTCTTCAACCTCGTGAGCGGGCGCATCGCGCCCACGCGCGGGTCGATCCGCCTCGAGGGCGCGGAGATCGCGGGGGAAGCGCCGTACCGCATCGCGCGGCGCGGGCTTTCGCGCAGCTTCCAGGTGACCAACATCTTCCCGCGGCTCACGGTCTACGAGAACGTGCGCTGCGGCGTGCTCTGGCCCCTCGGCTGCGGCTACGACTTCCTGCGCCGCTGCGACCGGCTGCGGGACGTCGCCGAGCGCGCCGAGCGGGTCCTCGGGCAGATCCGGCTCGCGGACCGGCGCGACACGCTCGCGGGCGTGCTCACCTACGCCGAGCAGCGCGCGCTCGAGATCGGCATCGCCATCGCGGGCGACGCGCGCGTGATCCTGCTCGACGAGCCCACCGCGGGCATGAGCCGCCACGAGACGGAGAACGCAGTCGAGCTGATCCGCTCCGTGACCGAGGGACGCACGCTCGTCATGGTCGAGCACGACATGGGCGTGGTGTTCGGGCTGGCCGACCGCATCTCCGTGCTGGTCTACGGCGAGATCGTCGCGAGCGACGCGCCGGCGCGCATCCGCGAGAACGAGGCGGTGCGCGCGGCCTATCTCGGAGACGCCGATGCTTGAGGTCGAGGACCTGCACGCCTACTACGGCAAGAGCCACATCCTGCAGGGCGTCACCTTCCACGTGCGGCCCGGGGAGATCGTGAGCCTGCTGGGGCGCAACGGCGCCGGCCGCTCGACCACCATCAAGACCATCATGGGCGAGGTCGCCCCCGTGGGAGCGGTCCGCTTCAAGGGCGAGCGCATCGACGGCCTGAAGCCCCACCAGATCGCCCGGCGGGGGCTCGGCTACGTGCCCGAGAACCGCGACATCTTCCCCACCCTCACGGTGCGCGAGAACCTGCTGCTGGGGATGAAGCCGGGGAAGCCCAAGGGCGCGTGGACCCTGGAGCGGGTGTTCGAGCTCTTCCCGATCCTGCGCGAGCGCGCCGGCGCCCCCGGCGGCGTGCTCTCCGGGGGCGAGCAGCAGATGCTCACGATCTGCCGTACGCTGATGGGCGAGCCGGACCTCATCATGGTGGACGAGCCCACCGAGGGGCTGGCGCCGCGGCTGGTGGCCCTCGTCCGGGAGCTGCTCGAGCGGATCGCGGCGGCGGGCGTGGCTATCCTGCTGATCGAGCAGAAGCTCACGATCGCGCTCGGCATCTCCCATCGGCTGTACGTGATGGGCCATGGGCGCATCGTCTTCGAGGGCACGCCCGAGCGGCTGCGCGCCGACGAGGCGGTGCGCCGCGAATGGCTGGAGGTCTGAGGAGCGGGAAATGAGCGATCCCTACACGCTGCACGGCCCCGTGGCCGTCATCACCCTGGACAATCCCCCGGTGAACGGGCTGGGGCACGCCCTGCGCACCGCGATCCTCGCCGGAATCGACGCCGCCCAGGACGACGCGCGCGTGCAGGCCGTCGTGCTCGTGGGCGCCGGGAAGATGTTCTCGGGCGGCGCCGACATCCGCGAGTTCAACACGCCGAAGGCGTCCGCCGAGCCCACCCTGCACACCCTCATCCGCGCGGTGGAGGAGAGCGCCAAGCCCGTGATCGCGGCGATCGGGGGGACGTGCATGGGCGGCGGCCTCGAGCTCTCGCTCGCCTGCCACTACCGCGTCGTCGCGCCCGACGCGCAGCTCGCGCTCCCCGAGGTGAAGATCGGCCTGCTCCCCGGCGCCGGCGGCACGCAGCGGCTGCCCCGCGCGGTGGGCGTCGAGACGGCGCTCAACATGATCGTTTCCGGCGCGACGGTTCCCGCCTCGCAGCTCGGGGACACCGCGCTCGTCGATCGCCTCGCCGAGGGTACCGTGCTCGACTCCGCGCTCGCCTTCGCCGGCGAGGCGGCGGCCGCGCGTCCCCTGCCGCGCCTGCGCGACCGCACGCCCGTCCAGCCCGACGCCGAGGCGTTCTTCCAGTTCGCGCGCAACACCGTGGCGGCGATGGTGCGCAACTACCCGGCACCTCCCAAGTGCATCGACGCCGTCGCCGCCTCGGTGTCGAAGCCCTTCGAGGAAGGCCTGCGCCTCGAGCGCGAGCTCTTCCTGCAGCTCATCCAGTCGCCGGAGTCGCGGGCGCTGCGCCACGCGTTCTTCGGCGAGCGCGCGGCCTCGAAGATCCCGGACGTGCCCTCCGACACGCCCATGCGCAAGGTGGAGTCGGTCGCGGTGATCGGCGCGGGCACGATGGGCGGCGGGATCGCGATGAGCTTCCTCAACGCGGGCGTGCCGGTCGTGCTCCTCGAGACGAAGCGCGAGGCGCTCGACCGGGGGCTCGCCACCGTCCGCCGCAACTACGAGTCGAGCGTGAAGCGCGGGAAGCTCACGGCCGAGAAGCTCGAGCGGCGCGTGGGCCTCCTCAAGCCCACGCTCTCCTACGACGACGTGAAGGGCGCGGACCTCGTGATCGAGGCCGTGTTCGAGGACATGGGCGTGAAGGAGTCGGTGTTCCGCAAGCTCGACGAGGTGGCGAAGCCGGGCGCGATCCTCGCGACGAACACCTCCACCCTCGACGTGAACCGCATCGCCGCGGTCACGAAGCGGCCGCAGGACGTCGTGGGCATGCACTTCTTCAGCCCGGCCAACGTGATGAAGCTGCTCGAGGTGGTGCGCGGGGCGAAGACGGCGAAGGACGTGCTCGCCACGGTGATGCAGGTGGCGAAGAAGATCCGCAAGACCGCGGTCGTCTCGGGCGTGTGCGACGGCTTCATCGGCAACCGCATGGTCGAGCAGTACCTGCGCCAGGCGCTGTTTCTCGTCGAGGAAGGCGCCTCGCCCCCGCAGGTGGACGAGGCGATGGAGAAGTTCGGCATGGCGATGGGGCCGTTCCGCATGAGCGACCTCGCGGGCAACGACATCGGCTGGGCGATCCGCAAGCGCCGCTACGCCGAGAAGCCCGACATGCTCTACTCCCGCATCGCCGACCGCCTCTGCGAGCTCGGGCGCTTCGGGCAGAAGACGGGCCTGGGCTGGTACCGCTACGAGGCCGGGCGCCGCGACGCGATCCCCGATCCCGCCGTCGACCACATGATCGCCGCCTACCGCCGCGAGAAGGGCATCGCGCCGCGTGAGATCGAGGCCGCGGAGATCGTCGAGCGCTGCGTGTACGCGCTCGTGAACGAGGGCGCGCGCATCCTCGAGGAGGGCATCGCCGCGCGCGCCTCCGACATCGACATGGTCTACCTCACCGGCTACGGCTTCCCGATGCACCGCGGCGGGCCCATGCTCTACGCCGATATGGTCGGGCCGTACAACGTCGTGCGCAGCATGCGCCGCTTCGCGGCGAACCCCCGCGCCGACCCCTCGTTCTGGAAGCCCGCGCCGATGCTCGCGAAGCTCGCCGCCGAGGGCGGAACGTTCAATGGCTGAGACCGGAGCCCACGCAATGACCGACGCCGTCATCGTATCCACCGCGCGCACCGGGCTCGCCAAGTCCTGGCGCGGCGCCTTCAACCTCACCCACGGGGCCACGCTCGGGGCCCACGCGGTGCGCCACGCGATCGAGCGCGCCGGGGTCGATCCCGCGGCGGTCGAGGACGTGCTCATGGGCTGCGCGCTGCCGGAGGGCGCCACGGGCGGCAACGTCGCGCGCCAGATCGCGCTGCGCGCCGGCTGCCCGGTCACCGTCCCGGGTGCGACCGTCAACCGCTTCTGCTCCTCGGGCCTGCAGGCGATCGCCATGGCGGCGCAGCGCGTGATCGCGGGCGAGGGAGAGGTCTTCGTCGCGGGGGGCGTGGAGTCGATCTCGTGCGTGCAGAACGAGGCGAACAAGCACATGGCCCGCGAGTCGTGGCTCGCGGAGCACAAGCCCGAGCTCTACTGGACGATGCTGCAGACCGCGGAGAACGTGTCGAAGCGCTACGGCATCCCGCGCGAGAAGCAGGACGAGTACGGCGCGCGCAGCCAGCAGCGCGCCGCGGCTGCCGCCGCGGCCGGGAAGTTCGCCGACGAGATCGTGCCGATGGCCGTGCGCATGGGCGTGGCGGACGGGGACTCGGGGCGCCTCTTCACGCGGGAGGCGACGATCGCCGCCGACGAGGGCATCCGCGCCGACACCACGGTCGAGGGCGTCTCGAAGATCCGCCCGGCGCTCCCGGGCGGCGTCATCGCCGCGGGCAACGCGAGCCAGTTCTCCGACGGCGCTTCGGCGTGCGTGGTGATGAGCGAGCGCGCCGCGGCGAAGGCGGGCGCGAAGCCCCTCGGGATCTTCCGCGGCTTCGCCGTGGCGGGCTGCGAGCCCGACGAGATGGGCATCGGCCCGGTCTTCGCGGTCCCGAGGCTCCTCGACCGGGCCGGCCTCAAGGTCGAGGACATCGACCTGTGGGAGCTGAACGAGGCCTTCGCGGTCCAGGTGATCTATTGCCGCGACCGGCTCGGGATTCCCGACGACCGGCTCAACGTGAACGGCGGCGCCATCGCGGTGGGGCATCCGTACGGCGTTTCCGGCGCGCGGCTCACGGGGCACGCGCTCATCGAGGGGCGGCGGCGCGGCGCCAAGCACGTGGTGGTCACCATGTGCATCGGCGGCGGCATGGGCGCCGCGGGATTGTTCGAGGTGGTCCGATGATCACGGCCGTGGTCCAGTTCAGCCTCCCCGCCCCCGTTTCCCGGGAGCGCGCGCGGGAGCTCTTCCTGGGGACCGCTCCCCGTTACCGCGGAACCGCCGGCCTCATTCGCAAGTATTACCTCCTGTCCGAAGACGGCTCCACGGCCGGCGGCGTGTACCTGTGGAAGTCCCGCGAGGACGCCGAGCGCATGTACACGGCCGAGTGGAAGCAGTTCGTCTCGAAGACCTACGGCGCCCCGCCCCGTCTCCAGTATTTCGAAACCCCGGTCGTGGTGGACAACCTCGCCGGGACCGTCAGCGACGACCGGTAGCATCTCATCAAGAAGGAGGAAACCATGGCGAACAAGATGACCGACCAGTACCTGGCCAACAACAAGCAGTACGCGGGCGGGCAGGCGACCCACAAGCCCGGCTATCCCGGCAAGCAGCCCATCAACCCGGCGAAGCACGTGGCGGTGGTCGCCTGCATGGACGCGCGCCTCGACGTGGAGGACCTGCTGGGCCTGCAGACCGGGGATGCGCACATCATCCGCAACGCCGGAGGCGTGGTCACCGACGACGCGATCCGCTGTCTCATCATCTCGCACCACCTCCTCAATACCAACGAGATCATCCTGATCCACCACACCCGCTGCGGCATGCTCGCCTTCACCGACGACCTGCTCAAGGCCGGGCTCGAGGGCGACCCGGCGGCCGAGAAGCTGCTGGGCCAGGCGACCTCGCGTCCCTTCATGAGCTGCAAGAAGTGCGCGTCGACGCCGTCCCAGTTCCATGCCTTTCGCGGGCCCATCGAGGCGCTGGACGCCGCACGCAACCCGAAGCAGACCGAGCGCCTCCAGTGGGACGTGCGGCGCGGGATGTCGGCGATCCTCAACCACCCGTGGATCCCGACCAGCGGGCCCGATGCGGTCACCGTGCGCGGATTCATCTACGACGTGGACACGGGCAAGCTCGAGGAAGTGAGCTACCCCGGGCCCATGGGATCGATCGGCTGACGGGCCAGGCGCAGCTCTCCCCGGCCGAGGCGATCGTCCTGCAGGAGCGGCTCGCCGAGCGGGTCGTTCGGGCCGATCGCCTCGGCGCGGTGCGCCGCGTGTGCGGCCTCGACGTTCACTACGACGAGGCGGGCCGCACCGCGCGCGCGGCCGCCGTCGTCATGGGCTTGCCGGGGCTCGAGACGATCGAGCACGCGATCGCGCGCCGCCCGGCGTCGTTCCCCTACGTCCCGGGCCTGCTCTCGTTTCGCGAGATGCCGGCGGCGCTCGCGGCGCTCGAGGCGCTGACCGTGAGGCCCGACCTCCTGCTCTGCGACGGCCAGGGCATCGCGCACCCCAGGCGCTGCGGGCTCGCCTCGCACCTCGGGCTCGCGGCGGACCTCCCCTCGATCGGCGTGGCGAAGACCCGGCTCGTGGGCGAGCACCGCGAGCCGGGCGCGAGCCGCGGCGCCTGGGCCCCGCTCGTCGACGCCGGCGAGGAGATCGGAGCCGCGCTGCGCACGCGCGCCGGCGTGAAGCCCGTGTACGTCTCCATCGGGCACCGGGTGAGCCTCGCGACCGCGATTCGCCTCGTGCTCGCGTGCAGCCCGCGATACCGCATCCCGGAACCGCTTCGCGCCGCCGATCGCCTGGCGCGCGGGCGCCTCTGACCATGGCCGGGCGCGCCTTCATCGGGACGAGCGGCTGGATCTACGAGTCGTGGCGCGAGGACTTCTACGAGGGCCGGCCGACGCGCGAGTGGCTGCCGTTCTGCGCCGCGCGCTTCACCGCCGTCGAGATCAACGCGACCCACTACCGGCTGCAGAGCGTGGAGACGTTCCGGCGCTGGCGCGACCAGACGCCGCCGGGATTCCGCTTCGCCCTCAAGGCGCACCGCTACCTCACGCACAACAAGAAGCTCGCCGATCCGCTGGCGCCCATCCGCATCGAGCGCGACCGCGCCGCGGGGCTCGGCGACAAGCTCGCGGCGGTCCTCTGGCAGCTCCCGCGCAACTTCCACCGCAACCTCGAGCGCCTCGAGGGGTTCGCGCGGGCGTTGCACGCCTGGCGCCGCGTGCGCCACGCGATCGAGCTCCGCCACCCGTCGTGGTTCGACGGCGAGGTCGCCGCGTGCCTCGGGGCGCACCGCATCGCCGCGTGCCAGTCGGACGCGGCCGACTGGCCGATGTGGGACGCGGTGACCACCGACCTCGTGTACGTCCGCCTGCACGGGCACGAGCTCACCTACGCGTCCGGCTACCCCGAGGCGAGGCTGCGCGAATGGGCGCGCAAGGTGCGGCGCTGGACCGCCGAGGGCCGCGACGTGCACGTCTATTTCGACAACGACGCGTTCGGCCAGGCGCCCCGCAACGCCGGGCGGCTGATCGAGCTCTTGGGCCCGCGGGCGCGATCGCGCGCGGGCCGCGCGTGACCTTCGCGGGGGCCGAAGGTAGAATCTCGTTCCGGCCCATTTTCCGGGCGACCCGGTCGAACGAACGATGCGCTCCCTTTCGCGGCGCCTGCTCGGCCCGCTCTGTCTCCTCGCGGCGACAGGGGCGGCGGCGCAGCTTTCGATCGACCCGCCGAGCCCGACGTCGCTCGACACGGTGCGGCTGCGCTACACGCACACGGGCTGCACGAACGCCGATTCGGTGCGCGTCTCGCAGGACTCGAACCGCATCACCGTGCAGGTCGACCGCGGCCCGGTCGCGAATCCCGACTGCGGCACCGTCGCCGGCTTCTTCGAGGAGTTCACGCTCGGGCGGCTGCCCGTCGGCGAATACGACGCCTCGCTCGTGGTGAATCCGCCGCCCGGGACCCTGGGCCCCAGCCAGCTCCTCGGGCCGATCCACGTCTCGGTCGCGCAGCTCGCCTCCGGCGGCCTCCCGGCCCCGAGCGACGACTACACGGACATGTGGTGGAACCCGCGCGAGCCGGGATGGGCGCTCACGGTGAGCCAGTACACCGACAAGCTCTTCCTCGTCTGGGTGACGTACGACGATTCGAATCAGCCCACGTGGTTCGTCGTGCCCGGCGGCGCGTGGTCGCGGGACTCGGACAACCACCTGCACTTCGGGGGCAAGGCCTATCGCACGAGCGGCCCTTCGTGGAAGCTGCCGTTCGACGCGGCCGCCGTGCGGATCGCGCCCGCCGGGATCGCGGACTTCTCGCCGCTCGACGCGAGCCACGCCGTGTTCACCTACACGATCGACGGCGTCTCGGGCCTCAAGATGGTCGAGCGCTGGCGCTTCTAGGCGGCGCGCGCGCCTCTCCCCGGCGTCGCGCCGAGGGCGCGAGCCTCACGCGAGCTTCACGAGCTGCTTGCCGAAATTGCCGCCGGAAAGCAGCGCGATGAGGCCCGCCGGCGCGTTCTCCAGGCCCTCGACGATCGATTCCCGGTAGCGCAGCTTGCCCGCGGACACGCGCGCTGCGAGGTCGGCGAGCGCCTCGCCGTAGCGCGCCTGCCAGTCGAAGACGATCATGCCCTGCATGCGGATGCGGTTCACGAGGATCGAGCGCAGCGCCGTGTAGCCGTAGGGCTTCTGCGCGTCGTACTCCGCGATGAGGCCGCACACGACCACGCGCGAGAAGAGGTTCATCTGGCGCAGCACCGTGTCGAGGATCGTCCCGCCCACGTTCTCGAAGTCCACGTCGATGCCCTTGGGGCAGGCGGCGCGCAGGGCGTCGGAGAGCTTACCCTCGCGGTAGTCGACGCACGCGTCGAAGCCGAGCTCGCCCGTCACGTAGTCGCACTTGCGCTTGCCGCCCGCGATGCCCACGACGCGGCAGCCCTCGCCCTTCGCGAGCTGGCCGACGACGCTGCCCACGGCGCCCGAAGCCGCCGACACGACGACGGTCTCGCCCGCCTTGGGCTTCCCGATCTCGAAGAGGCCGAACCACGCGGTGATGCCCGGCATGCCGAGGATGCCGAGATAGTACGAGGCGGGCACGCGCGAAGCGTCCACGCGCGTGAGGCTCTTTGCCTTCGCGACTCCGTAGAGCTGCCAGCCGAGGGAGGTGAGCACCTTGTCGCCCTCGCGCAATCCCGGGTCGCGCGATCGCACGACCTCGCCCACGGTCTGCCCGACCATCACCGCGCCGACCTCCACCGGCGCCACGTAGGACTTCGCGTCGCTCATGCGCCCGCGCATGTACGGATCGAGCGAGAGCCACTCGTTCCTCACGAGCGCCTCGCCTTCGCCGGGCTCGGGCACGGGGACCTCGACGATGCGGAAGTTCTCCGGCGACACCGCGCCCTGCGGGCGGCTCGCGAGCAGCACCTGGCGGTTCGGGCCCATGTCAGGAGCTCTCCGCGAAGCGTTGGAGGTGGTGATCGGCGTCGCCGAGCTCGCGCGCGATCATCGTGAGGCGGCGGAACGTGTGGCTCACCTTGAGCTCCTCGCTCATGCCCATGCCGCCGTGCAGCTGCACCGATTCCTGGCTCACGCGGCGGCACGCGTCGGCGATCTTGATCTTGGCCGCGGAAACGATGCGCTTGCGCTCCCGCGGATCGCGCTCCGTGTCCACCCGCGCGCAGGCGAGGCTCGCCATGGAGCGCGCCTGCTCCTGCTCGATCACCATGTCCACCATGCGGTGCTGCAGCGCCTGGAACGAGCCGATCGGCACGCCGAACTGGCGCCGGGTCTTGAGGTACTCGAGCGTCGTGTCGCACGCGAACTTCATGGCGCCCACCGCCTCGGCGCAGAGGAGCGCGGTCGCGAAGTCGGCCGCCTCCTCGATGAGCGGCAGCGCCTCGCCCTCCGCGCCGAGCAGCGCCTGCGCCGGAACCGCGACCGAGCGCAACGCCACGTCCGCTCCGCGCATCCCGTCGAGCGTGCGGTAGGCGGACATCGCGACGCCGGGCGCTTTCGCATCCACCAGGAACAGGCTGATTCCCGCCTTGCCGGCCGCGGCGCCCGAAACGCGCGCCGACACGACCAGCCGGTCGGCGCAGGGCGCGTGGAGCACGACGCGCTTCGTGCCGTCGAGCACGTGGCCCGCGCCCTCGCGCCGCGCGCGCGTGGCCACGTGGGCGAGGTCGTAGCGGGCGCCGTCCTCGCCGTGAGCGAACGCCATCACGAGGCGGCCCTCGACGATGGCGGGCACGATCTCGCCCCGCTGCTCCGCGCCGCCCGCCCGCTCCACGAGCCGTCCGGCGAGCGCCACCGTCGAGAGGTACGGCTCGACGAGGAGGCCGTCGCCGAAGGCTTCCATCACGCTCATGAGGTCCACCGCGCGGCCGCCGAAGCCTCCGAGGTCCGTGGAGAAGGGCAAGCCGAGGAGCCCGATCTCGGCGAGCTTCGCCCAGGTCGCGCGGCTCCAGCCCGCCTCCGAGGCGACGATCCCGCGCCGCGCCTCGAATCCGTAGTCCTGCGCCACGAAGCGCCGGACGGAGTCGGCGACCAGCTGCTGCTCTTCGCTGTAATCGAACTTCATCCCGGTTCCCCTACAGGCCGAGGCTCATCTTGGCGATGATGTTGCGCTGGATCTCGTTCGATCCCGCGTAGATCGAGGTCTTGCGGAAGTTGCAGTAGCGCGGCGCGATGCCCGCCGCGAACGCGTCGAAGCCCTCCGCGGAGCCCACGGGCGCGAACGGCGCGGCGAGCGGCCCGGCCGCCTCGAGCATGAGCTCCGTGAGCGCCTGCTGGATCTCGGTCCCGCGGACCTTGAGCATCGACACCTCCGCCCCCGGCGCGCGCCCGCCGCGCAGCTGGTCGAGGAAGCGCAGGTTCGTGATCTCGAGCGCCATGAGCTCCACCTCGACGCGCGAGAGCCGGTCGCGGAAACGCACGTCCTCGAGGAGCGGGCGAGCGCCTTTCGCCTGCCGCGCGGCGAACTCCTTGAGCTTCTCGAGCTCCCGCCGCGAGCCGCCGATGCGCGCGGTGTTCATGCGCTCGTGGCCGAGCAGGTACTTCGCCACCGTCCAGCCCCTGCCCTCCTCGTGCACGAGGTTCCCGACGGGGACCTTCACGTCGTCGAAAAACACCTCGTTCACCTCGCGCTCGCCGTCCATGAGGATCAGCGGCCGCACCGTGATGCCCGGCGTCTTCATGTCGATCAGCAGGAACGAGATCCCCTCCTGCTTCTTCGCCGCCGGGTCGGTGCGCACGAGGCAGAAGATCCAGTCGGCGTAGTGCGCGAGCGTGGTCCAGGTCTTCTGGCCGTTCACGACGTAGTGGTCGCCCTCGCGCACGGCGCGGGTCTTGAGCGAGGCGAGGTCCGACCCCGCACCCGGCTCCGAGTAGCCCTGGCACCAGAAGTCGTCGCCGTCGTAGATGCGCGGCAGGAAATGCTTCTGCTGGGCCGGCGTGCCGAACTTGAGCAGCACCGCGGCGCACATCGTCAGGCCGAAGGGGATGAGCGGCGGCGCCCCCGCGTAGCCGCACTCCTCCTCGAAGATGTAGCGCTGCACCACGTCCCAGTCGGTCCCGCCCCACTCGACGGGCCAGGACGGGGCGACCCACCCCCTTTTCGCGAGGATGCGGTGCCATCGCAGCAGGTCGTCGCGGGAGAGCGGCGCGTAGGCCGAAACCTTCTCGCGCAGGTCCGCGGGAAGGTTCTCGCGCAGCCAGCCGCGCACCGTGTCGCGGAAGGCGAGCTCCTCGGGCGAATAGTTGAGGTCCATGGGCGATCTCCGGGGGCGACGGGCTCGGCGCCGCGGTCGGGTGCGGGAATTGGGGTAGTGTAAGCTCTCACGGGCCCACGGAGGACAGACCATGACGACCACGACGGAGGGCGGACCATGAGCGTGCGCGAGCTCTTCGACCTCACGGGGCGCGTAGCGCTGGTCACCGGCGGCTCCCGCGGGCTGGGCCTGCAGATCGCAGAAGGGCTGGGCGAGATGGGCGCCCGGGTG
>Ga0187774_10000345_pt1 | contig 15792 bp, 16 predicted proteins | sample 0216_BV02_MP05_2_FD_133152 | JGI IMG/M metagenome (GOLD analysis project Ga0187774, IMG submission 133152) | Tropical peat soil microbial communities from peatlands in Department of Meta, Colombia - 0216_BV02_MP05_20_MG | ecosystem: Environmental > Terrestrial > Soil > Wetlands > Peat | place... | reverse complement strand
GCGTACGGTGAGCGGCAATCCCTCGAGGCGCACCATGCCTTCGCGCAGCACGACCGCATCCGCAGACGTCTGCTCCTCCTGAAGGAGCCAGCGCAGGCTCCAGTAAGTCTCCATGGCTCGCTGATGCTCGTCGAAGCGCGTGTGCGTCACCTCGAAGGCACGCATTGCGCTCAGCAGCGCTTCCGAGTTACGCGCGAACGGAGCCCGGCGACCGGCTATCGATGCGCCGAGCTGCCACTGGTTGAGCAGATCGACGTAGCGCCGCAGCGGAGAGCTCATCCACGCATAGCACGATACGCCGAGTCCCTCGTGCGCCTCGGGATAGGTGCTCATGCGGACCTTGCCCGACGACTGCACTCGATAGATCGCGGCCACGTCGCGCTCGGCAAGCAGCTCTCCCCAGGTCGTGTTGGCCACGATCATCAGCTCGGACACCAGCTTGTCGAGAGGCGCGCCGCGCAGGCGCTGCTCGACGCCGACGCGCCCGTCGGCGATGCGGAACACGTAGTCGACCATGCCGGCATTGACGCTCGGCTTGCCGCGCCTGTCTTCGAGTGCACAGGCAAAGCGCCAAAGCGTGTGCAGCTCCTCCTCGAAGGCCTTTCCCGTCCGGGCGCCCGACGGGAGCGTCTCGTTCAGCGACCGATACTCCGCGTGACGCAGGTTGGCGGCGATGCGCACTTGCTCCACGCGCGAGTGATGGCCGCGCAGCGAAAAGTCCCGCGATGACACGTTCAGATACAGGGAGAACGCGGGGCGTACGTGGCCGGCGTCGAGCGAGTAGCCGTCGATCACGTCCTGCGGCAGCATGGTGTACTTCGTGCCCGGCATGTAAGCAGTCGAAAGTCGACCGCGCGCCAGCCCGTCGAGCGGCGATCCCGGCGCGATGCCGAGCGACGGCGCGGCGATGTGAATGCCGACGCGGAATTCATCGTCCGTCACGCGGCTCACCGAGAATGCGTCGTCGATTTCCGTGGTGCCGACGTCGTCCAGGCTGAAGGCCTGCGCCGCGGCGAGCGGCAGGTCCTGCGGCGGGGGCGGAGTGTCGTGCTCGGGGAAGCGCGTGCCCCGCGGGAAGAACTCGAACAGGAAGCGATTCAGGTGGAAGTCATGGCTATCGGACAGGAGGCCGCAGCGCTCGAACAGGCGCGCCGGAGCAAGGCCCGTGTCTTCGCAGGCCTGCTCGAACGCTTTCGTTTCCGGTTTGTTTCGATCGGGCGCGTACAGCAGCTCCTCGCGCAGTGCCTCGATCTCCGGCGGGCACTCGAAGCGCACAAGGCGCATCCGCCAGTCGGCGATGCGTTCCAGGGTGCGCCGCTTCTTTTCCAGCCCTGCGAGGGCGCGCTCCAGCGCCTCGGCGCTGGCGGCCTGATAACGTCCGTGCCCGCGCCGGTGAAAGTACACGGGTGCTGCATGCAGCTTGAACAGCACGCCCGCAGCCTCGACGGGACTGGGCTCGCGACCGACATAGTCGCGCGCAAGCTGCCTGAAGTCGAACTCGGCGCTTCCGCAGCACTGCCACAGAAACTCCGTGTCGAGCCCCTCGGCGAAGTCCCGCCCTTGCGCGACGAGTTCCGCACCCTGGGGACGTTCGAAACTCATCAGGACGTTCGCGGCCTTGATCTTTGCGCGACGCCCGTGAGGGCTTTCGATCTGATAGGACGCCGGCGCCTGGGCAAGTACTGCGCCGACCTTGAACTCGCCGTCCTCTTCGTACAAGACGTGCATGGGACCCGCATCTCAAACGCGGATTATATAAAGCGCGGCCGCACGCTAGCGCGGCGCCAGCCCGGCGAAAGCCAGGACGCGGTCGATATGCTCTGGGAAGCTGCGCAGCGTGTGATCGCCGCCGTCGCGGATCACGCTGCGGGCTCCCTCGTACTTGCGCGCGGCGGCGCGCCAGTCGAGCACTTCGTCGCCTGTTTCGAGCATCAAGAGGTAGCGCTCCGGGTCGACGCGCTCTATGGCCAGCGCGCGCCATCCGCCGAGGTCGGCGCGCGTAAGCTCGTAGCGCTCGCCCGTATACAGGTTTTGCTGCGGGCCGAGGTACGCTTCCAGTCCGACGTACGGGGTGATCGCCGGATTGATCAGCACCGCGCGCAGATCGTTCTTCTCCGCGAAATACGTGGCGTAGTAGCCTCCGAGCGAGCTCCCGACGAGCGTCACGCGGCGCGCGCGGAGGCGGGCGAGTTCGCCTTCGATGACCCGCACCGCAGCCTGTGGCCCGTGCGGCAGCGCCGGACAGACGAGCTCAGCTCCCAACCCGCGCACCTCCATTGCAGCGGCGAGAGCGCGCGCCTTGTGGGAGGCGGGCGAGCTGTTAAAACCGTGCAGGTAGACGATCATCGGGCCACGGGGCCGTGGGCAAGCCGATGGAGCAACTTGCCGTGCAAACCGCCGAACCCGCCGTTGGACATGATGAGCACGTGGTCGCTGTCGCGCGCCTCGGCGGCAATGGCAAGCGAAAGCCGGTCGATATCGTCTATGCAGCGCAAGCGGTCGCCGAGCGCCGCGAGCGCCTCTGGCGCATTCCACCCCAGTTGCGCGTCGTAAACGAACACTCGGTCCGCGCCGGCGAGGCTCGCGGCCAGCGCATCCTTCATTACCCCGCGCTTCATCGTATTGGATCGCGGCTCCAGCACCGCGATGATGCGCGCCGCGCCGACTCGTCTACGCAGCCCTTCCAGGGTGGTGCGAATTGCGGTCGGGTGGTGAGCAAAGTCGTCGTAGACGGTAACGCCGCGCGCCACGCCCAGAAGTTCCATGCGCCGACGCACCCCAGCGAAGGAGTTCAGCGCAGCGATCGCCACCTCGGGCGAAACGCCAGCGTGGCGCGCGGCAGCCAGCGCGGCAAGTGCGTTCGAGCGGTTGTGCTCGCCGAACTGGGTCCAGGCGATGCGGCCAACCGATGCTCCCAGCCAGCCGACTTCGAAGCCTCCGTCCGAGTCCGGCTCGCCCGCGGACCAGCCGGCCTCGCTGCCGAACAGCTCGACCGGTGTCCAGCAGCCCATCGCGAGCACCCGCTGCAGCGCGGAATCCCGCCCGTTTGCGACGATCAGACCGGATCGCGGTACGGTTCGTACGAAATGGTGAAATTGCCGCTCGATATCGGCAAGATCGCCGAAGATGTCCGCATGATCGAACTCCAGGTTATTGAGGACGGCGGTCCGCGCGCGGTAGTGGACGAATTTGGATCGCTTGTCGAAGAACGCCGTATCGTATTCGTCGGCTTCGATTACGAAGCGCCGGCCGCCCGTCAGCCTGGCGGAGCAGTTGAAGTCCTTCGGGACACCGCCCACGAGGAACCCTGGGGCTTGGCCGGCGCGCTCCAGGATGCACGTAACCATCGAGGAGACCGTTGTCTTTCCGTGTGTTCCAGCGATAGCAATCACCCACTTATCGCTCAGTACGTGGTCCGCCAGCCACTGGGGCCCCGACGTATACCGTTCGCCGCGGTCCAGAATGACCTCCATCAGGGGATTGCCCCGCGTCACGACGTTTCCGACTACCCAGACGTCAGGCGCGAGCGCGATCTGGTCGGCGTCAAAGCCCTCGATCAACTCGATTCCCAGGCTGGTGAGCTGGTCGCTCATGGGCGGGTACACATTGGCGTCGCAACCAGTCACGCGAAAACCGGCGCTCTTGGCGATCGCGGCCACGCCACCCATGAAGGTGCCGCAAATGCCGAGGATATGAACGTGATGGGCCATCAGACTGCCGCGAAAAGCGGCAGATTCTACGCGATGCCGCCGGGCTGACGTGCGCTATGATGCGGCCGATCGGAAGCGCTCGCGCGCCCCTCCCGCAACCAGACGAGGCGCTGCAATGAGCCGCAAAATATCGCGGCACAATGGTACCCGTGCCCGGATTGCCGCTGTGGCGGCACGCATCATGGCCGAGGATGGCATTGACGACTTTGCGCTCGCCAAGCGCAAGGCCGCCAGGCAGCTTGGCGCGAGCGAGAGCCAGGCCCTTCCCGCCAACGACGAAATTGAAGCCGAGCTGCGCGCCTACCGCGCGTTGTATCAGGCCCAGGAACATCCGGAGCGCATCGCCGAGCTGCGCCGCGTGGCACTCGACGCGATGCGAGCACTCGAGCGTTTCAATCCGTACCTGACGGGACCCGTGCTGCGCGGCATCGCGGGGCGGTACGCCGAAATCGACCTGCAACTGTTCCCGGAGAGCGCGAAGGAGGTGGAGATCTTCTTGCTCGACCGGGGCATCGCCTACGCGACTTCCGAAGGAAGGCGATACTCGGGCGACCGCGCGCGGGCCGTCACGGTCCTGTCGCTCAATTGGAGCGGTACGCCCCTTAAACTGACGGTGTTCGATGCGCGCGACGAGCGCCTGGCGCTCAAGACCTCACAGGCCGGGCGCGTGATGGACCGGGCAGGGATCCCGGAGGTTGGGGCCTTGATCGCGCAGGCGACGCAGCAACCCGGTACCAATGACCATCAGACGCCGTGACGCGCTGATCCTGGGAGGGGTGGGGATCGCTGCAGCATTGGCAGGGGCGATCTTCGGGCCCCGCCTGCTACGTTCCGAGGCCCCGCTCGCGGTGCTCGATGGCGCGTCCTTCGTGGACCTGGATGGACGGGCGCGGCACATCGCCGAATGGAAGGGCAGACCGCTCGTCTGCAACTTCTGGGCGACGTGGTGTCCACCTTGCCGGCAGGAGATCCCGCTCCTGGATGCGAGCCACGAGAAAATTGTTTCGAAAGGTGGCGAAATCCTGGGAATCGCCTTGGATTCTGCGACGAACGTCGCCGAATTCACGAAATCCGTTCGGATCAGCTACCCGGTCGTCATCAGCGACCCCTCGGCGATCGGGCTGCTGGCACAGCTCGGCAACCCTACGGGCGGACTGCCCTATACTTTGTTTATTGACCGCGCGGGGTCCCTTGTAGGCCACAAGCTCGGGATGCTGCATGTCCCCGATCTCGAAGCTAACTTGGTAAAGTTGTTCGAAGGCTAGCGGCGCCGGGCCATCGTCAGAGCGGATACTACGGCCGAAATTCCGATAAAATGCAGCGTTCTGCTGCGAAAATGCCAACAAAGCGCAAATCCTTATCGGGATCCGTGCTGGTGCTTCACGGACCGAATCTAAACCTGCTCGGCTCGCGCGAGCCGGAACTCTACGGACGCGAGACCCTTGCCGACATCGACCGCCGGTTGAAGGCCGCTGCGCACTCGCAGGGGATGGTCGTGGCGTCTTTCCAGAGCAACCACGAGGGGGCGCTTATCGATCGCATCCACCAAGCGAGGGATGAGGGCATCCGGTTCATCATCATTAATCCGGCTGGCTACACGCATACGAGCGTCGCGCTGCGCGACGCTCTGCTGGCGGCGAAAATCCCTTTCATTGAGGTGCACTTGTCGAACGTACACGCCCGCGAGGCGTTCCGGCGGCACTCGTACTTCTCCGATGCTGCCGTCGGAACCATTTGTGGTCTTGGCAGCCGCGGCTACGACTTCGCGCTGGGGTACGCCCTCAGCCGTCTATCCGGGAAAGGCGGAAGCTAGCGACCGCTCCTGCGGCCGTGTGGCGAACCGACCTCTCAGGGGGCCCAGTCATGGACTTACGCAAGCTCAAGAAGCTGATCGATCTCGTCGAGGAATCCGGCATCGCCGAACTCGAGATCACGGAAGGAGAGGAGAAGGTCAAGATCGTGAAGGGAGGGGGCATCACGCTAACCCCCGCAGCGAGCGCTCCGGCGCCCTCCCCACTCGTTGCACCGCCGCCCGAGGTGAAGCCCGCAGCCGCGGCGGGCCCCGCCGCCGAGCCCTCGCCAGAGGGGCACGTAGTGAAATCGCCGATGGTGGGCACGTTCTACCGAGCTGCCTCACCCGACGCCAAGCCCTTCGTCGAAGTCGGGGAAGTCGTCAAGGAGGGTCAGACGATCTGCATCGTCGAGGCGATGAAGCTCATGAACGAGATCGAGGCGGACGCCTCGGGCACAGTCAAAGCGATCCTGGTCGAAAACGGCCAGCCGGTCGAATACGGCCAGCCCCTGTTCGTCATCGGCTAGATGTTCGAAAAGATCCTGATCGCCAACCGCGGCGAGATCGCGCTTCGCATCCAGCGTGCCTGCCGCGAGCTCGGCATACGGACGGTGGTCGTGCATTCGGAGGCAGACACCGAAGCGAAGTACGTCAAGCTCGCCGACGAGTCGGTGTGCATCGGGCCGCCGCCCGCCTCGCAGAGCTACCTGAACATTCCCGCCATCATCAGCGCGGCCGAGGTGACCGATGCGGAGGCGATCCATCCCGGCTACGGCTTCCTATCGGAAAACGCCGACTTCGCCGACAAAGTCGAGCGTTCAGGTTTCGTCTTCATCGGCCCGCGTCCGGACAACATCCGCCTAATGGGCGACAAGGTGAGCGCGAAGGAAGCGATGCGCAAGGCCGGTGTCCCTTGCGTGCCTGGCTCCGAGGGGTCCCTGCCCGAGGACCCCAAGGAGATCGTCCGCGTCGCGCGCAAGATCGGCTATCCGGTGATCATCAAGGCATCCGGTGGCGGCGGCGGGCGCGGCATGCGCGTCGTGCATACCGAAGCCGCGCTTCTCAACGCCGTGACCATGACGCGCAGCGAGGCGCAGGCGGCGTTCTCCAATCCGACGGTGTATCTCGAGAAATACCTGGAGAATCCGCGCCACATCGAGATCCAGGTGCTCGCAGACACCCACAAGGGAGTGGTATACCTCGGCGAGCGCGACTGTTCGTTGCAGCGCCGCCACCAGAAGATCGTCGAGGAGGCGCCCGCGCCCGAGCTGCCGGCCAAGTTGCGCGACAAGATCGGCGAACGCTGCGTCGAGGCTTGCCGCAGGATCGGGTACCGCGGCGCCGGTACGTTCGAGTTCCTGTACGAGGATGGCGAGTTCTTTTTCATCGAGATGAATACGCGCATCCAGGTCGAGCACCCGGTCACCGAGATGATCACGGGCATCGACATCGTGCAGGCTCAGATCCGTATCGCCGCCGGCGAGAAGCTCCCCTTCCGCCAGAAGGACATCCATCTGCGCGGCCATGCGATCGAGTGCCGTATCAATGCCGAAGATCCTTACCGTTTCACGCCGTCGCCAGGCCGCATTACCTCATACCACCCGCCGGGAGGGCCCGGCATCCGAGTCGATTCGCACGTCTACCAGGGCTACACCGTGCCGCCCAACTACGACTCCATGGTCGGCAAGGTGATTGCGTACGGAGCGACGCGCGAGCAGGCAATCCGGCGCATGCGCGTCGCACTCTCGGAGATGGTGGTGGAGGGCATCCAGACCAATATCCCGCTGCAGCTCGAGTTGCTGAACGACATCCGCTTCGTGCGCGGAGGCGTCTCCATCCATTACCTGGAACAAAAGCTCGCACAGGAGCAAAAGCCAAAGGGCAAATAAGGCGATGCCTTGGCTGTCGCTCACGCTTGAGGTCGAGGAGGCCGCGGCCGAGGCGTTGTCCGACGCTTTGCTGGCACACGGCGCGCAATCCGTGAGCCTCGAGGATGCCGACGAGGGTACGGCGCACGAAGTCGCGCGTTTTGCCGAGCCATCGTGGAACAGCGCAGCCAGTGCCTGGCCTCACAGCCGCGTCGTCGCACTACTGCCTCTCGAAGCGAACTTGCTCGAGCTCGTGATCGAATGCGCGCGCGCCGCGGGGCTCGAGACACCGCCCGCGTTTCGTGTCGCGCGCGTCGAGGACGACGACTGGGTGCGCCGCACGCAGTCGCAGTTCGTGCCGGTGCCGATCGGCGATCGCCTGTGGATCGTCCCGACGTGGTGCGAACCACCCGATGCAAGCGCCGCGGTCGTGCGCCTTGATCCCGGCATGGCGTTCGGCACCGGAACACATCCCAGCACTCGGCTGGCGCTGCACTTTCTCGAGCGCTCGCTGCACGGCGGCGAGCGCGTGCTGGACTATGGGTGCGGTTCCGGTATATTGGCGATCGCCGCTGCGAAACTGGGAGCGGCCGAGGTCGATGCGGTAGACCTCGATCCCCGGGCACTCGACGCGACCCGGGACAATGCGCGTGCGAATCACGTCAGCGTGCGCGGCTCGACTCCGGAGGCGCTGCCGCCAGGCGACTACGACGTGGTGGTGGCCAACATACTCGCCAATCCGCTCATCCTGCTTGCGCCCGCGCTCACGGCACGCGTCCGCTCGCGCGGCCGGCTCGCGCTTTCCGGGATTCTCGCCGCGCAAGCAGGGGATGTGGCCGCAGCCTACCGTCCTGCAATCGAGCTGGACGTGACACGAGTGGAGGAAGGCTGGGCGCTCCTCGAGGGGGCGCGCGCGTGAGCCTCATCACGCGTTGCCCGACCTGCGGCACGGCGTTCCGCGTCCAGCCCGCGCAGCTGGTGGCGCGCAGCGGCAGAGTGCGTTGCGGCAAATGTTCGGCTGTGTTCGATGCGGTGTCCTGTCTCGTTGGCGAGCAAGGGGGGCCGGCCCTGCTCGAGCCTTCGCCGCAACTCGGACTGTTCGATCCCTCGCGTCGCGCTGCGACCGCCAGTCCGGATATCACCCTGAACCTCGACCTGAGCGCCGTAGCGCCCGCCGCGAGCCGTCCGCCGCCGGCCCCCGCGCGCCCCGCACCGCCCGCGGCGCCCACAGCGCCCCGTCCCGAAAGTCTCCCGCGCCCCGAGCGTCCCGTGCGCCCCGCGCCGCCGCCCCTAGCCCCGCGCCCTGTTCGCAGCGAGCCTCTGGCGCAGCCGGAGTTCCTCGAGGACGATGTGCCGCCGCGACGCTTTACCGTGCTGTGGGCGCTGCTCGGAACCATCTCACTGGTCGCGCTCGCCGGTCAGCTCGCGCTCTATTTCCGGGACGACATTGCCCTTGCTCTACCGGCTGCCAGGCCGCAGCTCGCCGAAGCCTGCGAGGTCCTCGGCTGCCGGCTGCGGCTGCCGCACCACTCGGATCTGATGAGCATCGAGTCGTCCGATCTGCAGGCCGATCCGGGACATGCGAACGTCATCGTGCTGAACGCCGTAATCCGCAATCGCGCCGCGTTCGCGCAGGAATACCCCTCGCTCGAGTTGACTCTCACAGACGAAAACGACCAGGCGGTCGTGCGCCGTGTACTCAAACCTTCGGATTACCTCGACGCAGCGCGCCTCGGGCAGCTGCTGGCCCGCGGCGTCGCCCCGGGAGGGGACGTCAGCGTTCGCGTGCGCTTCGACACCGCGCGCGTACACGCGACCGGCTTCCGGCTGTTTCTGTTCTTCCCGTAACCCTTAACGGAGATCGCTTGGCCACGCTCGTCACAGGGTCGATCGCGTATGACACCATCATGGTGTTCCCGGATCGCTTCAAGAATCACCTGCTCGCTGACCAGCTGCACATCCTCAATGTCTGCTTTCTCACGCCGGAGATGCGACGAGAGTTCGGAGGCACTGCGGGCAACATCGGCTATAACCTGCGTCTGCTGGGCGCGGAGCCCCTCGTCATGGCGACAGTCGGCGAGGACGTCCAGCCCTATCTCGAGCGTCTCGCACGCCTCGGCATCGGCACGGGCCTGTTGAGGACGGTACGCGGCCAGTTTACCGCCCAGGCATTCATCACCACTGACCTCGATGACAATCAGATCACGGCCTTCCACCCGGGGGCCATGAATCACTCGCACGAGAATCCGATTGGTCCCGAGCTGGGTGCGACGCTCGCGATCGTCAGCCCGGACGGCAAGGACGGCATGCAGCAGCACGCGCGCCAGTGCGCGCAGAACGGCATCCCGTTCATGTTCGATCCCGGTCAGGGACTGCCGATGTTTTCCGCAACCGAGCTGCGCGAGTTCATCGCGCTCGCCGACTATGTCGCGGTGAACGACTACGAAGGCAAGATGCTGCAGGACAAGACCGGCTGCACGCTGGAGGACTTGGCGAAAGACCTCAAGGCGCTGGTTGTCACGCTCGGTGCACAAGGCTCACTGGTCCATGCCGCAGGCAAGCGTCACGAGATTCCGTGCGTAAAGGCCGATCGCCTGGTCGATCCGACCGGCTGCGGCGACGCCTACCGCGCCGGATTGCTGTACGGAATCACGCAGGGCTGGGACTGGCCCACGACCGCGCGTCTTGGCGCGGTCATGGGCGCCATCAAGATCGCGCACCGCGGCGCGCAGAACCACGCGCCCACGCACGACGAAATCGAGGAGCGCTACAAGACCGCCTTCGGCTTCAGCCCTTGGCGGTAACGCTGCGCTCAGCCCAGGGCCGCGCGAATCTTCGCTGCATAGGCTTCGAGCCGATCGCGCGGCGGGTTCTTAACTGGCCACGTGAGCTCCATGCCGTCGCCGGCGTGGCGCGGCAGCAAATGCAGGTGATAGTGGAACACGGTCTGGCCGGCGGGACGGCCGTTTGCCTGGTATACCGACAGCCCCTCGGGGGAAAACGCCGTACGAATGGCGCGCGCAACGCGTAGGCTGACGCGCGCCACCGCGGTTGCCTGCTCTTCGTTCACCTCATAGAGGTTCTCGGCGTGCGCCTTGACGGCGACCAGTACGTGGCCGGGATTGACCTGACCGATGTCCATGAAGGCGAGGGCGTGGGCGTCCTCGCACACCCGCGTCGCGGGAAGCTGCCCCGCTACAATGCGGCAAAACACGCAGTCGTTCATCTTTCCTCCGCTGCTCTGGCTTCGTCGATCGGGCGATAAACTGCGCAGGGGACCTGATACAGGCGCCGGTCCTCCAGGCGCAAGGCGCTCAGGGCGCCTCCCCACACGCAGCCCGTATCGAGCGCCGCGAGGCGCGGCTCGAGCTTGAGCCCGAGCGCCGACCAGTGGCCGCAAACGATCGCGGGCTCCGTGCGCCCGCCGCGCAGCGCGAACCAGGGCGCATAGCCAGGCGGCGGCTCGATTCCCTTGGCGCGAAACTCCATGACCCCCTCGCGCGTGCAGAAGCGCATGCGGGTCATCGCGTTTACGATCACGCGCAAACGGTCCCAGCCGGCGAGCGCGTCGCTCCAGCGGTCCGGCAAGCTGCCGTACATGTGGGCGATGAATTCGCGGTAGCGCGGCGCGGCGAGCGCCTCCTCGACCTCGCGCGCAAGTGCTCGTGCCTGCTCGATCGACCAGCCGGGCAGCAGGCCGGCGTGCACCATGGCGTAGCCGGCCTCGACGTGCATCAGGGGCCGCGTGCGCAGCCAGGCTATCAGCTCGGCGGCATCCGGTGCGGCAAGCAGTCCGTCGAGCGTGTCCTCGTCGCGGCGCCGGGCGTGACCCTCGTACAGGCACACGAGATGCAGGTCGTGATTGCCGAGCACCACCACGGCGCGCTCACCCATCCCGCGCACCGCGCGCAGCACCTCGAGCGATTGCGGTCCACGGTTGACGAGGTCGCCGACGAACCACAGCCGGTCGCGCGCCGCGTCGAACCCGATGCGCGCGAGCAGCGCCTGCAGCTCGTCGAAGCACCCCTGCACGTCGCCGATCGCATAGGTCGCCATCGCCCGGCCGACTCTAACAGATGACCCTAGAACGAGGCGTCGAGCCTGCGATACTGGATCGCCTCGGCGACGTGTTCAGCCGCAATCATTCGAGTGTCCGCCAGGTCGGCGATCGAGCGCGCGACGCGCAGCACGCGGTGATAAGCGCGCGCCGAGAGCAGCAGCCGCGCGAGCGCGTGGCGCAGCAGCTTGTCGCCGTCCCGGTCCGTGCCGCAGTGGCGGTCGATCTCGCGCGTCTCGAGGAGCGCGTTGGGCTTGCCCTGGCGTGCGGTCTGGACTGCGCGCGCCCGCATCACGCGCTCGCGGATGACGCGGGTAGGCTCGCCCGGTGCGTTCGCCAGCAACTCCTCGTCCCGCGGCGCGGGGACTTCCAACTTGATGTCGATGCGGTCGGCGAGCGGCCCGGACACTCTGCCGCGGTAGCGGGCGATGCGCTCGGGCGTGCAGCGGCAGCGTCCCCCGGGCGAGCCGCAGTGGCCGCACGGACAGGGATTCATCGCGGCGAGCAGCTGGAAGCGCGCGGGAAACTGCGCCTGACGCGCTGCGCGCGCGATCGAGATGCGGCCCGATTCCATTGGCTCGCGCAGCGCCTCGAGCACGTCGCGGTCGAATTCCGGCAGCTCGTCCAAGAACAGCACGCCATGGTGGGCCAGAGATATTTCTCCCGGACGCGGCAGGTTCCCGCCGCCGACCAGTGCAGCGCTAGAGGCGCTGTGGTGCGGTGCGCGGAACGGGCGCGCGCCCCATTGGCGTGCTTCGAAGCCTGCGCTTGACACCGACTGCACGGCGGCCACTTCGAGCGCCTCGCCCTCGGATAGCGGCGGCAGGATGCCGGGAAAGCGCGCGGCGAGCATCGACTTGCCAGTCCCCGGCGGCCCGACCATGAGGATGCTGTGTCCGCCGGCAGCGGCCACTTCGAGCGCGCGCTTGACCTGCTGCTGGCCCTTCACCTCGTCGAAATCCGAATATCCGGGGGATGCCGCGCACGTCTTCGCGGCGTACGGCTCGAGGCGGGCTTCACCCGTGAGGTGAGCGACGACCTCGAGCAGGGTGCGGACCGGTAGCACGCGCGCGCCCTCAGCGAGCGATGCCTGCGGCGCGTTGTCCGCGGGCAGCACGAAGGCTCGTCCGGCGCCGCGCGCCTGGAGCGCCATGGCGAGCGCCCCGCGCACCGGGCGCAGTTCGCCGGTGAGCGACAGCTCGCCAGCGAATTCGTGGCCGGCCAGCGCCTCGGGCGCAAGCTGACCGCTCGCGGCAAGCACGCCGAGCGTGATCGGGAGGTCGAAGCGGCTGGAGTCCTTTGGCAGATCGGCAGGCGCGAGATTCACCGTGATGCGGCGCGCCGGGAATTCGAAGTGCGCGTGGTTCAGTGCCGCGCGCACGCGATCCTTCGCCTCGCGCACCTCGGCGTCGGGCAGGCCGACGATGTGAAACGCCGGCAGTCCCGGTCCGAGGTGCACCTCGACCGTGACCTCCGGGGCATCGATTCCGGCGAGCGCACGGCTCGCCACCACCGCCAGCGGCATGTTGCCTCCCGACGCGCAAAAGAGGCGTCCTGGAGGACAAACGCAGCCGGACGGTGCGCCGTTTACCGCGCCGACGGTCAGCCGCGTCGCGACTCGAGCTCGGTCACGCGGGCTTCGAGCGCCTCGAGCTTGGCTTGCGCCCGCTCCACGATCTTTTTCTGTACGTCGAAGTCCTCGCGGGCTACGAGGTCAAAGCGATCGAAGAAAGCCGAGAGCAGCGCCCGCAGGTTCTTTTCCATATCCTGCGCCGGGCCATCGCGCACTGCCTGGGCGATGCGCTTACCCAACTCGTCCAGCACGCTGTGATCGATCACTTTACCGAGCCCTTGAACAGGCTTGGAGCTTATCGCAGCTATTGGCGCACCGGTTTGACGCCAGCCATGGGCGCTCTGCACCAGGACAGTGCACAGGCCGCCTGTCCGCCGGTCGTACAGATGGTAAGCGCTTGAAAATAAATACCTAATAACCTGGCACGGCGGATGCTAACCCGAGAAGGGGTCTCCATTTTTCTTCCATTCACTTAGGGAGTGTCGATCATGCGTAAGAGTCTTCTCGCCCTTTCCACGGCTGCAGCGATAGGCGTGCCAGCGCTCGCGTCCGCGCAGCAAGCCGCAACCACGCCGCCTCCGTATACCTTTACCGGGAACGTATCGCTAGCCTCGGAGTACCTGTACCGCGGTATTGCGCAGACGCGCGGCAAGCCGGCGGTCCAAGGCGGGTTCGATTTTGCCCACTCGAGTGGCTTTTACCTCGGCACCTGGGGATCGAACATCAGCTGGATCAGCGACGGCGTACCCGGCGCCAGCGCAAGCATGGAGTGGGACGTGTACGGCGGCTACAAGGGGAGCTTCGCCAAAGACTTCGGCTACGACGTCGGTGCGCTGAGCTACATCTATCCCGGCACCGGATTCGGCAGCTTCGATCCCAACACGACCGAGATCTACGGCGCGTTGAGCTGGAAGTGGCTGACGGCGAAGTACTCGTACAGCGTGACGAAGCTGTTCGGATGGGTCAATCCCACCACGGGCGAAGATTCGAAGGGCAGCGGGTACTTCGATTTGACCGGCAACTACGACCTCGGGAGCGGCTTTGGGCTCGTAGGCCACGTCGGATATCAGGATGTTCGACACTATGGCGACGCGAGCTACACGGACTGGAAGATCGGCGCGACCAAGGATCTCGGTGTCGGAACGCTCGGCCTCTACTACTCCGACACGAACGCGAACGCCGACTGCGGCGGCGTATCCGCCCAGAACCCCTATTGCGTGAACAACTACGATCTTGGGAAGGGCCGCTTCCTGGTTACCTTCAGCAAGACTCTCTAGGGCACGGCGAGTCGTACCCAAGGCCAAGGAGCCAACATGAAATTCGTAACAGCCATCATCAAGCCGTTCAAGCTCGACGAGGTGCGTGAAGCCCTCTCGGCGATCGGCGTCCAGGGAGTCACCGTGACCGAGGTGAAAGGCTTCGGCAGGCAGAAAGGCCATACCGAGCTCTATCGCGGCGCGGAGTACGTGGTCGACTTCCTGCCCAAAGTGAAGGTCGAAGCCGCAATCAAGTCCGAGATGCTGGACCAAGTCGTCGAGGCAATCGAAAAGGCCGCCAACACCGGGAAGATCGGCGACGGAAAGATCTTCGTGTTCGACCTCGAAAAAGTCATTCGCATCCGCACCGGTGAAACCGATGCGGCGGCGCTCTAGGAGATCAAGATGAGAAAGCTCGTTTCAATCCTCTCGCTGCTGGCCGCGATCGGCGCATTCGCCGGTCAGGTCTCGGCCGAGGACATCAAGCCGGCGCCCGTATTGCTGGCCCAAGCGACGACGGCGCCCGCCCCAGCCGCGGCGACTCCGGCGCCCGCACCGGCACCCGCAGCGGCTCCGGCACCTGCGCCCAAGGAAGCCGTATCGGCGGACGCCGATCCCAGCATCAATCCCGGTGACACCGCTTGGATGCTCACCTCCATGGCCCTGGTGCTGATGATGACGATTCCCGGTCTGGGCCTGTTCTACGCCGGCATGGTGCGCAAGAAGAACGTGCTCGCCACGCTTGCGCAGAGCTTCGTCGTCACCTGCCTCGTCACGGTGCTGTGGTACATGATCGGCTACACGATCGCCTTCACCAACGGGGGTTCGTTCGTCGGCGACCTGTCACGCCTGTTCCTGCAGGGCATGGAGAAAACCACGGTGAGCGGCCTGTCGGGTGCCGTGCCGGAGTCGGTCTTCATGAGCTTCCAGATGACCTTCGCGATCATCACCCCAGCGCTGATCGCTGGCGCATTCGCCGACCGGATGAAGTTCTCCGCGGTGGTGTGGTTCATGGGGATGTGGCTGATCTTCGTGTACTCGCCGATCGCGCATTGGGTGTGGGCGCCGACCGGCTGGCTTGCCAAGATGGGCGCTCTGGACTTCGCGGGCGGCACCGTCGTGCACATCAATGCCGGCGTAGCGGGTCTTGTGTGCGCGCTCGTGCTGGGCAAGCGCATCGGCTACCGCAAGGAGCCGATGGCGCCGCACAACCTGGTGCTCACGATGATCGGTGCCTCGCTCCTTTGGGTGGGCTGGTTCGGCTTCAACGCCGGATCGGCGGTCAGCGCCGGAGGACGCGCCGGAATGGCCATGGCCGTCACGCAGATTGCCACCGCCACCGCGGCGCTCGCCTGGATGTTCGCGGAGTGGATGGCCAAGGGCAAGCCCAGCCTGCTCGGCATGTGCTCGGGCGCAGTAGCGGGCCTGGTCGCCATTACCCCGGCCTCGGGCTTCGTCGGGCCGACAGGTGCCTTCATCATCGGCATCGCCGGGGGCGTGATCTGCTTCTGGACCGCGACCTATATGAAGAACATG
>Ga0187774_10000344_pt1 | contig 15806 bp, 7 predicted proteins | sample 0216_BV02_MP05_2_FD_133152 | JGI IMG/M metagenome (GOLD analysis project Ga0187774, IMG submission 133152) | Tropical peat soil microbial communities from peatlands in Department of Meta, Colombia - 0216_BV02_MP05_20_MG | ecosystem: Environmental > Terrestrial > Soil > Wetlands > Peat | place... | reverse complement strand
TTGCTGCACGGCATCCATCGCCAAAGTGCGAATGGTGTTGACGCACAGTTCGTCCATTTTGTTATTCATCGTATCTAAACCTAGTGTTCAAGCCCTAAACCCTGCAAAACCTCTGCAATAACAGCACCATTGCGCCCGTTGAACAAAACCTGCTGGCGGCCTTTTCACCGCCCTTAGAGACTGCGCAGTAAAGATCAATACGGCCAGACCCAGTTGGCAATCTCTGCCCGGTCGGTGCCTTGCTCATGCGCGTAATTCATATTGTCGATGATGGCGTTCTTCATCTCCTCCTTTAAGTGCGCGGCCTTGGTGCGCAGCTTCGGCACCCGATCGATCACGTCGATGACCAAATGAAAGCGCGAGGTTTCGTTGAGCATCGCCAGCTCGAGCGGAGTATTGATATTGCCTTTCTCCTTGTAGCCGCGCACGTGCATGTTCTCGTGACCTTTGAATCGGTATGAAAGCTTGTGAATGAGCCAGGGATAACCGTGGAAGTTGACGATGATCGGCTTGTCCGTGGTGAACAGGCTGTCGAACTCGCGCTCCGTTGAGCCGTGGGGATGCTCGGTGGCTGGCTGCAGTTTGAACAGGTCTACTACATTAACGAAGCGCAATTTCAGATCCGGTACTCGCTCGCGCAGGATCGAGGCCGCGGCCAACGCCTCCTGGGTGGCGACATCGCCACAGGAGGCTAGAACCACATCCGGCTCCTCGTCCGCATCGGTACTCGCGCGCGCCCAGATGCCAATTCCCCTTGCGCAATGCACTTGCGCTTCATCGATGGAAGTGAACTGCAGGTGTTTCTGTTTATCGGCGACGATGACGTTGATATAGTCAGTCGACCGCATACAATGGTCCGCGACCGCCAGTAAGGTGTTGGCGTCGGGCGGCAAATAGATGCGCGTCACACTGGCACTCTTGTTGGTGACCAGATCGATGAAGCCCGGGTCCTGATGGGAGAAGCCGTTGTGGTCCTGCCGCCAGACCGTGGACGACAGCAGAATATTCTCCGAAGCGACCGAAGCGCGCCAGGGCACATGATTTTTGCAGATGTCCAGCCACTTGGCATGCTGGTTGAACATGGAATCGATAACATGCGCAAAGGCTTCATAGGTGTGAAAAAAACCATGCCTGCCCGTGAGCAGATAGCCTTCCAGCCAGCCGATCAAAGTATGCTCGGAGAGCATTTCCATGACGCGTCCATCGACCGAGAGTTCGCCCCCGTCGGCATCCTCGGGCAACATGTCCGCCAGCCAGGTCTTTTTGCTCACTTGATAAATTGCCTGTAGCCGATTAGAGGCAGTTTCATCCGGGCCGAAGACGCGGAAATTGCTCATGTTGTTTTTCATCACATCGCGCAGATACTCGCCCAGCGGCTTGGTATTCTCATGCAACACCTTGCCCGCCTTTTCCACTTTCACGGCATAGTTGCGAACATCAGGCAGCTTGAGCTCCTTGCGCAGCAGCCCGCCGTTAGCGTGCGGGTTAGCGCTCATGCGCCGATTTCCTTTGGGCGCGAGCGCCTTGAGTTCTGGATTAAGCCTCCCGCTCGCATCGAACAATTCGTTCGGTTTGTAGCTGCGCATCCAATCTTCCAGAAGTTTGAGGTTAGCCGGATTGTCGCGCACATCTGAAAAAGGCACCTGATGCGAACGCCAGGAGCCTTCCACCTTGTGTCCTTTGATCTCTTTCGGTCCAGTCCAACCTTTAGGGGAACGCAGTACGATCATCGGCCAGCGGGGACGAAATGCTTTTTTCGATTCCCTCGCCTTTTTCTGCTGCGCACGGATCTCGCCAATTGTTTCTTCCAACGTCGCGGCCATTTTTTGGTGCATGATGGCCGGGTCGCTCCCTTCCACAAAATAAGGCTTATAGCCGTAGCCAATAAACAGTGCTTCCAGCTCTTCATGGCTGATGCGCGAAAGGACCGTCGGGTTGGCGATTTTGTAGCCGTTCAGGTTGAGTATGGGCAGCACCACGCCGTCGCGCACCGGGTTGATGAACTTGTTGGAATGCCAAGCCGTCGCGAGCGGGCCGGTCTCCGCTTCGCCATCTCCGACCACGCAGGCAACAATAAGATCGGGGTTATCGAGCGCCATGCCGTAGGCGTGGGAGAGACTGTAGCCGAGCTCCCCGCCCTCGTGGATCGAACCGGGTGTTTCCGGAGTCACATGGCTCCCTATATGGCCGGGGAAAGAAAACTGCTTGAAGAACTTTTGCATCCCTTCCGCATCCTCGCTTTTGTCGGGATAAATCTCGGAGTAGGTGCCTTCGAGATACGCAGGTCCAAGCACTCCTGGCGCGCCGTGGCCGGGCCCGGCTACGAAAATCACGTCGAGGTCGTGTTTGATGATCATCCGGTTGAGATGCACCCAAATGAATGAAAGCGCCGGGCTTGCACCCCAGTGTCCGAGCAGCCGGTGTTTCACATCTTCCGTCTTCAATGGCTCCTTCAACAGCGGATTGTCCTTGAGATAGATCATCCCTACCGAAAGGTAGTTACAGGCTCGCCAGTACGCGTTCATCAATTCCAGCTCTTTATTGGATAACGGATTTTCCATAGCAACCTCCGATGGTTTTCTCGATTGACTTCGAGTCGCAGGGCGCGCGATCTCAGACCCCCGCTGAATATCGTTCCTTGGCAGTGCTATATCGGCCTAAAGCGGTTGCGCTACCGCATTTGGCCCGATGGTAAAAAGCCCGACCGGTTTTAACCAAACTTGTCGCTTTCACACCGTGACTCCTGTCATTGCCTTGGTGAGGAGCGCTTGCGCTTCCTGTTGAATGCGCCGCAGATGCTCAATTCCGCGAAAGCTTTCCGCGTAAAGCTTGTAGACCGCTTCGGTGCCGGACGGTCGCGCCGCGAACCAGCCGTGCGAAGTGATCACCTTGAGTCCGCCGATCGCCGCGCCATTGCCCGGTGCAGTCGTGAGCGTCGATTGAATTGGATCGCCAGCAAGCTCGTTCGCGTGGACATCTCCCGGCGAGAGCTTCAAAAGAACGGCCTTTTGTTCCGCAGTAACCGGCGCATCGATGCGTTCATAAGCAGGAGCCCCGAGTTCAGCAGTGAGTTCGCCATAAATTTCCGACGGATCGCGGCCGCTGCGGGCCATGATTTCTGCGGCGAGGAGATCCATGATGATACCGTCCTTGTCGGTAGTCCAAACCGTTCCCTCGCGCCTTAGAAACGAAGCCCCGGCGCTTTCCTCGCCGCCAAAACCCAGCGACCCATTGAGCAACCCGGGCACAAACCATTTGAATCCCACCGGCACCTCGACCAGAGTACGACCGACTTTGGCGGCCACACGGTCGATGATGCTGCTGCTTACCACGGTCTTGCCTACCGCTGTGTCGGCGCGCCACTGAGGACGGTGGGTAAAGAGGTAAAAAATCGCAACTGCCAGAAAATGATTGGGATTCATCAGGCCTGCGCTGCGGGTAACAATGCCGTGGCGGTCGCTGTCGGTGTCGTTGCCAAAGGCGATGTCAAAACGTTCCTTGAGCGCGATCAACTTCGCCATGGCGTGTGGAGACGAACAGTCCATGCGAATCTTGCCGTCCCAGTCCAAGGACATGAAGCGGAAGGTCGGATCCACCGTTTTGTTCACAACCTCCATCTCAATACCATAACGGTCGCCGATTGGCCCCCAGTACCCCACATTCGCTCCTCCAAGTGGGTCGACACCGATTTTAAGCTTGGCGCCCCGGATTGTTTCCATATCCACAACTGAAGAAAGGTCGCTGACGTACGATCCGACATAGTCGTATCGCCGAGTCGTAGCCGCGCGCAGAGCTTTTTCATAGGCGATTCGGGACAGGTTTTTAAGATTGCCCTCGAGGTACTGGTTCGCCTTATCTTCGATCCAACGGGTTACATCGGTGTCGGCGGGTCCGCCGTGCGGCGGGTTGTATTTGAATCCGCCGTCCTCCGGCGGATTGTGCGAGGGCGTGATCACTATGCCATCCGCCAAATCCCCGGTTCGGCCGCGATTGTATTTAAGAATGGCATGAGAGACGGCGGGAGTGGGCGTATAGCCATTATCACGATCAATCATCGTCGGAATCCTGTTTGCCGCCAGTACTTCCAAAGCGGTAGTGAATGCCGGTTCCGACAGTGCATGAGTATCTTTTCCAATATAGAGCGGCCCGGTGATGCCCTGACCGTTGCGGTAGTCGCAGATCGCCTGGCTTATCGCCAGCACGTGCGCCTCATTAAACGTGCCACGGAGCGACGATCCCCTGTGACCGCTGGTGCCGAAACTCACCTGCTGCGCGCTATCGGTGATGCTGGGCTTGCGCGCAAAGTATTCTCTTTGAAGCTTATCGATATCGACGAGAAGTTCCTTCGGAGCTGGCTTACCGGCAAGAGGATGGACGGCCATTGCATTACCTCTCTATTAAAACGCCTTCAGCGGCGGGCTGCAGGGCCAGCACGAGAAAGACCATAGAGCGCGGCTGCACGACGTAGGTCGACTGTTCCACTACCGGCGCCTTGTCCCAAGGCTGGAAGTCATTCGGCGATGCAAGCGCGGTGTCGAGGCAACGCCGCCATTTTTCCCCATTTTCCGCGGGCACCGGAGGCAATTCGAAAGTTAGCGGTTCCCAATACGCGTTGAGCATGCCGTGAACGAGAAAACGCGCGCGCAGACTGCGGAATGTGAACGCCAAGGCATGCGAATGCTCGCCCCAGTCGGGACGATTGAGCGCCACCCCGTGCCACTCTATCATTGCCCGGTGCAGGAGTTCCTCGAGGCTTATTTTCCCTTCTTCGGCCACCACATCCCGCCGCTGGCGAAATGCAGTAAGCTCCTTCACAAACCGGTGGATGTCTGCATGCCGTTGCAGCAAGGTCCAGTCAAACCAGCTAATGTCGCTATCCTGGCAATAAGCATTGTTGTTGCCCCGTTGCGTGCGGCGCACCTCGTCGCCCATAAGCAACATCGGAGTACCGGCAGAAAGCAATCCCAGTGTAAGGAAATTCTTTACCTGGCGATTGCGCAGCGCCTCGATTTCCGGATCGTCTGTCGGTCCTTCCGTTCCGCAGTTCCAGCTCATATTGTCATCAGAACCGTCACGATTGTTTTCGCCATTGGCCTCGTTGTGCTTCTGGCTGTAAGAGACTAGATCATTGAGTGTGAAACCATCATGACAGGTCACGAAATTGATGCTGTGCTCGGCCTCCCGTTCCTTGTGCTTGTAAATATCCGGACTGCCCATGAGCCGGAGAGCCAGGGGGGCTACCGAGCCGCTGTCGCCCTTCAAGAATCGGCGTACGTCGTCGCGAAATCGGCCGTTCCACTCCTGCCACGCATCGCCGATGAAGCTTCCAACTTGATAGAGTCCCGCGGCATCCCAGGCCTCAGCAATAAGCTTGCTGCCTGCCAACAATGGATCCGATTCGATATCCCAGAGGACCGGAGGGTTAGGCAGCGGATTGCCGGCCTCGTCACGCGACAGGATCGATGCAAGATCAAAACGGAACCCGTCTACGTGCATCTGGCTCACCCAATAACGCAAGCTATCCTGGATCAGGCGGCGCACAATTGGTTGGTTCGCGTTCAGCGTATTGCCACACCCGGTGTAGTCGGCGTAACGCGATTTGTCCTTTTCGAGGATGTAATAGAAATCGTTGGCCAGGCCGCGATAGGACAAAGTCGGCCCGTTCCGGCCGCCTTCGGTAGTGTGATTGAAGACCACGTCGAGGATGACTTCGATTCCTGCGCGGTGGAGTGCCTTGACCATGTCGCGAAATTCATCGAGCACCGCAAGGGGTTCTTTTCGCGAACTGTACGCGTGGTGCGGAGCGAAAAAAGAAACCGGTTGGTAACCCCAGTAGTTTACGCGGCCTTCCGGTGCATCCTGCGGATCGAACTGAAAAACCGGCAGCAGCTCGACCGCGGTGACTCCCAGATCCTTGAGGTAAGGAATTTTCTCGACTAATCCGGCGTATGTCCCTCTCTTTGCGGACGCGATGCCTGAGCTGGGATGCCGGGTAAAGCCCCCGACATGCATTTCGTAAATCACAGTCTCCGCGAATGGCCGCTTGAGCGGTTGATCGTCTTCCCAATCGTAGCGTCCGGTATCGGCGACAACGCTTTTCATCGCTGTCGCGGTGTTGTCGCCGGGCTGCCTTGCTGCCACGCGACTGTAGTTTTCGGGAACCGCTATGGCTAAACCATACGGGTCAATAAGAATCTTCGTGCCATCAAACCGAAAGCCGCGTTCCGGAAGGAACGGCCCATGGGCTCGGTAGGCATAAATTTGCCCCGGTCTGATACCTTGGACAAAGACATGCCAGTAATGATAGGTGCGGTTTCGGTTAGGAACGAGCGCGATGATCGTCGACGGCCTTGCCGCATTTGCGTCATCGAATAGCAACAGCTCAACCAGATTCGCGTTCTTTGAAAAGACGCTGAAGTTGACGCCGCCGTCACAGACAGTGGCGCCGATGGGAGCGCTTGAACCTTTTTTGAGGGTACCGGTTTTCATCTTTATTGTTCCTGTATTGTCACTGAGCTTAGCTCAATGGTATGAACACAATATTTCATACCGGAAACGCAATTCATGAGCCGCAATCGAAAGCGCTACGCCCTATAACTTCACTTTTACCGGATGCACGCTCCAGATATCCTCGCAATATTCCTCAATAGCGCGGTCGGATGAAAACTTGCCGCTACGCGCGGTGTTGAGGATCGACATGCGTGTCCAGTCTTCCACTTTCTGCCAGCACGAACTAACCTTTTCCTGGCAGGCAACATAGGCTGCATAATCGGCCAGCACCAGAAACGGATCCGACTGGGTCAGGTTCTCAACCAGCGGGCGGAACACTTCGGTATCGCCGCGCGAAAAGTGGCCGCTCCCGACGAGCTCCAGCACTGCGTGCAGTTCGGCATTCTTTTCAACATAGTCGCCCGGTCGGTAGCCCTCGCGCTTGACGCGCTCCACCTCATCAGCCGTGAGTCCGAACAGGAAGAAATTGTCCGCACCCGCTTCTTCACGTATCTCAACATTGGCGCCGTCAAGTGTTCCGATGGTGAGCGCACCGTTGAGCATGAACTTCATGTTGCCCGTTCCTGAGGCTTCTTTTCCGGCAGTCGAGATCTGCTCGGATAAATCGGCAGCCGGATAAATGATGTGCGCGCTCTGCACATTGAAATTGGGCACAAAGGCGACTTTGATGCTCTTATTCACTCGTGGATCGGCATTGATGGTCTCGGCAACGGCATTGATAAGCTTGATGATGCGCTTGGCCATGAAATAGCCAGGTGCCGCCTTGCCGCCGAAGATGAAGGCGCGCGGAGGAATTTTTAGCGCCGGGTTTTCCTTGAGCCTGCGGTAAAGCGTGATGATATGCAGCACATTCAGATGCTGGCGTTTGTATTCGTGGATGCGTTTCACCTGGATGTCGAACATCCAGCTTGGGTCAAGATCAATTCCGGTATGCGAAAAAATGTATGCAGCGAGGCGTTGTTTGTTTGATTGCTTGATTGCGCGCCACTCACGCCGAAACGGCGCATTATCTGCGTAGGACTCCAGCTTGTGCAGTGTTCCCAACTCCATTAGCCATTTATTGCCCAGCTTGCGATCGAGCAGCTCGCGCAGTCCCGGATTCGCGAGCGCAAGGAAGCGGCGCGGCGTGACGCCGTTGGTCTTGTTGCTGAAGCGCTCCGGCCACAGTTCATAGAAATCTTTGAGCACGCTGGATTTGAGCAAATCAGAGTGCAGCGCGGCAACGCCGTTGATCGCGTGGCTTCCAACAGTGGCGAGATGCGCCATGCGCACCTGCTTATCGCCTTCTTCGCCAATCAGAGACATTCTCGCCACGCGCGCCTCGTCACCGGGGAAACGCGCGCGTACTTCATCGAGGAAACGCCGATTGATCTCGTAAATAATCTCGAGGTGCCGGGGGAGAAATTCGCGGAGCATTGCCAGCGGCCAGGTTTCCAGCGCCTCGGGCAACAGCGTATGGTTGGTGTAGCCAAAAGTCTCCAAGGTGATATCCCAGGCCACGTCCCATTCAAGCCCCCGCTCGTCCACCAACAGGCGCATCAGTTCAGCCACGCCAATAGATGGATGCGTGTCATTGAGCTGCACGGCAAAGCGTTTTGCAAATTTCTCCACCGGCAACCCGGCGAGGTCGGTTATGTTCAGCAAATCCTGTAGCGAACAGGAAACGAAGAAATACTGCTGACCCAGCCGCAGCCGCTTGCCGATCTCGGGCTCATCGTTGGGATAAAGCACTTTGGTCACAGTCTCTGAGGCAACCTTCGCCGCCACGGCCTGGTAATAATCACCAACATTGAAAGCCTGGAAATCGAATGACTCGACTGCCTCGGCGCTCCACAGCCGCAAAGTGTTGCAGGTGTTGACTCCATAACCTTGGATCGGAGTATCGTAGGCGATTCCCTTCACGACGCGATGCGGCACCCAGCGCACGCGATAACGGCCTGCTTCATCACGGTAAGCTTCGGTGTGGCCACCCCAATTGACGTAATAAGAAACTTCGGGTTTGGCGATCTCCCAAGGGTTCCCGTACCTCAGCCATTTGTCGGTGGTCTCGGTTTGCCAGCCATCATGAATTTCCTGATCAAAAATACCAAACTCGTAGCGGATTCCATAGCCAACCGCCGGGCGCTCCAAGGTTGCGAGCGAATCGAGATAACAGGCGGCGAGCCTCCCCAGGCCGCCATTGCCGAGCCCCGGTTCCTCCTCACACGCAAGTATCCGATCGAGGTCCTTACCCAGTTCGGCCAGTGCGGTGCGTGCCTCCTTTTCGATGCCGAGGTTCAATAGATTGTTGCCCAAATGCGGACCCATCAGGAATTCTGCAGACAGATAACAGACCACCTTACTCGGCAGATCGAAATAAGTCTGGGTGGTAATCATCCAACGGTGCTGCATGCGGTCGCGCACCGCAAGTGCCAGAGCGCAGTAATAATCGCGCTGGCCCACGATTGATGGCAGCCGCCCGAGAGAATAACTTAGGTGATCGGACACCGCCTTTTTCAAGGCGGCAGCGCGCATGCTGGTGCGCACATCCATATCCGCCCTTGTCGTGGCGACGCGGCGCGCGGCTTTTTGTGAGGGTTTGGGTGAAGTTTTGACGCGCATTATTGACAGTCGTTTTTCTCAAAATTACGACATTGAAAAGTGTACCTCGTTCAAAGGAAAGCTTATATCAAAATTCCTTCATTCCCAAAACCCCGGTTTGACCAAGATCAATGAAAGGGTTTTTCTACAAGAATTAGCGGATTAGAAAATATTACCAGGGTACGTTTTCCGTGACAGTTGCCAGTTTCTTTTCCTGAAATTCAGGTTCGAGAAAACGGAATTTGAATCGATGCTTAAATGCCTGAGGATCCACCCAAGCCCTGAGGGTCGGGAATGCGGGCCAACGCCAGGTCCTGCGGTAAAATGTAAAGTTTTTCAAGCATGCGATCAAGTAGATCCAGCTCCTGGCGTAGCGCAGCATTACGATGTTCCGGCAAGGCACGCACAAGGTTTTCGATCATTGCGCGCAAGCGCCGGGCAATTTGCATTTGCTCTGCGCCAAAATGACGAATTTCGCAGAAAGCGAGATGCACAAAATCTTCCCAGTTCGGAGTCCGAAACATTACGCGCAATTGCCCGGCACGGTCCAGTATTTCCTCGATGCGCAAACGCCGGGTGCCTACTTTTCGCAGCAGACGGTGGATCTGGTCCAGGGCGAGCACTGCGGTTGTCGGATCATTGATTGCTTTCGACAAGGCCTTGAGTGCAATATCGATGAGGATGCGAAACGCAAACATCGGGTCCTGTTCTATGGTGCGTTCCGGCCCGAATGCGACTAATCCCCGCAATTTGCGGTCGTCGCTCGCGCTGGCGCCACCGTACAAATGGAAGAGCGGTTCGTCCATCGCGACGAAATCTCCCACATGGGGCACAAACTCGATTACCCCATTCAATTTGCCTGCTTCGGCGACCAGTGCATGCAAATTCACAGCGATAACGATAGCCGACTTGCCCTGATGAAGGACAGATCGCTCGGGGACACTCAATTTCTCGCGCAAACCACTGGGATTATCCGGGCCGGTGACCACGTGGGGATAAACGCTCTCGATTACCGCAAGGCCCTGTTCTCCCACACGCGCCACGATGCTGACCGGACGCAGCATTCTCGCGGCGTAATCGATTAGATAAAGGAAAGCCACTATTGAGATCAGTCCGAAGAGCGCTGCAAGGAATGTGACAAACTCATGAACTGTCGCATCCATCCGGTCTAAATCCCTGAGGGCGAAGAGAAGGGTAAAAACGAACACGCCGACGATGTATCTAACGGTGTTGTCTCGCAAGAAGGTGGTCGCAATGACCCGTGGCGTATACTGCCCGCTTGCGACCTGAATAGCTATAAGCAGAGAACCAAATGTGAACACAATGAACGAGAGCGTTAGCGTGATTATCGTTTGGAGCATCGCCTGGGCCCCCGCGACATGCAAACCCAGGAAATGCAATGAGAGCCAATGGTCGAGCGCGTGGGCTACGCGCGTCATTATCTGCTCAAGCACGATGGAGATGAGCGGAACAATCCAAAGCGCGGACCGGATATAGCTATTAAAGCGGTACCAATTGCTCCAGGTCATTTAATTTTCTCTTCCATTTGTCCCGTGAGAATGCAACGTGCGCCAAGAAAATACCGGCTTGCAAATGCGCTTCTCGCTGACAAAGGTTACGACCGGGTTCCCTTTTCATGCTCAAGCCCCTCCTGCACCCAGGCTACGAGCAAGGTGTAGCCCACGGCGAGTACCACCGGACCCACAAAAATGCCGACCAGGCCGAAGGCAATCAGACCGCCGATCACGCCGGCGAAAATGAGGAGCAGCGGCAGATTAGCGCCCATTTTGATGAGAAGCGGGCGCAATACATGGTCGATACCACTGAGCAGGATCGCCCACACCACGAGCGCTGTTCCCCAACCCGTATCACCTTTCCAGTAAAGCCAGGCGATCGCGCACAACAGCACCGGTACCGCGCCGATCTGCGCCACTCCGAGAATGAACATGATGGCTGTGAGAATTGCCGCAAACGGCACGCCCGCAACAAAGAGACCGATCCCTCCGAGCCCGGCCTGAATAATCGAAGCGAGGATCACTCCCAGTGCAACGCCGCGAATCGCTTGCGCAGCAAGTCGGATAGCGAGCTCTCCCCTCTCCCCGGCGAGCCGATATCCGAAACGACGCACTCCGGCAGCAGCCACTTCCCCGCGCGCGTACAGAATCGCGGAGATAATTACCGTGAGCAGGAACTGGCCGGTCATTACTCCGAAGCTCCCTACTTCTTTTACGAACCAGTGAGCGAGATCTTTCGCATACGGCGCGATTTTCCGTGCAAGCTCTTCTGGTGCAGATGTGGCAAGATCATGCCAGCTGGTCGCAACCTTCTCCCCGACAAATGGCAGCTTGTACAACCAGTCGGGTGGTAGCGGCAAGTTCACCGTCCCAAGCGAATGTGACCAGCCGGCTATGGTATCCGCGTTGGCCGCGATGGTGCCAATCGCAAGCGATAAGGGAACAACAAAAATAAGCAGCAGCACGCCTGTCATCACCAAAACAGCGAGCCAGCGCCTTTGCCACAGTCGCTCCTGTGCGCGCAGCATGAGTGGCCAGGTCGCCACTACGATCATCGTTGCCCAGATAGACGCAAAAAGAAATGGTCGCACGATCCACAGCGATGCGGCTATGAGGCCAAGGATAAAAATCACCGCCAACGTTGTACGAGCAAGATCAAGAGAAGTATTTGCCATGATCAGTCATTCAATTCCAAATGTTAGAAAGGTATTGCTCTTTTAGTGTCTATAAATAACCGGCTAAACAACTTATTTTGGCGTGCATATACTGCAAGACTTCAGAGCACGAAATGCGACGGCCAGGTCACCGGGACTGCTCGTAACACATTCCCTCCAGAAAGTGCAACGACCGATCATTTCAATAGTTCAACACAAAGACTCCTTCCGCGTTACCGTTGTCCGGCGCTCAGCTGTTCTTCTTCAATCCGATCTGGCGCTTTGCGATGTAAGGCGTACTCGGCGTACTGCTGAATGAGTTTGGCCACTACGCCGGTCCAGCCGGTCTGATGGCTCGCGCCGAGTCCGGCACCGGTCTCGCCATGAAAGTATTCGTGGAACAGAATCAAGTCGCGCCAATGCGGATCAGTCTGGAATTTTTCTCGGTTTCCATTAACTGGCCGACGCCCGGTCTCGTCTTTAAGGAAAATTTTGATAAGCCGGAGTGAGAGTTCGGTTGTCACGTCCCAAAGCGTCTCCCGGTTCCCGGATCCGCTGGGGCATGAAACCTTGAAATCATCGCCCAGAAAATAATGATGCTTTTGCAGGGCCTCGATTAGCAAAAAGTTCATCGGAAACCACACCGGTCCGCGCCAATTGGAGTTTCCGCCAAACAGTCCGCTGGTCGATTCACCCGGTTCATAATCCAGTTTGAACTCATGATCATCCAGATTCAGGATAAAGGGATGCTCGGCATGGCGCTTCGATACCGAACGCACTCCGTGCGGGCTAAGCAGTTCGTCCTCGCTCAGCACATGCTCGAGAATGCGCCGCAGTTTATGCGAATCAACCAGGGCCAAACGTCTTCGCTCCTTGATCCCTCGATGGTTCATGTCCGCCAGGCCCTGGAGCAGCTCCGGGCGGTACATCGTAAACCATCTTATCCGCGTACTGAACTCGGGAAAAAAATTCACTGTCTCGGTGTCGCCGATCGCAATCGCAAAAACCGGAATCAAACCAACGACGGTGTGTGCCTTGATCGGTAAACAACGCCCGTCCGGAAGCTTGAGTACGTCGAAGTAGAAACCGTCCTGCTCGTCCCACAAGCCATTTTTCATGTCGCCGATTTGATTCAATGCCGCGCCAATGTAGACGAAATGCTCAAAGAACTTGGTGGCAATTTCTTCGTAAACGGCATCTTCTCTGGCAAGTTCGAGCGCGATAGCAAGCAGGTTCAGGCAGTACATCGCCATCCAACTGGTGCCGTCGGCCTGCTCAAGATGTCCGCCCGAAGGCAATCCAGATGTCCGGTCGAATACGCCGATATTGTCCAGGCCGAGAAAACCTCCTTCGAATATGTTGTTTCCCTCCGAATCCTTGCGGTTAACCCACCAGGTGAAATTGAGCAGCAGCTTCTGGAATACCCGCTCCAGGAATGCGCGATCCCTGCGGCCGTACATTTTTTCCTCGATCTGGTAGATACGAATCGCCGCCCAAGCGTGCACCGGAGGATTGACATTGCCGAACTCCCATTCGTAGGCAGGTATCTGCCCATTGGGATGCATGTACCACTCCCGGGTAAGCAGTAGCAATTGTTGCTTGGCGAAATCCGGATCAATCAAAGCGTACGCGATGCAATGGAACGCCATGTCCCAGGCGGCGAACCAAGGGTATTCCCACTTGTCGGGCATTGACAGGATGTCGCCCGAAGCAAAATGCCACCATTCGTGGTTGCGCCCAAGCTTGCGCTCCGCGGGCGGGGACGGACCCGCGGGATCGCCTTCCAGCCATTGATGCACGAAATACCGGTAGTACTGTTTGTTCCAGAGCATGCCGGCGAAAGCCTGCCGTTGGACGTTGCGCAGATCCTCAGGCAGTGCGAAAGGCGTTACCCGCTTGTAAAAAGCGTCTGCCTCTTTCTTGCGCAGCTCGAATGTGGAATCGAAATCCTTAACCAGTGGCAAGCGCAAATCGCCTGAATTACACAGCCGCAATTTGATGACGGCAGTCCCGCCCGCGTTAATTTCGCGAACAAAATGAATCGCAGCTTTAGTACCGATATTCGCGGGGTTCACCGCATCCCGGCGGCCTTTTACAACGAAATCATTGATACCATCTTTCACGAATCGGCTTGAATTGGCGACTCCGTGAAGCCGCTCCAGGTTCGATTCGTTTTCAGTGAACAGCGATTCGCCCGGCGACTCGCAATATAGCCAGAACGGCTCCATTTCCCGATGCGCAGCCTTGAGCACCAGCTGTTGCCCATCAGACCGGTAAATATCGATCTTCGGCTTCGTATTATCGGGAAACCATGACCAATCGTTCATAAACCACAATGTCGGCAGCACGTGCAGGGTCGCGGTTTCCGGGCCGCGGTTCGCTGCGCTGACCCGGATGAGAACGTCATCCGGCGCCGCCTTTGCGTATTCCACAAAAATATCGAAGTAGCGGTCATCGTCAAAGATCGCGGTGTCAAGCAGTTCGTACTCCGGGTCCTGCCGGCCGCGCTGCCGGTTCTTTTCGACGAGTTCTGCGTAAGGGAATGCGCGCTGCGGATATTTGTAGAGAAACTTCATGTACGCGTGACTGGGCAGATTATCGAGGTAAAAGTAGTACTCCTTGACATCCTCACCGTGATTGCCCTGTTTACCCGTCACGCCAAACATGCGCTCCTTGAGAATCGGATCGACCCCATTCCAAAACGCGAACGCAAAGCACAGCTGTTGCCGATCATCGGAGATACCGGCGATCCCGTCTTCGCCCCAGCGATAAGCACGCGAGCGAGCGTGGTCGTGAGGAAAGTATTCCCAGGGGGTCCCGCTAGAGCTGTAGTCTTCTCGTACCGTGCCCCACTGGCGCTCGCTCACATATGGGCCCCAGCGGCGCCACCGCTCCTTGCCGGAGCGCGCTGCTTCCAGTCGTTTCTCTTCTTCGGTCATTGGAAATTACCACTCGCCCCGCTCACGCGGAACCGGACAATTTAATTGCTGCCTACCACAGGTTGCGGCGCGAGCATGTCGGCTTGGTTGACCCAGCCGCCCCCGGTCGACTTGAAAATACCAACCAGGGACGCGAACAGCTGAGCGCGGGTGGCGGCCAGGCCGAGCTCAGCCGGAAACAGTTGTTGCTCCGCCTGCAGCACGGTGGAATAAGGCACGTAGCCCGCGTCGTACTGCAAGCGCGAAAGCCGTGAGTATTCTCTCAGTGCTTGCACCAGCTTTTCCTGCGCGGCCACTTGCTCGCCTAACTTTTGACGAGCGACCAAAGCGCTCTCGACATCGGCAAACGCGCTCTGGATCGACAGCTGATAAGATTCCAACGCCGCTCTCTGCGCCGCAGTTGCCTGCGCGACTTGCCCGGAGATGGACCCGCCGGTGAAGATCGGACCGATAATGGAGCCACTGAAGCTCCACACCCGCGATTGAGCGTTAAACAGCTTATCGAAGTCCGCGCTTGCCCCGCCGAAAAGGCCAGTCAGAGAAATCGTTGGAAAATACAGCGCCCTGGCAGCACCGATCTGCGCGTTTGCCGCGATAAGCTGCTGCTCGGCCTGCTGCAAGTCGGGGCGCTGTTCAAGTAATTGCGAAGGCAGCCCGGCAGGCACTTCGGGTAGCGTCATGGTCGAGAACGATTCGCCGCGAGGTATTGGACCCGGATTCTTGCCAAGCAATACTGAGATTGAGTTCTCGAGTACCGCGATCTCCTGCTCGATGAGCGGTATCTGTGCGGCAGCGGTTTGATACTGCGAATCCGCCTGCGAGACATTCATCTGCGATACCTGCCCATACTTAAATTGCAGCTCGAAGAGCTTGAGTGATTCCAGGTAGGCGCCAGCGGTGCGCTTGGAAATCTCAAGCTGCTCATCGAGGCCGCGCAACTGGATATAACTATTCGCCACATTTGAAACAAGACTTAGAATAACGCCGCGGCGGGCAGCATCGGTCACGAGCAAATTCGCCCGCGCAGACTCTGTTTGCCTGCGAATGCGGCCCCACAGGTCAATCTCCCAGCTCGCTGTGGCAAGCGCGGTTACATTTGAAAACGGGTT
>Ga0187774_10000343_pt1 | contig 15826 bp, 14 predicted proteins | sample 0216_BV02_MP05_2_FD_133152 | JGI IMG/M metagenome (GOLD analysis project Ga0187774, IMG submission 133152) | Tropical peat soil microbial communities from peatlands in Department of Meta, Colombia - 0216_BV02_MP05_20_MG | ecosystem: Environmental > Terrestrial > Soil > Wetlands > Peat | place... | reverse complement strand
TTACCACGCGCCCGTGCAGCAGATGCTCTTCGATAATCTCATCGACATCGTGTTCGTCCACGTAGGTGTACCAAATGCCGTCCGGGTACACCACCAGCACCGGGCCCTCGTCGCAACGGTCCATACATCCCGCCGAGTTGATGCGGATCTTGCCTTTGCCGCTGAGATTAAGCGCCTTTATCTTGTCCTTCGCATAGCCGCGCATCTCGCGGGAATGATGGTTATTGCAGCACGTCTCACCCGGCTCACGCTGATTGCAGCAGAAAAACACATGCTTACGATAATGGCTCACGGGCACCGACCAGCGAACACAGTTCGATTCATTATACTCGATGCCGGATATGCCTACCGAGCATGCTAACAAAAGCACCGAGATATGCGAGTGCGGCAAACGGCCAAAGCTCAGCGACGATGCGCGCCAAGCCGGTGAAATTGAGCAAATGCCCGTAGTGCCAACTAAACAGCGTCAACGCCGATTGTGCGTCGTTCGAGCCCAGGTACGGGATGACAATGCCGACGGCAAGCGCCAGAGCGCATAGCCGGATTACGCTTCGCAGCGCGAGCAGCGGCGACGCCGCAACCACGACCAGGCCATAGCTGATGCCGATGATCGATTCGGCGGCAAGCCATTGCAGGAGTGCTTGTGGCTTGAGGAGCACCGCGGCGGCCAACAGCTTAATTATGGAAGCAGTCAGCAACACCACCAATAGTGCGATAACGGCCGCTTTGGCTGTGCGCATCAGCAGCATGCACAGCAGACCGATTGCAATGGTATTGCACATTGCCGACAGCATGCCAAGCAGACTGAATTCGCGCAGGTTTGGGACGCCATTATCGGCGAAAAAAAATATTCCCAAGAGCGGCAGCGAGGGATCTGCTTGGCTGACGAACCACAGGCCCAGCAACACCAATCCGATATCGCCGAGGCTCCCGGGATAAAACCACCGGTCGCGAGAATTTGCGAGATGGTTGGCGATCAAGCCGCGTACCTCCGGTCGCGACGCAATAAACGCACCCGTTAAGCCACCCAGCCCGTTGCAGAGGACATCCAGACCCGAGCTGGTGCGGGTGGGCAAATACATCTGTACTGTCTCCATAACCAGGCTCAAGGCAAATCCGCACAGCACGGAAATGACCAGTGCGTTCTTCGTGCTCATTCGCGAGTGAAGTGTTAACACCAGCAGGAAGCCGAGCGGCACATAGGCCAGGAAATTGATGAACAGGTCAAAGCGGCGGATATGCCGCGACCAGGGAACGAACAGGAATGACCCTATTTCCAGGCCTGGCCTGCGCCATCCGCTAAACGGGATCAAGCTCGCATAGACGATTAGAACTACATAAGCCAGTGCCAAATAACCGGCAAGCCTCGCGCCGCGCGGATATGAAGATTTATCAGTCGCAGGTAGAGAGCTCATGACTATTTCATTTGGATCGCACCCTATCTACTCCGAAACATCATTCTATGACATATTTATCAACGATGTGACTGCTAATGTATCGCAAATTTTGCTGCATCAACGCAGCCCGCGAGAGAAAAGCTGGCGTATAATTCAAACCAAGTAATTTGTTAGGAGCTGACCATGCTTATAGATCGAATTTCCCTTTGTCTGGTTGCAGCCGCTGCAGGGCTTCTGTTCACTGTTACCGCGAGTGCGGCGGTGGAGCAAAAAAACAACGACCAAGGCAGCAACGAGACCTACGATGAGGGCACCGTCATCGGTGAGGTCACGGGTTATTTTGGCAAGGGCGCAGAGGGCATTGCCAAAGTGGTCGAGAAAGCCTTCAAGGACCACGGCCGGCCCAACGGTTACATCAAGGGCGAGGAAGCCAGTGGGGCGTTTTTTGTGGGCCTGCGTTATGGAGACGGCACGCTCACGTTGAAGAATAAAGGCAGCTATAAAGTCAACTGGCAAGGACCGTCAGTGGGCTTTGATGTGGGCGGGGACGCTTCCAAGGTCTTTGTGCTGGTTTACAACCTGCAAAAACCGGATGATCTCTACCAAAGGTTCCCGGCAGTTGATGGCAGTCTTTATTTCGTGGCGGGAACGAGCCTCAATTATCATCAAAGCGACGATATCATCTTAGCTCCGATACGACTGGGAGTGGGCTTGCGCTTCGGGATAAACGTCGGGTACATGCATTACACCAGAAGCATGAGCTGGAATCCGCTGTAAACTAGGCGCGGCTTGACGGGTTCCGCGTCGTTGCAAAGACGCGGCTTGATTTGCGATCCCGCGCGTCCGGCTAATGCACATTCACATCCTCGGTATCTGCGGCAGTTTCATGGGTGGCATCGCGGTGCTCGCCAAACAGGCGGGACACAAGGTCACGGGCTGCGACGCCAATATCTATCCGCCGATGAACATCCAGCTTGAAGAACAGGACATCGACCTCACTGGAGGCTATGCCGCGGATCAGGCGAATCTCAAGCCCGATATCTTTGTAATCGGCAATGTGATCACCCGGGGCAATCCGCTGGTCGAGGAAATCCTCAACCGCGGGCTACCTTATATCTCCGGGCCGCAATGGCTGGCTGAGCACGTGCTCCGGGACAAATGGGTGCTGGGAGTGGCCGGCACACACGGCAAGACCACCACCGCTTCGATGCTGGCGTGGATTCTGGAGCACGCCAGCCTGAACCCGGGTTTTCTCATCGGTGGTATACCTGAGAACTTCGGAATTTCCGCGCGCTTGTCCGAGGCGAAATTCTTTGTCATCGAAGCGGACGAATACGATACGGCGTTTTTTGACAAACGCTCCAAGTTTCTGCACTACCGTCCGCGCACCACGGTTCTCAACAATCTTGAATTCGACCATGCGGACATCTTTGCGGACTTGGCTGCAATAGAAACGCAATTTCACCATCTGGTGCGCACGCTGCCGTCCAACGGGCAGATTATCGCAAATGGCCGCGACCCAAGCATTAGCCGCGTGTTGCAGCGCGGCTGCTGGACACCGGTGGAATACTTTGGCGTAGAAGAGGGATGGCAGGCCAAAGGTGCCGGTCCGAGTTTTGTCATTAGTCACAAAGCCCAGATCATAGGCGCGTTCAAGTGGAATCTCCTGGGCGAGCACAACCGCATGAATGCGCTCGCTGCGCTCCTTGCCGCGCAGCACGCCGGTGTGCCGATCAATACTGGGATTTTGGCGCTGGAGCAATTCTCGAACGTCAAGCGGCGTATGGAGATCAGGGGCGTGGCCAACGGCGTAACGGTATACGACGATTTCGCCCATCATCCGACTGCGATCCGCACCACGCTCGAGGGATTGCGTAACAAGGTAGACGGGGCGCGAATCATCGCCGTGCTTGAACCGCGCTCCAACACCATGAAAATGGGCGTGATGAAAGACGTTCTTGCGGAAAGCCTCGCTGCCGCCGACCAAGTATTCTGCTACACCGCAAACCTCGCTTGGGATGCCAAAGCCGCACTGCAGCCGCTGGGCGGCCGTGTCCACACCTTTAATGACCTGCAGCAGCTGCTCGCCGCCGTGGTTGGCAGCACGCGCCCCGGGGATCATGTGCTGGTCATGAGTAACGGCGACTTTGGCGATATCCACAGAAAGTTGCTCGAGGCATTAAGCCAGTTTCGTGAAGCTCCTGTACATCCACGGGTTTAACAGCTCATCGGCGTCAGTCAAGGCGCGTGTGCTGCGCGAAGAACTGGCGCGCTTAAACCGTGGTAATGATTTTCTTGCCCCCGATCTGCCTCACATGCCGAGTCTCGCCATGCAAGAACTGGAGCGGGAAATCGCACAGCATAGCGGCCATGAGCTGGCATTGATCGGCAGCTCGCTCGGCGGACATTATGCAACCTGGCTTGCCGAAAAATATGATTTTCCTGCGGTGCTCGTGAATCCCGCGGTAAACCCGCATCTATTGCTGGTGCCGTGCTTGGGCGCGCAGATAAATGTCTATACCGGCGAGCAATACTGGTTTACGCAGCAGCACCTTGGGGAGCTTGAGCAATACAACCTCCGCGCGATCACTCGTCCCGGACGTTATCTTCTATTGGTGCAAACCGGGGACGAGCTGCTGGATTACCGTCAGGCAATCGCGAAATACCGCGGCGCTCGGCAGATTGTAATCGAAGGCGGAGACCACGGGTTCCAGAATTTTTCCGATTACGTTTCCACGATTCTTGGCTTTGTTGCCGAAAAATTGCCTCAGGCGGGAATGAAACATCCCGCCTAAGGTATAATTCGTCAATCCCCATATCGATTGTTCACGGCACTGACCAGTGCGATTCCATGAACGTTTTTTACGAAGAAGATGGCGCGTTAAAGGTCGGGACTATCCTCGCAGATAACGTCAATACCTTGCAGGTCGAGGCCGCACACGGCAAGCGCGGCAAGATCAAGGCCAGCTGGCTGTTGTTCAGATTTGAAGATTCCGAAAAGTTGCACTTCATGGAGCAGGCGCAGCAGCTCGCGGCGAGCATTGATGCGGATTTCCTGTGGTCTTGCTGTGATGAAGACGAATTCTCCTACGAGGCGTTGGCGCGCGAATATTTCGGACGCCAGCCGAGCCCGGTCGAGGCGGCCGGTCTTCTTATCCGCCTGCAGGGGTCGCCGATGTATTTTTACAAGAAAGGCCGGGGCCGCTATAAGGCGGCGCCGCTACATGCCCTGAAAGCGGCGCTGGCAAGTGTCGAAAAAAAACGCGCGCAGGCTGCGCAACAAGCAAATTACGTTGAGCAGCTGATTCGTTTCAATCTGCCGCAGGAATTTGTTCCACTGCTTCCCAAGCTGCTCTACAAGCCTGAGCGCGCCAGCATCGAATTCAAGGCGCTCGAAGCTGCGGCGGCGGTGGCGCATTTAAGCAACACGCGGCTCCTGGAGAAATGTGGCGCGGTTCCGTCCGCGCACGATTACCACCTGCAACGTTTCTTGTTTGAGCATTTTCCCCAAGGTGCTGGGTTCGGCGATTTCGGCGAAATAAGCGAACCGCAGGGTCTGCCTCTTGCCAAAGTTGCCGCATTCAGCATAGACGATATCACTACCTCAGAAATCGATGATGCTTTTTCGGTTGCACCGCTGCCCGGCGGTAATTATCAAATCGGCATACATATTGCCGCGCCCGCGTTGGGCTTCGGGGCCGGTTCAATTCTCGATTCCATTGCAGCGCGCCGGCTGTCTACGGTCTATTTCCCCGGCCGCAAAATTACCATGCTTCCAGACCCGGTGATTGAAAAATTCACCCTGAAAGAGAACACTGATCGTCCGGTGCTTTCAATGTATTTGCAAGTCGCAGGACGCGACCTGAAAGTAGATTCGTCGGCAACCCGGGTTGAGCAAGCGCGCATCGGCGCAAATCTGTGGCGCAGCGCGCTTGAAGACAAATTCAACGAAAACACTCTTGCTACCGGTAAACTGGATTTTCCCTTCGGCAATGAACTGAAACTGCTGTGGCAATTTGCTGAAACACTGGAAATGTCGCGCGGAAAATCTGAAACCGCCGGCATGCCTCAGCTTGAATACAATTTTTATGTTGAGAACGGACGCGTCACGATCACCGAGCGCCGGCGTGGCACGCCGCTGGATAAAGTAGTTTCCGAGCTGATGATTTATGTAAACACGGCGTGGGGCAAGCTGCTCGCGGACAACGAGATAGCGGCTATTTATCGCGCCCAGGGAAACGGCAAGGTAAAAATGAGCACCGCTCCGGCAGAACATCAGGGTCTCGGCGTCGGCCAGTATATTTGGGCGAGCTCGCCGTTGCGGCGCTACGTGGACCTGGTGAATCAACGCCAATTACTCGCGTGGCTTGCTGGCGAAGGTCCACCATATGAAAAAAAAGACGAGCGCCTGCTGGTTGCGATGCGCGATTTTGAGTTGGCATATGAAGCTTATAATCTATTCCAGCGCACAATGGAACGCTACTGGTGTCTGTGCTGGCTGCAACAGGAGTCGCTGCGTCTCATGCCGGCCACGGTGGTCAGGGAGAACCTGGTTAAACTTGATAAGCTGCCGCTGTATGCCCGCATGACTACTTTGCCCGAATTGCCCGCCGCGAGCCGGGTAGAGGTTGAAATTTCCGACTTGGATTTTTTCGAACTCAGCTTTGTGTGCCGCTATAAACGCACGCTGGACATGCAGTGACAGGAAGCAGTTTGTTGCTTAAAATGCCACATCGGTTTTTACCTCGGGCCAAGGAGTGCATTTCGAATTTACAGCGCTGAAACACCCGTCCGCATCGCTGGGGAGCAAGATCACGATGATGGACGTCGCCACGCGCCTGCAGCTGGCGATGTTTCTGTCTTTCACCTTTCATTCAATTTTATTGCTGGGAGTCAACTTCAAGTTTCCCGAATCCGCCAGGCGTGCCCATGACGGCCTGCCGCTAGAGGTGGTGCTGGTCAACAGCAAAACGGTTTCCGAGCCGCTGCAGCCCGATGCGCTGGCGCAGACCAACCTGGATGGCGGCGGTAATACCGATTTGGAACGCCGTGCCAAAACTCCATTACCGGTACTCAAGAAAAATGAGCGATCTCCGGATCAACTCGCCCGAGCGCGACGCCGCGTGGCGAAGTTGGAGGCAATAGCGCGTCAACTGGCTACCGAGGCAGCAGAGAAAAAAATCGAGCAACCGGAAAGTGTGCCCGAAATCGAAAAGCCAAAAGCGGAAACGCCGGACGCCATGGACCTTATTCAGAGCGGTCTGGCAGCGGCGCGGCTGGAAGCACAAATCGCCAAGGAGTATGAAGAATACCAGCAGCGGCCGCGGCGCATGTTCATCGGGGCGCGCGCCAAGGAATACGCCTTTACCCGTTATGTGGATGACTGGCGCATTAAAGTGGAGCGCATCGGTAATCTGAATTATCCGGAGGAAGCGAGGCGCGAGAAAATCTATGGAAGCCTAGTGCTCACCGTGTCGATCAAGGCCGATGGCACTGTTGAATACGTGGAAATCAACCGCTCATCAGGGCAAAAAGTCCTCGATGCTGCCGCTATCCGCATCCTGCAGTTGGCCAGTCCGTTTGCGCCATTTTCAGAGGAAATGCGCAAAAAGGTCGATATTTTGAGCATTACGCGAACCTGGACCTTCACGCGCAGCGACCAACTTAGCGGAGAAGAATAAACACGGTTTCCAAACCTGCGTACTGCGATGCACTGATTCAGCAACGCACATGACCGACCGCTACGCCGTCATCGGCAATCCGATCGCGCACAGCAAGTCCCCCTTGATTCACGCCGAATTCGCGCTGCAAACCCGCCAGGATATTTCTTATACCGCTGTTCTTGCCACGCGCGAAAGTTTTGTAAGCACAGTGCTGGAGTTCGCCCGACAGGGCGGCAAGGGAATGAACGTCACCATACCATTCAAGGAGCAAGCCTGGAAGCATTTGGCGACTGATATCCTGCCACGTGCCGCTTCCGCCCGGGCAGTCAATACGCTGAAATTCGAAGACGCCAAAATCATTGGTGACAACACCGATGGTGTTGGTCTGCTGCGCGATATCGAGATCAACCTCGGGTTTCCGGTCGCGGACAGGCGGGTGTTGCTGATGGGTGCCGGTGGCGCGGCGCGCGGCGTACTGCCGGAACTACTGCGCAGGCATCCGGCAAGTCTCAATATTGTTAACCGCAACGTCGACAAGGCACGCGAGCTGCAGGAAGGGTCGACATTATCGGGAATTCTCAGCGCAAGCGATTACCGCGGTTTAAGCGGCAGGCAATTCGATCTGCTGATCAATTCCACCTCGAGCAGCATGAAAGATGAATTGCCGCCCTTGCCGAAAGGGATATTCGCAAAGGGGGCGCTGGCGTACGACCTGATGTACGGCAAGGGATTGACGCCATTTTTGCGGTTTGCGCAGGAACACGGCGCTGCCAAATTGGCTGACGGCTACGGGATGCTGGTCGAGCAGGCGGCGGAATCGTTTTTGGTCTGGCGCGGCGTGCGTCCCGAAACCCGCCCGGTCATTGCCATGCTTAGAGCTGATGAGTAAACAGTGAGGCGCGAAGAGTTCAAAGGCTTGATCCGGCTTGCGCGCCGCGGCCCTTTTTATCCCTTACTTCTCACCCGCCCCGGTTCGCGATGTTGAAGACATTGTTGCGCTGGCTATCGCGAGGCGGCGCCGTTTTGGTTGCAGCGGTATTTATCTATCAATTATGGTTTTTCTTACATGTCTGGTTCTGGGTGCGCCACAATCCGGAGAATACCGCGTTCATGGAAGTTCGGATGGAAGATCTACAAAGCAAAAATCCACACGTTGAACTGAAGCACGTATGGGTGCCGTACAGCCGGATTTCGCCGCAACTGAAGCGCGCGCTGATCGCTGCCGAGGACGCCAAGTTCCTGGAGCATGAGGGATTCGACTGGGAAGGTATCGAGCAGGCATATGAGAAAAACATTCGCAAAGGAAAAATCGTCGCTGGCGGCTCAACCATCAGCCAGCAGCTGGCGAAAAATCTGTTCTTGTCCAGCAACCGCACCCCGTGGCGCAAAGCTGAGGAAGCGCTGATTACCATGATGCTGGAATTCATGATGGACAAGAAGCGCATTCTGGAGATTTACCTCAACACCATCGAATGGGGCAACGGCATTTTCGGCGCGGAAGCTGCTGCGCGGCACTATTACGGAGTTTCCGCTGCGGAGCTTTCAAGGGAGCAGGCGGCCCGGCTTGCCGCCATGGTGCCCAAACCGCGTTTTTATGACCGCCACCGTAACACGTCTTGGCTTAACAGCAGGAGCGAAATCATCCTCGAAAGAATGAATACGGTCGAAGTACCCTAGTCTGTGAGCAGCAAAAAGAGCCATTAATATTCTCGAAGCGCTGCCGTGCTGACGAACTTAAGACGCCGATATGGGTCAAAAATCTGAAATTGGAATGTACGCGCTGTAAGGAATCAAACCCCTGCGCGACGTATAGTTGTAACGTAGACTTAGGATTAGATATGGCAATCCAGAGACATGCTGATAGTAGACCTGCGCAGGTTACAGATCAGATAAAATTTGACGGCGTGCCATCAATAAGCCGGCGCGCTTTCTTGATGACAGTTGCCTCGCTAATCGGCGGATACGCCTGGTGGTCAATGCGCAGGACCGAGGCAGCTAGTTCGGTTACGCAAGGATCGGCGCAGCAAAGGGTTTTGGTCGTCCCGTTCCTGGATAACGGCACCCGTCAACCTCCGATCGAAGTCTCGAAGATTATCAAGAGCGATTCAGACTGGCAGAGCCAACTGTCGGGTCTGGCGTTTACCGTTACCCGCAAAGCGGGGACGGAAATACCTTACACCGGTGCTTACTGGAATTTGCACGAAAAGGGAATGTACCGATGCATTTGCTGCGAAACCGCATTATTTAGTTCTGACACCAAATTTGATTCTGGAACCGGCTGGCCAAGCTTCTGGCAGCCGATTGCAGAGGAAAATATCGAGAAATCCGGTGACCGGAGCTTTGGCATGATTCGAACGGCGGTTTCGTGCAAGCGTTGTGATGCTCACCTGGGACATGTATTTGATGATGGTCCCAAGCCAACCGGCCTGCGCTACTGCATCAACTCGGTCGCTCTGCGTTTTGTCAAGTTCGCGTGAGGTCGCGGCTTCTCCAAAAGTTTGGTGAATGGCGGTTTCGGCACTAGCTACGCGAACTTGACTTAAACCTGCTTTAAATTTCCTCGGCGAGTGCTTTTCTCAGCCATTTCTTCTGCGAAGCTCGTTTTGCCTTCTTAGTCTTAAGTGCGTGCGGGCCGCCTTTCTTCAGCAACGGGTTTAGTACAACCGGATTGCGGACCTTAATTTGGATTTTGCGGCGTTGTTTCATTCGCTATGGACTGCTTCGGGAAGCGGCGTGACCGTTGCGACAATTGATCCCGCCGGAAAAAATTCAGGCGGTCAAATTAACCGCCTGTTTAGGAAAAAGGCTGGTTTACAGGAAACCAGCCTTGTATTTCACTTGTCTATTTTTGTTAAATCTTTTTCTTTTTGGACTTCTTTGCCTTCTTTTTGGCTGCCATTTGTGACTCCTTTCAAGGATTTTTCTAGTTTCTCACGCGCGGAAAATTTCTTCCGCGCTACCAAAGCACCCTTACCATCCAATTTGCTGCTTCTCTCAAAAAACTTGGCGAGAGAACCATAAGTGATGCTCGGTGCATCAATTCTATTCCACTTTTTTAAAGAAACACAACATTTTTTTTAACTTTCCCAATTTTTTTACCGGTTGCGACGTTCAAAATGCACTGCGAATTCATTTCTCGCGTTCGCGATGACATGGTTTGGTGAATAAATCTTGGTCCGGAAAGAGCGCGCAATCAGGATAGCAACGTTTCGCCGGACGAAAGCTGATCTACCGTCTCTCGCCTGCGAATAAGGATGGCTTTATCATCGTCGACCATTACCTCTGCGGCGCGCGGGCGGGAGTTATAGTTCGAGCTCATGCTCATGCCATATGCGCCGGTCGACAGGATCGCGAGCAGATCGCCTTCAGCCAGTCCAAGCTTGCGGCCGCGTCCAATGAAATCGGCACTTTCGCATACCGGCCCGGCGATTTCGTACGTGCGCCGGGTTCGGGATAGCTGGTTGATCGGCAGAATGTCGTGATAGGCGCCATACAACGCTGGACGCTGCAAGTCATTCATCGCGGCATCCACAATCGCGAAGTTATTGCCGCGGTTGTGCTTCAGATACTCGACACGTGTAAGTAATACGCCTGCTTGACCGACCAGCGCACGACCCGGCTCGAGCAAGATTCTTTGTTGGCGTTTTCCCAGCTTGGCCAGCAGCGCACTTGCGTACTCGCTTACATTGGGTGGTGATTCGTCGTGATAACGGATTCCCAACCCTCCACCAATATCAATATGCGAGATGGCAATCCCGGCTTTTTCCAGTTTATCGAGCAGTACCAGTATTCTGTCGAGCGCGTCGATAAAAGGAGCGACTTCGGTAAGTTGCGAGCCGATATGGCAACCGATGGCGGTGGCTTGAAGATGCGGCAGCGACTTGGCCATGCGGTACATGGCTAGGGCATCCGCATAATCCACCCCGAATTTGTTTTCCTTGAGCCCGGTGGCGATATAAGGATGAGTCCGCGGATCCACATCCGGATTGATGCGCAGACCAAAAGGCGCTTTCTTGCCGATTTTGCCCGCTACCTCATTCAGCCGAAGCAGCTCGCTTTCTGATTCGACATTGAAACACAGGATGTTTGCCTCAAGCGCCGCGCGCATTTCGTCAACCCTCTTGCCCACGCCTGAGAATACCACTTTGCGCGAATCGCCACGCGCAGCCATGACGCGCGCCAGCTCGCCCCCGGAAACGATGTCAAAACCGCTCCCGAGACCGGCGAACAGATTGAGAATCGCAAGATTGGAATTGGCTTTGACTGCGTAACAAATCAAGTGCTCACGTTTTTTGAATGCGTCGCTGAAACTGTTGAATGAAAAAACGAGCGCCGCCTTCGAGTAAACGTAACACGGTGTACCGAATTTTTCCGCGATAACTGCCAAAGGCGTGGTTTCGGCATGGAGCTGCTTATTCTTATAAAAAAAATATGTCACTGGGTTTGCGACCCTTGCTGCTGGTCCGAATCCGGCTTTTGCGGGTTCTGGGGCTGCGGCGCGGTTTGCGTTTGGGCGGGCGGTTTCTCGGGAAGATAAAGCGCTCCCTTGTAACCGCAAGCCGCGAGCAGCGTAACGAACAAGATCAACGCGAGGAAACGCATGATGTACGGTACATTTGCAAAAAGCGCATCTTAGCACAGGACCACCGCGGATTAAGCGGCTTAGACACAATGCGCGTCGAATTTCTCAGGGACTTCGAAGGTGTGCCATCTCCTGTTCGATCCAGGATTCCACTTTTGAGTTGATTTCATCCGCCTTCATTCCAGCGGGATCGATCGGCTTGCCGATGCTGACTGTAATGGTCCCAGGATATTTGAGAAAAGCGTTCCGGGCCCACATTTCGCCCGAGTTGAGCGCGACCGGCAGGACCAAGGCACTGCTGCGCGCAGCAAGCCACGCGCCACCCGGCAGATATTTACCTCTTGCGCCCGGCTTCATGCGCGTTCCTTCCGGGAAGACAATGACCCAGAATCCCTTATTCAGGCTTTTAATGCCCTGCTCCTCAATTTGTCTCAACGCCCGAGACCCGGCGCCGCGGTCTATTGCAATAGGCGAGAGCAGCGCCAGGCCCCAGCCGAAAAATGGAATGCGCAGCAGTTCTTTCTTTATGACGTGCACCTGCGGCGGGAAAATTGCTTGAAAGGCGAGCGTTTCCCACGCCGACTGGTGCTTGGACATGACGATGCACGGTTTATTGGGAATGTTCTCGATCCCCTTGACGCGGTAGCGAATCCCGCAAATTACGCGGGACAGAGCGATAAACAGCCGCGACCACGATGAGACTACTCGATAGCGGATAAACTGATTGAACGGGAATGTGAAAAGCGCGATGCTACAAAATACCGGGGTGATGATTGCCTGTAGCAGCGCAAACAACAGCGAACGCAGGACAACCATGATCAGGCAGTAAGCGCCTGCGCCGCTTCCGCGAGATCAGGATATATCTGGGTATTCGCGGGCATGCCGCCGGCGTCCCTGGTTTTTTTCCCCTTGCCGGTTAGTACTAGGATGGGTTGTGCGCCGACTGCCTGTGCAGCCTGCAAATCGCGCAAGCCATCGCCGATACAGGGCACACCGGCAAGATTAGCGTTGAAACGCTGAGCGATCTCCTGAAACAGGCCGGTTTTGGGCTTGCGGCATGCGCAGCACAACTCCTGCGCATGAGGACAGAAAAAGATCGCGTCTATGCGGCCGCCGTACGGCATGAGCGCTCGATGCATCCGGTCATGGATTGCATTCAGCGCGGCCATGTCAAGAAGTCCGCGCCCGATTCCCGATTGGTTGGTGGCAATCACCACGTGATAGTCCGATTGGTTAAGGCGCGCAATTGCCTCAAGGCTCCCGGGAATCGGCTTCCATTCTTCAGGACTCTTGATGAAATTGACGCTGTCGTAGTTGATGACACCGTCGCGATCGAGAATGACGAGTTTCATTTTTCGATGACAAGTTTAGAAATGTCGGCGATACGGTTCATTTTTTCCCGAAGATTCGCGAGCAGCGCAAGGCGATTGTGCCGCAGTTCGGGTGAATCTACCATGACCATGACGCGGTCAAAAAAGGCATCCACCGGGGACTTGAGTACCGCGAAACTCTTCAGGTAGCCAGTATAATCGCGTTGTTTGAGAAGGGAATCAGCATGCCGCGATGTTACGTTGAGCGCATCGAACAGTGCGCGCTCTGCCGGTTCTTGTAGCCAACTCTCGTCAGGATTTGCGAACGATTCGCCGCGAGCCTCGGCCTGTTTCAGGATATTCACGACGCGCTTGTTGGCGGCCGCGAGGCTTTGCGCTTCGGGCAGCGAATTAAAAGCGTGCACAGCCTCGATTACGCGGAGAGACTGATTGATCCCAACTTGGCGTCGATCGACGACGGATGCGACCTCCAGCGTTGAATAGCCACGGTCTTTCAAGTAGCCAGCTAGCCGCTCGAAGATGAATGATTCAAGATCGGTGTGGACATTTGCAACGCGTCCGCCATAGCCTGCAAATGCAGCATTGCTTAGGTCGTACAAAGAAAGCGACAGGTCGCGTTCAATTAGGATTCGTACAACCCCCAAAGCCGCGCGGCGCAAGCCAAATGGATCTTTCTCTCCTGTCGGCATCTGACCAATTCCGAACAGACCTGCTGTGGTATCGACTTTATCGGCAAGCGCGACCGCGCATGCCACGTAACCTTCCGGCAAGCGATCACCTGCGAAACGCGGCCTGTAGTGGGCCTCGATGGCATTCGCCACGATCTCACTTTCACCGTCGTTGATTGCATAATAGCGCCCCATGACACCCTGCAGTTCCGGAAACTCCCCCACCATGTTGGTAAGCAGGTCGGCTTTGGAGAGCCAAGCGGCCCGCTCGGCGAGCAGCGGATCCGCGCCAATCTCCCGCGCGATCTTGCCTGCCAGCAACTGGATGCGTTCGGTCCGTTCAAGTTGGCTGCCGAGCTTATTGTGATATACCACGTTGGCGAGCCGCGGTACGCGCGCTTCCAGTCGAGTCTTCCGGTCCTGGTCGTAAAAGAACTTCGCGTCGGCAAGCCGTGCGCGCAACACGCGTTCGTTCCCGTGAATGATATTTTCGGGACTGCCGGTTTGCAGATTGCTCACAATTAAGAACTGCGGCAAAAGCTTGCCGGATCTGTCTGCAAGCGGAAAATACCTCTGATGCTGCTTCATGGAAAATTCCAGGCACTCCTGCGGCAAATCGAGAAATGACTTATCAAAGCTGCCTGAGTAAACCACTGGCCATTCGACTAGCGCGGTAACTTCGCCCAGCAACGCGTCATCGAAAACCACCTTAGCCCCGGCGGCTTTCTTGTCCAACTCGGTGCGGATGCGCTGTTTGCGTTTTTTGAAGGATGCAATTACCGAACCCCGCTTTTCAAGCACCGCCTCGTATTGGTCGGCGGCGGGAATTTTGATTTTGCCAGTTCCCATAAAGCGGTGACCTCGTGTCTCACGTCCTGCTTGCAGACCAAGTACGTTTACTGCGACGATATCCGTTCCATGTAAAGCAACCAAACTGCGTGCGGGACGAACAAATTCGACCGTGTCAGACTGTATTTGATAGCTCATTACTTTCGGGATAGGCAATGTCTCCACAGTCCTCTCTAAAGTTAGCTCCAACACGCCTCGCAAAGGTTCCGCAGGCACGACATCCTCATAGAAGTAGAACTCGGTCTTGCCATCGAACCCGCGCGTGAGTTTCTCAAACGGGACATGTGAGAGTTTCCTACTTTCGAGTTTATTGATTAAAGCACGAGTTAGTTTCCCATCTTTGTCCAGTCCAACGGCTACGGGCACGATTTTCTCGCGTATAGGTCGGTCAGGAGCCTTGTTCATAACTTCAGTTATTGTCACCGCAAGCCTACGCGGTGAAGCGTAAGGCGTGGCCGTACTTGCGGGGCTCAGAAATCCGCCCCGATTTAGGCCACTGTAGATACCTTCCTTGAACACTCCGCTCAGATGCTCTAGAGCCTTTGGCGGAAGTTCCTCGGTGAACAATTCGATGAGCAGGGTGGCGGCTTTCTTTGTGGCCATGGATCAGGCCCGCGCTTTCTTTTTCATCCTTTGCGGCTGTTTCAGCATCGGGAAGCCAAGCTTTTCGCGTGATTCGTAATAGGCTTGCGCCACCAGCCGCGCGATTGCGCGCACGCGGTCGATGTAAGCAGCGCGCTCGGTGACGGAGATCGCGCCGCGCGCCTCCAGCAAATTGAACGTGTGCGAGCATTTGAGCATCATTTCATACGCCGGGAGCACGCAACGAGCCTCGATCAGCCGTTTCCCTTCAGATTCAAACTGGTCGAAGTGTTGGAATAGCATTCCGGTATTAGCCAGCTCGAAGTTGTATTTTGACTGCTCGACTTCGTTCTGATGGTAGATGTTGCCGTAAGTAATGCCATCTACCCAGATAAGATCGAACACGCTTTCCTTATCCTGCAGATGCATCGCGAGCCGTTCGAGTCCGTAAGTAATTTCACCCAGCACTGGATTGCAGTCGAGTCCGCCAACCTGCTGGAAGTAGGTGAACTGCGTGATTTCCATTCCATTGAGCCAGACTTCCCAGCCGAGTCCCGCCGCGCCGAGTGTTGGCGACTCCCAATCGTCCTCGACGAAACGGATATCGTTCTCCTTGGGATTAATGCCGAGAGCGACCAGCGACTTTAGGTAAATATCTTGGATTTCATCGGGCGAGGGTTTCAGCACGACTTGGTACTGGTAGTAATGCTGCAAACGGTTTGGGTTATCGCCGTAGCGGCCGTCCTTGGGGCGA